>Ga0302114_10000260_pt1 | contig 38536 bp, 15 predicted proteins | sample AG5_Surface_MG_FD_203107 | JGI IMG/M metagenome (GOLD analysis project Ga0302114, IMG submission 203107) | Marine microbial communities from Western Arctic Ocean, Canada - AG5_Surface | ecosystem: Environmental > Aquatic > Marine > Oceanic | place: Canada: Western Arctic Ocean | collected...
AGCGGCGTGGTGGCCGCCGCCGCGACCAAACGCATGTGCTCCGGATCGCGAAGCACGTCAGCGCGTATAGCGTCGAGCAGGTTGGAGTAAAGCTGCGACACCTTGTACTTGCGCTGGTTCGCGGATGTTGAAAATCTCGAATCCTGCTCGAGCGCAAAGGAGCACAGCTCCCTGACCGCGAGCAACGCGTCGCGAAGCGCGGCGGAAACCCGCGCGCCGTGCGTTTCCATGAGATCCAGCGGTGTCTGGATGTGGCTCCATCGCCGCGTAGCTTCGCGCTGGTCGCGTTGGCGGCGAGCGCGGCGCTCCCGGCGACGGCGCCGGCGCTCCTCGTCGTCCTCTGGTTCATCAGCCCTCGCTTCGCCTTTTGCCTTGCGTGAGCTCTTGGACAGGAAGGGCGTGCAGCCGTACTTCATCTCCAGCTCCATCGCCGCCTGCCTCGGGTCGGTCGGCAGCGTCGCCGGCGTGTCATCGTCGTCGCCGTCCTCCTCGTCGTCTTCGTCGACCGGAACGACGCCGGATGGCGTAGCCTCCGTCGCGGCGGCGAGAGACTGAAGCGCTGCGGCCAACGCCGCGATCGCGTCCCGGAGCTTGGCGTACCCCTCCACGTCGTCCATCCGCCGCTGCCCCATCTGCTCACCCTCGATCTTAGCGAGTGCGGCGATCGTGCGCATGAGCGCGTGCATCTCCCTCGGCCGCACCACCCCCATGACCTCGGTGAGCAGGACGCATAGCAGGTCCTTGGCCTGCGTCAGCGTCCGAGCGAAGGATGCGTATTCGCCGCCGCCCCCCGCGTCGAGGGACGAGGTGGAGAAGACGGGCGAGGTCATCATGGCGGGCATGACGACGTACTCGGGAGACTCGAAGATGTCCTCGACGTCCTTACCGCGGAGGAAGACGAAGGATAGGTCGTCGCGCTCGCAGTCACTGAGGTGGTCCCGGGCGCGGAGGTCTTTCACGATTGCGTTCCAGGCGCGGGCAAAGTGCTGCCACCGAATGTCGGTCGCCTCGGTGAGGAAACCGGCGGGATCCACGGCGTCCGATCCGGATAGATCGTCGCTCTCGCCGGTACCCTCGACGTGGAGCTCGAGCACGACGTCACGGCGGCCGATGAGCGGTTCCATGATGCCGACGCTGCCGTGAGCGGCGGATGTCGCCTCGTCGTCGTCGCCCTCGGTTCTGATCGTCTCCGGCTTTGGCCACGCGCGGTTGAGCAGCTTACCGCAGAACAGCGCGGGGACCTGGCCGAAGGTACGAAGAAGCACCGCCCAGTTCTGCGCGTGCGTGATCTTCCCGCGCCACTGAAGAAACACGGTGAACACGGTGGCGAAGAACGTGTACCAGAGGAAGGTGTCGCAAAAGTACGTGGTCACCGCGGGGAGAGCCCGGACGGCGGTCATGATCCACATGAGCTCGACGGACGCGTGAACGTCGTAGTACGCCTCGGGGAGTTCGCCCTCGACCTCCCGCCCGATCATGCCGAGTTGGGGAAGTTCCAGGGTGTTGCGCACGTCGAGACCAGCCTCTGTTTGGTAATCCGTCACGAGGTACCCGTCGGAGAGCAGCGCGCGGCGGCGGGACTTGAGCCGGACCCCGCCGTCGAGGTGCGAGGATGACAGGTCGAGGTCGTGGATGCGCGACTCGATCGGATCGAGCTCGTCCTCGTCGGTCGGCGTCGGTGTCTGGACCGCCGGAGTTTCGTCGTAATCCGCCTCGGCTTGGGTCTCGACGTCCACAGGAGTTTCCGGCATCTTGAAAGAGTGCTCGTGGCCCGAGACGAAATAGCTCTTTCTCGGCGTGAATCGCAACGCGTTCATCAGCGCGTCGCCCTCGAGGTGGATGCAGCTCGTGTACTCGTCGCTCTCCTTGTTCCAGCACAGGTCGGGGTGGTGCAGCGCCATCACCGCCTCGCGCAACGGGCTGACCAGCAGGTAATGACCAAACGTCAGCTTCACCGACAGCACGGTTATCCAGAAAAGGGTGTACACGACGCGCTCCTTGAGCGGAGTCGCGAGCTGGGTCGAGGATCCCATGTACGGCTCGCGCGCCACGGGTGACGACACGACGCCCGCGAACGCCAGCGCGTACACCGCGGCGAGCGCCTGGAAGTAAGGCACGTGCCCGTCCCCGCGCCACAGCCGCTCGGCGATGTAGAAGACCGGTGTGGCGGCGAAAGCGACGCACCTGGTCACGGTGACGGCGACGTCCCCGCCCGTTTCCACGCGCAGGTTTCTGAAGTGAAGCGAGGCCACCTCGGCGAGCAGCTTGACCACGGAGTGCGTGATGACCGCGGTGGATATGTACTCCCAGTCGATCGTATTCCCGGCGAAGACGTACGCCGCGGAGAGGTGGAACGCGACCGCGTGGAAGAGGAAGACGGTGTTGAAGTTGACGAACATGCTCATCCACCCGGCGACTTCCTTGTGCGTTTTGAAAAACACGCCGGTGAGCGCGGCGGCGGCGCCTTGTGGATGCGACGAAGCACGGCGGAGGAACGCGCGAAGGTGCGCGTACATCCGCGACTCCATCGACAGCGGACGCATCTCCTCCGGGACGGTGACGTCGGACTGGACGCGGCCGTCCTCGGGTGGCATCATCGCGGCGAACCGTTCCGGAAGCCAGAAAAATTCGTTCACGTCGTCGTACATGACCCTGTCCTCAATCGGCGAGCTGGCCCGGCCTTGAATCTCCCGTTGCAAAAACTGATAGAGCGGGCGAACGATCGAGTTCAGGTAGTCGTCCCGCGCGTGTGGCATCTTGGCACCCGCCACGGGCTTGGCGAGCACGAGCTGGTCCCCGATCGGTTCCTTGGCGCTCATTCGGCACGGCGCCGGGGCTTTATCCTCCAGCGTCAAAGCGCACATCGCCGCGTGGAAGATGAAACACATAGCCTCGGGCGCGTGCCTCAAGTTGGCGCTCTCGCCGTACAGCAGGAACCACAGGCACAGGTGGTGCACCCGCGCGTTGTGCGTCACCGCGCCGTTGTGCTCCCTGACGCCCTTGTCCCACAAGCCGTCGACGTTCGAGCTGGAGCGCATAAACGACGCGAGTGAAAATTCCTTCACTCGCGTTCGGCGGGATTCTCCCCCGTCGGCGTCGAGCCAGCTGTCGTCCAGAACTTCAGACCCTTTCGTTCGGTCCAACATGCCGGTGTACTCACCCCAGTGGACGTAGTTCCTGAACACCCTGGCGTGTAGTTCCGCGACGGTGGCGCGGAATTGCGCCTCGGTCTCAAAGCCCCTCGCCGCTTCGGCTCGAGCGTCCATGGCGTTGCACAGCCAGTGCGACAGCGACTCGATCGAGTTACCGAGGTTGGACGGGACCTCCACGGGCTCGTCCGTGAACGTCGTGTCCACGCATGTCTTCTGGAAGCCAAAGTTCGTGGCCAGAGACTCGGCGATCGGCCGAAGGCGCGCGGCGACGCGGGCCTTCCTCTCGTCGGGAATTTTGGGTCCTGGTTTGGACAGGTCGTCCTCGAGCCCCGGCGCGCAGGTGGGCGCGGGTCTCGCGAATTTCACCTTGACCGTCCTCAGCCCCAGCACCTTGCGCGCGAAGTTGCGGAAGCGGAGATAGCGGCGCCTCGCGGACTTGGACGCGCTCGCGGTGTTGATGCTGGTGATCACGCGTCGCCTTCGCATCTCGACTCCCAGCACAGCGGCGTACGCGCTGTTGAACAGAATTTTGCCGTGGAGGTATGAAATCGGCAGGAGAGAGATGGTGAACAGCACCGCGTGCAGCACGAGTCCCTGCGTGATGTCAACCTCGCGCAGCATCGCATCCGCGAAGTGTCGCACCGCGAGCGCCACGGGCCTCGCGCCGCGCAGGCGCGTCGCGTCACCGACGATGGAAGCGGCGCCGACTAGGATGCACACGGCAAAAAATCCAGAGCAGAAGAAGACAACCTTGTTCGCGAAGTTCGTAGAGTCGATCGAGTCGGCGAAGAGCCGAGCGCAGAGCAGGTGATGGAATACCACGAGCGCCAACTTGACAACCACGCCGTACACGAGAACGATGCAGTGCCTGTTCACGACCGTGAGCCGGGGCACGGCCCTCGACGCGAAGTTCAGCACCCGCCTCGGCCACATGAACGACGGCGAGGTGGCCCAGTAGCACATCACGGAGCACACCACGCCGGCGACGGCGGCGGTGAGAACGATGATGCCGCGGAGCGTGGGTTTGGCGATGTTCTCGTCTATCCGCAGCGCCGCGCATGACGCCATGAGGAGCACGACGGGCACGGGGAGCACGCGATAGAGCACAAAGTCGAACTTGGCGTGCGCCGGCATCGTACGCAGCGCGTGCAGCCTCTGCTGGTTCCAAACCAGCCACGAACCGGATCCCTCATCCCTCGGTTTTCCGTCGAGCCCGAAATCGATCCAGCCGGCCCACTCGGTGAAGCCCCGCCACGTCATGCCCTCCTTGAACGACTGAGGGTGGAACAGCCAAGGCGCCAGGCTGAGACACGCGATCGCGAACCACACGTGCCAGGTGGTCATCACGAAGACGTACGTCGCACCGAACCGGGACAAAGCGGTGAGCATCACCACGTAGGCGGCCATCTCCGCGCTGGGAGTTATGTGGCTGACGGCGTAGCGCGTGTACAGGCTGACGAACGAGTGCCGCATGCGCATGCCGCGGCGCGTCGACTGGTACAGCGCCTTGCCCGATGTGACCGTGTGATCGATGGCGTATCCTCGCGTCTTCGCGATGAACATGTTGAACACGTGAGCGCCGGCGAGGGCGTGTTGGAAAAATCTGGTAAACATCTTCGCGAACCCGCCGTCAAGCCAACCCTCCAGCATGGACGGCCAGGCCATCACCAGCGTCGCCTGGATCATCCACTGCGACGGGTAGAGCACCTCGGTGCCGGGGGTATCGTGGAACCCGACGGAATCGAAGGCGTCGCCCGCGCCGAAGAAGGTCTCCACGTGCAGCATGGCAATCATGAGTTTGCACACGACGAACGCGAAGAGCGACGCGAACAGCATCCACTCGGTGAAGAAGATGCCGGCGCTGGACTGGAAGAAGGAGAGCATCCGGAACAGGTCCAGGTTCTTCGCGAGGCGGTGAAAGTCACGGCTGATGAGCTGCATGCCGTTGCCCGACGAGATCTTGAAGTTGAACTGGTTAGTGCCGTCGAAGGAAACCTCCCTCGCCTTGCCAACCATCTTGAAACCGAGGTACTTTACCCGGCCGCCGCGGAGCACGAGGTTCACGCCGCCGAAGATATCCTCGGACAGGTGCAGCTGCTTGGAAGCCTTGGACACGCCGCCGTTCCCGCGCACCCAGGTTAGGTCCCAGACGTCGGGGTGCCCGTAGTGGAATCGCACGTTCAGCGGCTTGGCCATGAAACGCTGCACGATCGTCCCGAAGACTTGCTCCGAGAGCGCCGCGAACGACGCGACGGATCCGGATCGATCGGTGATCATCTGCTCGGGGAAACCGACGAGCCTGGTGTTCCCGGTGAACTGCGCCAGCACGTTACGGAGCTTCAGCGCCTCCGCGAGGTGCGCGTCTTGGTTCATGTCGATTGTCTGCACGTACATGCCGGTCGCGAGGGCCATGCCGAGGTTCTGGTTCTCGGGTTTACCTTCGCCGACGATGGCGTGGCCGGGGAGTCGTATCCGGTGCGATGATACGATACCCGTGGGCGCGCCCCTCGCGTCGAACGCCGCCCTTCGATGCGTCATGTACCATCGTACTCCTCCTCGAGGAGATACGACGCCGTCTTCGGGTATGGTACCCGTTTCGTCGTCATCCTCGAAGTGCGCGGTGACTATGCTCATGTGGGGGAAAGTCGCGAGGAGCTCGTCCATCTGGTCATCCTTCTCCTGGTTCCCCTCCGATCCGTACACCTGAGCGCAGACCAGGTGGTTGTACTTGGCCGCGACGAGCGCCTCGATGTCAGTCTCCGGCACGCCCTCGAGCCTCGCGAGCACGCGCGTGGCGTCGGCGTACGAAGCCATGCCCCGGACCGTTCGCATGAGCGTCTGGCTCCGGCCGCTGGCCCATCGGCAAATCTCGCCGAGAGTCCCCCGCCGATCGCCGGCGGAGAGTTCGTCGAGCAAGCCGTCGTAGTCCTGCTGCGGGAGGTGGATTTTGGTGCGCTGGAGCATGGCGCTCCACTCGTGCGGCATCATGCTGATGATGAACCGGAGCGTCGAGACGCTCTCACCGTCGATCGTCGTTCGAAGGTCTTCCACGCCGTACGTAACCTCTTCTTTGTACATCGGAGTGAGCGTAACCACGGATGGCGCGTTCACCACGGGTGCGCCCCGCGTCAGCTGAGGATCCGTGAACGACTCGAGGAAGAAGCGCAGAACGTCCCTCGCCTCCGCGCTCGCGGGCTCCGCGGCGGGGTTGGACGTGGACAGCGCCACGAAGACGTGTTCCACGGCGGTTCTGCCGGGTAGCGTGGCCAGCGCTGGCGCCACGAAATTTCTCGCGTGATCCGAATCGTCCAGCCTCTCCAGCCGCAGGAGCGCGCGCAGCCGTTCCACCAGTCCGCGCAACAGGGCGTTGCAGTCCTTCCCGGTGTTGTCCTCGAGGTCACGGTCGTCCGCGAGCTTCACGAGCAGCAGACGCAGCGCACCGTCGATGGCGCGTCTGACGACAGCCGCCTGAGGGATGAAATTTCTCAAGTCGTCGGGCGCGTTTTCGTCAACCGCGAGGGCAGATTTCAGAGCGGTGAAAACCGTCAGCGCGTGGCCTCTCAGAGCCAACAGGTGCTCCGCCGCGGTCGCCTGGCGCCGCGCCGCGGCGCACGCGACCAGATCCGCCGTCGCCTTGAGCGTATCCGCCAGTTCCGCCCTGTATTCGCCGTCGCAAACGCCGAGGACGGAGACGAGGACGAACGTCAGCAAATCGACAGTCTGGTTCACCACGGATCTCGACATCTCGTAGTCCATGTTGACGTTGCGGGACGCGCCGTGCTTGCTGAACACGGGCGCGGTGACCATCGCGGGGAACATGAGGTACGCGCCCGCGCCGCCGCGCGCCGGCGCGCCCGCGAAGAACGAATCGATCGCAGCGCCGCGAAGCCTGCGAAACACCAAGAGGGAAACTTCTTCGTCCGAGACCAAATCGCGATCGCGGAGCGACTTGACAACCTCGTTCCAAGCCCTGGAGAACACGCCCCAGCCCTCGGCGACAGCCTCGGGGCACATCACCGTATCAGGCGACGGCTCGACGCGTTCCCGCGTCGCCTTGGTGAGGATGTGAGCCTCGAACGCGGCAATCTTGGCGGGCAAGTTTCTGACAACCTTCGACCAGCCGTCGGCGACGCCGCGCCATCGAAGCCTGTCAAACGCGGATGCGAATCCCAACACGGCGAGGTAGTAGAAGAAGGTGTTGCAGTAGTACAACATCAGGTTCGGCAGCCACCGCTCGAACAGCATGAGCGCCTTGTACGCGTACCGACGGAACAGACGCAGGCCCTGTACGAGCGCCAGGGGTAACGAGTCGGTGTAATCGTACGCGTCGCAGTCCTCGCCGGCGAAGTTGTAGTTCCAGCAGAACAGGTCAATCTGCATGATGGCCCGGCTGGGCAGCACCAGCGCGTGCACGATGAACACGTAGTCCATCGCGAACTTGATCGCGAGGATGACGAGCCAGAAGGCGACGTACGCGCGTTTATCGCGCCTGTCGTCCACGCCCAGGTCGCCCTTGCTCCGCTTGCCGACGAGGTCCCGCGCCGACTTTGGTTTCCGCGTGAAATACTCGCCGCAAATCTCGGCGAATGAAAACGACAAATACGGGGCGCACCCGAGGCAATACGCCTCGGCGCTCATGTACCCACCCGCGACGAGCGTGATCGCGGCGATGAGACCCGCCGCGACACTCGCGCGGACTGCGCTCACCGCACGGCTCCACAGCAGCTCCTGCTCGTGAACGAAGAGGCAGTGAAGCTCGAGCGCCAGGTTGCAAGCCGCCGCGGTGAGACCCGCGCTGAAGAACAGGTAAGGGTGGTTGAACCCGGCGAACGCGTGCACCACGAGGAGGTGAAAGCACACGGACAGGAAGGTGAACATGCGGTGGAAGTTGCAGAACACCATGCCCCAGCCGAGGTGCTCGCGAAAGGTCTTTCGGAACACTCCGGCGAGTCGGCCGGAGTGGTGCTTCGCGGCGTCTTTCGCCCGCAAAAAGTGTCGGAACCGGGCGTAAGCCGACGCCGCGCCGTGGAACGTGGGCTCCGATCGAAGCATCTTCATCATCGTCGCCTTGTCCCAGAACGCCTCGTTGATGTCATCGTAGCCGACGCGCGCGTGTAGCCGTTTGGTGAGCGTCATGGACTCGGTGATGGCTCCGTGGAAGGGAACAGCGACGCTCTCGACGAAATCACCCTCGGGTAATCCTCCGCCCGTGACGGTACCCCCGGGTGACCTCGGGACGGAGAGCTCGGCGTTCATGCTGAGCGCCAGGGGCACCCCGCCGCTCGTCGGTGACGGCGCGACGACGGAACACGCCGCGACGTGGTACGTGAAGCTCAGCATCTCCGGCAGTAACCGGCAGTTCGCGGCTTCGACGTAGATCATCTCGAAGAGAACAATCTGGCACAGCTTCGTGTTGTTGACGAGCACCTTGTCGTCGTTGGCGTGATCGACGTGCGTGGACCCGAGGGTGGGCGGCGCACCTCGCAGGGACAGGTCGTGAAACTCGGTGTGCTCCAGCCACCGCTCGTACCCCGCGAAGGTCCGTTCGTGAAGCTTCGTCACCGCGAACCGCGCGGACGGGCCCTTGGCGCAGTCCACCCCCTGGCCCGCGTACGGCGACTCGCCCAGTTGCGTCATGTTCCACAGGTTCTTGGCCATCTTGTCCGCCACGAGCTCGCGCGTGGCTCCCGGTGCGTTCGGGTCGTCTGCGTTGGACGCCTTGGACTGGAACCCGAACATGCCGCCGATGTTATCGGCGATGGGCCGGATCCGTCTTCGCCACGCGTCTATCCCTTTTTCAATTTCGGATTCGCCCGTGGGGGGCGGGCCGGGTCGCGAGAGCCTCGGGCCGTCGCCGTCCGCATCCGACGAAGCCGCCGGCTCGTGACACAGCTGGACCTCCGCCGCGCGGCACAGCCGCAGCTCGCCGCTGAGGATGTCGGACGCCGCGAGCTTCGCGGATGCTTCATCCCGGGACGTCGAGGTGACCAGGTACTTTGCGAGGGGGAAACCGGCTCGAGCCAGCGACCCCATCGCGTCCCTGTACCACCGCCCGAGCTGCTTCCGCTTCATCATCAGCGCCACCACCAAGTACAACACGGCGAACGCCACGAGCACGGTGTGAATCTCGACTTCGAGCTTCATGGCATCGATCTGCTCCTGCTGCGGGCAGCTGGTATCCCCGGGCTGCGCGTAACCGTTCGACTCCGCCGTGACGTAACCCACCACGTCGCTCGCGACCTTAGGAGGCGCCGGGCACGTCCGCGGGCTCACCTTGTGAATCTGGCCCATCGCGTGGCACGTCATGAACGCGCTCTGCAGCGAGCTCTCCACCGGGTTGATCACCCCCGGGGGATGTTGGAGCACGGCGGTGAAGTTCTCAAAGCCGGCGTACGGCGGGACGACGTCGCCGGGTGCCAGGTCCAGCCCGTGAAAGGCGTCAGCCTCGACCCGCGTGAACGTCTCCATCGTCTTGCGCACGTGAGCGCTCATCGCGCGGCCGCAGTCGGGATACTCCACGGGGTCGTAAGGCGCATCGTGTGGGTGCTGGCCGATGAAAGGCGTGCAGCTACCCCCGTCGGCCCACAGCATCTTGAGCGCAAAGTACGCGGCTCGCGGTCGGAGTAAGTCAACCTTGTTGATCGAGCACCGCTTTTTGACCGCCATCAACCCGAACCACTCCTCGTTGACGTAGAGGTCCGGCTGCGTCGGCGACGCGTAGCCGCACGGCGAGTGGAGGTACTCCTTCAGCGACGGGCACACGCGCGTCACCGGCGGTACACGCGGGTCCGTCGTGGGAACCGGCGTCACGCTCTTACCCTTCCACCACTCGTCCACCCACGACATGATCGCGCCGCCGCTGATGAACCGTTCGCCGCAACCCGCCGCGCACGTCGTGGCGTGCCTCTCCAAGTCCTCCACCATGCTCATCAACCAATCAGCTTGCGACACCTCATCTTCCTCGCCCATCGTGTCGTACCCGTTGGCACCCTCCAGCTTCGGGTTGAGGCTGTACGCGTCCACGCCGTACTCGGTGATCACCAGCGGCTTGTCGGACACGGCGTGAAACCGCTGAAACAGACCCATGGGCGCAAAGTACCGTCGGGTGTACAGGTTCACGCCCCAAAAGTCCAGGTGTTTCATGTACCGATCGGAGGCTTTGATCCACGCCGCCGCGCCCCACGTGTCCTGCCCGACGAGGTGCTGTTTAGTCGCCGGGAGGTTGACGTTCGCGAGGGCGGTGCCGCACAGGATGCCCTCTTCCTTCACCGCCTCGCATAAATCGTCGATCGCCCTCATGAGCTTCTCCACGGAGTTACCAAACTGGCACTTGCCGATCCCGAAGTTCTCCGCGAGGTCCTTGTCGCATGCGAAGAGGTTCCAAGGTCCGTTGAGCTCGTTACCGACGATCCAAGCCACGACCGCCGGGTGCCTCGCCGCGCGAATGAGACTCTTAATCTTACCCTTGCTCTCCTCAATCGATCGAGGCGTATCCAACATTGACTTGGTCCCGTCATCGAACCCGTACCCGACCACGACGGCGATACCGTACCTGTGGCACAAATCGAAGAAGTGCGTGTGCCTGTGCGAGTGCTTGAGGGTGTATACCCGTAGGGTGTTCACCCCCGCGGCGGCCATCAACGGTATATCCCGTTCGTATATCCCCGCAAACTCCGACGTGAAAAAGTCTCCGTACGGCTCGAACCAATCCGGGTCCCACCCGACGGGTATCGGCGAGTAACACAGCGCGCGCATCAGCCACGGCTCGCCGTCCAGATACAGCGTCCTGCCTAGCCTTCGTAGCCGGCCCGTGTCCGCTGTGGAGTTGAGCGCCCGTGGATTGATGAACTTGGTCTCCAACCGCGCCCGCCCGGATTTGGTGCGGTACTCCGTCTCCGCGTCCACCGTCGCCGGGTCGTACGGCTTGGTATCTTTACCGCTCAGCCCGGCCTCCTCGGCCTCTCTGTATCCCCGCTTCATCACGTCCAGTAAGTCGTCGTCCCCGCGGGTCTTCGACGCTTCATCGAGTCGTTCGTTTCGATATCGATGACGCTTTCCATGTGCCCTCGACTCCCCTTTCTTCTCGTCGCGGCCGTTCGCGCCGAACGGCCACCGCCGGCGGGGTTTCGACCCGAGCGACGCGCCGGTCGCCGTATCGGACCTATCGGACCACGATACGTCCGTCGTGACGTCCCCGCGAAGGCTTGCCCGTAGCTCGTCGAGCGTCATGGACCCGTCGCCTACGGCATCCTGTCCGCCGTGGCTCCGATGGCTCGATGAACGCGACGCCGCGCCGGACCCGAGCGCGGCGAACCCGGACTCGGGGTTCACCCGCTCGGCCAGGTGTCTCTCCCGCGCCACGGGCGACCCCAGGTTCGCGAGCGACGGCGACGGCAACGTGGCCATGTGGCCCACCGCCCCGAGCACCATCAAAACGATGCCCGAGAGCATCGCGAGCATCACCAGGGAGGTGGCCGCCACGCGGCCGAAGCCGCCCTCATCGCGCGAATGCGCTCTCGCCCTCATGACTACGGAGGGGCTAGCCAGCCTCGATGACCGTGGATGCACCCCGCGGTTCAAACACCGAGCTGGGGAGCCTCCACGACGACCACGAGAGCCGGTCTGAAATGCGGTGCAACACCAACACCCAAACGGTTCAGTCCTAATTACCCTTACCAAAGTTGAGCGATCGTACGCTTCGTTAGAGATGACTCTGTGTGAATTAGCGTAAAACGGCGTTTGTCCTGACTGCTCATCGTTGAAATTCACGATTGGGTGTTACCGGCGGGTCAGGCGAATGGCCCGAAATTTGGACGCGGGGGCGTTCCTTCCGAGAGGCCGTTTCAGCGCCGAGGCGGGCGCGGCCTCGGCACAACACCTCGCAGCCCGCACGGGTCGAGGCTGTCATCTCGCGAGGGCGTCGCGGGAGTACGTACCGGGTCGGCGAGACCCGTTCAACTAAGTAGCCCGTGAGGTCGTCGGGTTCAACCCGCCGAGTATCACTCAGGATGCGCGCCCGCACCCGAGGAGGGATGATGACCGTCGCCACGTTGGCCGCGGCGTGCCTGCTGGCGCTGGCGTCCGGCGCGAGCGCTGAGCTGCACCCGAAGGAGCTAGCCGGCATGAACACCGTCCACAAGCACGGCGATGCCGGCGTCGCGAGCCTGCACACCGCCCGCCCCATCGCGGAGGCGGTGCTCGGCAGCGAGGACGCGCGCGCCGCGAGGGCGTCGGACGATGCGACGTCTCAGAGCGCGGGCGGAGATCTGCCGCAGGCTGAGCTGGGCGCGGCGAGCGCCGCGGATTTCGCCTCCCGGGTCTCCCCGGACTTCGAGGCTTTCGTCCACACGCAGAAGAAGGCTGGACACACCTACTGCCCCGGCTCGAACGCCGGCGTGCCGTGCATTGAGGCGATGCGCAGGTGAGCGATGGCCCGCGCGGCCCGCCGGATTGCCCGGTCCAATCTCGCTTTTTTCCAACACCCGCGCCCCGCCCCGTGTTGAACGCGCACCCTCGCCGGACGCCCCGACTCGACGAATCCACTCACGCTTCTTCTCCCCCCGCACACCTCGTATCGCGCAGGGAGCTCAGTTTCCTCGAGAACAAGGCGCTCATCGAGCGCCACAACGCGCAAGGCGACTCCACCTTCAAGCTCGGCCTCACCCCGTTCGCGGACGTCTCCCCCGAGGAGTTCATGTCCGAGCAGCTCACCTACACTCCCGCCAAGTCCGTGCGCGATTTCGTCGCGCACAGGCGCTCCGAGGCGCTCGGACACGCCGCCGCGGCCGCGGACGGCGTGCGCGTGGGCCAGGTGTCGCGCGGCGGCGTGGTGGGCGAGGTGTCCCGCAAGATGTCGCTGGGAGCCGCCGCGGAGGCTGCGCTCGGCGCCAAGTACCCTCGCAACTTCAACTGGGCGGATGTCCCGGAGGTGATGGGTAAGATCCACACGCAGGAGACGTCGTGCGCGTCCTGCTGGGCGTACACCTCCACGGACACCATCGAGGCGATCGAGGTGATCAGCGGACGCCGCCGCAAACACGTGGAGCTCAGCGCCGAGCAGCTCATCAACTGCGACAACTACGACAGCGGCTGCAACACCGGGAACATGTTCACCGCGTACGAGTGGATCCACGAGCACGGTGGTTTGGCCACCGCGAGGGCGTTCCACGGCGCCGCGGGTCTCCTCGCGCGCGCGGAGAGCGCCGCGATGCTCAGCGCGGGATCCGGCGCGGCGCTCGGGTCTTTCCAGGACGTCACCGCCGTTCGCAAGAAGGACGCCAAGGCTCTGTTCGATCAGGCGCAACACGCCGGTAACCTGGGCGAGTTTGGCGTGTTCTTCGAGGAGTCCCTGGGCGCCGAGGAGGAGAAGCGCGTGCTGGATAGCATCGAGTCCGGCCTGGGTTCCACGCACGGCAACTGCCCGGCGAACATGAACCTCCAGGACAGGGTCTACGGCTACTGCGAGCTCGACTTTGACGCCGGCGAGGCGGCGCTCATGGACGCCGTCTCGAAGCAGCCCGTCGCCGTCGGCATCAACGCCAACAAGATATTCCAGCTGTACGCCTCGGGTATCATCCGATCTTCCGACTGCGGACCCGCGCCGCACACCCCGGACTCTGAGATTATGGCCATCAACCACGCCGTCGTCGTCGTCGGTTGGGGCGAGGAGGTTGTCAAGGGCGAGACCATCAAGTACTGGGTTCTCAAGAACTCCTTCGGCGAGAACTGGGGCGAGCGCGGATACTTCAAGCTCGAGCGTGGGCCGGATACCGTGGACCAGGAGGGCTTCGGCACCTGCGGACTGTACTTTGAGTCCGTCTACCCCGTCATCGACGAGGACGCCAACGAGGACTCCTGCATCGAGGGTTCCACCTTTAGGTCCAAGTACTACTCCGCCGCGTACGCCGGCGCCGGCCTCGGTAAGCCCTCCACGCTGAACCTTCGCGATCTGACGTCCACGAACGCGAGCACGGGCGTGGGGCAGGTTGCGGTGATGCTCGTGGGCTTTGGGTTTGTCACCGGCGTGCTGGTGGTGTCCGTGTTCATGGCGGCGCGAGCGGCTCGGAAACAACTTACCAGGGGAACCGAAGAGGAGCCCCTTCTGTGAACGCGATACGGCGTCAGACAGAGTATATATATTAGCAGTTGACCGCATTGGCAATAATGTAAATGAAACCTTAGACGATGAACCGAATGTTTGCTCTTGTGTTATTACATGTTACTGCCGCGCCGGGGTTGACGCACCATCAGCCCCGGAGGAAAAGAATATTATTTTGAAATTTGCCAGCCTCGACGACGAGGCTGGAAAGGGCCACGTTTTCACCCCTCAGATGCTGTTCATGTCCTCCTCGACATCCTTCAGCGCGTTACTCGCCAATCGCGTGATGTACACCCCGGTCACGACGGTGAACCCGAACCCGGCGGCGATCTGCGCGAGGTGCGAGTCCGCGCCCGCCGCGCCCTCCCCGACTTCCGCGATTGTCCTTCCAACCGCCCCGGCGCTGACGTACGCGAACGTGCCCGGGAGCATCCCCAGCCAGCTCCCCGCGACGTACGGCCACAGCCTGACGGAGGTCAGGCCGTAGAGGTAGTTGCTGAGCGCGAAAGGCAGCAGCGGGGAGAGGCGGAGGAGGCACACGACGCGGAACGAATCTTCGCCGATTGCTCGATCGATGGCGGCGAATTTGGGGTTCCCGTCGGCGATGTCCTTGACCCTGTCCCTGAGCGCGTATCGCGCGATGAGGAACGATGCGGTCGCCGCCGCGGTCGCCGAGGCGCTCACCATCGCGGTTCCCTGCGCGGGCCCGAAGATGAGCCCCGCCGCCATGGTGAGCGGGATGGCCGGCACGGCTAGTATCTCCAGCCCCAGGTACAACAGCATGTACGCCGGGGGACCCGCGGCGCCCATGGACTCGACGTATCCGGTGAACCAGTTCAGAAAGTCAGTGATGTCGTCCTTGTAGTACACGCCGAGGCTGATGAGCGCCGCGAAGCCGACCAGCGGGAGAGCCGCGAGCGCGCCGGCTGGGATACCATTTTCTTCCGCATTATTCCCTTCTCCGCCGTCCCCAGCCACCACCACGTGGCTTCCCCCAGCCGCGGGCGCCGTCTCGGGCGCCTCCAGCGACGGCTTCGTCGTTGTTTTCATGGAAGATTCCGAGGATCCTCCAGCGGAGCATCGCGTCGTCGACACTGAGGCGCCACGTCGCCGATACGAGCCTCCTCTCCCCCCGTCGAGCCACGACACCCCCACGTGGTTGCCCCGCCGGTGGGGCGCGATGCCGGCGGTCCGCCACCGCGCGGTCGCGCACGCGGCCCTCGCGGCGACCGGCGCCCGCACCGCGGTCACCGAGGACGACGCGATACACTGCATCGCCTCTCACACAGTCACCCACCGTGTGTGCTATCCAATGGCTACAGCTCGGCGGGCAATCGCGGTGGTGAGTCACGGCAACCCGGCTCTCGATCGCTGATTGGCTGGAGCGGTTTGATCTCAACTTCGACGCTCGAGAACCGTCAATTCAGGGTTCAACTCGCCCACAGATTTTTTCAGTCTATGAATTTTTTTCACCGTTATATCAACTCACGCAGGAGGAGAAGGAGAGGACCCGCGCGGCGTGAAGAACCGGGATATCGGCACCGCCGCCTCCTCCGAAGCCTTGCGCTTCTTGTCACCCCCGCCACCGCCGCTCGTCGTCGTCGTCGCGCCCGACGACGAAACGGAAGCCTCCCGGCTCCCACCGTTTGCCCTCCTCGCCGCCTCTCGCTCCTCCTTGCGCGTCCTACGGCGCTCAGCCCTGGCCATCTCCCGCGCCGTCTCCGCCGCGTACCGTCGCCGCGCGGCGTATTCCATGAGCACGCGAGAGCTCCACTCGTCGGTGGAGACGCGCCGGACCTTCGTCGCGGGTGAGCCGTCCTCGTGATGAGATGTATCATCGCCGGTTTCGTCTTCAATGTTTTCATCTTCGATGTTTTCGTCCTCGACGGGTTCGACCTCCGCGCCGGCTGCGTCGTCCGCCGCGCGCAACGCAGCGGCCGCCGCGGCCGCCACCTCCGGCCCGGATTCGACCATATCCCACGTCTCATCCATGCTCGCGATCGCCTCGCGCTCCTTCGCAGCCTCCATTTCCTCGTCGTCCTCATCAGGAGCGTTCACGGGGGGTCCGCCGGATGCGACAACCGGATGCCGGGTTCGAAGCGCGGTGACCGTCTCGGCATCCCCCGGCGCGGGCCCGAGGGACGCGCCCATGGGTATGAACGGACAGGACCACCTTGGTAAAGGCCGTGGGTGCCCCGTGTGCGGCTCCCACGACCGGACGCACACCGCGCGGTTGGCGAAGCTGCTGGCGACCTCGGCGCGGGACATTCCCCGGCAGATGCTAGCCACGGAGGAACCCAGGTACACGGACACCGTGGGCAGGTGCTCCAGATCGCCGGCGGGGACCATCTTCGGCCGGACCGCGGTCTCCGCGTCGAGGAACACCTCGTTGGTCTGGAAGTACGTGCCGTGAAGCGGGAACTTACCGTTCATCGCGGCCCTGCACGGAACCATCACCGTCAGCGGGACGAGCTCGCGGCCCTCCGCCCGCGACGCCGCCCTCGCCGCCGCAATCGCCGACGGCAACCCGCACCTGACCGCCAGGTAGTACCCGACGTCCAGCTCCGGCGCGCGTTCCAGCAGCGACGGCGGTATGAGCTCCGAGGTGAGTGACCACGCCTTGAGCTCGTGACGGATCCGGGACATGCTCAGCGGCGGGGGACGGACCGCCAACTGAAGCGGGGACGCCGCCATCGACGCCGCCACCGTCGCCGCGTGCGCCGCGAACCCCCTCGTCTCTTCAAACAACGTCGCCGCCATGCGGGCGTCCGACGTGGGATCGTCCTCTATATCGTGCAGGGTCCCGCACGGCGTCGTCTCGACGACGATCTCGTTATCCACCGTGACGTTGTACGCGCCGTCCTTAACGACCGAGTCGGGGTTCGCGCTTGAATTTCCGTTGAATTGAGGGTCCATGGCGTTGCGAGCGGCGGTGATCAGCGCGAACGCCCTATCCGCCCGCGGGTCCGCGCACTTATCCGGGTGGACGATCCGCGACAGCCGTTGGTGCGCGGCTTTCGCGGTGATGGAATCGGCGCCCGGGTCGAGGCGGAGCACGGCGGCGGCGCCGCTCGGGGGCTTTCCGTTTTTTTCCCACGCCGACCCGATTCGCATGACGTCGTCGAGGGTCTCCTTCAACGTCTCCGGCTCCGGTGGGGACGCGTGCGTTTGATGAACGGCCGCGTTGTCGCTTGCCTCGAGGATTTCGTTCGTGACGTCGAGGTGCGACGGCGGTGGGTTGGTCAGCGTGGGCGTCCCTGGGGAGACGGGCGGTGAGATTTGAGTCGACGCGGTTCCCGCGGCGGCTGCGGCTGCGGCGGCTGTCGCGGCGGCTGTGCCCAGCGTGTCTTGCGACGCCTTGTTCGGGTCCGTCTGGTGCTTACCCCCCGAGCTCGCGTACTCGCACATGTCCCGCAGCGGACACGCCCTGCAGTTCGGCGTCCGTTTCTCGCAGAATACCTTGCCGAGGGTGATCATGTGGTAGTGCAGCTCGAACAGCGTTTGCAGCCCGAAGCTGTTCAGCCGCTCCCGGAGGAACGTGTACACCGCCGGCTCCGGCGCGTACTCGCTCAGTTCCTCGAGCGCCTGCTCCGTCTCGAGCGGAACCCACCCGAGCCTCGCCATGATTCGTCCCACGTTGACGTCCACGGGGAAGTCAGCGCGGAACAAGGAGAGGAGCGTGATGCAAGAAACCGTCTTGACTCCGTAGCCTTCCAGCGAGAGCAGGTACCCTCGCGCGATCTCCACCGGGCAGTTGCGCAGGAACTCGAGGGACAGCTCCCCGTTCCGCTCGTCGTGTACGCGTCGTAGGATGCGCTGGATCCGTCGCGCCTGCATGAAGTGCATGCCGCGGCACCGGATGCACTCCACAACGTCACCGAGCGGCGCGTTCATGATCGCCCGCCAGTCTATCATGTCGTAGGTGCTCGTCGGGCGCGGCGATGGGTCGGACTCTTTCAGCGCCAACGCGGCGAGAGCCAGCCGTTCCTCCCGGACGATCTGTGCCTTTGATTTCTTCTTCACGGGCACGGGTGGTGTGGCTTCCTCGGAAGGAACCTGCGGCGACATGACGTCGTCGATTGGGACCGTGTCGGGGGGTAAGTGGGGGCCGGACTCGACGGGTCCGGCGTCGGTCGGCAAAGGCGTCTCCGGTTCGGTCACCGCCGGCGCCGTGTGCGGCGGTAAAGGCGGTCCGGACGAGGGACGCGGGTTCCCGTTATCCATGAACGCCATCGCGCCGGTCGCGGCGGTCACGAGCTCCTCGTTCGTTAGGTCGTCCGAGGGAGCGGCGGCGGCGGCGGACTCGGTGATTGGCCGGGCGGTCGGCTGCGGGCGGGCGAGCGCGACGGCCGGGGAATCATCGTCTTCGTCCAGGCGAGTCGGAGACCTCGGGGGCGAGTTGAACGGGTCAGTCGTCTCGCGTTCCTCCTCGGTGCCCGCGTTCCTCGGCGGCGAGGGCTGCCCCTGCGTCTTGTGCCGCCCCAGGTGGGACCCCGGTCCGGGAAACTTCGCCGCCAGATTCATGATTGCGCACGAGGACAGTACATCCGACACGTTCTGGGTGAGTAAAGCGCCGAAGATGCTGTCCAACACGCTGCCGCCCCACGCGTCCATCTTCAACCGCCTGTCCCCGAGCGCGGTCCTCGCGCGCGCCAAAAACATGCCCGTCTTTCTCGCCCACTCCAGCCGCTCGTCGCGGCCGAACACGATCATGTCCAGGTCTTTCCCGCGCCACACCCTCGGGAGCTTGCGCGCCTCCCGCATGGGCTTGCGGTTGACGACCCCGTAGTTCATGCCGACGCCGCCGAGCGGCCAGGTGGGATGCGCCCATCGCGGGACGCGCCAGAACGGAACGCCGCCGTAGTAAGGAATCTCGGGGAGGAATTCAGTCTCCGTCTCCGGTTCGAGTCCCGGGACGGTCGGGTTCATCGCTCGAACCATCCGGGTGTTCCAGTTGAGAGCCGCGAGTGAGTAGACCCTCTTACGGCCCCTATCACCGCGTGTCCTGAGCGCACGGGGTCGCTTGTTCACGGCGCCCCAGCCGGCGGTGATGAGCGTGTCGACCTCCTCGTACGGTTCTGACGGCTCGTCGGCGGCGGCGGGGAGCAGCCGGGCCAGCGGCATGTCATCCAAATCCCCTTCCTCTTCCTCTGCGTTTCGAATGAATCTCGCGAGCGGCGCTTCGTCCGTCACGAGCGTTTCGTCGTCTTCCACCTCGACGTTCGTGGGTGACGCGTCGAAGAGATGGTCCGCGCTCGCCGGGAACTTCAACGCCGGCGCCTCCTGAATCTGAATCGTCGGTCGGGGGATCGTCGGGCACAGAGACAGATTCGCCACCCCGTCTGTCAGCGTCGATACTGGATCCGTCGCGGGTAAACCCCACTGGATAAACTCGTCGAAGGTCATGTCCGGTTGGTACCCCACGTTCGCGGTGACCGGCACGGGCCTCGCGGACATCGGGACGTACGCGTGTGTCCGCACGTAACGCACCGGGGTTCCCTTGTTCTTGCCCCGGGGTATGATCGGGTTATTGTTCATCTCGCAACGTTTCTTCATCGACGGGCGGAGGCATGTTTGGCACGCGCCGCATCGCCTGTGCCGCGGCATCTTCGGCGTCTTGACGTACACGACGTCAGGTCCGTCGGCGGGCGGGTGGTGCTGGCCGTTCTTTGGGGGACGTCCGCGGCGCTTGGGTTGCGGGGCGAACCCGTCCTCCACCCACGCCGTCTCCGGCCCGCCGAAGGTTGTCACCATCCCGTCGACGCTTATGTACCTTTGGCCGCTCATGTACCTTCGGATGTCTGACTGCTCCATCCCTGGATCCGGGAACGCGTCGTGACCACCCGCGTCATACGACGGCATGGCCACGTCCGGCGCATGACGCCCGAGTACACCCCGCCTCGTGGCCCCGTCCAGGCACACGATGTCCTCGCGCCACAGCGCCAGGTATTCCCTCACGCCGTCGTCGTCGTACTGCACCATGTGCCTCAGCTCCTCCGGGTCGAACCTGATTATCTTCGCCGGGTAGTGGCACCTGTCCATCGGCCACGCGATGCCGACGCGGAAGCTGATGCTCAGCGCGCCCTGCAGCGCGATCGCCGCGCCGATCGAATGCGTCGCGGACGCTAGCGTGGCCTGGATCTGGAGGCAGACGGGCGGCGCCGGGACGAGCGAGAGGTGAACCGTGTTTTCTGAGTCGTCGACGGCGAGGGCGCACCGAAACTCGGCGGAGTTGGCGGGGTTGTCCGGATCGTCGCAGATGCGGCACTGGCACGAGGGCGTGGTGCGACAGCCGCGCGCTAGCGATGCGTCGGCGTCGTGTATCGCGCTCGCCAACGAGTTCGCGACCTGGGCCCTGAAATCGTCCCGCATCTTCTCGACGGTTTTCTTGCTGTACTTCTTCGGTCCCTTGAAAATCGTGTGCGCGGCTGTGCGCAGACGGCTCATGTGACGATTCCTGCGAAGAACCGAGAGGTCGTCGAGTCTCCTAGGCTTGCGACGTCCGTGCTTCGACCACGACGCGAGCCCCGGACTGAGCGCGAGTTGACCGAAGCGTGAGGACTCGTCAACCCGCGTGGTCGGCTTGAAGATGTCGTCGCAAGCCAGAGTGACGTGCACGTGCTCGCCGCCGATGACGCTCAGCATCAGGCAGACGTCCTTCGACGGCCCGCCCGCGTCCGCCACCGGCGGTTCGAGCGCGGGATCGTAGGCGTCATCTTCGGTCAGGTCGCTGTCGGCGTCCGGGACCTGGACTCCGGGCGCCAGTTTATGCCTCTGGTGCCCGGCGCTGACGAAAAAACCCTTGGATTTGGACTTGTTCCACAGCACGCTGGTGATCGACGCCCTCGGCGACTTCGAGTCGATGACCAGCCGTCTATCGCGCATCACCAGGTTGACGATCTCATTGGTGGACATACCCGCGTCACCCGCGCGGCGGAGCGCGAGCGCGACCGCGTGTCTCATGGTCAGCTTCTTGGACTTCTTCTTCACAAACGCAGCCGCGGGCGCAGACGAAGTCATCTTCACGGGTTTCAACGCAACCTTCTTCGGCTTCATCGGCTTGGCCACCTTTACCCGCGGCTTCTCACCCTCCACGGGCGGCGTCACGGCGAGTTTCTGATTAGTCTTGAAAATCTTGGTCTTCTTCGTCTTCACCACCGGCTCGACGGGCTCCTTTCGGCGCTTCTTCTTCGACTCGGCGAGTGCGCTCAGTGCCGCCTTGGTGTCGGCATCCGCCTGACCTTCCCACATGAGCCTCTGTTTCGAGAGATCGATCCGTTCCTCATCCCCGTCGTCGTACGCCACGTCGTAGGTTTCGTCGTTTGGGTGGAACCGCGCGATGGTACCGCGGTAAAACTTTGCATCCTTCGGCCAGTACACCAGCACCCGGCGACTTATGACCTTCACGAGGATTTTGCCCCTGGCGTCGAGTTTGCGTCTTTGAGCGTTGAGCGCTTTGCGGACCTTTCTTCCGATGAGGGTGCGCGGGTGGTCTCCGAGCGCGTCCTCGCGCGCGATGCGGCCCTCTTTTGTCTTCGGTTCGATCGAGACCGCGTCCGATAGGACGGCGTCGGTGTCGATGCGCGGGCGTGCCCGCCGCGTGGGGGTTGGCTCGGCTGCTGCTCGAGGTTTGCCGGAAGGCTTCCGTGGTGGTCGCGCGTCGGGTGTCGGAGCGCGCTCATCGCGCGGCTTCTTCGGGACGTACGTCGGCGCGACGTTGCGGGTCGATCGCGACGGGGGCTTGACGGGTTTGACTGACCCTCGCGTGACCCGCGGGATGATGCGGGGCGGCGGGCACGCGCGGGTCTCGGTGCCGATGTCCGCCGGGTGGTCCGATGCCGAAGTTCGGGTTTTGATTCCTGAACCGTCGCGCGGCTTGGGCGACGGCGTGGGCGGCTGGACCTTCCGCGGACGTCCGGGTCCACGACGAGGTGTCGTCGGCGACTGTACCGAGGCATCGGAGCGGGTCTTGTTGAGCTTGGACGGTGCCCTCATTCGGTGCCGTCTCTCGTGTCGAGATTACCTCCTCCCACGCTTTTCGCGTAACAACGACAAATTTACCGAGAGGCTGCCTCTGCCGCTCTCAGCAGTTGCCGCGTCGACGCCGGGGCTCGGATGTGACAGATCTCGATCAGCCTCGCTTTTGCTGAGCCGTGTTGACACGACCGCGCGCGATATCGCCGCCTTCGCCCCTCGCTCTGGCCAACCCCACACGAGTCTCTGCTCAGATTAGCCCAAAGCGCCCTCCTCACCTCGGTCTCGGAAGCGCTTCTGGAACTCAAGATGACGAGGCGGGCGACACCCAGACTTCGCCCCACAACCCAACACACGCACGACGACCATGGTATCCAAGGAGGAATTCGACAAGGCGGCCGAGGAGGTCAAGGCTTACGCCCAGTGCACCAATGAGGAGCAGCTCGAGCTCTACGGCTGGTTCAAGCAGGCCAACATCGGCGACGTCAACACCGGTGCGCGCGGCCCCGATCACCAGTCTTCACCCCAGATCGCCCCTCTCGTGCCCGATCTGACGAAACCCTTCCCAAACCCACACAGCTCGACCCGGCATGCTCGACTTCAAGGGTAAGGCCAAGTGGGACCAGTGGGAGAAGTGCAAGGGCACCTCCAACGAGGACGCCATGGCCAAGTACGTCGAGGTCGTCGAGAAGATCAAGGCCAAGTACGCTTAAGCCATCATCCTTTCAAGTATATTATCCATTTCAATGAACACGAGAACGGTTCGGCGAAGTCTGCTCGTTGCTCTGCTCGTGTCTATTCGGTTCGGTTCTCCCGATGCATGCGGTTCGTCGGAAATACGCTGGACCCCACCCGGCGGCATCTCCGGATTCCCTCGGCTGTGTCCTCGAGGTGCGTCCTCGGGAGCTTCGCGCTCCTCGCGCCATCCACGCCATCAGCACCCGCCGTCCCGCACACAGTGTCACATTTCGTCAGCACCTTGAAATGCAAACGCACCTCCCGGCGATGTAGCTCGCCAGTGTCTCGGAGGCCTTCGTCGTGTCAATCCTTGTTTCGATAGCCTCTTCGGCGGTGCCGACCTTCTCGGCGACTCGACTCGACACTCGGCGCCTGTGTGACATTTTGCACCAGTCACATCGAGGTGAAAGCCCGAAAAATCGCCCGTCGCGTCAGCAGCCAGCGTCGTTGGTCAGATAAAAAAGGTGACGCGGCCTCTGACCGCGTCACTTTGCGAGGGCGCGACGACGGCGAAGCTATCGATTCGCGCGCCTCTACTCTTCCCTGAAGTACTATTAGTGGGGACGGCGCGTTAGGGACGCACCGACGCGCGCGAGGTGGCGCTGGGACCCTCGACCCCGGGCGCTTTCTACGTCAAATTCTCGGGTGCGAGCCGCAGCCGCATAATAATCACCAACATGAACGGGGAGGAGGCCGCGGGTGAGGCCTCCCGCGACGCGACGACCGCGGCGTCGACTAGCGATGAAAGCAATGGACAAAACGGCTCGTTCGTGCCGCCCTCGATGCGCAGCGGCGAGCACGGGGAGATGGGCCCGAGGCGCACCATGGAGGACGCGAGCTCGTGCAGGGAGGGTGTTGCCGCGGTTGGATGCGATGACCGCCTGTCCTTCTACTGCCTCTTCGACGGGCACGGAGGACGGGGATGCGCGGACTTCGTGAACGAGCGGCTGGTGACCAACATCACGTCGGATCCGTCGTTCGCCAAAGACCCGGCGCAGGCGATGGTACGCAGCCCAACCCGGGGAATCATCAGCACTCGACTTTACCGCCAAACGAACATTTGATTTGATTTTCAAACGCCCGCGACTTGACCGCTGACCGCCTTTCCTCCCGTTTCGACAGAGAGACGCGTTCCAGAGGACTGATAAGGAGTTCAGAGCCGAGATGAAGACGGAGGATGCTTCGGGATCCACCGGACTGGCGTTGTGCGTGAGGAACGGCACGCTCCTGGTGGCCAACGCGGGGGATTGCCGAGCGGTTCTGAGCACGCGGGGTCGCGCCACCGACCTGTCCACGGACCAGCGCCCGAGCTGCTCGACGGAGATGACGCGGATAGAGGCGGCGGGGGGTTATGTCGAGGACGGGTACATCAACGGGCACCTGGGCGTCGCGAGGGCTTTCGGCGACTTCCACATAGAGGGACTCAAGAGAGGGGAGGGCGAACCGCCGGGGCCGCTCATCGTCACCCCCGAGGTTGAGACGCACGTGATGACGCGCGAGGACGAGTTCGTGATCATCGCGTGCGACGGGCTGTGGGACGTGTTCAGCTCGCACAACGCCGTGGACTTCGCGAGGACGGCGCTGCGGCGGCACAACGACCCGGCGGCGGCGGCGAGGGAACTGGCGCGGGAGGCGCTCCGCAGGGACACGTGCGACAACGTCACCGTGATCGTCGTGTGCTTCGGGGAGGATCCCCCGCCGGATAAGAAAGTTGAGGGGAGGACGGCGCCGATGAGGTTCGGGCGGACCATCTCGAGCGAGGGGCTGACCGAGCTGCAGAAGGCGATGAGGGACGACGACGAGGCGGCTATCGAGGCTATCCAAAACTCGCCCCTGAACCCTCGACCGCGGGGTCTGACGCGGGTGGAGAGTATCAACCCGTCGAGCCCGAGCCGGACGAAGAATCTAGGCGGGGGGTTCCTGAATGCGCTGGATAATCTTGACCTGAGCATGGAGGGGAGTCTGACGCCGCTGGCGGAGGAGACAAACGCGAAGGGTTCGCCGGCATCCGCCGAGAAATAATATTAGTTTGGAAGCGCGTGGTCACGCGAGTTATCAATGATGATGAATGCAATGTTTATTGCCAAAAATGCTTGTCCAGCAGCCGCCTAGGACGCTGGAGGTATTACGTTTTACATGAACTTGTTACGGTTTCCCCTCCTTTTACTCGTACACACTTGTTGCTCGTCAGCTTTCGACGAGCTCGCTTAGATACCCTTGGCGATCTCCCCGTAATCGATGGGCTCGTGCCTGTCGATGTCGTTGTTGGACGGGGGCATGGGGTACTTCAGGCCGGTTGCGCAGTTGAAGAGCAGCACGCGGTCGGTCTTCTTGATCTTGCCGTCCGCGAGTCCCTTCTTGAACGCGGCGTAGGTGGCGGCGCCCTCGGGGCAGAGCAGGAATCCCTCCTTCTTGGCAAACTCCTCGACTCCCTCGTCGATGGCGTCGTCGGTGACCGCGACCGCCCAGCCACCGGACTCGCGGACCGCGCGGAGGATCAGGAAGTCGCCCACGGCGGCCGGGACGCGGATGCCCATCGCCGAGCGGGTGAAGGCGCCGTCGACGCGGGTGGCGAATTCCTCGCCGGCGTCGTAGGCGTTGACCATTGGGGCGCAGCCGGTGGCCTGAACGGCGACCATCTTCGGGAGCTTGGTGTCGGGCTTGATGAGTCCGAGCTTCTTGAGCTCGGCGAACGCCTTCCACATGCCGATGAGCCCGGTGCCGCCGCCGGTTGGGTACATGATGACGTCGGGGAGGTCGTCCCAGCCGAACTGCTCGACGAGCTCGAGGCCCATGGTCTTCTTGCCCTCGATCCTGTAGGGCTCCTTGAGGGTGGAGGTGTCGAACCAGTTCATCTCCTCCTTGCCGCCGCCGACGATCTTGCCGCAATCGTCGATGTAGCCGTTGACGCGCCAGACGTTGGCGCCCTGGAGGGCCATCTCGCGAATGTTGGTATCGGGGGTATCCTCGGGGGCGAAGATGTAGGTCTCGATGCCGCAGCGGGAGCAGTACGCGGACATGGCGGCGCCGGCGTTGCCGTTGGTGGGCATGGCCATGCGGGTCACACCCAGCTCCTTAGCCATGGAGACGGCCATGACGAGGCCGCGGGCCTTGAACGAGCCGGTGGGGAGGCGGCCCTCGTCCTTCACCAGGAGGGCGCCGCCCTCCTCCATGCCAGCCTCGGCGGCGAGCTTGGGGGCGTCGACGATGGGGGTCATCCACTCGCCGAGGGTGACGCAGTCCTCCGCCTTGCGCACGGGGAGCATCTCGCGCCACTTCCACAGCGTGGGCGGGCGCGACGCGAGGATCTCGCGGGTCAGCTTGCCCTTGAGACTCTCGAAATCGTAGCGGACCAAAAGAGGCTTGCCGGACTCGGCGAGGCCGTGAAGCTCGTCGGCGGTGTACTTCTCGCCGGTGAGGGAGCATTCGAGGTGGGTGACGAAGGTGCCGGCGATCTCGTCGTCCTTGGGGACGCCCTGGAAGACGCGGTTCGAGGAAGTGAAGGGTCAGTTCGGGGGTCAGGCGGGAGGTGCCGAATTGAAAAGTTTTCGCGGGGCCGCGCCCACCCACCTGGAGCGCCCAGTCCTGCGTGAACTTGGCGGTGGTCTTGATGGGAGGGGGATCGGAGATGACGGCGCGCGTCACGGATGCGACGCGGGCGCGACGCGCGACGGGCTTGGAGCCACGAAGGCGGAGCGCGGGCTTGGCCTGGATCGACAGGCTGCAGGCGTTCATCGTGATGGTGATCTTGGAAATCTTTTTGTGGTGCCGAGGAAAGGGGTGACGAGGTCAGCTCGATGTTGGGACGGCGTTTTAATCGAACGAGGGGCGATGAAGGGGATGTATACGAAATGGGTACGTGGGCGGATCGGGACGGGTGCGCACCTGGAGTTTAGCGAAGCGGGTGGGCGTCGTGAAGCGCGATCTGGAATGAGCGTCTGTGGATCTTCGCGACCGAAAACCGCGCGAAGCGTCGCCCGTCGAAATTTCGACCAATGACATCGCGCCGAATTTCCTCGCGCGCAATTTTCGATCGTTTATTTCGCGTGACGGATAATGCACACATGCAAACACCCATGAGAGCAGTGTAAAATAGAAATCATGAAAGTTCATCTGCGCTGGTATGCGTTTCATTCACGCCAAAAAGTCGAGTTTCCTTCTGACAGCCTCATGGGCAACTGGGCACCCATCGCTGGGCACCAGAATCTCGGAAGTTTCCGCGGGTGTTTTTTGTCGGGCACCTCGGCACCATCCGAGCCATTCCGCGCGTCGCACCCGGACCCGTGACGCATGTCTCGAGCCGTTTCCACACCCCAGGCGCTTGTTCTCGCGCGACACGTCGCGTCCCTTCGATCCCAGGCTCGCCGGCCCGTCGCCAGCGCGCGCGCATCCCGGAGAAGCGTGTCCGCCAGCCACCACGGCGTTGACAACTGGACGGACAACGCATACGGAGGAACATCGCCATCGTCGGCACCCTGTTCACTGTTCACCGATGAACTGTTCCAGCTCGGCGCGGCGGTCGCCGTCCCGGCTGCTCCCCAACCGATCCCGCTCACGCATCATACGAGCTTCAAGGTGCTCCTGGGCGGTGCCCTCACGCTGATGTTCGCGGGTTTCACCGCGTGCATCGCGGGCTTCTTCGTCGCGGTGAAGGAGCTCATGAGAACTTGCAGAGAAGCCACCGCGGCTTCGAATAACGTCGCCGAATCGTGCGAAAACTTCAGCCGGGCGTGCGAGGCGCTCAAGGTGACCCTGGTGCAGGCGGACTCTGTGATCAACAACGTCGAGGCTTTGAGTGGAGGGGCGGGCAGGAGGACCACATCCGGCGACGGGCGGAAGCTCGGCGAAAATAACCAATTAGCGGCGCGACTCTTCCGACAGAACCGGAGTCGCCCGATGGGGGCCGGGCTTAACCCGGGCAAGAATGGGGGAGGTACGAGGTACGAGTATGGGGAGACCATGACGCGAGAGGCCATGTACGCCAGCGTGATGGAACTCATCGACCGGAACACAGCCGTGAGCGCGAGAGAGAGATAGCCGCCGGCGCGCGACGCATCGATCAGATCATCTACAAAGCTATCATCTACACCGTCACCACCGCTCGAGCGGGTTGCTAATCTTCTCCCCCTGCCCCAAATACTTCTTCCCGTGCTTCACCACGAACGCGTCGTCGATCTTGAGGTGGTACGCCTCCTCCGTGGGCAGGAACCGTTTATTTCGAAGGTACGGCCCCTTAGTCCACGGCCTGCTCGCGCCCGTGCGCCTATTAGCCCACCACGCCGCGAACACCGTCCTGTACCCGACGCTGTATAAAAGCACGTACCCACACACCATCAGCGCGCAGATCAAATCGATCCTATCCGCCTTCTTATCGTCAAAGTCGCACTCGGAGTCCACGCAGTCGCGTTCCGGCCTCGCCACGTGGTACGCGATTGCGTTGCCGATGAGAATCAGGAAGAGCACCGCGGATACGCTCTCGCTCACGTTGTCCAGCACCGTCTTAAACGGAAGCCTCGGAATGTGTCCCGCGGTGGTCCACTGTACCGCATATATGGATAAAAATAGCACCGCACCCAGTGCCACTCGGTTGGCGAGGTCGCTGGGCTCCATGGCGTAGCCGAAGAACCCAAACGCCGCGATCGTATACAGCGGCTTGACGCCGTTGTGAAGGTAAAATATATAGGAGCGGCGTATGTGGAACGACAGGAGAACGTCGCACATCTTGTCTCCCTCCTCGTACGTGCCCGATCTGAGGAACGGCGGCGGGGGATGGGCCCCCGCGGCGATCGACAGCCCGCAGAGCTCGTAATCGTTGCTGTTCCTGTCGACGCCGTCGTAATCGATCTGTTGAACCTTCGAATGTTCCAGCCCCGCCGACTGCATCTGTTCCCGGCGCAGGGACAGCGTGACGTCTTTGTTGACGAACATCGGCTTTTTCCCACTGAATACGCAGCAGGATAGGTCCACCCTCGTCGAGTCGAACGGGAATGACCGGAACCGGTCGATGTCTCCGTTCGAGACGTCGAATCCCCCGGGGAGGCTGATGGGAATATCGAGCTTCAACCGCCCGTCGCTCAATCCCTCCTTGTCGACGCCGGCCGAGTAGAATTCCGGGAGCAGCCCGCCTTTCTCTCCGCTTTCGAGGCTGAATCCTGCGCACGTGATGAAAGTCGGTCTCCAGATCTTCTCGGGCGGCTTATCCCCGAGCTTCTTGGTCGGGTATCCACAGATGCGGGCATCGGTCCAGTAGAAGATGAGGAACCCCCTGATGTGCAGGGTCTCCTTTCCCTTATCGGCGATCACCTCCCACGACTTCATGTTCCACACGAGCTCCAGCGCGATGGGCTCACCAGTCCCATCGCCCGGCCGCTCGTCCCAGGGAAATCCCGATACCTCCCAGGGTTGCTCGTGGTCGCTCACGTCCATCTCAAAATAATGTGGTTGTTAGGCTACTGCGACGATCTATTTGTCGTCAGTCGGGTGGGCACGAAGAGAGAGGATGAAGGTGGCGGTCACCGGTCGCCCCGGCGTGGGCAAGACCGCGCTCGTGTACCACGCGGCGAAGGGAGACTGGCTCGGCGCACTCCCCGAGACCCTCGGCACGGCCGTCACGCGCGTCGACAGGGAGGACGGCCGGGCGTACGACCTGTGGGACGTGGGCGCCAGGCACGCGGCGAGGCATCCCGACGCGGTCGACGCACAGCTGGCGGGTGCCGACGTCGTGGTCCACGTCTTCTCCTTCGCGGACGCCGCGAGCCTGAGGAGCGTGCCGGAGTACGTGGAGCGCGTGAGGTCGCGGCTCGGGTGCCCCGTCGTGCTCGTGGGTGCCAAGCGGGACGCGATCGCGTCGGCGCAGATGTCCGCCGAGGATGCGAGGGAGACGGCGGTTCGGTGCGGGGCTTCAGCCCTGGCGTTCGTGGACAGCCCGCCGCTGGAGACGATGGAGGACGTGGAGGACCGCGACGAGGACGACGCCGTCGCGGGGCTCTTTCGGGCGATAGACGTAGCGATGGGGGTGGACGCATCATAGACTAGATTAGCCGCGCGGGCTGAGACTTGTCGACAAACTAACTCTTAGCCGAGTCGCCAAACTCCGAGGCCCGGTACTTCTTGGCACCCTTCTCCGCCTGCTCCAGCACCACATCGCACGCCTCGAAGTACATCGCCGTGAGCACCTCCACCATGACCGACGCGTCCGGCCCCTCCCGCTGCATCGCGACCCTCATGTTCAACACGCAGTCGATGAACCGGCCGGGTCTAACGTCGCGAATGTCAAACACGTCCATCCCGCGGTCCTCGTCACCAACCTCCTCATCCCTCGGCTTGAACCCGCGGCTCGTGCGCTTGAGCTTGATCTTCCCGCTGTCCAGGTTGGACCGCGTCGCGGACTCGTCCAGCGCCTGGCACTCCACGAACTTGGCCATGACGTTGGCTCTGCGCTCCAGCGGATCCGCAATCATCACCAGCTCCTTGATCATAGCCGCCTCCGCGACGGGAATCTCGGACGGAGAGAACGAGCTGTTGACCACCGTGGTGTTGTACACGCCGAGGGCGTCGACGTTCGGGTGCAGCTGCCGCGATGTCTCGCGGGTCAACAGGAGCTGGTACAGGAGCTGCCAGTTAGGGACGTGCTCGGACGACTCCATCTCGTCGCAGAGCCTCGCCGCGGCGTTTTCCACGTTTTCAATCTTCGCCCCCGGCACGTTCTCCCCCGCGGCTTTACCCCCGCCCCTGTGCGCCGCGCGTAGGACCTCCAGCCTGTCCTCCTTGTCCGCCAGCCTGGCGACGAGCTGCACCACCTGGATCTCCGGTTGCATCTCCCCCGACACCGCCGCGATGACCTCGTCGCGAATGGCGGCGAGCATGCTGAGGAGGCCAAAGTCCCCGGATGCCTCCGCGACTTGCACGTACGCCGAGATGGCGGCCAGGAACGACCCGTCGAACTCGTCCAGGTGTTTCAAAATCACGCCGCGTAGGACGGCTTCTTTGTCCACGACGGGTGGTTTCCCGATTTGGGCGTCCTCGTTGAGGTCCTTGGAGGCGCCGTTCGCGATTTTCACGTCGTCGTCGTCGTCGCCCGGGATGACCTCCTCGACAGCCTCTTCGACGAATATCGCCTCCACGGTTTCTTTGATGATCTGGTCGAGGAGCTGAGCGGCACGCTCGACGTTGTCCGCGACGGCGTCCGGGCTCGAGGGACTCGAGGGACTCTCGGCGCGGAGCACGACGGTGGACCTCCGTGAGCGGCGGTTGGCGCATTTCAATGTGGCGGCGGGCGCTCGGTTGAATCGTCGCGCGTTCGCGGTGCTCGCGGCCACTTGTGCGGTGGAGACGCGACTCGCGAGCATCATCGCGAGTCGGTGAGTCTGTGAGGTCGGACCCGGGACTCGGTTCGGTTGTCGGTGAGGTTGTGGCGGTCCGTGAGGTCTGCGGTGCCAGCGAGAGTTAGTTCCATTTTGATGCCGAACACTTCCGTCGTCCTATAAAACACGGCCGATACCAACTCATTTTCAGGGTATGGGCATTCAAGCTCATTTGTCATTTGTCGTCAAATAGAACGCCAATTGCGCGTCGCTTCGAGCAAAATTTGAACTGTTTGCCTGTAGAGACCGGTTCGTTAAAAAGTTCATTAAAAATTCCGAAGATTCCAGGTTCGATCCCTGGCAGGAACCCAACTTCTTTTCTCATTTCTTCCCTGTCCGTCTCGGCGTTGTGTTTGGCGCGTGCCACGTTTGCAAGGTCGCGGATGGCGATCTGACTATTTGCCCATACATAAAATAGGAAACGTAAGGATCGAGCCCCGCCGTTCCCGGGAAAAAGCGAGAGGTCGCAACCATTAGAAAATAGCGCAACCGGCACGGCCGGAATCTAGGTGGGTGGTGTCCTCGCATCCTCGCGTATCGGGCGATTTTCGTCCGTTCGTGCTGGTGAGACCGTCAGGGACACTTGGGTGGCCTTCACAGGCAAACCGTTCGTTCGGCGTCTGCGAACGACGGTGGTAAACGAGGGCGAGGGCCTTCCATTTTTTCTTGAGGGTGCGCGCCCCATCTCCGTCTCGAACACCCCCTCCTCGTCAGCACGGCAACCTCCTTCCCCGCGCCGAGTTCCGGCCGCGAGACGCGCGTGATCGCCGCGTCGGCGTCGGTACACTCCTTCAGCGGTGTCCTCGCGCCTCGTCGCGCGTGAACCCTCGTCGCGCGAGCCCGCGGCCGCGCCCTTCCGCCGGGGCCCTTCGCTTTTTTTTCGGGACTCGGGAAAGTTCCAGGGTGGCGATGCGCGAGAAGAAGGACGTGGAAGTCCTCCGTCTCCGCGCCGCCCCGCCCATCTCGCGACGCTCGTATCCGCCAAAAACTGACCAAATCACATCCGACACACGCAGGGTGAATCAAACCGCATCGAATCCCGCACCGTCCGGCGTTCAACCGGCGACGCAGGCCCGCCGAACCCGTCGTGACCCGCGATTAACTCCGGGATTCGGGCACCCCCGCGGTTCGCAAACGGTGAGAACTCGAACCTTGGTCTCCTGGAGTCCGAGTCACCAACCCGCCAGCTGTGTCTTTTTTACCCTGAACGGCTTCTTCGAACCGCCGAGCGCGTCGGGGCGTACGGGACCGGGCGTGGAGGGTTCGAGCGCGTATCGGACATCCTCGACCCCTATCCCAACCCCGAGCACGCCCGCCATCGCGTCCCTCGTCCACTCGCGCTCAACTCACGCCGCCCCGCCTCCTTCCCCTTCCATCCATGCAGGGATCGGAAAACCACTCTTCTTTTCGCTAGGGGCGCCGGATCTGTGAATCCACAGCTGTCACCCCGAATACAAACAAACAACCACAACAACTTCTTTCAAAAACAACTTCTTTCGATGTTCAGCCTCATCGAACCCAGGCCACCGGCGGCACCCCCGGTGAACCTGCCGAACGTTCGGACCCCGGGCGGGCACGAGGAACCCACGAGGCGACCGAGCCCGAGCCTGACGCATCAACAAAACCAAAACCGGAACCGGAACACGCCGCCGCCGACGAACCGCATCGAGGGCTTCCACTCCTCGCTCCTCACCGCACTGCGCGAGGACACCGACGAGGACGACGATGACTTGGTGTTCAACGCCTCCAAGCTCGGCATGATGGCGTCGCCGACGAAGGCGTGGGCGGATGAGTGCGACTCGGACGATACGTTCGGCGCGGACATGGGCGGCGACGCGGGCGGCGACGAGAGCGACTCGCCGACGTCGCCGCTCGGAGCGCCGCGTGCCTCGTCCCGCGCCGCCACGGACATCCGCGTGTTACTCGCCAACGGCAACTCCAAGCCCGTGGAGGTTCTCAGGAACCAGGTGGTGACGAGCCTGACGTTGAAGCTCAGGCCGGATTGGATGTCCGGCGCGAGGGGCGGGAAGACGCTGATGGAGAGCCTGGGCGGCGGACTGGTCACCCGCAAGCTCCTCCTCCCGGCGAGCTCCGCATCCGCGTCGAGCCTGTCCGAGATTGATGAGCTCAAAGAGCTGGAGCCGGACGCCACCGAGGATGAAGTTGAGGAGGAGTGCTCCTCTCCGGCGTACCGCGAGCTCATGATGCGCCTGCGCGACATGCAGTACATCTGCGTCAAGGCTGCGGCGGGCGTCGACGACGACGGCGTCGTAGACGAGCGCGAGTACTGGCTGCCCCTCGACAAGCACCAGACGGTCGCGGACCTTAAGAAGTTCATGGTCCAGGCTGACGCGCTCGAGCACGGCGGGTCCAAGCTCCTGCAGGCGCCCGAGACGGAGATGAACGACCTCTCTCTGGTCGTCGCCGACGACGGCCGCACGCTGGAAGACGACGGCGCCACCGTCGTCGAGGAGGGCATCACGGACAACACCACGCTCCACCTGATGGTCAGGAAGGATGCGAACATCACGGTCAAGATGCGCGGCACCAAGGACCTCGAGGTTAAGCTCCACGCCAACGAGACCACCGAGTCGCTCAGGGCCAAGCTCGAGGCGATGCGACCCAGCGGCGAGGGCGCCGTCAAGTCCCCGTTGCCCTCCCAGCTCTTCTACGGGGGCAGGGAGCTCAAGGACGGCCCGCTCAACATGTACGGCGTCGCCGACGGCGCCACGCTCGAGCTCAGACCTCACGCGTCCAGGGGCGTCGGCATCCCCATGCGCCGCCCCTCCAGGCACAGCTGGAACGCGGCGACCAACTCCGCCTGGAAACCCGGCGGTTTATCGCCCCTCGGGTCCAACGGCCAACCGGCCAACAACAGCGTCCCGCGGAACATCCCCGGCCGCCGCAACTCGATGGGATACACCGGCGTCTCCGCGGGATCATCCGTGGACAGCGCGTGGGACTCACCGGCGGGTTCGGGTTCCAACGACTCCCCCACCGCGTTTGGCTCCCCGGATCTGTCCCGCAGCTTTGACCTGGCGCGCCAAGGACTGGCGATGGGCAACCGGCCGCAGCTCGCCAGCTCGGGGACGGGCGGCGCGTACTTCCTCCGGGACCAGGAGGGCCAGACCTGCGCCGTGTTCAAGCCCGTGGATGAGGAACCTTTGGCGAGGAACAACCCGCGAGGCCGCAACGTCGCGCCGGCGTCGGGCGAGGGCTTACGCAAAGGGACCCGCGTCGGCGAGGGCGCCAGCCGGGAGGTTGCCGCGTACGTGCTGGACCACGACGGGTTCGCCGGTGTCCCCGCGACGTCGTTCGCCAACCTCGGGGAACAGTTCCACGGCGAGGATGGCGAGGACCTCTCCGCGCTTCACGGCAAGCTGGGCTCGTTCCAGGCGTACGTGCACGGCGCGACTGAGGCTGAGGAGATGGGCCCGCACAAGTTTCCCGTCCACGAGGTGCACAAGATCACGCAGCTCGACATCCGGCTCGCAAACACCGACCGCAACGCGGGTAACATCCTCGTGCAAAAGTCCGAGGATGGCGACATGAAGCTGGTGCCCATCGACCACGGCTACGCGCTGCCCCACACTCTCGAGGATGTCTGCTTCGAGTGGGAGTTTTGGCCCCAGGCTAAGCTCCCGTACTCGGAGGAGATTCGCGAGTACGTCGCCGACATTGACGTCGACGCGGACATCGACCTACTCCGAGAGCAGGGCATCGAGCTTCAGCCCAGCTCCGAACGCGTCCTCCGCGTGTGCACCACGCTGCTGCAGCGCGCCGCCGCGATTGGCTGCTGCCCCGCGGACATCGCGGGGATGATGTCGAGGCCGATGCCCAACCGCATGTCCGACCTCGAGAAGCTCGTGTCCAGGGCGGCTTCGTCCGCCTCGGCGGCTGTTCGCGCCGACGACGGGCTCACGGTGCACCGGCCCAAGGGTACCGGGTGGGCCGACCTCGATCAGGATGACCGCGTCGAGGACAGGTTCATGGTCGAGTACACCAAGCTGCTCGACTCGTACCTCGAGGGCTTCGAGCCCGAGGTTGAGCTCTGAGACGAGCGCGAGCGATGAACAGAAAACACAAGAGAGAAAAAACCAAAAAAATGGAGGGTGGAGAGAGAGGGGGGAAGGGCGCCGACGGCATCGGATGCCGCCTCCGTGGTCTTCGAAGTGTACCAAATCAGGTAAACATATTCCGGACGAAAGGATCAGTCTCGGTTGTACGACAAACATGCTCGCTCGAAGGGGCCGAGATGAAAAACACATAAAAACATTTGTAAAACAAGGGTAGAGCCGCACCTTGCGGCTCGAATGATAAACTTAAGATGACTCTCTCCCTCTTCGCCCTCACCGCGTCTGCGCGACATCATGCATCTTGAAGTTTCTTTTGCATTTAGCCGAGAGATCCGCAGTTTCCGATACACTTTTTGCCGCGCCGCCTTTGGCCCGCGCGAGTGAGGGATACTACGCCATGCCGCCAAAGAAGAAAGATGAGCCCGAGGAAGCTGTGGGCGCCGCTCGATTCGGTCGCGTGCGCAACAACCTCAAGATGGGCGTCGTCGGTTTACCCAACGTCGGCAAGTCATCTCTGTTCAATCTCCTCACCGATCAGTCGATTGCCGCGGAGAACTTCCCGTTCTGCACGATCGAACCCAACGAGGCGAGGTGTGCAGTGCCGGATGAACGCTACGATTTCCTGTGCAACATGTGGAAACCCCCGTCGGAGTATCCAGCCTACCTGCACGTCACCGACATCGCCGGTCTGGTCCGAGGTGCGGCGGAGGGTGCGGGACTGGGGAACGATTTCCTGTCTCACATCTCGGCCGTCGACGGCATCTTCCACGTCGTGCGCGCGTTCGATTCCGAGGAGGTAATCCACGTCGACGATTCCGTGGACCCCGTGCGGGACCTGGAGACCATCCAGGCGGAGCTGTGCGCCAAGGACATGCAGTACCTGAAGAAGGCTGTGGAACAGGAAAAGTTGGACGTCAAGAAGAACCCGACCATGAAGCTGAGCGCGCTCTTCATCTCCACCATGGACAAGGTGGAGGAGATGCTGACCAATAACCTACCCATCCGCAACGGCGAGTGGACCACTCCGGAGGTTCTGATGATCAAGGAGAAGCTGGGAAGGCTGATCACCACGAAGCCTATCGTGTACCTGGTCAATCTCTCGAAGAAGGACTTTATCCGCAAGAAGAACAAGTGGCTCGTTAAGATCCACACGTGGATCAAGGAACACGGCGGCGGGGTCATGATTCCCTTCTCCGTTGAGTTCGAACAGGAGCTGTGGGACGTACGCGAGGACGTGGATGCGACGAAGGCGTTTTTGGATTCCGTGGAGGGCGCCAAGAGCGCGCTCCCGAAGATGGTGGTCCAAGGGTACAAGGAGCTCAATTTGATATATTACTTCACCGCGGGGGAGAAGGAGGTCAGGTGCTGGACCCTGTACGAGGGTTCACTCGCCCCTCAGGCCGCGGGGGTGATCCACAGCGACTTCGAGCGGGGTTTCATCAAGGCGGAGGTTGTCGCGTTCGACGACTTCAAGGCGTTGGCCAAGGGGAAAGGGATGGCGGAGGTCAAGGCTGCGGGCAAGTACAGGCAGGAGGGAAAGACGTACGTGGTGAAGGACGGAGACATCATCCACTTCCAGTTCAACGTCACGGCGCAGAAGAAGAAGTGATGTAGATGTTGTCTGCGCGTGTCGCGTGTGTTGTCGCACTTGAGTTTTAGCGTTGGTGAAATGTTGAGAGCTGGAAGGTGCATAAACATTTAAACGATTTCCCCCGTGTCCGCCTTCAGCGACGCTATCCACAGACCCTCCACCGCGGCGCACAGCTTGTCAACTTCCCACTCGGCGTTGAAGTAGTGCACGCTCGCGCGGATCACCTCCTCCGGCATGTCCTCGCTCTCCTCCCGACCCTCCCACTCGGCTCGAGTGTTACGCCGCACGTTGCTCGTCCACACGTTGCACCCGTGCTCACCGAGCCACTTCCGGACGTCCCCGGCATCCACCCCGTCCACGCTGAACGATATGATCCCACACCGTTCCTCACCCACGTCCCACACGGTCACCCCGTCGATCGTCTCCAGTCGCTTACGCGCGCACTCGGCCAGCCACTGTATCCGCTCCCACGACTTCTCCACGCCGACGTCAAGGGCGTACTCGGCGGCGATGCCCAAACCAACCTTGGCGGCGAAGCTCACTTCGTACTGCTCGAAACGCGTCGCGCCCGGGGCGGGGGTGTAGGTGCCCATGGAGTCCCACCTGGCGCCGTGCAGGTCGAGCATCACGGGCTGCGCGTCCGTCTTTTCCACAAACGCGTCGCTCGCGTAGAGGAACCCTGTAAGAGTTGAAACAAAACACGTCGTCAGTCCAATTGCCCATACGAGAAATAAAATATACGTACCGACTCCGCGCGGACCCCGGAGGTACTTGCGCCCGGTGCCCACGAGCAGGTCGCATCCGATTTCTTCCACGTCCACCGGCATCTGCCCCACGCTCTGGCACGCGTCGAGGAGGTATGGTATCCCGTGCTTCTGTGTCACGGCGCCGATTGCGGCGGCGGGGTTGACGAGCCCGCCGCTGGTTGGCACGTGGGTGACGGAGACGAGCTTCACGGGACCTTTCGTGTCATCCACGATCATCCGTTCGAGCTCCGCCGCGTCGAGCTGCCCGCGCTCGTCGCACGGGACGAACTCCACGACCGCACCCGTACGTTCACAGGTTTGAAGGTAGGCGATGGCGTTGCTGGCGTACTCGGCACGAGCGGTGAGGATGCGATCGCCCTCGTGAAACTCGAAACATCCAAACGCCGCCTGCCACATGGACGTGGCGCTCTGCCCGATGGCGATCTCGGACGGCTCGCAGTTGAGCAAGTCGGCGATGGCGTTGTAAGGGCGCACGAGGTCCTCGGAGCGCTCCTCGACGGTCTCGTAGCCGCCCGCGATGGCCTCGCGCTCGAGGTACTCGAGCTGCGCGTCGAGGACGCATTTCGGCGGGAGCGATGAGCCGGCGTTGTTGAAGTGTGCGACCGCCTCGGGGGTTCGCTCGACGAAGCCCTCGAGGCCGGGGGTGTCGGCGCGGAGCCGCGTGACGGTCTCCTCGTCGAGCCCCGGCGCCTCGGTCTGCTGAGCAGATACGGTGCGCGTGTGCGACGAGAAGGTGGCGACGGAGGCTCGCAGATATTTTCCCCTCGCCGCGCTAAC
>Ga0302114_10000261_pt1 | contig 38284 bp, 21 predicted proteins | sample AG5_Surface_MG_FD_203107 | JGI IMG/M metagenome (GOLD analysis project Ga0302114, IMG submission 203107) | Marine microbial communities from Western Arctic Ocean, Canada - AG5_Surface | ecosystem: Environmental > Aquatic > Marine > Oceanic | place: Canada: Western Arctic Ocean | collected...
CGCCTGCTTGAGCAGCAGCGTGAGGTGCTTGTCCTCGACCGCGAGCGCGCTCTCGAGGTCTTCGAGCAAACCGGATTCCTTCGTCGCGAGGTCCTTTTCGATTTTGGTAAACCGAGCCCCGCGCTCTTTCCTCCAAGCCTCCGACGACGCCACAGCCTCGGACCGGACCTTCTGCAGCCGCCGCCTGCTCCGTCGGAGCGCCGCGCTCCTCCCCTTGAGATCGCCCACCAACAGGTCCAGCCACGAGAGCGCGTGCTTGAGCACCGAATGCGGCGCCGCGCTCGCCACGCCGTGCACCGCCGCGTCAAACTCCTTGGCGTGAGCCACCCTGGCGCTTTGCCTCTCAGCCGCGAGCCACTCGCCGACGGTGGGGTCGATCGCCGCCTTATCGTCAGAAGCCGCCTTGGATGGATCCTTGGATTGATCCTTGGGTTTAGCCTTTGGTTTGCCGCCGCTGGTGCGTCTGCGTTTGCCTTCGCCCCACGAGGATTTGGCGACGGGTTCGTTGGGACCTGGGAGGTGTGCTTGGCGGCCTCCACCTCTGACGTCGGCCGGGAGGTTGAGGTTGATGGGCCGCAGTGGGGAGCCCATGGGATTCTGCCGGCCTCTGTATCCCTTTGGGAGCATGTTCGCGGCTACGCCCAGATCCTGCGCCAGCGTCGGGGATTCCTCGGTGGCCTCGAGGAGCATGGCGAGGCCGGCGAGGGCGCCGGAGCCGGGGGAGGTGATCTCCCTCGCGGCGGCGGCGGCGGCCATGGCCTCGACGACGGCGGATTCGGGAACCGGGGATTGGCCGATGAGCGCGGCGGCGCCCGGGGAGCTCAGCGCGGCGAGGGCGATGGCGCTGAGCGCTCGAGATGACGCGTCGGGCCTCGGTCTGGCCTCGGAAACGGCAGCCATGGGGTGCGCGGGTGGCTTGGACCTGCCGACGGACTTGGACGGTTTGCTCGCGCCGGGCTTTTTCGCAACGACGGCGGGCTTGGCACCTCCCGCGGGCGGCGGGTTGGGCCTGACGCGCTTCGCCGGGGGGGGCGTCACGAATCTCTCCGGCTTTGAAATCTTGCGCTTCGCTCGGCCCTCGCTCACGCCGACGGCGGCGGGAGGAGGGGTCGCGGCGGGCGCGGCGAATGACATGGTTCGAACCGTGCGATGTCGTGGGACAGCCCGCACCGTTTGTCGCGCCGGACGGGGTCCTCGCGCGCGTCCGATGTGCCCTATCTCGTGGTTCGGGTTTGAATATCCAACGCTGTCAACCACATTTTTGAATCGACAGAAGCACACGCAACCGACCGAAATGTCATTTCATTAGGGTTGGTCCACCCCGTCCGCACCTTCAGTCGCAGGCTCGGGCGCTCGACACCGTATTCAGCCCGTGGATCGAATCCCACGAACCTTCGAGGGTGCCCAGAGCCGCGTTCCCGCGTCCCGACCGCGCGTATACCCCGCGAGTGGCGCCCTCGTTCAGATCCGGAAACTAACAATCGGGAAAAATGCCGGGCGACGCTCTGGACCACTCGGTGGCGTTCCTCAAGCAGAGGGACGGGCTGGATAAGACGCTGAAGCTGATGCGGTACGTCTCCGCAATAGCCGCGTACAACATCCTCGCGGACGACCCGAGCTCGGTGACGGGCACCAAGCTGCGAAAGCTCGACAAGAGCACTGGTATTACAAGAAAATACCTCAAACTTGGAAAATTCCTGGGCAATCTCAAGGAGCTCAGGGCGCTGCTGCGCGCGGGGGAGATCGCGTCGAGGCCGCGAAGCGCCCAAGTCGGGAATCGAACCCCTGACCTCGCGCTCGCATCCGCGGCCACCTTCGCCAACCGGCTCAACATCGCGTCGCAGCTCGCGCAGCTCGTGTACAACTTCGCCGAGCAACTCAACTGGGCGGCGAAGATCGGCCTCATCCGAAACAAGCGCCGGCGACGGAACATCGAGCGATGGACCTCAATCTCGGAACTCTCCACGTACGTGTTCACCATCAACGTCTCGTTACTCACGCTGTGGCGGTGTTCACGACGGGAGAGCGACGCGAGGCGGGAGTTTAGTGAGAGGGGCAGGCGGAAAAAAGACGACGACTTCGGTGGGGGAATGGGCTCATCGCCGCTCCGGCTGTTCGGCTTTGGGGGACGAACGGAACGGGACTCGGAGACATCGAGCGGAGGCAGCGATGCCTCCATCAACACGTCGAACACACACACAGCTGTGCGCACGGAGGCGGACCTTCACGCGGTGCTCAAGTCGCTCGAGCGGGATCGGACGGCGGCGTACCTGTCGTTGACGATGGACGTGGCGGATGTGTCGGTGTGTTTGGGGGACGTGTGCGGGTTCGATGCTTTGACGGACCCTCGGACGGTGAACGCGTTGGGTTTAGTGTCGGCGACGTGCGGTGTGGTGGACAAGTGGCGGGGAACCAAGGTTTGATTGTGGTTCGGAGTCTTAGATATATATCTACATCGGCGAGCTCAGCCGTCTAATCTCTCTCTGGCTATGTACTGATTAACCCAACGTCGCTCATCAGCAACGACGCCTACTTGTTCACTGCGGACTTGAACGCGGATCCAGCCTTGAACTTGGGCGCGATGGAGGCGGGGATGTTGATCTTCTGGGTGGGGTTCTGGGGGTTGACGCCGGTGCGCGCCGCCCTGGCGACGGACTCGAAGGATCCAAAGCCCTGGAACGTGACCCTCTCTCCATTCACCACGGCTCCCTCGATGCCCGCGAGCAGGGATTTGAGCGCGATCTCAGCCTGCTTCTTGCTGATGCCAGCCTCGCTGGCCATGAGATCGACGGCCCAGGCCTTACCGTTGGCGCCGGTGGACGCGGTGCGCGCCGTCTGGAAGACGGACGCATTGCGAGCGAGGGCGTTGCGAAGCTGGGCGAACATCTGCGGAGCGGAGAGGGGGGGGAACGTCAGATGATGGAAAACAGGAAAACGCCGGTTCCCCCGAGGGACGCCGGGCGTCGCGCGCGTCGCGCCGTCACGTGGCCACCCGCGCGATCGAACGACCCCGACGTGCCCGCCGGCCCGCTTGGGACTGTCGGCACGCGAAGGGATGTCGACGCCGCGGGTGTTCGGGCGACCGAGGCGCGTCCCTGGCTGTTTTGGCGCGCAAATCGAGTTTTCAATCCATCGGGCGCGACGAGCGGGGGGTGACGACCCGCACACGGGCCGGACCCGGCTTCGACGTGGGCACCGACGGCGACGAGATCGATGGGGATATATCGGGACGCACCTTGTGTGTGATGGACGTGCGTGCTGCTAGTGTTGGGGCCTCAGTTGATGGTCGGGGCTGTCTGTTCCTCGGGCTGGTCGAAAATTTTGAGCGCGGTCAAGCGCCCACAAAAGTTGGACCAAATCCAGTCAGGATACGTGGCGTAATTGGTTGGTATTTCAACCATGTTTACCCATAGGAGGTTGAAAACTGGGATATTTTATTTCGGCCAGTTTGACAACTGTAATTTGATGCGTCACGATCACACGCTGAACGCACCAGCGCACCAAGAGAACGAACACGGACGAGTCGGACCTCAGGGATGGGTCCGTCGGCGTGCCATTAGAGCGCGCGAGTAGCTGACGAGCCACCACCGAGCCGGCCGCACGCCGCCCGGTGACGAACACCTCCCACTCTTCGGAAATCCACCCCGGTGAATGTCAGGCACGCTCGGATCGGTAGAGACCTGCTGCAACCAACTCGTCAACTGGGGTTTCGATCCTCGCGGGCCTGGGGCCTCCTTCACCTCGCGCGGTCGCGCGATGACCACAGGGGGCGCCGCGCGTCGCGCGCTGGCGCGACTCGCGCGCGCTAGCCCCGCGCGGCTCGCGCCCGGCCGCCGGAGGGTTCCCGCCCCGCCGTTCGCCTCATCCTCCAATCAGCCCCTGCACGGCAGCGCGTGGGAGGGCGGCGGCGGCGGCGCGCCCAACCCCGGGCGGAGGGATCGAGGCGCGAACGTACCCCCGGCGGCGGCGTCCGACCCGAGGGCATCCAGCTTCGCGGCGCGCGCGTGGATATCCTCCGAGGCTGACGCCATCACCGACGCCGCCGCACCGACCGAACGAAAACGCAGTCAGAACGGAGGCGCGAACAACGGCGCACCCAACGGAGGACCCGTCGTGGAGCTGTGGGGCGACGATGCGGACGGCGTGGACCATCCCCCGCCCCCGCCCCCGCGCCAAACGCAAACGCCCGCGCCTCCCAAGGGTGAGACTCTGAGCGGCGAGATTCGCCGCGTCACCTTCCACAATCCAGACAACCAGTGGACAGTCGCCAGGCTCCTGGTGTCCAAGTCCCACGTCGACCAACTGCCCATCGGCGCCACCGCGACGCAGAACAACAACATGCCAAAGTACAAGCAGCGCAAGAGCAAGAAGGGCGCCAAGGCGGACAAGGTTGTCACCGTAGTGGGTAACATCCCGGGCGTCGCCGAGGGGCAATTTCTGGAGATGTGCGGCGAGTGGCGGGAGGTGGACAAGTGGGGCATGCAGTTCCAGCTGTCCGCCACGCCCATCGAAGTCGTGCCGCAGGACGAGGATGCCATCCTGCGGTACCTCGCGGGCGGTGCCCTGCCCGGCGTGGGCAAGGTGACCGCGGGTAAACTCGTGAGCCACTTCGGCGCCAAGACGTTTGAAGTTTTCGACTCGCCCGACGCGGTGTCGCTTCTCATAGACTGCCCGGGGATCGGCAAGAAAACGGCGGAGAAGCTCAAGGGCAACTGGGACGAAACCAGGGGCCGGCGCGACGCCATCGTCTTCCTGGAACGGTACGGCGTCGCGCCCGCGTTGGCGCAGAGAGTCGCCGCGCTTCACGGGACCAAGACTGAGGCTCGCGTCCGCGACGATCCCTTCGGATCGATGACGGGTCTGCGCGGCGCCACCTTCCACCGTTGCGACTCCCTCGCCGCGAGGCTGGGTAAGAAGCCGGACGACCCCGCGCGTCTCGCGGCGGCTATGCTGCAGGTGCTGCAGTCAACCGCGGTGAGCGAAGGGCACGTCTACGTCCCGTGGGCGCAGATCGAGGAAGGCGTCGGTCGCGTTCTCGGATCCAAACAATTCGCATCACTGCCCTCTGGCGCGCTCGAAGAAGCCGCGGACGTCCTCAGAACGCGCGGGGACGTCGCGCGGTTCGAGCTCACAGGTCCCCAAAGCCAAGGGGGACACACGGGTGATGAAAACACATCCAACGGTGAATGGGAACGAAGCGGCGTGTTTGCGTCGGTGCTTCACGACGCCGAAGCTTTCGTCGCCGCCGACGTCGCGGCTCGACTCCGTAAGCCCTCGCGCGAGCCCGACGTCCCCAGAGTCCGTCGCTGGCTCCAGGCGGCCGCGTCCAAGGAGGGGTGGCGGCTCTTATCGCCCGCGCAGGAGGCTTTCCTGGACTTGGCGTTGCGGGAGCCCATCAGCGTGTTAACGGGCGGACCCGGGACTGGTAAGACGTTCGCGACGCACATCGCGGTTCGGCTGTGGCGCGCGATGGGCCGCAAGGTGCTGATGTGCGCGCCCACGGGTCGAGCCGCGCAGAGGCTCGCGGAGATCGCGACCGCGGGGCGTCGCATGTCGCAGCCCGTGCAGAGTAGCACCATCCACCGGCTTTTGGAGACCCGGAAAGGGCGCAAAGGCGGCGGCGATACGGACGACGAATCCGCGGATGACCAGACGTCCTCGCTGTCGTACAAGGGCGCGTTCGCCCGGAACAGGTCCTCGCCGCTCGACGCGGACGTCGTCGTGGTGGACGAGTCGTCGATGCTGGACCTGCCGCTGTGCGCCGCGCTTCTCGACGCCATCAAGCCGGATGCGCAAATCGTCTTTGTCGGCGACGCGGATCAGCTCCCGAGCGTCGGGCCCGGCAGCGTGCTCGGGGATATCATCTCCTCCGGGGCGGTACCCGCGGTGCAGCTGCGTGACGTGTTCAGGCAGGCGGAGGCGAGCGGGATCGTGCGGGCGGCGCACGCCATCAACGGCGGGTTCCTCCCCGCGGTGCCCACCAGGCGTTGGGACCCATCCGTCGGGGACATCGTGCGGGACGACTCGATTGTCGATCACGGCTCGATCAAAGGGACGCTCACGCTGCCTGGTGGCTCGGAGGTGACGTACGAGACGCAGACGTGGGACGGCGCCGACTGCGTGTGGGTCACGTTACCGGATGACTCACCGGCGGGGTTCGAGGGTGCGCTCGAAGCGTTGTTCCGCGGCGCGTTGCCCGCGCTCGACGGGCTGGACCCCGCGTCGGATCTGCAGGTGCTGACCCCGTTCAGACGCGGCCCCGCGAGCACGCAGCAGCTCAACGCGTACCTCCAGGCCAGGCTCAACCCGCCGGGCCGTGGGCGGCTGGAGACGAGGAACGGCGACGTCATCATCCGCGAGGGCGACAGGGTTTTACAGCAGCGCAACGACTACACCAAGGAGGTGTTCAACGGCGACTTGGGGACGGTTGTGGCGGTGGACGGCGACGGCGGCGTCCGGGTGGTCTTCGGCGGTGCCGCGGCGCATAAGTCACAGGGCCAGGGCGGCGACGAAGAGGAAGATGAACCGTCTCTCGAAGGCGGCGACGATTCGTCGGACACACCCTTGGACACGATTGAACGAGCGCTGGCGTCGCTGAAGCACGGCGGTCGGGAGGTTTCGTACAGCAGGACTGATTTACGTGACCTGATACCCGCGTGGGCGCTCACCGTGCACAAGGCGCAGGGCAGCGAGTACAGGGCCGTGGTGCTCACCTTGGCCAACGCGCACAGGCCTTTGTTAAGGCGCGAGCTCGTGTACACGGCTGTGTCCCGCGCGAAGGAGGTGCTCGTGGTGCTGGCGCCGAGGCAGGCGCTGGAGACGGCGGTGAACGCGGTTGGCACTAATTCGCGGAACACGACGCTGGCCAGGCGACTGGCTCCGTTGGCTCCGAACGCGCCCAGCTGTCCGGCGACGGCGGCCATCGCAGCCGCCGCGGACGAGGTCGAGCGCAAGGGTGCCGGCGGGGGCGGCGTCGAGGAGGTTTAGGCTACGTCGAAATATCGCATCGAACAAAACTTAATTTTCGTCACAAACAACAATGATATCATCACTAGGCGGGGAGTGGCGTGATCGTCACGTCGCCCCGCGAAAAGGAAACTCTTCCACAGGTGCGTGCACAGTATAGCACACGTGCTTACCAGCCGGTCTGGCGGCCCTCCGCCTTGGCGCGCTCCCTCGCCGCGCGCGCAATGTCCTTCGCCTCGGCGGTGCTCATCCGCCTCTTGGTCCCGCGCTCGGGAAGCCGGATCCCGTTAGCCTTTTGGAAGTTGAGGACGTGGTTCATGAGCTCCACGCGGTCGCTTCCGGAGTACTTGTCGACGACCACGCCGTCCGCCAGGAACACGAAGGAGGGCACGGTGTCGACGCCGAATTCGCGAGCGATCTCCGCGGTTTCCGCGTTTTTGTCGATCGCCATTCGCGCCCACCGCGTGAATCCCTGCGTGTTCCTCGCGAGCGAGAGCACGGCGGGGAAGATGTGGAGGCACCCGTGCGGTGCGTCCTTGTCGACGCCGATGTCCACGATGGCGAGCTGCTTGTCGCACGGGACGTCCATGCCCGCGTCGAAGCCCGGGATGGGTCCCGAGGGCGCGGCGCATGATTCGATAAAGTTGCCGAGTGAAGAGCGGGAGTTGATCTCGGTCACGAAGTCGCGGACGTTGAGACCGGCGGCGCCCTGGCCGCCGTAGTAGAGGACACCCTCGGAGAGCTCCGCGGCGACGCCGGCACCGGCACCGACGTGCTGCCACATGAGGTCGTCGTTCTGTGATGATGAGTTTCGGGTGGGGACGGTGAGTGAAGGTTACGCGCTTGAATTCTCAGATCTGGGTTGTTAGTTGAATTGAATTGGGCGCCTTGACAGGACTCGTGACGGATCGGGGTCGTACCTTCCAGTACTGGTAGGTGGGGAAGTTGGTGATGTTGAGCTCCTGGGCGATCTTGCGGGTCTCGCCGGACTCGAGAACCTCGACCCTGAGGAAGACGACGTTGTCGGCTTCGCGTGCGATGCGCGCGAGGGACGCGGAGAGCTGCCTGCACTGTTCCTTGTTCGTCTCGGATCCGGACACCGCGTTGCGATCCCAGACGTCGTCGCTCATGACGCACTCCTCCTCGGACTCGACGGCGAGCATGATGAGCTTGTCGCCCGCGAGGGTGAACGCGGCGTCGAGCTCGGCGAGGCTGTGGATCTGCTTGGTCCTGCCGTCGACCCTGAGGGACTCGGCCTCGCGCCTGGCCTGGACCGAGTCGTAGCCCGTGCTCATGCAAACGGTGGCGCGAGGGTTCCTGGAGGTGCGCGCCGCGCGCTTGGCGTGCGCGACGCGGGGGGCCATGACGGCCATTGAAGCGAGCTGAGCGGCCATTGTTCTTTGTTGTGTTCGTGTGTTCGCGAAGGCGGAGTCGAATGGAGCGCCGCGTCCCCGAGATCGCGGAGAAAAAGTTTTCGCTCCCATGAAAAGATCCTGGGCTTTTGTCGTGTCAGCAAAAGATTTTTTGGCGGGCTGTGCCCATTTGCCCATACGGAGTCGAAATCGCGGGAGATATTCGACGATTCGCTCAAAGTTCAAGTGTGCGCGGGCCGGTTCGGGCTCGTCGCTTTTGAGCTCGACGGTCCGCTGGCTCGCAGCGCGCGCCGTCTGGCCGTCCGGGCCAGCCAGACGAGAGGAGGGTTATAACTTTGAGCCCGGTGCGCCGTCTGAGCAGTAGGCGGAGGCGCGAGGCGAACCCGATAGAGGATAGCCATCCCGGGGACCAGGTATCTCGATCCGCGTGCGTAGTCGGGGAAGGATCGATCGGGCGCGATGCTGGGCGGGATCGCGCGCCGTTGCGCGTTGGGTCATCCAGGGGCTGTCGTCCAGTGCTCCAACTCGGCGGGCCAATCGCTGCTGCGGCGGTTGGCTGGGGACGTGGGCGCCCGCCTGGGACTCGCGCGGACGTTCGGCGGTGCGACCGCGGCGCGTTCCAGCAGCGATGGTCTGAACTCCTTCCTGGACGGCACCAGGTTCGGCCCCGAGGACAAGGCGGAGAAAGAGCCGGTGGGACGGGCGTGGGAGACGAGCGAGCTCCGGCTGAAATCCTTTGAAGATCTGCAAGGGCTCTGGTACGTGCTCCTCCGGGAGAAGCACATGCTGTCCACGGAGAAGTACGCGGCGCGGGGTGCGAGGGTGCGGATGAGAGCCCCGCACAGGATCAAGATGATCCGACGGAGCATGGCCAAGATCAAGACGGTGCTGACGGAGCGCATCGACGAGGACGCCGGAGACGACACCGAGCTGCGAAGAAAGTTCATGAGCGTCATCAACGCCAAGTGATGAGGTATCGCATGAGTGCTAGTGCTAGTGCTACTTCTTCAACGCGTGATGAATAAATACCTCGATAGATCAAACGCTAACGACCGAAAACGATGACTCACTCACAGCGCGTCGAGCTCCTTCCCAGCCACGAATTCAATCACCTTGGGCACCGCCCCCTGAAGAGCCTTGGCCGCCGCGCCCAGGTTCTCGAGGAACTCATCCTGCGTGGGCTTGTCGCCGTCGACGATGTCGGTGATGGCCTTCACCGCGAGCAGCGGGATGTCGAACATGGCGCACACGTGCGCGATGCCCGCAGCCTCCATCTCCTTCACACTCGCCTCGTTCTTCGTTAGCATGTCGACGTCCACGTCCGGGGCGTCGAGCGAGTTACCGGTTGAGACGACGCCGGGCTTGAATCCGGTGCTCGTCCTGAGCGCGGGGCACGGGTGGGCGGCGGCGTGACCGACGCCGTAGGTGTCGAATCCCGGGATGGGGATCCTCCTGTCGTGGTTCTTGAACGCGGTGGCGAGGTAAACGTCGCCGATGGCGCCCCCCATGGCCTTGAAACCCCCCGCGGTGCCGGCGTTGATCAGGAGATCGGGCTTGAGGTGCTCGCAGATTTGGTAGGCGGTGAGCGCCGCCGGGACGGTGCCCACGGAGTCGACGCCGAAGCCCTTGGCCTCGCCGTTGCAGCATACGTGCACGATGGCGTCGCCCACGGCGCCGCTGAACACCTCGGCCGGAATGGGCCCCGGGAAAGGGCCGGGCTCCGCCTTCTTCAGCCCCAGGTGCTCCACGAGGGGCGCAGCCTCAGCCTTCATGGCGATGATCACCGCGATGGTCTTGACGGGAGCCATTGCAGGTCGTGTTTAGCGTATCAAAAGTATGAAACGGACCGAGTCGGAACGAACGTGCGTGAGTGGCAAGTGCCTGCCTCCCCGCGTGACGTCTGAAGTGGAACGTCGGCGGCCCCTCCCGGCAGCCAAAAGTCGTCGGAAATCTCGACATGGAAATCTCATCGCCAAAACTTTCGTCACACGCGCTAAGAGTAGTGCTACTTGCCCGGAAACGCCATCACCTTGCTCTTGACGCTCCTCCACTTCTTGCTCACCGCCACCTGAACGTCCCCTCGCTTCGTGTCCCCTCGCGCCGCGCTCCTCGCCCACCGCAACAAGCCCTCCAGCGTCCTAAACTCAGACGCGGGAAGCCGCGACCACGGGTTGGCGTCCACCCCGTGCAAATCCAGCGCCGCTATCATCAACGCCCTGCCCACGTCGTTGAGCACCTCGGGCGTGTACTTGACCGGGTGTAGGTTCCGCGACGGCGGCGACGCGCGCCCGTCGTCGCCGCTCGCGGGCGGAACCCTGGCGAGCAGCCGGGACGACACGTAGTTTGCCTCAACCGTGTACAGGTGCGGCAGCCGCGTCTTGGCGTAAAGCGCGACCCGCCCGCTGCCCTCCTTGGTCTGCCCGTTCTTATCCTCCGTCTTCATGTTCTTCTCGGTGAAGTTACACGCGTGGATGTCGAAGTGTGCGGTGTTGAGCGCGCACAGCCGGGCGTACGCGTGCCCAGCCGCAGCCTCCTCGCCTTCCAGAGCGTTTCCAAACGCGAAAACCCCGCGCTTGTTCATGTGACCGTGCAGATCCACGTAAAACCCGAGCCTTTGCGTGGACGCGTAGTGCAGCGCCATCTTGACCACCGCGTGTATCACCGGCTGCTTCGCTGGGTCCGGCTCGTCGTAGAAACGGTTGAGGTTCTGGCCGAGCGTATCGTTCCGAAAGTGTCCCCGATACGCCCCGTCGGGGTTGAGCATCGGGACCAGCTTGAACACGTACCTCTCCCGCAGCGCCACCGCGCGTGGGTCGTCCTCACGCAGCAAAAACTCGAGAATGCCGCACATCATGTGATTACCGGGTTTCTCTCCAGGGTGTACACCCGCGGAGACGATGAATATGGGTCTGTCGTTGGGCGCCGCGCCGGGGGGAACCCGCGACGACAACACCGGCCCGTCGTCAAAATTTGCATCGTCCATACCCTCCGGGGAGGTGATCGTGAGCACGTCCACGTCCCTGCCCTCGAGCGACCGCGCGAGGGTCTGCCGCGCGACGTACACCCGGCGCTTGAGGTCTGGTTCGGCACGGAACTTGGCGTCGATGGCGTCCAGCATTTGGACGCAGTCGCCGTGCGAGAATGGAAACGTAAACGCAAAGTATATCGGCTCGGCGGTTTCGACCCGGTGCCGAAAGGTCCACCTGAACTGCCCAGTCTCCGTCTTCCAGTGGGCGACGGACTGGTTGCATCGCGCGTACCCGCGGCCCGACGGGTGCGTTCTGCACACGGGCCTGTAGTCGTGCTGGAATATCTTCCCTTGCTTGACGTAGTTCATCACCGTGAACGACAGTGTCTCCCCCGGGGCGTGGCCCTCGATACGAAAGTGGAACCACGTTCTGTGATGCGAGGCGCAGTCGCTCCCCTCGCAGTCGGCCCGGGTCCACAGCTGTATATCGGATCCGTGCTGCTCGCACTTGCGCAGGTTACCGCCGTCGAAGTCGGCGCGGACCGTGTACTTGCCCAGCGTCCATCGATTATCCTCCGGGACCTGCGGCGTCCCGCGCGTGATTCCCCTTCCCCCTTTCGCGGTAGATTTGGTAGGCCACGGCGCGGGCTCGGCGCTGGCGCTCTCCGCCCAGGGTCGCCACCGGGAAACGGCGCACTCGACCGCCTGCGCCGCCTTTACCTTCTTATTCCGCATCTCCTCGAGCACGGACCGATGCGCGAACGACATCCTCGCCGTCCTCCGCGCCCCGCGACGTCTGAGACGCGCCCCACGGTTGACTCGGCTTTTATTTCGTTGCATTTCACGTTCCAAAAACGAGCGTTTCTAAAAGTCACCGCCGCTTCGCAGGACCCTTGCCCGCCGACTTCTTCGCCCCGGGACCCTTCGCGTCCACGACCGCACCTACCCCGTCGCCCATCTCCCGCCGCGCCAGCTGTTTCACGGCGCGTCGCTTGAGCTCGTCGCGGTCCAGCGGCCTGTCCTCGGGGTGCTCTTCATCCGAACCCGCTTGCTCGTCGTCGGGATCCTCGGTGGACGGCGCCTCAATCTTGAGCTCCCGCGGGCCCGCCGCCGTGTCCGGGCCCGTCTTGGTCATCTGCACGAAGCTGTCGTAGTCCGCGGCGTTCGCGTTGGACCCGCCTTGCGCCATCATGGACGCGGCGTACATCTGCAAAATCTCGTTCGTTCGCTGCTCGATGATGCCGAGGTACTGCATCATGTTACCGTCGGTGACGCCGTCGCCGCCGAGGAGCTCCGCGTTGGCGGGGGTGTTGCATCCAATCTTGTTGTACACTTTCCAGATACCCTCGCGTAAGGTGCTCACGGTCGCCGTCGCCGTCTTGTACTTGCCGTCGTAGGACTTGGCCTTGGCCTCGGTGCGTGCCAGTTTGTCCTCGAGGTCCTTGAGGAGCTTACGTCGCTGCGAGTCGTTCGCCGCGCCGGATCCTTTGTACTTTTCAATCTCGTGTTTGCACTCCGAGATTTGCTCCTCCAGCCGCTCAATCTCCGCGTTGAGGGTGTTGACGTAGTTGAACAGCCTGAAGTTCTCGTCCTCCGCCTGCATGAAGCTGTTGACGAGCTCCTCGATGTCCCCGATGCCGGTCGCCTCCTGAATCTGCTTAAACGCCTCGCGGTACGATTGCACCCGCGCCTGCGACTTTTTGGCGTCAGCCTTGGATTTACCTTGCGCCCACTTACCGGCCATGTCCCGCTTCTTCTGCTTCCGCTCTTCCTCGTCAGCCTCCGCCGCGAGCCTCGCCTCCTCCGCGGCGCCCTGCGCTTTGGCCTTGTTCTTCATGAACGCGCGCATCTTCTTATCGTGCTCGATGAGCTTGGTGAGCTCGCGCCACTCCTTCTCAAACGCGAGCTGCTCCTTGTCCGCCTGCTGCTTGAGCTTCGCCATCTCGCTCACAGCCTTGTCCCGCGCCTCGTACGCCTTATCGGACCGTTCGATGATCTCGCCCATCCTGTTCTTCTTCTCCGCGAGTTCGTGCTCGAGCTTCTTGTAGATGTCGTCGAACAGCACCCGCTCCTTGCGCAGGTTGTCGATCGTGCCCCGCAGCTGCCGGTTGTGCGCCAGCGCGTCGTTGTACTTTCCGAGCGCCTTATCGAGCCTGTTCTCGAGCATCTTGAGACTGCGCTGGATGTGCGTGTTCTTCTCCTGCGCGGCGTCGACGCCTCCCATCTCGCGCCGCTGCTCGATGATCTTAGCGCGGACGCGTTCGATGCCGGCCTCGACATCCTTCGTCCGGCGTTTCTCCATCTCGGTGCGTCGCGTGAGCTCGTCGGCCTGGGTCTGGAGCCTGAATATCTCGCCCGCGGGTCCACTCGGTGCGTCGGCGTCGATTCTTTTGAGCGTGCTGGGGTCATCGTCGAAGCCCACTTTGGCTCTGCGGATGGGGTCGGTGCGGGTCGGGCGGTGAGCCATTTTCGGCGGTTTTGGTTGGATGCGGGCAATCTTTTTGGTCGCGACGAGAACACGACGGGCCGGGGGCGGTGTCTGGGTAGGACGGGGGGGACGTGTGAGCGCGCGCGGTGACTCACTTGACACCTCCGATCGTCTTGAGCGTCGGCATCGTGAAAACCCTCGAGGTTCGACGCACACGGAGGATCGACTGAGCGCGCCAGTCGCACTGCCAAACGCGGACATTCGTCCCCCTGTTTCGTGACAGGACCAAAGCGGCGCTGACCGTTTCGAGAATTTGGATCTTCCAAGGTGCCCACCCCGCCACGCGTGTTTTCCCGAGGGTTTCGTGAGATCGGGCACAACGAACCGCGCGGGGCGTGTTGGGTTGGAGGGACGTGCGTCGGCGTGAGACCAAATCCGCGCGCGTGATGGACTGGGAGCCCATTCCGGATGATGTCCTGGTGCCGAAGCGCGCACGACGCGACGGGCCCAAGCGCCCTTTCCCTCCGGACGTCACGGTCGTGCGCCAGAGAGACGGGATGAGCCTCGCCGACAGGTGGGGCTTACCGAGGACCCGGGGTAAACGGCGGCGACGAGCCGTGGTCGATGACGTATCGGATGACTCCGACGGTGACGCGACATCCGACGATGATGAAGACACCGAGACACCCCCGAACGTCGCGGTGGTCCTCGCGGCGCACCTCTCGTTGGGTTGGAAACTCGACTCGTCAGATCGCCTCACGCCGCCTCGTCGGCCGGGCTCGTCGGCGGGGCACACGCCCGAGCTGGTGGAGATGCGACGCGCGTACGGCATCGACCCGGGGAACAAAGACGACAACGACGACGAGCCCGGGAGGAAGGATCGGCCCTCGGACGCGGCGTTGTCCGCGCTCATGGCCGCGTTGTCGTGCGCCCGGCTCTGCGGCGCCGTTCTCAAACGCGTGGACTACTGCGCCGTCGCTCTCGAGGAGGCGTCGAAGCAGGCGGCGCGGTTCAGGCGCGATATCGATAAGATGCGCCGGACGGGGGTCATCCCACCTTGGTCCGGCCGGCCATCTCCGGAGGATGAGATGCTCGCGAACGTGAAGGCAAAGCTGGCGGACGCGGGACGCGAGCTCGGCGAAGATGTCCATCGCGCTTCACCATTCGGGTCTTCACGCGACGATCCTGATCCTACCCTCGCGGCGGCCATCGCGGCGATGGGCGGCGGCAAGAAGGCCGGACCCTCGCAGCCGTCATCGCTCGCGCCAGTCGCGGCTGTGAGGGTCGCCGTCGCGCTGGACGACGCCATGTACGCGCTGGCCTATCACGGAAGATCGTGCGGGTGGGCCGGGTCTTCACGGTCCTCATGGCGGCCGAACCCGGCTCTTTACCTGAACGCGGTCACCGCGTCGCACGCGCCGGGCGCCACCGTGGGGTCCATCGCCGCCGCGGTGAGAGACGTGGGTGACGAGTGGCTGGACGCTATTAGGCGGTCGAGGATGGAAGAGGGAACGTACCTGCTCACCGCAAAAAACCTGCCGAGCCCGGAGGACGTCCTCGCTGCGGGGGAGAAAGCCGCGCGGAGTGCCCGTACGAAAACCAAAGACGGAACCCCTCCACCACCGCCGTGCCCAGAGCTCGTGCAGCTGTGGAGGGACAGCTGTAGGGTGTGGCCGTGCCGCCTGTTCGCGTTCGCAGCGCCCACACGACGAGCACTTACGACGCTGGCCAAGTTTTCCAAGAGATGGGTCGAAATCGGCGCTGGGCTCGGGTACTGGGCGCACATGATGGAACGTGTCGAGGGCATCGACGTCGTGGCACTGGACAAAACGCCGAGCCCGGTGGCCGGTACCGACGCCGTGAACGAGTATCACGGCCGGGCGATGTCGTTTTGTACGGTGCACAAGGGCGGCCCGGAGTCGTTGCGCGAAAATGAAAACCGCGGACTGTTCCTGTGCTATCCACCTCCCGGCGATGACATGGCGCTCGATGCGTTGCGCGCGCTTCGAGGGGATACCCCGCTCGCGGTGGTTGGAGAGTGGGACGGTAACACCGGCACCGCCGAGTTTGCGCGTGAGTTACGGAAGAAGTGGTACCTCGTCGAGTACGCGCGGCTGGGGCAGTGGGGCGACACCGCTCACGACCTCACGATCTGGATGCGGCGTGATGACCCGCGTGATGACGTTGACGCCGGGAATAACTCGAACGGTTTCCTCGAGGCGCCGTTCGCGAGTTGCTTCACGTGTGGGACGTCGGATGCGACGCGTGAGTTGCGGCGATGCGTGTACTGCCGGGAGGTTTGTTTCTGTTCGAAGCGCTGCGCGGGTGACGCGACGTCGACGGCGCTGCACGCGTCTGCGCACATCCTTCGTGACATGCGCCTGCCCGCGGGTCGCCCAGACTACTCGAACGATGCGGATTACAGACCGTTCCGCCCGTGTGGTTAGCCGCGATTAATACGATTGTTTCAATACAGTCCGTGTCGCTATTCGACGATGAATGGTCCCCCCCCCCCGCGCCTCCCGCGAAAAAATATTGTGTGATCAGAAATATTGTGTGATCAGATGGGCTGCGTATCCACTCCGAGGAGTGACTTGATAACCTCGTAGCTCACGAAGCGGATGCTGTTCTGAGGCACCACCTTGAGCGTGTTCGCGGTCCACCCTTTGAAGAAACCCCTGTACCCTTCCTTCCTCGCGATGGTCACGATCGCGTCGCCCATGCCGTTGTACGTCTTCCCCTTCATCTGCATTCTCCGTCGGATGGTATCGAGCGGATAGCACACCGTCGCGCTGAACGTGCCGGACGCACCGCCGAGGAAGAGGTTCGCGATGTGATCCTGCTTACCGCTCTCGCCGTAGTAAGCCTTCTTCGCCATGTCGTACGACGCAAAGTTCATCGCGGCGTACGGCGCGATGCCCGCGAGGGTCGGACCGAGTCCTTTGTACAGGGCGCCCACTCCCTCGTGCCTGGCGACGGTGACAAAGGCGTTTGTCATGCCGGTGTACCCGTGGTTGGGTAGGGCTAGCCTGAGTCGGATGGTATCGAGCGGGTGGGTGATCGCGGTTCCGGTCATGCCCGCGAGCGCGCCCGCGGTGAGCCTTTCCTTCAGCCCCAGCTTTCCGTGTTCGTCGGCGAGCATCTTTTTGTAGACGTCGTTGGACGAGAGCTGCGCGGCGGCGTAGGGCGCGACGCGGATGACGTTGACGCCGTTGCCCTTCCAGAAGGCCAGAATACCCTCCTCGCGGTAAATCTTCATGAACGCCTGCCCGACGCCGGTGTACGCGGCGGAGGAGACTCCCGCACCCTCCATCGCCTGCACCTGGAACAGCAGCTTGATCCGGTCGAGCGGCGCCGACGCGGTTCGCGCGATGATGCCCGCGGCGCCGCCCGCCGCAGCCTGGCGGGAGCCCATGGCGATGGCGTACATGCGGTTCATCACGCCCCCGGATCCGCCCTCATCCGCGGAGAAAGCGGTGGGATGAGCCGCCGCCGTGGTGGGGGTCATCGCCGCGGCGGCGAAGCAGGTCGCCGGCGCCCCAACACCCAAAACCCGTGGGCCAGCCGCAAACGCGGATGACCTCCCCGGACGGGTCGGCACGACGGCCGCGGGCGCGCGATAGGCGTTCGCGGCCCTCGCGGCCCTCGAGGTGGACGTGCTCGAGGCGTCCATCGTGATCTACGGGCACCACGTGCGTTGAGGTGTGAGGGTTGTTCACGTGATGATGGACGGCTTCTCTCGGTTGTTTGTGAGCCTCAAGGAGCGAATCTGCAACACCCGAGTGTGTACACGCTATCCGATCAATTTGAAAGCACACGATGGGTCAATTTTCATTTGGACCTCATTACACGGTCAAATAACCGATCAAAGCCAAAACAACCGATCAACATTGTGCTCGCCCGAGAATCACGTATCGTCATTGTGTGCGCAACCCTCGACGCGGGAGAGGAGCGCCGCCTCCATGGCGGGGTGGCTGCTTCAAAGAGCGGCCGAGCTCCGCCGCGACTTCACATGGCGCGAGGCTGGCGGGTCCCTCGGCGACCTCGGAACCTTCGTCCCGCTGTTGGTCGGCCTCACGGTGACGTGCGGCCTGGACGTCGGCACCACCTTGGTGTTTACGGGATTGTACAACCTCGCCACCGCGCTCGTGTTCGACGTCCCGATGCCGCTGCAGCCGATGAAGACCATCGCGGCGGTGGCGATGACGGATCCGCCGATGGGCGTCCCGCAAATCGTCGCCGCGGGAGGGTTCGTGGCGCTCGTCGTCCTCATCCTCGGCAGCACCGGGCTCATGGAACGATTCAACCAAGTCACCCCGTTGGGCGTGGTGCGGGGGATGCAGCTCGGGCTCGGGATGTTGCTGTGCGCCAAGGGATGGACGCTCGCGGTGTGGACGGACGGGAGTAAGGAAACGATGCGGGGATGGTGGGGCGTCGACGGCATCGCGCTGGGAGCGCTCGCGCTGGCGTTCGTCTTAGCCGCGATGACGGCGCCGACGAGGCGAGTGACTTCGCCCAACGAGACGCCATCTACTACGACGCCGGAGTCAGCACGGAAGGGCGGATCGAACGCGCACGTCGCGCTCGTCCTCGTCGCACTCGGCGTGCTCATCGCGGCGTGCCGCCCCGGGAGCCTCGGCGCGTTGCGCATCGGACCGGCGGTCCCATCCTTAGGTCCGTGGCCGAGTTCGGATGAATGGACGAGCGGGATCACCCGCGCGGGTCTGCCGCAGCTGCCGCTGACCACCCTCAACTCCGTCGTCGCGACGTGCGCGCTGTCGAAGGACCTGTTCCCGGACCGGCCGGTGCGACCGACGGGGGTGGCGGTGAGCGTGGGCGCCATGAACCTGATCGGGCTCGGGCTCGGGGTGATGCCAGTGTGCCACGGAGCCGGTGGGCTCGCGGCGCACTACCGCTTCGGCGCGAGAACCGGCGCGGCGACTGCCTTTCTCGGGACGTGCAAGCTGTGTCTTGGAGTCGTGTTCGGCGGGTCGCTGCTGACGCTGTTGGGTAAGTTCCCGGGGCCGTTGCTCGGGGTGTTGCTCGCGGCGGCGTCGGCGGAGTTGATCCGCGCGGGGCTGGCGACGGACAAGGACGGCGTAAACGATTCGTCTCGAGATGAATCTGTTTGGTACCGCGGCGATGCGGACCAGTACGCGATGATAGTCACCGCGGCGACGACTGTGGCGAGCGGGAGCACGGGCCTGGGTGCACTGTTCGGGTTCGCGACGCACGGGCTGGGTTTAGTCGGTGGTAGGCTCGGTGGTGGCGGGACGGTCGAGTCCGGGGGCGGGGGGTACGTCGAGGTTGAGATGGAAAGTTCAAGTTCGACGCGGGTAGCTCAGTAGCGGGCGTGTTCTGTCGTATTATATCGTAGTCAGTAGCGTCCACGTCCGTCTAGGGTTAGGGTTGATCACACTACACACTCACGCACCGACGAGGTGGACGCGCTGCGCCTGCTTGAGCTGGTTCCTCGCCTGGCTCATGGATCTGTTGAGTTCGTCCAGCCTTTGTTCCGCGTGTTGTTTCCGCCGGCGCTCGTCGATGGTCCGGCCCGCGCCCTCGGGTAACCGCCCGAGCTCACCCTCCAGCTCATCGCGCTCCACGCTGAGCTGCATGAGCCTCGCCTCCACCGCGGCGACGCCGTGGGACCAGGACTGGAGTGACTCGGACGTCGCGAAGGGCTGTGAATCGCTTATAGGGCGACCGGCTGTGGCGTTTGGATCGCGTTTGCCGTTTGATGACGTCGTCGTGACGGGCATCCACGGGGGAATTTCACCCTCGTCCCGTGGCTTGGGCGGGGGAACCGGCGGTGTATCGCCGTCGAGGTGCCCGCCGTACCACCCGCTGCCGTCGCGGCCCCTGCGGAGTGCCTCCGTCGCGCTGTACCTATCCGCGGCTGTCTCGAGGATGACGTGTTCCGTGTCCGTGTACGAACCCTCCCTGGAACCGAACTTGGGAGACGTGGACGGCCGCGAGACGCGAGCCGCCGCGGCGTCCTTCTCGGCCCGCTCGATCGCCTCAGCCGCCGCGCGCTCGCGCTCCATCTCCGCCGCCAGCTGCGCGCGAACCGCGGCGCGATCCGCCGCGAGTTCCGCGTTGGTTCGCTCGGCGGCGGCGAGCGCGGCTCGTCGAATCTCTTCAGCCTCTCGCGCGGCGATATCCTCCTTCTCGGCAGCCTCCGCCCTCGCGCGCACCGCCGCCATCCGTTGCGTCTCAGCCTCGCGGTCGCGCATCGTCCGTTCGCTCACCAAACTCATACCCGGCCCGAAGTGCGAGGTGGTGTCCTTGGTCAGGTGCTGATTCCCGTATTCCGCTTTAAACTCTTCGCGAAGTGAGTGCGCCGCGTCGGGGACCATGCCGGCGTCGAAGTGCGACTCGTTGACTTGCCTGGCGGGACGCGGCGGGACCGGGTGCATCACGGTGGACACCTGTTGCGTCGGGACCGCGTTTCGCCGGTCGTGGGCGTCGTGGTCCCAGAGGGATCGCGCCGGCGCCTTGGATTCGGCGATGTCGCGGGTAGATCGCCCCGCGGGGGGAAGCTCGATCGTATCCGCGGCGGGCGCCTCCCACGTCTTACGTTGCCCGCGCGTCGTCCCCGCGTTGAAGGAGGACGACACGTTCGACACGTTCTCGCTGATGGCGCGCATGGGGGGACGCTGCTGCTGCTGCTGCTGCTGTGGCCGGGGCGGGGACGCGCCGTAGCTGCGGCCCGCGGCGGTGTCCGTGGCGGCGTGCAACGCGGCGTGCTCCAGGTGCTTGCAGCGTCGCTTGAGCTCGGCGACTTCCTCCCGCGCCGCCTGCAGCGACTGCGCGAGGTCCGCCGCCTCCTGCGCGCCCTTGTGGTTGTTCAGCCTTAAGATCTGCGTCTCGCGGCGAGCTACGTCGCCCTCCTTCATGAGCCTATCGGCCATCCTGGCCGCCTCCTTCTCGCGCTCAGCCGCGGCGTTCACCTTTTCCTTTAACCTCGCGGTCTCGTCCTCGGCTCTGGTGAGCTTGGACGTCAGCGCGATCTTTTCGCGCTTGGTGGCGTCCATCTGTTGCGTGAGATCCTGCACCGATCGCTCCAAAGCCGCCAGGCGGTGCGACTTCTCTGTCATCTCCGCCGTCATGCGGGTGAGCGTCGCCTTCGCCGCGCCGAGCTCGCGCTTAGTGTCGGTGGCCTCAGCCTTGGCCTCGGCACCCGCGTCCTTGAGCGTCTGGCCGGCTTGCCCGAGCTCACGCACCTCGGAATCGCGCGCCTGCAACTTGGCGGTTACCTCGCGGAGCTTCTCCTGAACCTCGCGCGTCTTGGACTCCGCGTGAGTGATACCCCTCTCCGCGGTCTGCTCCCGTCGCTCGCACGCCGTTAGGTCAGCGTTGAGCTTACGGATCTTCTCGCGAAGAGTGCCGATGTCGGTGACGGCGTCGAAGTTCTCTTGGCCTGGGGATCCCGCGTGCGGCTGAGTCACCAACTTGGCCGGCGACGGCGTGGAGGGCTTGGCCGTTTTTTGCGGCGTCGGTGTCCTCGCCTCCATCGCGGCTTGCCCGTTGGACGGCGCGACGAACTCGACGGAGGAGCGGAGTGACGCGTAGTGGTCCGCGGCAGCCTGGGTGGCCCGGCGGCGGCGCTCGAGCTCAACCTCCTCCGCGTTTTGCGCGGCTACCGCGTTTGCGAGAGCGGCCGCGGCGGCGGCTGCTTCGTGAGGGTAGGATACGTCCGGGGGGTTCTCTGGCGCGCGGTCGCCGGGCGGGCCGGCCCACGCCGTGGGCAGGGGGAACGGGGGCGGCGCGATGACCTCCTTGGGGGGAGAGTAGCTCCCTTTCCACGCGTCCGGCCAGACCGACGACGCGGCGGGTCCGGTCAGCCGGGAAGAGGCGGATGGGTAGGAGGCGCGGAGAGCCTCCTCGTCGAGCTGCCACGCGACGCCGCCGCCCTTCGCGGACCGATCGAGTCCTAGGGCGTCAGCCTCGGCCGCGGCGGCGGCGACGACGCTCGCGGGGTCGCGCGGCGGCGGCGGGGCCATCGACGGGTGATGAGGCGGCGCGCGATGCGGTAAGCGCTCCATGGAGGCTGACACGCTCGCGCTCCGAGACCGCTCCTGCTGCAGCTCCTTCTCGTAGTACGCCTTCATGTCCTCGAAGCCCTTGGCGGCTTGCTCGGCGATGTCCCGCCTGGATGCTCGTACCCGCTCCAGCGCCTGCTCGAACTGGGCATCCTTGGAGGGTTTGACCGCGGAGACGGGGAGGCCGGCGATAGACGACATCACGTCGGGTTGGTTGAGCTCGTTCTTGTTGAGGAAGTGCGTCTCGGTCTCGCCAACCTCGGGCTTGGGAATGGGCGCGGATGGCTCGGCGGTCATGTCCCCGTCGGATGCGTCGGAGTCGTCGAGCCCGGGCATGGCGGGGATCGGGGTGTTCGGCGGGATGAGCTCGGACGTGGCTCGAACCTCGCCGAATCCCTCGATGGATCGTCGCGCAACCTCCGACGCGGCGGCGGCGGCGGCGGCCGCGACGGCGGCTGCAGCCTGCTGCGGGCTGAACGGGCCGTCTTCGAAGGCGTCCGCATCGTCCGCCTGCATCGACCGGAGGATCGGTGAGTGCGTCGGGGTGGCATCGCGCGACTTGGGTCGGAGCGGGCTCGAGACGCTGGGCATCGGGACGTCCGAGGCGAACTCCACGCTCCGACGCACGGGCGAGCGGGGGGGCGACGGGAGATCCACCTCGGTCTCCGGCTCCGTCTCCGTGTCGAGGTACTCCCGGTCGGTGGTGGCGGGCTCGGATTCGCCCGTCTCGAGCACCGTGTCGAACTCGGTGCTCTCGGACTGCGCGGGTCGGGGGGTGGGCGGGAGGAAAGTCAGCGTTTTTGTGAAAAGTCGGGCGAATGATGGGGTCCTCGAGTGGCGTATCGGGAGTCGAGTGCGCACCGTTGGGTATCCTCCGAGGCCGAGGCCGTCGCGGGGAATCTCCCGCGAGTTGCGCAAGGAGTTGGACACCCGCGCGGGGCCCGGACTCTCGGGCTCGACGCTGAAATCGCTCATGGTGGCGCCCCGATTTGTGCGGGTGACAGACCAAAATAAATTCAAAATGCTCGAGCGATTCTGAAAATTGACACACACGCGGGTGTCACCCCGTCTCCATCTAACTAAAAGGTGCGTCGAAAGCTACTCTTACTAAGGTCCTCCGGACTGCATGGTCATCACGGTGCTCACGTACGACACCGCGGTGTGCGCGTCACCGAACGGCCTACCTTCCAGCCCGTACGCCCCCAACGCCTCCACCGTGTTGACGTGCACCAGCTGGCAAGGGTTACCGTCGGAAGCGACGGCACCGTCGGTTCGCGATAGACAATCGGCGATGCCCTCCGCGCACTCCGCCAGCAACGCATCCGCCGTGCGCACGTCACCGACCGGTGCGTACTCGATCTCGCACACCAGCCCCGCGTACGTCCCCTGCGCGTTCTCTACTCGCCCGATCCGAACGGCGAGGTCGCCGCACCACCACCCCACGCCGTCCACCTTGTTCCTGTGCGCTATGGTGTGCGTCTTGCATCGCGCGAGGTACTCCTTGACTGGGACGGTGCCTTCCATCGTCTCCCGTTCCTTGCGCAGCACGACGACCTGGCGCTCGGCTGACGAGTTGTCCTTGTTGGCGTTGGATTCGGGGTGGTCCACGAGGACGCATGTGAAGACCTCGTCGGCGACGCCCTGGGCGGTGAGGGAGACGAACATCCCTTCCTCGGCGTTGACGTTCTTGCGCCGGGCGACCACCTCGGCGGTCCACCTGTGGACGCGGGAGTCGGTGGGGTTGAGTTCCGAGCGCACCGCCTCTGAGAGGGCGAGGTAGCTCTTCATCGTACGCGCTGACGCGGGCTGCCGCCAGTACATCACCCTCTTCGCCCCCATCGCTGCCGCTACCGTCGGGTGCCCTAATCTGTGCCGATGGAAGGGCGCAAACTTTCCCGAGTTCTCTCATCGAGCGCGAGGGTGAAAACCGCGGTAAACATGACAGCGTGGATCGATGCTGGTTGACTGGAGGGTTCGTGACCCAGATTATGGATGTGGTGACGTCAGAGTTGTTTTTTTTTGGTTTTCTTCGGTTTCATCGGGGTGAAGAGCGCGGGGGTGGGGTCGTGACAGGGCACAACGCGCGCGCGTAACCCACGAGCGACGCCGAAGAGTTCCCAGCGGGCCAGATCGTCGGCGTACTTCTTTGGTGAAGAGAACGAGCGGGTCTCGCGGGTCCCCCAAGGACGCCTCGCGTGCATATTTTTTTGACACCGCGCAGACGCGGTTCTCAGGTTGCCCTTTCCCGTGTTCGGCAACCAGCGGGCGGTAGTTCGGTCGACGCATCGCATGCAGGCGCACGCGATGACGCTCGGGGTTCATGCCATCGGCGTTAGGACGATCGTGAACGTCAAGGCGCGGTCGTACGGTCACGGAGGTCGCCCCGCCCCCGCGTTCGCCCCCCGCGCATGCACCCACTCGGAGCCACGACTCGGCGCCGAGGCGACCCGGGCGCGTGCGATCAGGGCGCGCGTGTTCGCGCGTCGCGCTCGCGAGATCCGCCCGGTCCTCGGCCTCGGCGATCACACCGGTTTGGTTCACCCCCCGCGGGCGGCCAGGGGCCCCACCGCGGCGCACGCGGCGTCGGGCGGCGACGACGACAAGGACGCGGACGCGTCCTCGTCCGGAACCCCGGCCGGGGCTAGCGATGGGGACGGGGAGAGCGACGCGGCGTCCACAGCTGTGTCGGCGAGTTCATCCGCGGGCGCCGAGGACGATGCGGAGGGCGAGTCGAAGGATGAGTCCACCGAGACGTCCGCGATCGATGTGAGCTCGGAGGCGGGCGGTCCCCCGGCGAGCAAGCTCCGCGAGGCGGATACCGACGAGAACAAAACGGATCTGGACAAACAAGTCGTCGGGCGCCCGACGGACTTTGCGACGTGGTTCCGGCGTCTCTTCCAGCCCATGCGTCTGTTCACGATGGGCATGAACACCTTCCTCTTCTTCTTCGCCGCCAATTTGTTCCACAACCACCAGGACAAGGCGCCCGGCACGCACATGGTGCCCGTCACCTACAGCAGGTTCCTCGAAGACGTCAAGAACGACGAGGTCAAGTACCTCAAGGTGGACGGCTCCTACCTCACGTGGAAGCCCAAGACCCCTTACGTCATCAAGCGCCCCGGGGTGGGCCCGATGCACATGACGGAGGAGAAGATTGAGGTGGCGTACAGCGCCGCGAGGCCCGAAGACGCTCGGGTTCCGTACGAGCATCTCTCCAAGAACAAGGTTGAGTTCGGCGCCCTGGACAAGCGGTACCAGTCGCAGCGCAACATCAACACGTTCATCGCCGTCTTCGTCGTCGGCATGGCGCTCGTCCAGTTCAACAGGATGGGCCAGAACCGCGGGGGGATGGGCCAGGGAGGTGGCGGCATGATGCGGGGCATGGGCGGGGGTCCCAACACCAGCGCGGGGCGGATGATGGGCGGTAAGCAGCGCGGCGCTTTGCCCCCGCCGAGCACGACGTTCAACGACGTCGCCGGCGTCGACGAGGCGAAGGAGGAGCTTCAGGAGATTGTGGATATCCTTAAACGCCCCGAGCACTACACCAGGCTCGGCGCGCGGCCCCCGTGCGGCGTCCTCCTCGTCGGCGCCCCCGGCACCGGCAAGACCTTGCTCGCCAGGGCCGTCGCGGGCGAGGCGGGCGTCCCGTTCATCTCCGTGTCGGCGTCGGAGTTCGTCGAGCTGTACGTGGGCATGGGCGCGGCGCGGGTACGGGACGTCTTCGCCAGGGCTAGGGAACAGGCGCCCGCCATCGTCTTCATCGACGAGATTGACGCCGTCGCCAAGGGGCGGAGCGAGGGACGGATGCGGGGCATGGGCAACGACGAGCGCGAACAAACCCTCAACCAGCTCCTCACCGAACTCGACGGCTTCGACGACGAGCACCTCGTCATCTGCCTCGCCGCGACGAACCGCGCGGATACGTTGGACAGCGCGTTGAAACGCCCGGGCCGGTTCGATCGCACGGTGAGCGTGGAGCGACCGGATAAGCAAGGGCGCAAAGAGATCCTCGGGGTTCACATCGGCAACAGGAACCTGCCGCTGCGCGAAGGGTTGGACATCGACGGGATCGCCGCGATGACGGCGGGGTTCACCGGCGCCGAGCTCGCTAACCTCGTGAACGAAGCGGCGCTCCTCGCGGGCCGAACCGGAGCCACGACGGTGGGCAAAGAAGACTTCGAGTCCGCCGTCCTTCGCACCGTGGCGGGCATCGAGAAGAAACGGTCCATCCTGTCACCCGCGGAGAAAATCATCGTGTCCGCGCACGAGGTTGGCCACGCCGTCGTGGGCACCGCCGTCGGTAACCTGATCCCCGGAACGGCGAGGCCCGAGCAGCTGTCCATCGTGGCTCGAAGCGGGGGCGCGCTCGGGTTCACCTACACCCCCCCGGGCGAGGAGGACCGCAAGCTCATGTTCGCGGATGAACTCCGCGGGAGGCTGGTCACGCTCATGGGCGGGCGCGCCGCGGAGATTGTCGCGTGCAGCCGCGTATCCACCGGCGCGTTCGACGACATCCAACGCGCCACCGACCTCGCGTACAAGTCCGTCGCCGAGTACGGCTTGTCACCGACCGTCGGGCCCCTGAACGTGCCCACGCTGAGCGGCGGCGGGCGGGAGGATATCTTCGGCGGCGGCGCGGACGCGTCGCAGGTTGAGAGGCAGGTTGAGGGCGAGGTGAAGGATGCGCTCGTGTCGGCGCTCTACGTGGCGAAGGAAGTTCTGGTGGCGAACCGGAAGGTTCTGGATGACATCACGGACGAGCTGAGCGAGAAGGAGAAGGTGATGGGAGCCGAGCTGCACGGGTGGCTCGACGACGTGAAAACCTCGCCGATACTGGAGAGGTTCCTCCGGGGAGAGAACGTGCTGCCGCCGACGGATTCGCCCCTGTGGCACATGCTGCCGCTGCCGCAGGCCAAGGAGACGAAGAATCCCGCCGCGGGTGCGAGGTAGGCGTCGGAACCGGTCGACGAACGAATCGAGAGTCCACATGACGGGGACATCGAGGACGGAGTGAGGAGGGAGGGGGAACGCACGCTTGTTTGGCGACGTCCGGGGGACAACCGGGCGGTGTACGACTACCATTGTTTTAGTTTTTTCCGATTTCAAGAAAACTTTTTGGATAGGCTTCCTTCTCCCTTTTCTTTGGCGCGGTGCCCACGTCGAATCGAATGAAGAATCCCGAACCGCCCCAATTCGCGTTTCCCACCGCGCAGGCGGTTCTGGAAAGTTCCACCAGCGTGGCAAAAGTGGACCAAATTGCAATTTTGGAAATCCTGATCCGGCGGTACGATATCCTGACCAGGCTGATTCGACAATTTTGGGTTAACAAAACCTCGAATTTGACGTGGCCGCCACTTGGCAAATAGTCTAACGAGGGTTTATTTACTCAAAAAATAAACGACGCTTCGAAGAAGACAATCGAAAAAGGCGCGCGCGAAAGCCTCTTCGACGCGCGACGCCGCGAGCTGCATCCTTCGCTCCATCGTCCTTCGTCACACAACGATGTCCGTCATGGCTTCATCCGCGATACACCACGCGGGCGTCGCATCTCGCGCGCCCGCCCGCGGATCTGGCCCCAAGTCCACGCCCATGCGTCTTATTCGGACACCCGCGCGTCATTCAAACGTCGTCCTGTCCACCAGGACCTCGCACGTCGCGCACGCGCAGTGGTTCGACGCCGGATTCACCCAGGGCGGTCGTGGCGCCGTCGCGATGCCCTACTACAGCGCCGCGACCGCGGGAGGCCCCACCGCCGGCGACGACCAGTCCGCCATTGACGTGGACGTCACCACCTCCGAGGAGGAGGACGGCCCCGCCTCTCCTTGGCCGCAGTCCGCCGCGAGCAAGAACTCGGACAAGTGGGGCAACTTCGTCTACTTCGGCTACGTGTTCATCAGCGCGGTCATCATGAACAACATCCTCTACACCTTCTTCCCCAACGGCCTCGCCGCCGCCGTGGTGATGCCAACACCGCTCAAAATCACCGAGATCATGATTCAGTTCTCGTGCGCCATCCTCGCGGCGTGCAACTTCGGGCCCCAGGCCGCCAAGCAGGTCCGCGGCGGCCTCCGCGCGCTCGACCAGGTGGGCGGGAACCGCGCCACCGCCCGGGACTTCCTCGGCCTCGTCCTCCTGAAGATCATCTTCGACGTCGTCGGCCTGGGCGCTTTCGCCGTGCCCGCCGCGCTCGTCCCCGACTTCCTACCGCGTTCGCTCGGCATCGCCGCCACCATGTTCGTGCACAGCGCGTTCGTGATTCACTGCGACGTCACCTTCGACGCGGAAGGGGCCATGCGCCCGATCCCTGGTAAGATGAGGGAGCTGATCTCGAGTTTTGACCGGACGCTGGCGTTTCTGGCGTGCGCGGTGGCGCTGATGACGGACGTGTGGGTGGCGGGTATCAGCGCGGGTCTGTTCACCGCGGGCGCGCTCTTCTTCAGCGCCGAGCACCTGTTTGGGTTCGGAGCCGGCATGAAGAAGAAGTGAACACGGGAATGAAGAGGAAGTGAACACCCACGGAGAGACAGAGAGAGGGTGACAAAAGAGAGAGGGGGGGCGACGAATTCGAGGCGAAAAAGAGGAAGCACATAACACACACCAACCCCGTATGCTTGCATGATAGCGAACATGAACCTGCAATATATACGAAATACACTACAACGAACCGTCGAGGTACAAACGCCGGAGCTCCTTCTTGTTCACCTTGCCCATCGCGTTCCGTGGGATCTCGTCGATCAGGTGGAACGTCCGCGGAGCCTTGTATTCCGCCATGTTCATCCGCGCCCACCGCGCCAGCTCCGAGGCGTCCACAGCTGTGCCCTCGACGTCCTCCTCCTTCAGCGCGGTCACCGCCACGCTGACCTCCCCGTACGCGTCGTCGGACACGCCGAACACGGCGCACTCCGCGATGCGCGGGTGCGTCAGAAGCACAGCCTCCGTCTCGAGCGCGCTCACCTTGAACCCCCCGGTTTTTATTATGTCCACGGAGGTCCGCCCCAGTATCCGCCAGTACCCGCCTTCCTCCCTCACGGCCGTGTCCCCGGTGCGGAAGAATCCGTCTAGGGTGAACGAGCTCGACGTGACGCTAGGTGCGTTCCAGTACTCTTTGAACACGGTGGGTCCCCTGACCAGCAACTCGCCGGGGCCCTCCTCTTCGCCCGGGTTCACATCCAACCTCACCTCTACGCCGGGCAGGGGTGTACCCACCGTCCCCGCGCGCCTCTCCCCGTGAAGTGGGTTACTGAGCGCCATGCCAATCTCTGTCATGCCGTACCGCTCCAGGAAGACGACGTCCGACCCGGTCGTTTCCATCCAGGCCCGCGCGACGGGCTCCGGGCACGCGGCGGACCCGCTCACGGTCAAGCGCAGCGACCTCGCCGCCGCCGCCGACGCCGCCGCCTCACCGCGGTTCCGCCTCTTCGCACCCTCGAACGCCCTCAGCATCATGACGTACATCGTGGGCACGCCCATGAAGATCGTCACCGGGGGAAGATCGACGTCACGCAGCCGCGACCACGCGGCGCGGGGCGCGAAGGACGCGTCCCCGGCGAACTCGACTGTGGCGCCCGCCGCCGCCGCGCACATCCACCCGTTGACGATGCCGTGTATGTGGTGCAACGGCAGGACGTGGTACATGCGGTCGTTGGGGGACCATTCCCACGCGTTCATCAACGCGGTGCACTGCGCGGCGAGGGAGCCGTGCGTGTGCAGGACGCCCTTGGGCGCGCCGGTGGTGCCGCTGGTGTAGATGATCAAAGCGCCGTCTGTAGACGCGTTGCGTTCGCGCCCCATTGGGTTCGCCGTCTTCTTCCGTCTCATGATGCCGTCCATCGATGTACGTTCGTCCACCCTCGGCACGGTCACCATCCGTTGTATCCCGACGCTTTCCACGAACTCGAACGCGTCCATCGCGTCGCGTCCGTCGGCGTGTTCCTCGTCGGTTAAATGCTCGGGCACGTGCGCGAAGAGCGCCGCGCCCGAGTCTCTCAGCACGTGCGCCATCTCCGCCTTTGTGTGGCCCCGCGCGATCGGCACGGCGATCGCGCCGCACATCCACGTCGCCTGCATCGCGGCGGCGTACTCCGGCCCGGGAACCGCGGATATCGCCACCCGTTCGCCCTTGAGGACGTCTTCGGGAGGGGGCTCGTGCGTCATCACCCCGTCGTCCCCGTCGCCTTCGTCGGGGATTCGCGCGAAGGTGGCGCGCATGGAGTCCGCGAGCGCGTCGGCGTGCGCCAGGAGCGTCCCGTAAGTGACCCGCGTACCTCTCGGTGACACCACCGCGACGTCATCGGCGCGATCGGTGGCGACGTCCACGAGCCTCGTACCGATGGAGTCGAACGAGTAGTGTGGGCGGTGATGACGATGGCGGCAGTCGGCACCGGTTTGCGGGTGTGAGGAGGCGACCCACCGCGCGAGGTTGGGACGCGTGCATCGAGCGGCACCGCCCCGGGTCCGCGACGCGAGGCGCCGACATGAAGTCGCGATCAGACCCGGCAGCATCTCGGAGTGGACTCCCGGGTCGAACGGCGTCCTTCCCCTCCACCTAACGGGGCGCCCTCATTAATGTGAACGAACCGTCGTCGCCAGGCATTTTTCGGCGGCTTTTTCGTGCCGCCCCGCGCTCGAAAAACTCGAAACAGACCACCGTTTTTCGGTTCGCAAAATCGCCCTGCGACCAATCAGATTTTCGTAAAATTTGAATCGATAGCACCTTTTCGGCCATAGGTAACACCGATCGGCGCCGTTTCGGTTGTGACTAAAAGATCTGTGCAAGACACCGACGGCGGCTCAGAGCCTCTAAAAAGGCGCCGCGAACCGATGGTCATCATCATCTATTCGTAGACCGCGACCACCACCGCGCGTCGAGCATCTAAAAAGATGTCTCTTCCCCTCAGCTTCTACAAGAGCTCCATGGCCGGGTCTTTCGCCGCCGGCGGCGTCGAGACCCCCATGTCCCGCGCCGTGCCCGCGACTTTCACCCAGCAGGTCACCGCCAACTTCATGGCTCCCGCTAAGAAGGAGTTCTCCATGTCTGCGTTCCTGACGGATCTCGCGATTGTGAGTAATGCGCCCGCGCCGACCTAGAACAACCCGGTCTCGATGGACGTCTCGCGTGATGGATACCCCACCAAACAAATCGCCCGTTTCCGGTGCCGGGAGCGCCGGGAACGCCGGCGAAACGCGCGCATCGCGCGAGGGCTTTCGCGCGGATTTTTCCCATCCGGGGCACGGCAGACAGCTGGACCGGACGCACGTGCGATATTTTTGGGGCCGCCGACGGGACTTCCGACCGATCGATCGGGAGCACCGACCGCGCGCGAGAACCCCACACGACCCCGACCACTCGACTGATCACCGCATCCCCTTCCCTCCATGAAAACAGGGTGGCGTCTCCGGCTCCATCGCCAAGACCGCGACCGCCCCCATCGAGCGCGTCAAGCTCCTCATCCAGACCCAGGACGCCAACCCCAAGATCATGTCCGGCGAGGTTCCCCGCTACACCGGCATCGTGAACTGCTTCACCCGCGTCTCCTCGGAGCAGGGCTTCGGCTCCTTCTGGCGCGGTAACACGGCCAACATCGTCCGTTACTTCCCCACCCAGGCGTTCAACTTCGCCTTCAAGGACACCATCAAGGACTTGTTCCCTTCGTACAACCCCAAGACGGAGTTCTGGCCGTTCTTCGGCGTGAACATGGCGGCCGGCGGCCTCGCGGGCGCCGGCTCCCTGCTCATCGTCTACCCCCTCGACTTCGCCCGTACCCGCCTCGCCGCGGACGTCGGCTCTGGCAAGAACCGCGAGTTCACCGGCCTCGTCGACTGCCTCAGCAAGGTTGCCAAGAGGTCCGGCCCCATGTCCCTCTACCAGGGCTTCGGCGTCTCCGTGCAGGGCATCATCGTGTACCGCGGCGCGTACTTCGGCCTCTACGATACCGGCAAGGGTGCGCTCCTCACCAAGGACTCCTCCATCGTCGCCAAGTTTGTCGTCGCGCAGGTCGCCACCAACGCGGCGGGCGTCCTCTCCTACCCCTTCGACACCGTTCGCCGTCGCCTCATGATGACCTCGGGCGGCAAGAAGCTCTACAACGGCACCGTCGACGCGTTCGTCAAGATTTACTCCAACGAGGGCGCCGGCGCCTTCTTCAAGGGTGCCTTCTCCAACGTCCTCCGTGGCGTCGGCGGCGCGCTCGTGCTCATCATGTACGACGAGATCAAGGCGGCGCTCAACCCGTAATTCACGAATGGGCACGAATGGACACGGCGAAACCGGCGGAGGGCGGAGACTGAGCGGAACCTACATTAGGTTTCTCACGGATGTTCCGTCGCGGTTTCTTTAGGATGTATTTGATTGATGACGCGGGACGTGGAGCGCATCGGAGGCGCCCCCGCGGAATGTTTTTGTGCAACGTAATGTTATCACCGGCGATGGTGAAGCGCGGCGCCGAGGTTTGAATGCTACATTTGGTTTTCACCTCGGCGCCCGGGTGACTCGCGGGCACGAACCGTACTTAGGATTCTTCAGCCGGCGCGCGCGGGTGGTGGGGGCGGTGTATCCGACCCACTCCGTGACGTCGCCGGCGGTGCAACATGTAGTATCTCAATATCAACTTTTGTTTCAAACGACCTTCGCGCCTACGTTTCATTCTGAAAGTCCCTCGGAAAGGACCACTTGAAAGGACCATTTGAGCGACCCGGTTGTCATTTCTTTCAGAGCCCGCCCTAATTAGGCGCCGCGGAGGCACGCGACGAGCGGCGATGGCAGACGAGGGTGCGAGAGCGCGGTCCTCCAGCAGGTCCCCTGGGCGCGGTGAACCCGGTGAGGAAGGTCCTTCGGGACGAGACCCGATGGGGGCACCGGAACCGCGAGAGTACGCCTCGGGCGCTGAGGGTGAGTACGGCGACGACGACATCGATAGGGACGACGACGTGGACGAGGCGGACTTCGACGACGAGTACGACGATGTGGACCCGGACGACGTGGACAAGGAGATGGACGAGGATGATGGAGGCGGGGGTAGCGTGCTGGGGCTCCTGTCGTACCTCTGGATGTTCATCGCGCTGGCGCTCTTCGCGTACCTCATCACGACGGTTCAAAATCAAGCCGGGGTGCTCAAGGTGCTCAAGCGACGGGTCGCGACGATGGAGTCCCGGCTGGGGCTTCAGCCCATTCAACTGGATCTGTGACGCGTCGTTCGTGTAGTCGTATCGTATCGTATTAGTCGTCTAGCTAGCGTCGTCACCGTTCACGCGACGTCGGTTCCGCAAACGTTGAAATCCATTAACGTTGCAATTCATCAATGTCTCCTCAGCCTCTTCCCGCCGCCCGTCTCGCCTTCGCCGTCCACGAAGTGCCGGCGAAACCACCCGTACACCTCCTCTCGGCCCGGTGCGCTGTTGCTCAGGTACCGCACCGGGCTGCTGTGCGCGCCGAAGTGTACCTTCCACTCCCACCCTTCGTCCCGCGCCGGGGTCATGCCCGGCTTCATACCCGGCTGGAAGCGAGTCACGTAGTCCACCTGCGCGCACGCGTACCCAGAGTCGCCGCCGTTCTTGCGCTTCAGTCTCACGCGGACAAACATGCCCTTGACCGTCTCCGATGCGTCGTCGTCGCTCTCCAGGTTCCGGAGGATGGACTCGAGCTCGGAGCGGGAGGCGAACTCGTCGGTGATCCGCGTTTGTATCTCGTCAAAGCTCGGGGAAGGCCCTTCTCCGGGGACCGCGTCGTCGTCGATCGGGTTTTCTCCGCCGGCTTCGTCCACAAAGCCGAACCGATCGTCCACGGATGCGACGCGGGGTCGCTTCTTGGCGAGGTCGCTCGGAGGCACCGGGGTCTTGGTGGGTGCGCCGGCCTTGCCCTTCTTCTTGTTCGGCCCGTCCTTCTTGCACCACATCTTGAGGTGAAGCTGGAGACCCTTCGCGTTGTACGGTCCTTTGCCGCAGGCGTCGCACGTCGCCGTCTTGTGGTGTTGGTCGGTGACACGGTCGGGGGGATCCGGCACGGGCACCAGCGCCGGCGTTCGCTCCACGACCGCGGCCGGCGCCGGGTCGGCGGGAACCCTGGGCAGGTCCGGGGTCCGCTCCCGTCCCCGCCTCTTCGCCGCCGTCGCCCGAACCGGACCCGTATCGGGCGCCGGTTCGTCCGCGTCATCCGCGCCGGCGTCGTCCGCGCGCTCCCACGTCTCCCGCGCGAGATCCACGCGCTCCACGTCCCCGTCGTCGTACTTGACCACGTGCTTCCGCGTCCGCGCGTCCCACGCGTCCACCACGCCGGCGTAGTACCGGCCCTCCGCGGGCCAAAAGATGCGAACCCTCGCGCCGACTTTGCCTTCCGGGTCCTCGCCTCCAGCCCTGGCGGCGTCGTTGAGCTCGCTCGAGCCGCCCGGGAGGACGTCCGTGAAGTCGAGCGCGTCGTGCCCGCCGAGCGCCGGCACCACCGCGCCGTTGCGGATCTCTCCATCCTCCGGGTCCGAGTTGTGACCCCTGGGCTCAACTCGGACCTTTGCTGCTGGCTGGGAGATTCGTCGGGGTCGGCCCGCTCGTTCGTCGTCGGCGACGAGGTCTGCGACGAGGTTGAACACGGCTCTGGCACCCGCCGCCGCGGCTGCCTCGTTGTTGGCCCACACCACGACATCCACCCCCGCGGGCGTCCACCGCATCTTCGACCCGGTGTCCGCCTGCAGCTTCCGAATCGTGGCGCCGCCCTTGCCGATGACGCCTCCCATGTGTCCGCGGGTGTCGACGTGGCACTCCCACCACTTGGGGCCGAACTTCTCCCACCGGCCAAAGTCCTTCACGCTCGGGGGACCGACGTTGTTGTTGTTGTTGTTGTTGTTGTTGTTGTTCATCGGCGCGGGCTCATCGATCCGGAGATCATCCCCGCGCTGTCCGATGTCGTTCCGCGGGTCGGGCGTCCACCCCGGCGCGGCGACGCACGGAACCCATCGCGGCTTGTCCAGGTTCCTCGGCCAGTCGTGCAGGTGCGTCGCGGACAGCGCCCTCGAGCGGAAGGTGATGGGGTTGCCCCGGTCCGCCTTGCGCGCGAGCGTATCGATGACGAGCCGCGCGTCGCCCTCGGTGGCGAACTGCGCGAACGCGGTGACCGTTCCGTTGTGGTTGCGGATCAGTTGCGTTCGTTCCACGGCGCCGGCGTTGACGCGGAGGTTCACGAAGAGCCTCTCCACGTTGTGGGGTTTCGTGTCGGGCGGGTAGCCGTGTACCACCACGCGTCGCCACTGCAGCGTGGGGTCGCCGCCCCGGGCGTTGGTGCCGGCGCTCCCCGCGCCCCACGACCTGCGCTGCTCGCCCCGGGTCCTCGGCGGCGACTGCAACCCGATCGCCTCGCGTCTCGAGCCGATCAACTCGGGGGACCGCGACGCGTGTGACTGTTTAGGGACGGTATGGATTGAATCGTCGGTGCGTCCGCGTGGTTTGCTGTGTATGGCGCCGATTTCGTACGCGGCGTATCGTCCCGGGGGTTTGCGCTCGCGGGGAGTTTCCGCGTTCACGGCGTTCCTCGGGCGACTGCGGCTGCGTTCGGTGGCTGACGCGGTTGGGTTGGATCTGAGGTTTCTGGTGTCGGTGCCCTCGTGCGCCGAGTGGTTGCCGTCGGAGTGCGCGGACGCCGACGCGGCTGCGGTGGCGGCGCGCGCGCTGGTACCCGCGGGCGCCGCGCGGGTATCATCGCTCTCGTCCTCGGACTGGCGCGGGGAAGGGTCGTCGGCTTGATGGGCCGCCTGGCTGGGGTTCGAGTTGCCCCTCGTTCCCACGGCGCCGCGCGCGGACCCCGCGCCGCGCGCGCGCCGCCTCTGCTGCTGCTCCTTCTTGAGCCTATCAAGCTCTGCCACCTTAGGGGACTTCATGATGTCCGCCACGACGCCTGATACGCGAGGGATGGATGGGTCAGCGGTGGGGTCAGGTCGACGCGACGCACGTCTCGTCTCGCGCGTTTTCGAAACCTGATTGAGAATGAGACGGACTCGGACGTCCGAGGGATCGCCACGGGGTCGAGCGCGGACGCACCTGAGAGGCCCCTCGCCTTACCCCTCATGCGGGAAGATCGAATGGTTCTTCTGGATCGACGGACGCGCGCGACCGGCTCCTCGGGGTCTGGAGTCGACGCGGCGAGCGTGATTGTGCGGAGCGTCGCCCGCCCGAGGTTCACTCTTTTTGAGCAACGCTCCATCGCGCCTACTCGCCTCCTACAAATGATCTGCAGCATTTTTGATAAGCTATTTTTGATCAGCCTTCTTCTTTTTCGACAGGCAAACAGTTAACCAATTACCAACCAATTACGCGATGTACCCACGGGCACTTTAGTCAGATCACCAGCCGACGAAATGGATGTGAGAAATGCCATTTCACACCCGTTCAAAGTCCAAAACAAAAGCAACAACGGGGAGGGGGCTGAAAGCATTGGTCCCCCCGACCGTACGTACTTGGCGACCATGCGGTGGAGGTTCGCGGCGCTGCCGCTGCTCCTATTGCTCACGCTGCTGCTCGCGGTCGCACAGCTGTCCAACGCGCAGTCGGACCCGTCGCTCGGTGAGTACGACGACGACCTGGACGATGCTGACGACCTGGAGCGCCTGCAGGCTCTTCTCGACGAGGCGGAGGAGATGGGGATCGAGCTGGACGCGGACGACGCCATCGACGAGTTGGCGGGTCTGAGCGACGACGTGCCCGTGGAGGATGTGGAGGACGCGCCGCCTAAGGCGACGAAGCCCGTCGTCAAAACACCGGAACCCGCGCCAAAGGCGAAGCCCGAGCCGGCGAAGGCGAAGCCCACGCCGGCGGTGAAGACGGCGAAAAAGGCCGATCCCTCCTCGCCGGCTGAGCCCAAAGGCGCGACGGCCCCGAAGACGCCGCCCACGGAGGATACCAAGGCTGCCGCCGAACGCACCGCGAAGAGGCTCGAGGAGCTCGAACAGAAACGCGCGGAGGACGTCAAGCGCATGGAGGAGGAGTCCGCCAAACGAAGGGCGCAGACGCTGAAACAAAGGGCGGACGACGCCGCGAGGAAAAAAGCGGAAGCCGAAGCCGCTCGAGTCGGCGAACCGGACCTCACGGATTCCTCCGACGACGTCGCTCCCGCGCCCGCCCCGCGCGCCCGCATGCTCCTCGACGACGCCGAGGAGCTCGGTACGTACGCCTCCGACGCCGCCGCCAGGGCTGCGCTGGAGAGGGATTTAACCCGGCGTTCGCTGCTCACGCTCTCCGTCTCGGGCGATAACACGCGGTGGGTCGGTTTCGAGGATATGCCCCAGCGGCTCAAGGAGCAGCGCAGCGGGCCGGAGGTTCGCATCGCGCGGGACCACGGCAACACGCAGGTGACCAGGCCGGGCGGGTACTGGCAGGCGGCGCGGTTCAACAAGGTGGAGCGGCCGAGCCGAAATAGGCTCCCCGCCAATTTCGGCCGGGGCAGCGGCGAAGGGACGCTCGCCGGGCCCCGCGCCGGGATCAACCAGCACGATCGCGTCGGCATCAACAAGGCGTCGGGATGGCCCGGGCGCCTCCACGACTCGCAGCGGGGCACCGATTCATACCCCGCGATGGACACCCGGGACAACGTGGGTATGCACATCCAGCCCTTCGTCAAGGGCGTCACGTCGTACTCACCTAACCGAAGGTTCCAGAACTACCAGTACAGGAACCAGTTCCAGGCGTCCTACTTCACATGCGGCACCAAGACGAACACCGTGGCCACGAGCTACACCGGCGGCGCCTCGCTGTGCGCATCCGGCGGCAGATACATGAATGTCGTCGGGACGCACTCGCTGAGAGACGGCGATTACGTCACCTTCAGCGGCGTCCTCGGCGACGACCGGGCGGACCTTAACAACAAGGTGCTCAAGGTTCTCGGCGTGGGCACCGACATGAACAACTTCTCCGTCGTTCCCAGCGCCGACTTCCCCACCGGTCAGAAGAAATGGGACGTGAGCAGCGCGTACATCACCAAGCTCAAGACGACCACCGCCGCTAACCCGCATCCGCTGGTCTCCGAGAGCGATTGGTCGTACGAGGAGGGCGATAAGATTTACTTCTTCGTCACCTTCAACGAGGCTGTGCAGGTGACCGGTGCCCCGAAGCTGCTCTTGAACACCGGGAACCACTTCGAGGCTGGCGCGGTGAACGGGTACGCCACCTTCATCGGCGGCGGATTTGGCGAGAAGAAGACGTTTTGGAAGAACAACGAGCGGAGCCCGATTAAGAACCCGATGGAACCCAACTCGTGGTACGAGGATCTGTACCACGTCAACGACGGCGGGTGCACGATGCGGGGGTTCCAGGGCGACGTCGACACGGTCACCGGCGCGGCCGTGCCCGACTGCGCCACGTACAGCGGCGTGACTAAGACGGCGGATGCCAAAGTTCGCACCAGGCGGGTGCACCCGTTTGAAAAGGGCGACCTCGTGATCATCCAGGGCGTCACCGGCGCGGACGCGCACTTGCTCAACAAGCAGCACACGATCGGGTCGGTGAGTTCCACGGGCGCCAGCGGTAACGA
>Ga0302114_10000262_pt1 | contig 38209 bp, 24 predicted proteins | sample AG5_Surface_MG_FD_203107 | JGI IMG/M metagenome (GOLD analysis project Ga0302114, IMG submission 203107) | Marine microbial communities from Western Arctic Ocean, Canada - AG5_Surface | ecosystem: Environmental > Aquatic > Marine > Oceanic | place: Canada: Western Arctic Ocean | collected...
CCCCGCCTCCCCCCCGGCGGCCGCGCGCCCCCCCCCCCCCCCCCCCCCCCCCCCCCCCCCGCCCCCGCCCCCCCCCCCCGGCCCCCCCCCCCCCCCCGCCGCCCCCCGAGGATTGATGTGACGACGAATGGGGTTGATTATTCGGGGAATTATGACGGCACAGAGGAGGACGGCGACGATACAACTAATAACTCCTTCGACTTTTACCTTCCGCCACGAATCCAGAATATATCGCCGAAGTTTGGGTCGATACAGAACACTAATAACGACCTTGCGGTCCTGTTTCTGCATGGATCAAACTTCTCTCCGCCGTCATCATCATCTTCCGACAAGCTCGTTTGCAAGTTTTCCGTACCAGGCGACGACAATAATAATAATAATGACAATGACAATAACAATTTTGTACAAACAATCGCCACATACGTCCGCGACACGCTAATCAGCTGCCCAATTCCGAGCGCTGCGGACGTGTTCGGAACTGTTTCGACCCCAATAGAAGAAGGTTTCGAGGACGAAATTTTCACCACCACCACCACATCGGCGAGAGCTGTGCTGGTATCCATCTCAGCTAACGGAGGCAGCGACTACACTAGCGAGTCGATTATCTATGAGTACAGGTGAGTTGCGTGAGCTAGCCGAGCCGAGCCGAGCGGCAGGCAGTTAAAAAAAAATGGTTGTCGCGCGCTAACCCCCCCTAACCCCCCCTTGCAGGCGCTCCCTAACAATATCAAGCGTGAGCCCAACAACAGGTCCAACTTCCGGCTCGACGGCCATTACGATCACGTCGTCGAGATTCGAGCAGAATGACATTACGTACTGCAAGTTTGGTCTGGGGGGTACTGAGATTAAAGCGACGTGGTTGAGTCACACTGCTATATCGTGTGTGACCGAGGTCACCACGGCCACGAGCGACAGCGACTTTGACGCGACGATTGGGGCAAAGTCCATTTTCCTCAGCGTGAATGCCGGGAACGATTACATTGATTCTGGGCACACTTTCTCCCGGTACAAGGATATGGTTGCCACCACCAATAATAATAGCGCCAACACCAATAAAAACCATTACGGCCCATCTTCTGGGGGCACTCCGGTCACAATAAGTGGCCGAAATTTCCAGGACGTCGAGTTTTTCAAGTGTAGATTCACCTCGAATAACATCGACTACGTCGTTACCCCGTCGCACATATCAATAGCCAGCGACGACGGCGACGAGTCCGACGACGCACTAAACACAGTAGACACACTAGACACAGTCGTCTGCAACTCTCCAACCACCTCCACCGCATCCTCCATCTACCAAACAACGGCGACAATCTCCATCTCCTTGAACAACAAGGATTTCACCCTCACACCACACATTTTCAACTACTTTCTCCCCCCCGTCGTCTCCAACGTCTACCCCGCAACCGGTCCCATCCATGGCAACTCGATGGTATCGGTCTACGGCGAGAACTTTGCCAAGCACACCAATACGGAAATTTTCTGCAAGTTTGGCGACAATGAGGTTGCGGCGAGTTTTGTCTCGTCCAACCTAATCACCTGTGTCTCCCCTCCGTCCACCGACCTGCTGAGTCGAGCAGTTGCGCTGTCCGTGTCCACGAACAGCGGGATCAACTACAGTCAGGATGCGTCGTCGTTCAAGTACAGCAACCCGATTGTGGTGAATAGCATTTTCCCTCTCAGTGGTCCGGAAACAGGGTCGACTAGCGTTTCAGTTTTCGGCGAAGGTGAGTGGAGTGAAGTGGAGTGGAGTGGAGTGCAACCAGGAAAATATTAATTATCTAACCAAACAACTCCCCAACAACACCCCAACAACACCCCAACAACACCCCAACAACAACACCCCAACAACTACCCTAGGATTCGACTCCTCCGACCAATTACTGTGCGAGTTTGGCTCCAACGCTCATCGCGTTTCTGCCAAGATCCTTTCCCCCAACCTTGCAACTTGCAGCTCCCCATCCCACCTTCCTGGACCGGCCACGCTCCAGATCTCCTCCAACGGCCAGCAGTTCACGCCTACAGACATTGAGGACGAGTTCTACTACTCCGTGGGCGTATCGTTGCTATCCATCGCCCCCATCTTGGGAAGCACTGACGGGAGCACCAGGGTGACCATATCCGGGACCAACTTTGACGATTCTCCCAGGTCGAAATTGATGTGCAAGTTCGGCTCCAACTCCGTTCCCGCAACCTTCGTCTCTAACACCGAGTTGACCTGCTTGTCGCCCAGTAGAGTTACCGACGGTACCTCCACCGACACCAACAAGATTTCTGTGGTTGTGTCCGTCTCCAACAACGGAGTCGATTTTGAGGGTGAATCAGAAAATCTCCTCTTCAACTACATTTCTGCTCCTTCCGTTGCCTCAGTCTCCCCCCTCACCTCCCCCAACCTTGGGGAAACCGTTCTCACCGTTTCGGGAAGCGGCTTCCACGCCTCCCCGTCCACCACCGCACTTTGCAAATTTGAGCAGCTTGGCGGCGGCGGCGACGACAACGACGAGACCATATATACATCTGTTGCTCAGGTGGTCAACTCCGGGTCCATTCTTTGTCCCGCTCCAGAGCTGGGAAATTTGGTTGGAAGAAAAATCTTCGCCGTTCAGGTGTCCACAAACGGAGGTGCAGACTATACAACCGATACGCTCGCGCGTATCACCTATCACGTTCCCCTCGCCGTGACGTCGATTTACCCCTCATCGGGTCCCGAGTCCGGTTCCACCAAACTATACATTTCTGGCGAGAACTTCTTCCGGTCCACCCACCTCAAGTGTGCGTTTTCCATCAACGTTGGCGTGGACGTACATAAAACGTTTGTCCCCGCAACTTACATTTCCGCCACCATGGTCAGCTGCAAGTCTCAAGGGTCCAGCCCCGGCGTGTACAACGTTCAGATTTCCACGAATGATCAGAGGTGAGTGAGCGAACACGCAGGAATATGGCTACTGCCACCCACACCCGCACCCACACCCACACCCACACCCACACCCACATCCACTACTAAACTAATATTACTCCCCTCAAATTCGTTTTCGCACCTTCTTCGCTCGGCGCAGTTTCGGCATGAGCGCAATCAGCGACTCGGCTCAGTTCGAATTCGCCTCCACGGCCACCCTCTCGTTGACCACGCCAACCACAGGCAGCGTCACGGGCGGCACAACTGTGACTCTCAGAGGAACAGGATTTGTCCAGTCTCACCCGTTCCTGTGCAAGTTCGGCTCCACCGTGGTTGCCGCGGCAACCATTTTGGATTCGACGACTGCCACCTGCGTTTCGCCCCCGAGCCCGAGCGACAGTGGCAATACTCTGAGGTGAGTCTCAACTCAATCTCCGCTCGCCTTGATGAAGACGAGCATACTTGCGATGAATCCCGCAAAATTGCTACGGACATGAAGGCTACATCCACTACTAAACTAACCCACTTAATTCACTTCGCACCTTCTTCGCTCGGTGCAGCGTTCCGGTTGAGGTTAGCATCAACGGGGGGCTCGACTACACGAGTGGCAGCAACGTGCAATTTGTGTACACGGAGGGAGTGGTTGTGTCGGCGGTTTTGCCAAAGCTGGGCCCAGTCACAGGAGCAACCGTTGTGACGGTTTACGGCAGTGGCTTCAGTAAGGCGGACAGCAGTGCCACCTGCTCGTTCGGAGGAACTGCCACTCACGCCTCGGTAAATTCCGACAACAGCTTGACCTGCATTTCCCCACCCTCCTCAACCTCCACCGTCAACCTGGAGGTTTCACTGAATGGAGGTGAGTTCTCACTCAGTCTCCGCTCGCCTTGACGAAGACTAGCATACGAGCCACAACTAAACTAACATTATTCCACCTTAATTCGTTTGCCACCTTCTTCGCTCGGCGCAGTCGAGTACAGCAAATCTCGCGCGCAGTTCACCTTCCACCCCACCCCCACCATTACATCTATCAGCCCGAGCGTTGGCAGCGAGCTTGGCTCGACGGTTATTACCGTGGTTGGAACCAACTTCAACAACCTGGAGCAGGTCAGGTGCAAGTTTGGCGAAGTTGAATCATTGGCGAGCTTCATCTCAGCCTCCAAGCTTCTTTGCACCTCGCCCAAGGCTGTGGCTGTGGCTGTGGCTGCTAGCGGCGGAGAGCGAGAGCAGCTCAAGCTGTTGGTTAGCTTGAACAACCAGCAGTACTCGGACTCCGCTGCCGCCGCTGCCAACTTTTTGTACATCAAGGAACCGGTTGTGATTAGTATCGTCCCCACCGTTGGATCTTTCCTCGGTGGAACGCCTGTCACAATCACGGGCAACAACTTTCTAGATCCCCACAACGAAATGGACGTTCTGTGCAGATTCCAGTCGGTCACCACCACTGCCTCGGTGCTCAGTGACACCGCCATCATTTGCACAACCCCTCCGTCGCCAAATTTGGAACCAATCTCCGCCTCAGTTCAGATCTCTCTGAACGGTGGGCATGAGTTCACACCCGTGGCAACTGTGCAGTTCAAATATGTCAGCCCACTGGTGATTAGTTCAGTCTCCCCCACATCGGGGCCCGCGACCGGCAACTACGCCGTCACAATTGCGATTAGCAGCGACTTGGATGCGGAAGCGGAGGCGGAAGCGGTTGTCTGCAAGTTTGACGAAGCCACCTCCTCGGTTGGAATTGTGAATTTTGACGACAAAACCGTCACCTGCAACGTCCCCCCCGCCCCCGCAGGGGAGGGGAGTTCGACGATCAAAATTTCGGTCAATGGCGGAGTTGATTTCAGCGAAAATTCGCTCAACTTTGCCTTCACGAAGGAACCCGAAGTGTCCAGCGTTTCTCCCAATTCGTCTCACGAAGGGTGGGAGACCGAGATCACGGTGGTCGGTACGAATTTCCCCCTTGGCGGCGATATGCAGTGCATATTTGGGGAAAAGGACGGTGCCAGTTTGAGCGTAGTTGCGACTGTTGTGACCAACACGTTGGCTACTTGCGTGGTCCCTCAAGTTGGAAATAGCATGATGGCCAAATCGACGGTCAACCTTGCAGTTTCCGCTTCCGCCACGTCGGTCCCTTTCAGCTTCAAGGATTCCGTGACGGTAACTAGCATTTCCCCATCTGGCGGAAGTGTAAGCGGCAACACCCTGGCAACAATCGTTGGAACCGGCTTCGACGACGGAGTTCAGTACACCTGCGACTTCAACTTCGACGGCAGCGGCAGCGGCAGCGGCAGCGGCAGCAGCAGGTGAGTCTCACTCAGTCCTTGCTTGCCTTGAGGAAGACGAGAATATACAACTAACACATATTGGCTTTATTAAAAATGCGTACAATCTCGTTTCGCTCGGCGCAGCAGCAGCAGCATTTCGATCCCTGCCACCTACACCTCACCCACATCCCTCACCTGCCTCACTCCTCCGGCCCACGGAAACGTTGCGACTACGTCCACAGTGAAAATCAATTCATTGTCAAATTCGTTTTTCTTTGTGTACCACGACAGTGCGTACGTTACATCTATTTCGCCCCAGAGCGGACCCGTCAACACTGCCTCAGAAATCACCATCACCGGGTTCAACTTCATGGAATCGACCACACTCAAGTGCGCGTTCAAGGTCGGCGGCGATACCAAAACCAAGTTGGAAACGGCCGCCACGTACGTTTCCAAGTCTCAGCTGAAGTGTGATTCTCCCTCCATTCCCACTGACCACGCCTCCATCATTGGCGGTACGGTCACGTCTGACGTGGAGATCACGCTGAATGGAATTGATTTCACGTCCACCAAGACGCCGTTCGTTTTCCACGCCCCGATAACGATCACCACGATCATTCCTCAAACTGGCCCCGAGTCGGGGGGGACGTCGGTGACCATTGTAGGGAGCAACTTCCTCCCCTTTGACTCCTTGTCGTGCCAATTCAGTGGCAATAATAATGCCAAGGTGAAGGTAAAAGGAAAGTACATCTCCTCTAATGCGGTGGTTTGCGTTTCCCCTAGCGTGGGGATCGGAGATTCTGAAATCAGTTTGTCAAATAACGGCGTATTTGACGCCGATTTCGACGCGGATGCCATTCCGTTCCAGTTCCACGCTTCCCTCTTTCCTCTGTCGCTGGCCCCGATGTCGGGATCGGCTGCGGGAGGAACGGAGGTGATTGTCACTGGCAACAACTTTCCTAACTCCCCCTCGTTGAGTTGCAAGTTCGGAAATATAATCACATCAGCCGTGTTCAACACCCATACCGAGATCATTTGCACAACTCCTGGTGGTGCGAGTCGCAAAACAAGACCAATAGCAACTTCCGTCCCCTTGTTGGTGTCTGCGAACGGAAGAGACTTTGCTAATCCCAACAATCTATCCTACCTGTTTGTTCCACTGCCCACGGTGAGCTCCATCTACCCCGCCTCTGGCCCGCTGTCAGGCGGATCAATCGTGAGCGTGGTCGGATCGAACTTCAACACGCAGTCGGGCCACAACGTAATTTGCAAATTTGGCCCATTCGAGGCTCTTGCCACCGTTCAGAGTAAAAATGTCTTGACCTGCGAGTCGCCATCCTCTCTCTCGCCCACCATCCTCTCCCTTGAAATCAGCACCAACGGTGGTATTGACTACTCAACGTCCAACTTCATGTTCGTGTTCCAGAAAATTCCGGTTTTGAACACCCTGCACCCCCCAGCGGGGATGGAAGATGGCGGGAACAAGGTGATAGTGAGAGGAAGCGGATTTTACGAGAGCAACACCTTGGCTTGTCGGTTCGGCGAATCGTTGGTGCACGCAGCGTTCATCTCAGAGACGAGCATCTCGTGCGAGGCGCCTGCCGCGGCCAGCGTGGGACACGTGGGAGTTGTCGCTACGCTCAACGGGGTGGACTGGACAGCGAACCAGCTCGTGTACACGTACACGCCGACTGTAAGCATCCACCGATTGAGTCCGACGTCGTGCGCAGTCGGGGGCGGGACAACTGTGACGATCAGCGGGCAGAACTTTGCCACGGCGAGTGGGGTTGCGAATTTGGCGCTCAGCTGCGACTTTGGGGACCTGAGGTCGACTGCAACTGTTGTGAGCGACTCGGTGGTGACTTGCGTTGCCCCTCCCGTGGGAGCGACTGGAGCGGTGAAGGTCACGATTACGGCGGCGGGATTTAGCATCATGGGCGATCACGCCATGGCGGATTTCGTCTTCTTCGAGCCGAGCACGGTGGCTGGGGTTGTGCCAAGTTTTGGATCGAGCGTTGGAGGCACACTGGTTTCAGTGAGCGGAACCAATTTTAACGGTTTGAGTGGGCATGGAGACCTGTTCTGCAGCTTCGAGTTGGACGTTGCAGGGCCGGAACCGGTGATTAAAACTTCAATCGCCACCGTCGTGAGCAACGAGTTGCTCACGTGCTTCACTCCGGAGGAGGATGCGGTTGGTGCCGACACTTACGACGACGAGTCGTTTGTTAACAACTCGGAACTCTCAATTGCCACCCGAACTGGCTTGAAGATAACTGGGTCCTCGTCGGTTAGCTTCACGTTCAGGTCATCACCAACAATAAAATCAATTTCCCCCTCCGTTGGAGATGTGGTTGGGAGTACCAACGTGCTCGTCACAGCTGAGCAATACTCCGCCAGCTGGGTCAACTCGTCTGACCTGACCTGCTCATTCGGAACCACCAGGGTAAGCGGTGTTTACGTTTCGCCCAGAAGCGTCAGCTGCGTTAGTCCTGCGTCAACCGATGGGGTGGCTGTGGTGCTCTTGGCGGTCGCCAACAACGGGAAGGATTTCGGCGAAGGAGCGGAATACCTGTTCTCCCCAAGCCCAGTGGTTAGCAGTATCTTCCCAAGTTCCGGCCCGCTCGTTGGCGGAACTAAGGTACAAATTTCGGGAACCGGGTTCGCCAACGCCAATAGTGGCGGCGGTGTCACCTGTAGGTTTTTTAACGAGGCCGCGGGGATAATGAAGCACGCCAAGGGAATTGTGATCAGCTCGGAGCTCGTGGAGTGCAGCACCCCAAGCCTCGACACCGACACCGACACAGCATTGCCAGTCACCGTTATAGTGGGCAACAACGAAGTTGAGTACAACCAGCAACAATCCTCCAACAACAAGTTCGCCTACTTCCCCGATGCGAAGATCGGTAGCATTTCGCCGCTGTCCGGTGCTGTTGGTGGAACCACGGCGGTTACCATCAGCGGTTCGAACTTCAAAATATCCGATTCGGATGATAACGCCGAAGGGGTCGTGTGCAAACTTAGTGCGGATGCGGACGCAGCTGCGACTGTGTTCGCCGCCTCGTCCACCACAAGCAACACCGTCATTTGTGACGTTGTTTGCCCGGCTTCCAACGCTAACAAGGGCCCGAGGCCCATCCAGCTATCGTTGAACTCTGGCCACGACTATACCACAAACGACAACTTTGTCTTCTACTGCGACGAGGTGCCGGTGGTCGATTCAATTGTCCCCTCCTTTGACGAGATCAACTCGGGGAGGAAAACGACCCTCACAATTAGTGGAAGTAAGTTCACCGACAGGCCGGAGCTGTCGTGCAGTTTTGGCGGCAGCGATGCTGTGAGCGGCGGCAAGTTCGTGAACGACAACACGGTGCTGTGCGATGTGGAGGCATCAGCGACAATCGGCAGATTGAGTGTCAGCGTGAGCAACAACGGCTTGCACTACAGTGCCGAGAGTGCTGGGTTCAACTTTGTGCCGGCGATTGGCATTGAAGGAGTTGGCCAGAGTGAAGTTAGCGTTGGGGGGGTTTTGGTGGTGGTTGGCGTGAACTTTGTCGACAATTCGGCCCTAACAAGCTGCAAGGTCAACGGGGTTTACGCGACGTCTGTCGAGTTCATATCGGTCGGAAAGGTGGCATGCACCTTGAGTGTGAGCACCCCTCAGACTCAGACTCAAACTCAAAATCAGAATCAGAATCAAAACACGGTCGACATCGAGCTTAACTTCAACGGTGTGGCGGCTCACGGCAAGGTGAAAGCAGTGGCGCTGAACATTTTCGCAATTCCGGTGGTTTCGTCTGTCTTCCCCACCGAGGGACCCACAAACGGGGAGTCGCTCGTGTACGTGAGCGGCAGCAACTTTAGAGATACGCCGAGCTTGCAGTGCAAGTTTGGCGACGTCGCCGCCACGGACTCAGTTTACGTATCTTCCAGGTTGGTTAAGTGCACCACAACCGCCGCCGAAGCTGCGGTTGCAGTTGTGGTGCAAGTGTCGAACGATGGATTCGCCTCCTCCTCGCACTCGAATGTCGCCTTCAACTACTTCCAAACGGTGTTTGTCCGCTCAGTTCACCCCGCCGCGGGAGGAATTTCCGGTGGAACATCGCTGGTTGTTGTTGCCGACACGCACTACGACTCAACCGCGAGTTACGATTGCGTCTTCTTCACACTGGGCGTGAAACGTGCCGAGTTGAAGCGCGTCGTGGCACAGCATATCTCGCCCAAGGCGATCAGCTGCATCTCGCCGTCCGTTTCTATTCCCGAAATCGTCCGCGTTGGGATTGTTTTGTCCGGCACGGATACTCCGGTTGCAATTGTGAGCAGCAACTTGGACGCCGACTTGGAGTTTGAGTACTACGAGGAACCTGCGATTGTTGCCATGGAGCCTAGCTCGGGTAGTGTCTCGGGGGGCACTGTGGTTACGGTGAGCGGGCACAGGTTTGTGCTGGCAAGGAATAGTGCGTCGGCGCCATTCTGCAAATTCGGTTCGGCCGTCGTTGCCGGTACAGTGGTGGACGGCTCAACGATGAATTGTGTTGCACCGCAGGTTGACTTTGGCAGAGCCGGGGCGGTGGGGTTGAGCGTGAGCTTGAACGGTGCTGACTACAGCGTTGGTTTTGGCGGAAAGTTTTTGTACTCAACCGAGATGATGGTGGAAAGCGTCGGGCCCCTCAACGGGCCGGTCAGTGGTGACACCGGGGTGGTATTTGGTGGGAGTAACCTGAGTCCAAGGGCCGACACGCAGTGCAAATTTGGCGAGGTTAGCACCTTTGCCTACTACTACGGAGGAGATTCGCATTCGAATTATAGTTCAAATTCGTTCGTTTGCAACACACCGCCCAAAAGTGCTGGTGGGAGCGATAAAGTTGAAGTATTCGTCAAGCTCGACTCCAGCAGCGAGTTCGTTAGCACTGGCTACGAGTTCGTGTACGACGAGGAGATGGTTGTGAGCAGCGTCAACCCTCTTAAACTGAGTCAGACCGGAAACACTCGTGTCACGATTGTCGGAACGAACTTTACACCTGGTGCGGGCACGACCTGCAAATTCGGCGACAGCGACGAACTTATGCTGGTAAACGCCGAAGTCGTAAGCGATACCACCATGTACTGCCTCGCACCAGTGTCACCGAACAACAACCACGTGTCGTTGAGGATTTCACAAAACCAAAATATTAATTCGGTCATGTCGAGCGAGTTGCTCAAGTTCGAAGACTCGTTTTCGCTGAGTAGCGTAGTTCCGAACCTCGGCCCGTCGCAAGGAGGGAGCTTGGTGACGATCTTAGGGTCCGGGTTCACCACCGACGGTGACGGTGACGATGCTGACCGCTTTTATTGCCAGTTCGGCACCACGTTAATGGTCGCCAGCAGAATCAGCGACTCCGAGATCACCTGCGAGACAAGTCCGCTGCTACTGGGCACGGGCATTGCTGCTGGGGACCACGCGAAGGAGGTCAAGGTTAGTGTTGTCCGGTACGATGATGGGAGGCGGCTTGGAGGTGGAGAGACCGAAAATACGCTTTCGTTCTACATGTACAGCTCGTTTGCGGCTTCAACCGGCGGAGGTGTAACAATTTTGCCCGCCTTGGGCCCGAACACTGGCGGCACTGATATAATAATTGGGGGGCTTGATGGTCTGGTGAGCGGGCTGGTGGAAGAGCTGAATTTGCGTATCGACATGAAGTGCAAGTTTGGCGATTCCGATTCAAGCGTCGTGGTTGACGGGCGGATTAATAACGGAGTTGCGCACTGTAACTCCCCCGCATCTGCATCTGCGTTGGCGGCGGCGTTGCACTCGGTCCCCGTTCGGGTCTCCTTGAACGGGGGGCAAGACTTTGTCGCTACCAATTCAGCACCGCTCTTCACCTTTTACGATCAAATTGTCGTGAACTCCACCGTTCCATCTTCGGTTCCGGCAAATGCCGGCTCGTCTGTGGATGTGGTCGGCGAGAATTTTCCTGACGTGGGCAGTTTGAGCTGCAGGTTTGGGTCTGGGTCGAAGATGCCTGGAACGTTCATCAGCTCCACGCAAATTCAATGTTCGCTGCCTGAAACAATGATTGGTGGTGGTGCTGTCAACAACGGTATGAGCGTGGCGGTGACCGTCAGCGCGAACGATCAGGACTTCAGTAAGTCGGCGGCGGCTTTGGAGTTAAGGTTCGAACCTATGGCAGCGGACATTGAACCAAAGTTCGTGTCTATGGATGGCAGCACATTGGTGAGCGTTGTTGGAACTAATTTTGTTGTTGGAGCAGATTCGATCTTTGCTAGGTTAAGCCTAAATGTAAATCAGGACGGGGACGGGAACGGGAACGGGAACGGAGATAGGGTCGAGGTGCTCGCCCCTATGAACTGCGAATCGACAACGCTCTGCACATTCGTTTCCCCGTCGCAAACAACGCAACCGAACTCGATATACGACGTTGACATTTCCAACAACGGGATTCACTTCATTTCCACTGGTATGCAAGTTGTGTACAAGCAGATGATGAGATTGGACGACGTCAGTCCGGTTAGTGGAGGGAGCGCGGGTGGCGCGACGGTTATTGTGACGGGCCAAGGTTTCGTTGAACATGGCGAAATTTCTCAAATTGCGTTTTTGGCACCGTTTCGATTTTCGCCAGGTACATTGACGAGCAGCATTTGAGCTGTGTAACACCGGAGAGTAGAGCTGGAGCGGTGACGCTGAAAATCGAGAGGAACGGAGAAATCTCGCAGTCAGCCCTCACCTTTACCTACACGGATACACACATGCTCACAGCGTTGAACCCAACATCCGTCCCGGAGCTCGGAAACACGCTGCTAACTGTGATGGGGGAGAACTTTGAGAAGACGGCCAACGTCAGCTGCGTTTTCGACTCACATGGGTCGATTTCCATTCAGGCGGCGACTGTCACCTCCAAAAGCTCCGTTACTTGCAGGACACCGAAAATGGCCCTGGGTAAGGTGGCAGTGTTTGTTAGCAGCAACGGAGTGGACACGGTTGGCAACAGCATTGCCTTGAGCGTGGTTGGACAGTACAGCGTGCTGAGCTTGTCTCCTGTGAGCGGCTTGGTAACTGGGAAAACTGTCGTTAGCGTCGTCGGAAGCGGATTCGGCAATAGCGATGTCGACGGCGATGATGACAGCATGCTAAAAACATACTGCGTGTTCGGAAAGTTCCAATCCCCCGCTACCGTTATTAGCAGCACTGAACTACAGTGCTTGACCCCCAACGCGCTGGACCCGGATTCTACCTCCGACGAAGACGACGACTTGGCCGTCGACTTCAGCGTGGTGGTTCGCCACCCCTACAACGAAGTGGCTGCTGGCGTGGCGACAGCTGTCGACAATCTAACCTTCAGCTATCAGCAGGTGCCCAAGGTGACTTTGTTAACACCTGGGGTGGGGAGCGTGCACGGTGGAACTACCGTCACAATAAGCGGAGAGAACTTTGGCACGCATCCGTTGGTGAGATTCAGCCCTTTGGATGATGATGCAAATAAAAAACCAAATGCGTATGCGCTCAAGGTCACTGTCTTATCCTCAAGCAAGATTGAGGTCGTTACCCCGGCCATGCACGCCGGGTGGAATGCAATCGAGATCTCCACCAACGACGGACACGACTTTAGCGTGAACAACGCTCAGTTCAAGTTCGACACTTCTCCCGCGGACATTGCAATTGAGCCGTCTGTTGTTCCGGAAATGAGCGATGTGACGGTAACAATTTCAGGCAGCAACTTCGTTAGGTCTGCTCCGCATTTGTTGAAGTGCAAGGTTGGCGATGTGGAGCTGCAAGGACTGTGGGTGAGCGATAATGTGGTGACATGCGTGTTGGAGGCGGGAGACATTAGGGCTGACGTCTATAAGGTGAGCTTGAGCATGAATGGCGGAGTTGACTACGTGGAAGGACCTGCGTTAGTTGTTCGTCCTTCCATCGAGCTCGTGAGTTTGTTTCCGAGCAGGGGACCGAGCCGCGGAACCACCGACATATTTGTGGAGGGATTGAATTTCGACGCCGAATACAACATCGTGTGCATATTCAACGAGAAGGAAATTGTGCCCACCGTGGTGACCTCCGAAAGCTCGTTGAGCTGCAAGTCGCCCAGCATGCGTCGCTTTGGGTACGAGGACTCGCACAGCGAGTTCGTGGAGAAGAGTGTGCCGTTTCAGCTTGGGCTGGCCAGCATTGACTCTTCCGGGCAAGCTACTAGCTTGTTGCTGGAATCGACGGCGGGTGTGAGCGCGGACAAGATGAGCAACGGGCTGAAATTTGAGTATTACGACGAGGAAATTGTCGAGTCGGTGACGCCGAGCGCCGGACCTCACCAGGGCGGGAGCAAGATCACAGTTGCTGGGAGGTGGTTTGAAAACACCCCCGAGCTGAGCTGCAAGGTTGGAAGTGCTGCTCCGGTCAAGGCTACGTTCGTCAGCTCGGAAGAAATCGTCTGCGTCGTGCCGAGCGCGGAGAAGGCGTTCAACCACCTGAGCAACGGCATGCTTGACGCTGTGAGCGAGTTCAGCAATCTTGCGGTTGCGACTGTCAGGGTGAGCAACAACGGCATCGACTTTGATAGCAGTAGCTTTCAAAGTGTGTCGCTGTTCAGCTACTACTTCGACGTTGTGTTGGCTGAGGTCAGTCCGCCCGCAGGTCCGGAGCTGGGTGGTGCGGTTGTGCACGTGCACATTGACTGTGACAGGGGTGAGTTTTTGCAGCAGGAGGGAAGCTCGATTGAAAATGGCAGCTTCAAGTGCAAATTCGGGAACAGCGTGGTGGACGGAACTTTCGTCAGCAAAACGACCATGAGTTGCGTTGCGCCAGGCCTGGACATGACCAGCGGCATTCTGAGCAGCACCGGGCTGGCGCACAGCACTGAAGTGACCGTGAGCATGAACGGGGTTGACTACAGCGAATCGAGCGCCACGTATTCGTACACGAACACGCCCACGGTGTACTTGTTGGAGCCAACAATGGGTTTTTACGGAGAGACGAATTTGGTGACCGTGCTGGGCAGCAATTTTGCTACTCAAGGCCAAGAAGGGGAGGAAGACGTGTTCTGCAGGTTTGGCGCAATTGTCGTCAAGGCGAGCGTAGTCTCCGACTCTGAACTGACCTGCGTGGCTCCAAACCAGCAACCCGGCCCGGTCGTTGTGGAGATCACCAACCACCAATCGAGCAATCAAGATGGCAGTCAAACCACCGTGAACGATTCGAAGCAGTGGACAAGCGAGGCGTCAACAAGTACGAATATCTACATGTACCTGCCGCAAATCAAGGTGGAAAGCATTTACCCAAGGCACGGCAGTGTCTTGGGAGGGACCCCGCTTTTGGTTGGCGGCGTGGACTTTCCCGAACTGACTAATTTGTGCTGCGTGTTTGGCGAGCAGGGGGTGAGCGTAACCGTGCCGGCAGTTTTTGGTAGCAGCAAGAGCATAAGTTGCACCACTCCGCCCTCGTCCGAGTCCGAGTCGTACAATACCGTCCCCTTTGGAATCGGCATCTGCACCAGCTATGGGCTCTCTGGCTACTTGCACAGCAATCTTGCTCAGTTCTCGTTCACCTCCGTCCCGTTCGTCAGCTCGATTTCCCCACACAGAGGGTTGAGTTTCGGATCCACCGTCGTTACCGTCCAGGGAGGCAACTTCCACCACCAGAAGGACATCATGTGCAAGTTCGGAGCCGCTGGTGCGGTCGTTGGCAAATTCATCTCCGACGAGTCCGTCGAGTGCGTAACTCCAGCGGTGATTGGAGGAGTGAGGCGCGAGGTCCAGGAGCTCACGGTCAGTAGCAGGCAATCTCAGGTGGAGGTCCAGAAAATTGAAATTGTGCCAAAGGAGCCATTGAACAATGAAGTGGCGAGGGTCGAGGTGTACGCCTGGGGCGAGGATGCTGGCAACGGCATTGTTGCTCAAACGATTAGGGTGATGCTGCTGACTGAGATTGCGCTTGGCGGGACTTGGAGGTTGGAGTATGGGGGGGTTCAAACTGATTACTTTGAGTACGATGTGAGCCCGGAAGCGCTGAAAACTGAGATTGAGAGAGTGCTCTTCAAGAGCGTTCGGGTCAGTCAAGTGATCCTGCCTTCGGGGAGTGCTAGTACTATTTCCGACAGCTACAGCGGGTACGACATTGAGATGCTGAGCGCACCCGGGGGAATCGTTGCGGGGGTTGGCGGGCTGACTTGCGATTCAACTTTGCTGACAAGTCCGTTGAGCGGCAACATGAGGTGCACTGTGGTCGAGGAGGTGGCCACGAATTCAGTTGCTCTAGGCGGTGAGTACAAACTGGCGTTCAAACTTGAAACCGCCGGTGGTGCCTCGATAAATGCTTTGAGTACCGCGGCGGAAGTAAAAACTTCGTTGGAGTCCATCTCGCATATTGATTCCGTTGACGTGAACGTCGAAACGAGCTCGCTCGCCCACATGAACGGGGTGAGCTATTTGATCACCTTTACGGCCGCTGTGGCGGAAAACATGGAGGGGATCGATTTCATGACTACTGGGACACTCACTGGAACCGATGTGAAAACCAACTACGACGAAGTTGTGATTGGAAGCTATGTCAGCGGAACCTTTGACCTCAGTTTTGCTGGTGAAAGCCCTGCTGCGGCCCAGAATTTGGACTTCGATGCGACCAACGGGGAGGTGGCTGCCGCGCTGGAAAGCTTCAGCTTGATTGAAACCGGGAGCGTTGTGGTGAACCGCGCTGTGACTAGCAACAACAGCTTCAAGTGGCTATGCACGTTCAACAGTTTGGACGCTGGCATCAACAACTTGACGCCGCTGTTCGATAATTTGGACGGCGAAGATGGGTTGGTGATGGTAGTGGAAGAGACGGTCCTGGGCACAATGCCGCTGGACGGAAAGTACAAATTGGTCTTCGACGGGGAGACGACGGACAATTACTTGAGCACCACGGCGACGGCAGAGGAAGTGAAGCTCGCCTTGGAGAGCCTTAGCACTGTGGGATTCGTGGAGGTGGAGAGAATTGTGGGCGTGAGCGCTGTTGATGCGGATACGTCAATCAACTACGTCGGGAATAACTATCTCGTCACCTTTACGACGTTCGGCGAGCCTAGCAACATCGGTACGCTTCCGCTGATTACATCCGACGTGAGCATGCTGCTGGGGAGTGATGCGAGGGTTGCGGCAAGCTTGCACACTGAGGGCTGTTGCAACGTGGAGGTTAGCCTCAACGGGGGTGTCGACTATTTCGGATCGGTCGACGACAGCTCCAACCTTGTCTACACCTACGACGAGAGGAGCACTGTGTTGAGCATAGAGCCTAGCCACGGAAAAATATCTGGTGGCACTGCCGTCGTGTTGAGCGGAAGCGGATTCACGTACGCTGAGAGCTACCAGCTCAACAACAAGGAAGTGCTGTGCGTATTTGGCTCGAAGGAAGTGCCGGCGGTTTTCGAATCGCCCAGCACGGTTTCGTGTGTTACCCCGAGCCACGTGAGGGGGAGCGTGGTGGTTACTGTGCGGCAAAATGGCGAGAACAGCACAGCGTCTGCGCAGAGTGAGAGCTCTGCGACCTTTGACTTCGTCGAGAAACTGCAAATTGTTGATTATCTCCCCAGGAATATTGGGGTGCAGGTTAGCAACGAAAATTACAAGAACGTCGACGGGAGCCGCGTGGATGCTGTGAAGCTAGGCTTGTTTGGCGAGAACTTCTTGAGCAGCGGGATTGCGAGGTGCGAGTTCTACTACTCGCTCCCCACGGCGTCCTCGGTCGAGAACGACGGAGTTAGGGACGGACATTATTTTTCCACAGTTACGTACTACAACAGCAGCTACGTTGAGTGCGACAGCACCCCGACCTTGGAGAAGTTCTACAGTAGTAGCGCGGACAGCGGTTGGAGCAGGGACGACAAGCTCATGTTTGGGAACACAACCCTCGCGTTCAAGTACACCACGAATCGGGTCGACTACACGAACGAGTTTGAACTCCAGTTCGTGCCGCTGCAGGTCGTGGAGGGGGTTGTGCCGACCACGGGCGGGATGACGGGAAGCACCGAGGTGGTGGTGAGCGGAAAGAACTTCGTTCCGGGGGAGGGATTGCTGTGCAAGTTTGGAAACGCGTCGGCGACTAGCGTGGTGGTTGGAGACTTTGTTGACAGCGAGCATATTATTTGCGTGACTCCTCCCCACTTTACGGGCGAGTACGCGAGCTTGGTGAACGTTGAGGTGTCGGTGAACGGGCAGGAGTACAGCAACGATGAGGTGAAGTTCGAGTACCACGAGGATATCGTTGTGGAAAAGTTGTGGCCTTCATTTGGCCCGAGCGAAGGCGGGACGGTTGTGACGCTGAAGCTGGACGACAACGAGATGGCTTTGCGGAGCTTACCGCTGAGCCCGACGTACGACTTGGTGCATGGAGTGCACGTGACGCGGGGGGTCAACGATGCGAGCGAACAGTTCAGGGATGCGTACGAGATGGAATTGAACGCCGTGAACACGGTGAATTTCAATTTTGGAAGTTCCTATTCGAACGTTCTGTGCAAGTTCAACAACAGCGAGCTTGTCGCCGCGACCGTGGTCGATGGAGTTAGCGTGAGCTGCGTTAGTCCGATGAGCGCCAACAGTGGTGGCGGGCCGGTGACGGTCGAGATTAGCGTCAACGGGGGAGTTGACTGGACCAAGGACGAGGCAATATTTGTGTACAGCAAGGGTGTGCTGAGCGAGACGGTGGTGCTGGTGCCGTCGCACGGGGTTCGAAGGGGGGGGACACTGGTCAACGTGACGAACTTGAGTGGTTTGTGGGTTGGGGTTGGGGATGCCGGCACGAACACCAAGAGCAGCAAAATGGTCAAGACGACCGTTCAGAATGCCGACGGGAGCTTTACCACGACGACCAGCCAGGACGCCACCAGCGTTGACTGGAGTGACCACCCCATCGCAGCGGGGAATGCGCTCTGCAGATTTGGGGAGGCTGACTTTGCTGCGTACGCGGTTGATGCAAGGTACGGAGTGTGGATTGTTTGTGAAAGCCCAACCTACGCGAGCGCGCAAACAGCTGATGGAATTTTAGGAAACGACAATACTGTTAGCGTGGACGTGAGCCTGAACGGCGTGGACTTCACGACGAACTTGAAGGCACAGTACCGGTACGAGGAAGACATATTTGTTAGCTCGGTTTTGCCAAGCTGGGGGCCGGTTAGCGGCGGAAGTTTGGTGGAGATCGAGGGAGGTGGGTTCTTCAACTACTCGTACGGGGAGGTGATGTGCAAGTTTGGCGACGTTAAGATGGAGGCCGAGTATTTGTCTAGCAGCAAGCTGCAGTGCAGATCACCAAGTCTAGGAAGCGTGGACGAGGTGCAAAAGTTGAGCGTCTTCAGCATGGCTTGGGCGCCCGAAATCCAATCGATCACCGCAAACGTGGAAGATTACCTGAGCGAGATTCACAACATTAGCACCAGAGGCCCGAGGAGTCCGCAGGACGAAATCCAGCGGTACACCATCAGCACTGACGACGTTAACGAAGTTCAGATGCTGACTACCAACGTTGACACCAGTGGCGACGTTGTGCTAACCGTCGAGTTTGACGTGATGCCCATGCTGACCGAGGTTCAGAGTTTGTACACAGAGGGCGGCGGGGTTGGCGGCTTCTTCATGCTGTACAGCACTAGCGGCGATGGGGCGAACGTGCTGGTGAATGACAACAGCAGGAATGCCGAATATGCGGAGGGAGAATTTTTCGGTGAGGGGGTCAAGTACACCACCTACCTGGACTTTGACGTGAGCGCTGGTCTGCTGGCTAGTGAGATCGAGTCGATGAACAGCAGCTGGGCCGGAGTGAGCGTGACGAGGGCGGCGGTGGGCGAGGCTGCGGACAATAATTACAAGTGGGAAATTGTCTTCCCGAGCAACGCAGGAAATGTCGACATGCTCCAGGTTTCCAGTCACACGTTGACTGGAAGTACTGGGAGCGGCAGCGACGCCACCCCCACCGCGTACGTATTGGAAGACGTCAAGGGCAGCGTGGTTGAGATTCAAACCGTTTCGCTAACGGCGGCTAGCCAAATTTACGGGAACTTCACCTTGAGCTTGGACGGGTACGTGACTCGGTCGATCGATTGGAACTCCACGGCGGCGGAGGTGGAAACTGCGCTGGAGGAGTTGGACAGCGTGGGCGATGTGACTGTGGTGAGGCGCAACGCGAACGTGAGCAAAAACGGCAATTTGGACCTGTTCGAACATTACGACGACGACGTTGTTGGGGCGGAGGTGGCCGACAACGTGTTTGAGCTGTTCGAGTGGGAAGTGAGATTCGACAGTCACGCTGGCGACGTGAATGCGCTTGTTGGGTGCTGCAGCGACGAGGATTTACGCAACGCCAACGAAGTGAAAGCGATTGCGAGCCTGGGGGCTAGGAACGGCGACGCGAGGATAGTGGTTGCTGAGAATAGGAAGGGGACAAGTGAAGCTCTGGGCGGGTTTTACACGGTTACGCTCAACACGACTGATGCTGCTGGGATAAACGACATCCAGACGAGTGGAGAGATTGGTGTGGGGGTGAAAGCGGAGGAGATTCAGGCCGTGCTGGAAGGCACTTTGAGCAACGTGGAAGCGGGAAGTGTCGTAGTTGAGCAGGAGTATTTGAAGCAGGAGAACTTGCTGACCAGGAGTATCATAAAGTTTGGAGGATTCCAGAACGCTGCCAATTTCACCACGACCAACGCGAGGAAGCCCGTGGTGGTGACAGTCGAGGGTGGGATGGTTGTCGGGGAGGCTGCTGTTTTGAAACACGGGGTGGACCAAATGTGGAACAGAAAGATTGTCATGGTTGTCGACGGGAACGGTGTTGGGGATGGGGTGGTGGTGAGCTGCACTGATTCCCTCGGAAACAACGGGTTCACCTTCGCCAAGGAGGCCACGGCACTTACCGTAAAGAACCAAATGGAAAGTGTCGAAGAGTACGGCGTTCTATTGGTGAGCAAGTTCTTGGGCAGCTGGACAATCACTTTCGACAGCTTAGCCGGCGATTTGGATGAATTGATCTGCGACAGCGGTGCTGTTGTGAGCAAGATCAGTGGAGAGAGCAGCGAGAAGATTAGCTCGGGTAGTTATCTGTTGAACTTCAACGGAGTGGAAACTGCTCCGTTGGATTACGATGCGACTGCGGCTGAAATTGAGGCAGCGCTGGAAAGTTTGGCGAGTATTAATGAAATCGGCGGCGTGGAAGTAAGTGGTAGCGGGGTGCCTAACGCAAACGGAGGGTACAGCTACTTGGTGACATTTTCTGGGTCAAGTGCTTGGTTGCAGGGTGACTTGAACTTGATTACGGGCAAGGCGAGTGGGCTGGGTGGCACCAACAGTTATGTGGAGGCGAGCGAGGTTGTTAAGGGGAACGAAGTTGGTGGAAGCTACAGAATGAAATTTGTAACGTTGCACAGTGACCACGAGAAGCTGGAATGGTCGCCGTACATTCCGTTTGACGCGAGCGCACTGCTGGTGGAGCAGACGTTGAGAGAAATGGCCTTCATTGATGATATCAGTGTGACGTTCGTGGCCAGCTCACTGACCGATGTTGGCGGTAGGACGATGGAAATCACCTTCCCTCACTTTTTGGTCGGTGTGAAGCAGGTGATCGACGGGGAAGAGGTGGAAGTTGACTTGGTGCCAAAAACTGCGGCGAATTTGGAGCCGACAATTTTCGACCTGTCGCAGATGACCGGGGAGAACACGAACATCGCGTCGTCTACCGTCCAGGACGGCACACATCCCGTTTCGACCATCTACAACAGGAAGGGGTTCAGGCTTATCACCCCGGGAGGGAGCAAGGCGTACCCGCTGACTCAGCACACGCGGTGGCTGAGTAGTGATGAAACGGCGGAGAGCATGCGGTTGGCTCTGGTGGACGCGGGAGGTCTGCCGGCTGGTTTCTGGGTAAAGAGGACGGGACCGTTTAGCGATGGGGGCTACGAGTGGCAGGTTTTTTTGCCAAAGGTGAGTGGAGTGAGTCCATTACAACATGACATAAAATAAAGCTAAACCCCAAAATCTCCAATCTCCACACCTCATAAATATTATCTCAGGGAACAACGCTCAACGGCGACACCATGTTTGTGGTCAACCACGGCGGGGCGAACACTGACTTGTGGGGGGATGAGGCGAGGTGCGTTGCAGAACTGAAGAGAATTGCAACGTTCAAGATCGACGGCGCGTTCCGCCTAAGTTTGGGTGGAACGTCAACGCCACAATTGGCCTACGACGTTTCTGCCGACGACATGAGGACAGCGCTGATTGCTTTGGACGAGATCACTGACGTGGTTGTTAGCACGCATAGCATCGACTTCGACGAAACCGGAAGCGGGGCGAGGCGGTGGGACGTTACGTTCACCTCTTTGAAGGAGGCGGGGAACGTGAACGAGCTGGTCGCAGATTTCTCGTCAATAACGCAAGGGACGGTGGCGAACGTGACGGTCAAAGAGCAGAGAACAGGCCTGAGCGATTACGTGCACAAGATTGTAATTGACAAGAGCAGCGGGAATAGTAGCCCCGCCTCTTTCAAGATTGGCTTCAACCACAAGTTTGGCGGCGTGGATGCTTTCCTTTGGACAGAAATGATGTCTGTGGGGGTCGTCGGCGACGTGATGGGAGATAACATTGGCAGGGTGCACAGATTCGACCCAAGCCAAATGGAGGAGGACTACGGGAGCGGGGGGGTGCTTGTCGAGAAGGAGGTGGTGGATGCTGACACCGATGTTTACTACGTGCTCATGACTGACAACAACGACAACGCAAACGTTGCGGAGCTGTTCAGCGTCGAGTACGACAATGCGAACGTCGGAAGCTCGACGCACCACGCGAGCAGCACTGTCGTGGAACTGGGGGGCGTTTTCCAACTGGGCTACGGGAAGGATTGCTTCGAGACGTACAAGGGAAGACAGAGCGAGGATCGGTTCGATGTAACTTGCGTGGACGGAAAGACGGTCGATTTGAACTTTGATGCGACCGCGCAAGAGGTGGAAGATGCGTTGGAGGCGCTTCCGGCAATCGTCGATTGCGAGGTGACGAGAACGCACGATTTGAACGATTTGCAGGAGAACAAAGTTCTCGTGGAAAGCGGCATTGTGGGAAAAAACTACAACTACTTTGTCCAGTTCAGGAAGGTGTTTCTAGACATGAGCAACGAGAAAAGCGAGGAGTTGTACGAAAAAGTGTTGGGGGCTGACACGCTGGAAGACGCGGACGCGGAGGACGAGATATTTGCGTTTGCGAGCGGCGACCTGCCGAATTTAGTGGTCTTCGGTGGTGAATTGACAGGTACTCCCACGACCGATCATGCGCTGCTGGAGAGGCACCAGATCAAGTGCGTGGAGGTGGTTAAGGGCATGAGCTTGAATGTTGGGGGGGTGGTTCCGGTAGAGGTAACCATGAACGGACAGGATTTCACGGCCGGGGGGGGGGTGACGAGCTACCTGTTCTTGCCAATCAACACGGTGACGGGAATTTCGCCCAACCACGGCCCGATCGCAGGGAACACGGAAGTAATTGTGTACGGCGAGAACTTCAAGGAGAGCAGTGGCTTGAGCTGCAAGTTTGGGGAAAATAACAGTCTTGATCCTTCGGGAGGAGCGAAATACATCGTGCCAGCCGTGAAATATATTTCAAGTCGGGAGATCATCTGCCTGAGCCCGCCGAGCTACTGGCGCGACATGATCGTAGAGGGGGGAGGAGGAGGGGGGGGGCTTGAAGTGTACGTGGAGGTGAGCAACAACGGTGGGGGCACGCTCTTCAGCGACTTTAGTAGCTCCCTGAATGAGGGAAAAACGAACGTATTCACGTACGACAAGGAGATTGAGATTGAGGATGTCGTGCCGAGGAGCGGACCAACAACCGGGAACTTCACGGTAACTGTGCACGGGGGGCCGTTCCCGCTGGAGGACAGTGGGGACGAAGTAAGGTGCAGGTTCGGAGAAGTGACAGTTCGGGGAGTAATTTTGGATGAAGGGAGGATTCAATGCTTCGGGCCGGCTCAGCAGGTCGGCGAATACAGCGTTGAAGTTAGTGTGAACGACCAAGATTACACTGATAGTAGGTGAGTGAGTGAATGAGCGAATGAATGAACGAATTGCGTTTTTGTCAGCGGCACCAAACCAAACCTAACCCAAAATTGTTTTCATGCAGATTCGCTTTCACCTACTACGAGGACATACGACTTTCCCGGGTGAACCCAGTTTCTGGCCCCACGCTTTCCAGTGGCACGGCCGTGAGCGTGTACGGCGAGAACTTTCTCAATTCGACGACGCTGATGTGCAGGTTCGGGAGGACCGGAACGCCAGGTATGTTCGTGAGCGGGAACGATGTCATTTGCTTGTCTCCCCCGCTGCACCCCGACAGTGGGGGACTGGGCTACTACTCGCTGTTCGAAATTTACAACAGGTACGCCGATCCGATCCACGGGAGCAGGAAATTGTTCCCCGAAGCGCACTACTACCCGCTGTATTCGAGCAAACTCGTTGGGGTGGAGGTGAGCAACAACGACCAGGACTACAGCGATGCCGGGATAACCTTTTTGTACCAGCAAGACGTCGTGGTCGAGAGTGTTATGCACAACCGCGGTCCGGCAAGTGGAGGATCGCCGATCTTCGTCACTGGCGAGAATTTTGTCAACAGCACCATGCTGAGCTGCAGAATTGGGCACAGCGTTGTTAGAGCAACTTACTTGACGAGTGGAGCTCTGCTGTGTTTCACGCCGCCGAAGAGCACCGTTGGGGACGGTTTTGGTGGCAATCTGAACCTGGGGGAGGTGATACTCAGGAACAAAAACTTCCCCCACAGTAACTCGTACAGGTCCAGGCCGAGCTACTCGCCGAACCCAAACAACCTGGGCGAGGTGTACGTGGAGGTGAGCAACAACGGAGTTGACTTCTCGTTCGACAGGAAGCTGTTCACCTACAGTGAGATTGTTGGAGCTGGTAAATATTTGCCCATGGGCGAGGTAGACGACAGCAGCTTGCTGAACTGCCCGAGAGGGTCGTTTTGTCACGGGAGCAGCAACGGAAACTTCACCTTGTGCCCGAGGGGGACGTACCAGCCAATGAAGGGACAAAGCGACTGCTTGAGGTGCCCGATTGGCTACATGTGTCCGGAGAGCGGATTGCCGGTGCCGAGGATCTGCCCGGCAGGATTTGTTTGCGACGTGACGGGCATCGAGCGGGCGGAGCAACTTTGCCCGGAGGGTCACTACTGCCTGGAAGGAACGGCAACGTCGGCGACAACGTGCGGTCATCCGGTGCCGAGCAGTGAACTATTTCCGAGTTTGACCGTTGCCGAGAGAACGAGTACGATGAGAAAAGGGAGGAAAGGGGAAGGAAACGAGTTCATCTTGGGGGCAAGAAACAGTGCTTGCTGGAACAACGGCACCAGCGACTTTGGATTGCAAGCGAGCGAGCTGCCAGCGAGGATTTGGGCTGAAAGGCATTTACTGCCATTGAGCCAGGAGGCAGAGTTTGCTCCGATTAGGGGGAGGTACTGCTTGGACGACACGTGCATGAAGTTCGACGACCAGGACGATTTATCCGTGACGGACACCAACTTCGACTACAGCTCTGCAGGTGAGTGAGAAGGAGAGAGAGTGAGCCGCAGCCACAGCCGCAGCCACAGCCACACAACTAACCCAATTTTCTCTCTCACTCAAGGCTTCGCCCTCCGGCGTCCCGTCCCCTGCCCGGCAGGAATGTACTGCCACCCAGGAACGGCCGTCGACAAGTCGAACATGTTCAACTACACGACCCCTCAGCCCTGCGCGGAGAGCATGTACTGCCCAGAGGGCAGCATTGACCCGAAGGGCGTCGGGGACTGTCCCAGAGGCTTTTACTGTCCGTTCGGGGTGAAGATTCCGTGCCCGGTGGGGACGAACTGTCCCAGAGATGGTCACTGGGACCCGTTGAGCTGCAGCCCTGGTACATTCAATGGCATGGTTGGACAGCTCAAGTGCAGCGAATGCCCTCGAGGGTACATTTGCCCCGGGTTTGGGAGGATCGACCCGGCGATTTGCCCCCCCGGCTACAGCTGCGGCAAGACTGGCCTCAAAAGCCCGAACAGCAGGTGCCCCCCCGGCTTCTACTGTCCCACAGGAACCATCACGAGTGATCCGCTCAGAAACGACACGACGCTGAGGCCTTACCCCTGCAGCCCCGGAAGCTACTGCATGGGCGGGGTTGGCTACGAGGCAACGAGGAGCGGCGACTTTCTGTACGCGCAGGTCTGCACCGAAGGGTTCTTCTGCGAGCTAGCGAGCACGACACCAAAAGGAAGCGGATTGTGTCCCGCAGGATTTTTGTGCCCAGCCGGAACCAGCAATCCGATTCCGAGTCCAAAGGGTTATTTCGCCGAGTGAGTATTTGCTGTGTTTGCATCAACAAAAAATAACAACAAAAAACTAAACAACCAACATACTCACCCCACACCCAACCCAACCCAAACCAAACCCAACAATCATTCACACAGATTCGAAGGAACGGTGCAGGCCGCAGCGTGCTTGCCCGGGTACTACGCCCCGACGATCCAGACAATTGAGTGCTACCCCTGCCCCCCCGGAACGAGCTGCGAGGTGGACGGCCTGTTCGAGGCTGAGATCTGCCCCCCCGGAACGTACAGGAGCACGCTCGAGGTGGACGGGCTGCCGTGCAAGGCCTGCCCGCAAGGGACTTGGAGCAAAAACTGGCAGCTCAGGGAGAAGGGGGAGTGTAACAGGTGCCCGACAGGGACGGTTTGTCCGGTGCAGGGAATGACGAGCCCGTGCGGGAAGAGCGACTTGCCTACGCCGTTTAGCCCGGTCGTCAATCTGAACGGATTGCCCGTGCCAGAGTACGAGTACCCTAGTTATAACCTGCCGCCGAGTTTCAGTAGCTACGAGTGCTTGAAGATGAACCCGGGGTACACTCAGGGGACGATGGACCCGTTCTACCAAGAATTCTTCTACGGGGAGTTGGTGCCGCCGTACATTGACGTTTTGGGGAGAGGGGCTCATTTCAGGAGCAGCAACGACGACAACTTGAAGTACCAGGAGACTGCCAAGTGTTACAGGAACAAGGGGAGGTGAGTGAAAGGCGTTATATTTTTGTTGTCTTGTTAAAGGTCGCCAATCTTACATACCATTCATATTTATCGCACCAATCCAATCTGAATTGAGAAGATTTGGAACTATCCTCTACCAGCGATTTGCCGATTACTATGGCCCCCACTACGACATCCAAACCGGGTTCAGCCACCAGCAGTACGGCAGTAGCACCAAGGAAACCCAGTTTTACCAACAACCCCCCCCAGACACGTACGAGAAGGAGTTCAATTGGAGGTACTTCCACGGCGAAGGTGAGTGGTGTGGTGTACAGTACGACACACAACGCGGCACACGGCACTTGGCACGGCAAAAACGCAATCTTAACACATTTTTTTTATTCGTAGGCTTCGTATACGTCGACCTCCCCCATTTGCGAACGTTCGACCCGACGTACAACTGCACGCCTGGAATCCAACTGATGAACGAAACGTTCCAGAGGAGGGCCGACTTGAAAGTGTACACGAGCCCGAACAATGACTTGCTGGGGGGCTACGACATTGAGCTCCACCCGATCTGGAACGAAACTCTGGGCTGCTTCACCCCCGAGGTTGCCGAGGAGGGGGAAAGCTTGAGCTGCGGGCAGGTGCCAGAAGGAAACCAGAGGGCCATCCAGATGGGAGGGGACTTCTTCTACCCCGGAACTTGCGAGGCAGACAAGATTTGCGAGGAGGACGTTGCGAGTGAGAGTGAGGCGTGTCCGGAGGGATTTGTTTGCGATGAAATGACCACAACTGACAGCAAGAGTTACTACGTTTGTCGGGAGGGTTACTACTGCGATTTCGGTACAACGCCGGATCCAAACTTGGAGAGTTCTAGGGGCCAGGTAAGTGATTTTTTTTTGTAATTTTTTTTTTTTTTTTTCCTAACTCGACAACATCAACATATAAATTTGTCAGTTCGCAACGCTCTGCCCGGCGGGATTCAGCTGTGCGGACGGCGTGGGACTTGGACAAGCGTACAGAATGCTGTGCCCAGTGGGGTTCTTTTGCCCCACGGGAACCGCGAACCCTCGTCTTGGGAGCATGGCCGACGACGCCCAGAATCGGGGGCTGAGCGAGAGCGAGTCGAACCCGTACTTGGACGTGAGGCACTTGCGGTACTTTGGCGACGATGACATCAGGGTAATCGGGCGGCACGAGGTGCTATGCTTCAACGGAATTGACAACAGCCTCAAGCTGCGGCACAGTCTCAACTTTCGGAAGGAGGGAGAGGACCTGGGCATCAACACCCACAACGAGTTCCTGTACGAAAAGAGGGACTTTGACGGGGACGGAGAGAGCGACGGAGCGCCCTACATGACTGTGGAGGAGGGGGAGCTTCCGGGGGACGCGAGCGAGGCAGGCACGTACCGGCCTTATGTCATCAACGAAGGGACTAAGGACGACTTGGTGTGCGCGAGGGATCACAAGTGGAAGTTGGTCGGCGATGCGATTGGCAAGAACGTGTGCGACTGCAACAACCAGTTCTACGCCATCGTGGCCGTCTACAGGCTCTGGAAGTGCACGGCGAGCGCGGGGCTGGAGAACTTGGGCTTGGGAGCCGTGAGCAGAAGCAAGGAATCGCTTTACGGAAAGCGGGATTTCTGGTTCGACAGGATTACCAGAACTTTGAATTTGCCGATGAGACGGACAAAAGGTGAGTTAATGAGTGAGCGAGAGGGCCTTGTGACAGAAACAAAAAAAATACTGCGAAGCGACTAACCCACCCACTCAAAACCCACTCTTGCTGGCGCAGCTTTGCGCAGTCTTTCACCAGCTACAGGCAATTCAACGCGAGCGTGAGCTGGGGAAATACCGGCAGAATGTGCAAGTTCTTGGAGGGCGACGGGGTGCTGAGCTTGACGGAGGGCAGGGTTCCGTACGCGGACGAAAGCCCGGATAACGGCGGCAGGTTCATCGACCCAAAGCCGAAAAATTTGTTCCCGAAGAGCAGCGGGGGGTACTTGGAGTTCTCTGACAGCATCAGCGGACTGAGCGGAGAGAACCTGGAGCGCGACTACGCTGAACTGGATGTTGGCTTCACGACCCAGTTCACGTGGACGACAAACAGAACGTTCGAAAACTACGAGAGCTTGAAGAGTGTGGTGGAGGAAGAGTACGAGGGAGAACTGGAGAACATGCAAGGCGAAACGCCAAGCAGAGTCAACATAGATCCTTACGTGTTTGATCTTCACTACGCAACGAGGCTGGTGGAGGAGTTCGGAGAGAGGTTGGAGCAGCTGGTTTACTTCAGGGAGAAGGTTAGCACTGACAAATTCCACGTGGAGATGGGCGAGCCGCCAATCTTCAATGTGGAAACGGGAGAGATGGAAAGCATGGTGAGCGAGCGATGCGGGTGGGGGGGGGGGGTGTAACAGACAGTGTGACAGAAGAGTATGAAGCGACTAACCCACTCCTAATTCACTCTTGCTCTCGTGCTTCGTTGAGCAGGCGAAAAAATTGATCCCAGGGAGGCTTGACATGTGCGAGTGCCAAGACATGCTCAAGTGCCCGAACGGCACGAGCAGTACGAGCCAGAGCAGCAACATTTACGATTGCATTATCAGTCCTGGCAACCCGGAGGTGCTCAAGAGGGTTACGGCGGTGCCGGAGTGGTACTGGAAGAATGAGAGCAAATACGGGGCGGACTTTGGAGGGAGGAGTTTCACAAAGTTCAGCGACTATCAGGTGCACGGCGTCACGTTCGAGACCAACAAGTACGCGAACAAGACGGACTTCGACGATGTTGGCGACATGGACCACGAGGGAAATAGCATCGGAACGGTGAGCGAGCGAACGAGCGGAAATGGCTAGCCACCCACATCCACTACTTAACTAACTCACTCAATTCGCTTCCCACCTTTTTCGCTCGGCGCAGCTGAAGCTGCAGCCCACTGAGGTTGCAGTGTACACAATGAATTTCACGGGGCTCGAGAGCAATTTGACTTACAACGAGCACTTCCAGATCAGCGTGTACGTGGACTGCAAGCCTTGCCCCCCGAGGTATATTTGCGAGCTTTCTGAGGAACCGGAGGTGAGCGAACGGAGCGGGGGGAGGGGGTTGTTGAAGACGAGAATACGAGCCACTCCGGAACTAACCCACCCAAATTCGTGTGGCACCTTCTTCTAATGGGCGCAGGAGAAAAACGGCAAATTGGTGAAAAGCTGCAACACTTACCCCAGCGACTTTACCCAGGACGAGAATTTCAATAAGTGCTTGAACAGGGAGAGGAAGACGGTGTGCGTCATGACTGACCCGGCTGTGGCGAATGCTGATTTTGACGGCTTGGACATTAGCGGGAAGTACGAGGGAGGGCTGGGGGTTAACGTTGCGGATTGCTTGCGGATGCAGGAGATGTACGACGGCGGCTTTTACCCGAGCAATCACCCCAGCTACGCTAGCGTGGCGGCCGAGGGAGGGGCAATTTCGGCGGAGACGATACGTAAGTTCAGGGAGACATTCTTGATCTACGAGGAGCCGGACTTGGTAAAATGCTTGAAAATCCCGTACTTTTGCGACGATAAGGTGTGGGATTACATGACCTGGAGGTGAGCGAGCGAAGCGAAAGAGCCTTGATCGAAGACGAGAGATGTACGAGTAACTAACCCACTCAATTCGCTTCGCACCTACTTCGCTCGGCGCAGGAGGAAGTGTACCAGTGCGAACGGAGAGGGGGGTTTATATGATTGCAGCGATTTGCAGATGTACAACATTTACATGAGCTTTGCAAGGGACAAGTGCAAGGCTGTGTACGGAAACAACAGGATGTATTACGAAACGGCGACGGGCTGCAAGGGAGCCGGATTGGCGAGCGTGAGAGAGAATTTCTTGAACGAGTTTGTGGGCGTGTACAACTTTGTGCCGCCTTTGAACAAGCCTGATGGGAGGTTTGTGGTCGACAGAAATGTTCAGGAGGATTTTGGCGAATTTCCAATTAGGAATTTTGAGAGCTGGCAGGCCCACGTTCCAGACACGAATGCGGAGCTGGCGCAGCAGTACGGGGATAGCTGGAGTGTTGGTAACACCGTTGCTGGATTTGATGGAACTCAGCTGGAGGCGTACGTCGGCAATAGGAATCAGCTATACCCAAAGGTGGAGGACGATTATAGCAGCAGGTTCGAGAGCAACACTCCTTGGTTCGTCACGGACGGTTGCTGCCAGTGCGAAGCGCAGACGAACCCCGAGTTCTTCGACGCGCTGCAGAGCAACCACGCCGTTGACTTGGGGGAGAGCGGCTACCTTGACAACATGCATAGCATCGTGCAGGTGAGTTGAGTTGGGGGGAGCGGGGGGCGAGGCGAAGCGAGCCAGCGAGGCGAAGCGAGCCACAACTAATATAATAACAAAAAACTCACACTCTTTTCTTTCGCTCGGCGCAGCTGTCAGCAACGGCGCTTGCCCCGGTGGAACTGACTGTTTGTGTGGAGCTATTGCACGGGCAATTCTACAGCGAGTTCAACAATTACATCGGGACCTTCGACAAGGGAGAGCTGCACGTGCACACGCCGCAGAGGTTCAACTACGACTTGGACGTTGAGCCTCCGCTGATTACGACGGATATGTGGTAAGTGGAGTGATGAGCATACGTTGAAGATGTTGAGATGGCATTTTTCATCTGATCTAACCCACAACAAACACCCCAACGAACAGGTTCGCGGTTATTAGGAAGGACACTTTCGACAACGACATTGAGCTGCCGTTCAACTTGCCCGTACAAAGCGAGGATGTAAAATTCGAAAACAGAGTTTTGTTGGGCAGACCGAGGGATGTGTATGTTGGCGATCCGAACTATCAGACCAACGTGGACGATAGGAAGCAGCAGGTAGCGCAGGTGGAGCTGAGAAATAAAATTTCCCGGGGCTACGTTGGGAACAGCACCGTGAGCTTGAAAGATGGAGTTGTGGACAACGAGGGGAGGGTTGCGAAGGAAAAGTACGCGTTCAGGTGAGCGGGCGAGCGAGCGAAGCAAGCAGCAAGCGAAGCGAGCTGTCACAACTAACTAAACAAAAATGCGCGCAGAGACCCCCCCTCACTGGTTAAACAAGCAGCGATCTGGTGGGCGCAAGGAGACAACGAGCCTGGGTTTGTAAACCTAGAAAGTAACACGTTCTTGACAATTCCCTACATGCCCTTCTTGAGCAACTGCAAGGGGTACGACAGCTACATGAGCATTAGTAAGCTGTTCGAGGAGCACCCAGACTGCACGAGGGTGAGCTACGAGAACACAAAGAACGTGAACCGTTATCCGTGGAACTTGCTATTGAACCCGCTGAGCGACCAGTGCGAGGAAGACATTAGGATAGAAGACAGGGAGGTGATGGATGATGGAACGCTGAGTACTGTTAGCACCAAGGGAATTGATTTGGAGTGCACGTACGAGGAGCAGGTGGAGATTCCGGGAGGGAAACCTAGGTGGTTTGAAGCGGAGCCAAACACGAAGATTTTCTACATCACGAAAGAGCCAAGGAAGAGCGATGAGGTTTTCACGGCGACGTACGACATGAACAACGAGATAGAGGAGAGGTGGGGAAGGAGGGCAAGCATCAGCGAGATGATTGACACGAACGATTTCAAGTTGGTTCCGGTGATTGTGGACGAGGCGGATAGTGGCTTCTCGAACAGCATACCTAAACTGGTTCTGTTCCAGCTTCTGTATTATCAGGAGGTGAGCGAGCGGAGCGGAGGGGGGTTGATGAAGACGAGAATACGAGCCACAACTGAACTAACATTATTCATCATTCCACGTATGGCTCGCTCGTCTCGCTCGTCCTTCATTAAAAATGCGCCTCGTTTCGCTCGGCGCAGCTGAAAGGTCACAAGCTTGTCGTAGACGCGTTCATCAACTACCAGGAGAAGTGCACGACAATCAGGTGAGCGATCCGCGATCGAAGCGATCCGCGAGCGAAGCGAGCCGCGAGCGAAGCGAGCTAGTCACAACTATTATATTGTATGGTTTTGCTGTCTCGCTTAGCTCCAGCTCGCAGTCACAACACTTTCTTCTATTAACCCAAATTGTCCATATTATCAGGCCGCTCGCGTACGGAGGAAACAAGGAGCTTCTGAGCACGGCGGCGAGCTTCCTGGAGCCGATCAAGCCTTGCGAGGTGGACATTCGGGGGGTCATGAAGACATACGATTACACACTGCAGGTCCACTTTATTGCAATGAACTGGTTCAGTTTGTTGAATGGGTTCGAATTCACGTGGGACGTGTATTTGGGTTTCTTCACCCTCGTGGGTATCGTCACGATTGGGGTGGCAGCGATGATTTGGAGTATCAATCGGCTGCTGACGAAGCTGAGGCACCCGCCGGTCTTCCACAGCACTAGCTTGCTGACGATTATCAGTGGGCCACCGTTCTTTGGTGTCTTCTTGGCGACGGTGCCTTGGTTTGTGACGGTTAGCATCGCAAAGCTGTGGTTCGGCGACGGTGCTGGGACGTACGGTTTCTTTGCGGAAGGAAGCAGTTATAACTTCCAGGACGTGCACGGCGACTGGCTGGATGTGCAGGCACTGAGCGACGACAGAATCCAAACGTACAGGATTGGAAGGATGGGGTGCGCGCTGCTGGCCATTGGACTTTACAGTACAGTGCTTAGTGCGAGTTTGATTGTGCCTGAGTGGTTGGACGAGCATAGTGAAGATGCGGACGGCAATGAGATCGCGGGGGGAGGGGGGGATATCGGCATAGACGACGACGAAGATGAGGAAATTGTTCCTCCGTCTCCAGGTGAGTGGCGAGCGGAGCGAACAAGAACGATATGTGTTGCGTTATGGCTCTCTTCTCTCTCACGGTTGTTGCTCGCGTCGCTCACGGTTGTGGCGCGCCATTTACATACTAAAATTACTATTACTTAACTAACCATTTTATTTTCGCAGTGTGGACACCCATCATGTGGAAGAGGGCACACTTGATATGGGGCTCGCTGTGCTTGGAGTGTTTCCTGCTGTGGCTGTGGGAGTTCAGCTACTCGGCATACTTTGAGGAGAATGTGTACTTTTTCATCGTAATCTTCAAAATCATGCAGATGCTAATGGACGTGGTCATGGGAGATTTGCTGAGGGAACACCTGATGAACGCGCCTCTTGTTGTGATTATCGAGGTGACGGAGATCCTTGTTACCATGGGAGCGAGTGATTTCATGGATTTCACGTTCAGTTACTTTGTGGAGCTGTGCGTCATGTTGATGGAGAGGTTGTACTTGGACCCGGGGTTGAAGCAGCTCACGAAACTGTGGCCGAGGTGGCACATGCTGTTCAAGAGGAAATTTGCGAAGAGGAAGAGATTGACCCGGGCACAAAAGCAGGCGGAGGAGCTGGAGTGGAGGAGGATCAACGAGGAGATTGAGCTGGAGGTGGGTTGGGAGCGAAGCAGCGAGCTAGTCACAACTTTAGCGTGGTAACACTAACACATTTTTTATGCGCACAGAGTGAGGGAATTGAACCGCTGTTGGACTCATTCAGTGTGTACAGCGTGGAGATTGTTGGCGGTTTGCTGAGCCCGTTTATCAACGCGTTTTTATTGATGTTCTTCGATGAGACGAAGATGCCCGAGAACTACGGAATTCGCGCGAATGAGATGATTTTCTACACACTGTTCGCGGGCTACATGATCATCTATTCGTTCGGCATGGACGTGTTCATCTTGAACACGCAGGAGCTGGTGCACGGTTGGCGGGTGTACGATTATGTGAGCTACCAGAGGTACAGGTTCAGCGTGAGAGACCACCGCTGGATGCTAAAGAATGACGTTCTGGACGAGAGTATCGCGCCGGGGATGCAAACGTTGGATTTGCTGTGCTTCAGCAGCCAGTACTACTTCTTGCTAGCTATTTTTAGTTACGGAATGTTGATGAACATGTTTGCCATGACCATCTTTTTAAGGGAGGATTACGCGATTTTCAGTGATCCTATGAGTCCGATTATACTGACGCTGATGTTCTTGATCTGCGAGGTGAGGCGAAACGAGCGGAGCGGAGCGAACGAAGCGGCGAGCGAAGCGGCGAGCGAAGCGGCGAGCGAAGCGGCGAAACGACAAACTAGACCGAAAAAATAGCTTTCTTTCGTCGTCGAATCAGGTCTCTGAAAATAGACTGGCCCCGGCAGGGCCCCCGGAGGGAAGGGGCAACCTTCGAACCGCAGCATGCATCACTAAAAATGACAAATACAAAACTAACCCCTTCGTCTTGTCCTATTCATACATACTAACTAATACAAATGCTGTGCAGCTCGTGAAAATTGGCCTGATCAGGTTGTCGGACGTGAAACTGAAGTACTTCGGGTGGAGAGGGCTGTGGGTGACGAAGCAGATCGAGGGAACCGTCGACGACGACTTGGCGGCCAAGCTGGCCATCGGAGAGGGGCGGCAGGCCGATCTGGAGCAGGAGAGGCTGGAGCTCCAAGCTCTAAACAGCGAGCGGTTCAGGCACAGGTTTTTGGAGAGGAACAGGCCTTGGGTGCTCCAGCACCTGGTGGAGCTGCTGACGCCTCGGAGCTTGGAGAGCACGGGGCCGGACGGGCGGCCAGTGGTCGAGTACATCAGGGACGTGTACGCGGAGCTGATGGCCATGGGGGAGGGCGCCAGGAAGGCCGGGGACAGGAGCGACATCAGCAGCGACGACGGGGACGATTTGGAAGACCTGCGAAGGGAGTGGCCGCGGGCGCCGCTTGAGGGGAGCAGCTTGGCCATGGCGCGGCTGTGGCTGGCCAAGGCGCGGAAGAGGAGGGCCTTCAGCAAGCTGGTGATGGGCATCATTCAGGGGCACAAGGAGGGGGCGTGCACCGTTTGTAGCAGGTGAGAGGCGAGCGGAGAGGCGAGCGGAGAGGCGAGCGGAGAGGCGAGCGGAGCGCCGAGCGAAGCGAGCATGGCGAGGGAGCTGTGTCCATCAGCCGAGCGCAGCGGAAAGCCGAGCGCAACTATAACTAACACTACACTACACACAACTACAACTACCAACTACCAACAACAACTACCAACAACAACATTACAGGACGGAGGACAGCGGCGCCATCCTAACGGTGGGGCTGGCCACGGACGGGGAGTTCGACCAGTACGCGATCGACACTCTGATTGCGCAGTTCGAGGAGCAGTACAGCGTCAACGAGAAGGACCCGAACTTGTGGAAGGCCTTCTTCAGGTCCAGGGCCGAGTATATCACGCGCTGCAACTTCTGCATGGACAGGCTGGAGCAGGAGAGGCTCAAGAGGGAGGCCAAGCTGCCGGGGGCGGGGAGGGCAACGAGGCCGGACGACATCAGCAGCGACGAGGAGGACGAGGAGGTCATCTTCGACCCGATGGTGGTCACGAGGGCGAGCGGGGAGGGCAAGATGATGAGCAAGTGGCTGGACGCTGCTAGGCGGCGCATCGGGGGAGCGTTCCCCAAGAAGGAGGCGAGAAACCAGATGGAGAGATATGCCGAGAGGATGAGGAAGAGGAAGCTCGACGGCGGGAAGCAGAAGATCGCGGGGATTAGGAACGTGGACCCGGAGGCGCAGGCGAGAGAGCAGAAGTGGGAGGTGGAATTGAATGCCGCGAGCAACGCGCTGGCGGTGAGTGAGCGAGCCACAACAATTATAATCTACTAATCTAATCTAATCTAACAAAAAACTAAACTCTTTCGCTCGTTTTTGCAGATTCGGTGGATTCGGATGGCCAGGGACAGCGTCAGTGGCCGGTTCAGGAGCAGGGGGGAGGATTTGAGGGCCAATGTGTTGACGGTTATTGATAGGATGCCTGAGGAGGACGACTGGTACTTCGGGGCGGCGCTGCGGATAGAGGGCGTCAACCTGCGGGAGGACGGCGGGCAGCTCATGCTCGATAGGAGGAGCCTGGAGGCAGACGAGGCCGTCAAGATCAGAAAGATCGAGGTCGACTACAACGAGTTCGAGAAGGAGAAGCAGGGCGTGGTCGACAAGGACAGGCACGACTTCGAGCAAAAGATGGCCGAGGCCAGCGACAGGGTGCAGATCGAGGTGGAGCTCAGGACGAGGGAGCTGAACAGGCTCAAGGAGGAGCGGAAGGGGGACAACGAGGAGGCGGAGCAAAGGGCCAGGGAGGAGGACGGGGCGGTCAGCAGCGAAATGATGGAGAAGCACAGGAACAGCATCATTGAAATTGAGGAGCTCGTAGACAACGAGCAGACCAGGGCCGAGAACGAGCACGCGAAGGTTGAAGCGAGGGAAAGGGCGGTCTTCAGCAAGAAGGAGCAGCTCATGATTCAGAGTATTACGGATAGGAGGATCATGGCGGCGAGTAATGTCCAGAGGATTAAGAAGGAGACCATGAGCAAGATCAAGGGGGACGAGAGTAGCTGGCAGAGCAGAGCGGCAAGGTGGTTGGGCCAGGCCAGGAGGAAGGTTGACTTAAAGGAGTTAGAGGATGCGGAGGCGGATGCGAGTAATCGGAGGAAGAAGAGGAGGGCTTGAGAGGTTTGTTTTAGGACAACTTTTTTATCATGATTTGTTTTTTTCTGAGACTGATTGCATCTCTAAATACAGCGTCGGGGTGGTGAGTGGGTTGGAGGAGAAAATAGAAAGGAGAAGCGTGTGAGGGGAGCTTGAGGTAAAAGAGTTGAAAGAGAAGAAATTACTCTTTATGTTTTTTCTTTTTCAAACTCAAATACTCGCGCTTTCAAAGCTATAACTTCTGCTCGTAGCTGCTCAACCTCTGAGAGCTCTCTTGGTTGGGGTGGTTTGGGGGAGGGAGAGGGGGGTTTTATTGCTGGCAGGCTTTCGATCTCCCCCAGAAGGTTGTCTAGGTGGGTAGTGATCAGTCTATTCGCGCCGTCGTCCTTGAAGTAGGTAATTTGGGATTTGATCCTGCTGAACACTGTGGACCATTGCTGGCCTTTGACACTGTTAACGCCGTTTGGCACGACCTCGCCGGAGGAGAACAGGCCGTCACTCGACCTCAACCCGAGAAGCCATTCTTGCACCTTCGCCTTCGATTCGGTGAAGTAGTAGGGGTGAAATGCTGCGAAAATGTCCATCCTCGCCTCATCCCTAGTATTGTAAGTGAAGTCCAGGGGCTCGTCGTCATTTGTGAAATATCGTTGGTTAGCCTCCTTCTGCGTCATTATCGTCTTGAACAAGAGGTGCCTGTGCGAATCACTCGCGAACCTCACCATCAGTAGAAACCCCACCACAGCGCACACCGCAGCTACTAGCTGTAGCGTCATGATGCTACCGGACGAAAGCTTGATCGTCTCGACCAACCCACCCCCCGAGGTGCAAACCAACACCACGAATGTTGTCGTGAGCATCAGTTTGTACGCAATCAAACCTGCAAACGTCCTTCCTCCAAGAAGGCCGGGTCCACCAAAAAACATGATCGGCACAAAGCTCATGACGGCCCACTCCGGCCTCAAGACGTCGAAGAAGCCCAACATGTTTGAAGAACCTAAAAACCACCTCGCCCTCCCATACTTCCACCCCCAAAACAGAAACAGCCCCAAATCGCCCACCATGAACGCCGGGATCGCGTAGCCCGGCAAGACCAGCCCCCCTACCGTCAGTGCGAGCACGTGGGCAGCGAAGTACCCCGAGACCAGCATCATATGGCCGAGGAAGAAAACCCACTCGAAATTCAGCGGCAATATTCCGCACCATTTTGCCGTGTGAGGACCCCTGAATTGGTCCGTCATGAAGCCACGCTCAATCCCCACGCTCAGATCAGAGATTATGAACCCCGCAGTCGCAATACTGAGGAAAATGGAGGTGACCGGGAGAAGCGAGATGCTGTCGGCTCGCATCAAAGCTCCGACTTGAAGGATTAGTTGCGGCAAGGCTTCGCATATCATCTCGATGAGCTTCGTTTGCCCGAGCAGTTGATTCGAAGTCATAGTAGCCCCTTCCTCCTTCGCCTTCCCGCTCCACTTCCCGAACGTGTAAACCACCGGGTTAAGGAGGAACAGAGTCTGAAGAACCCTCACCGCCCTGATCTTCAAACTACAGTGCTTGTTCTGGCTCAGCGAGTTGACCACATGCATACTCATTGCCCCGATCAAAATCGTCAGCGATGCATCGAATG
>Ga0302114_10000263_pt1 | contig 38179 bp, 25 predicted proteins | sample AG5_Surface_MG_FD_203107 | JGI IMG/M metagenome (GOLD analysis project Ga0302114, IMG submission 203107) | Marine microbial communities from Western Arctic Ocean, Canada - AG5_Surface | ecosystem: Environmental > Aquatic > Marine > Oceanic | place: Canada: Western Arctic Ocean | collected...
AAGAAAAAGAAAAAGAAGGGCAAATAGGCATAGGCATGGCAACTCTTCAACTCCAAACAACAGTCTAGTCTTCAAACATCGCCAAGTAACGCGTCGTCACGTAAGGAACAGGTACAGTGCGCTGCCCAGCTTGTCAGGCAACCCGGTGGTAAACATCTTCGTGCACTCCCCTTTCTCATCGTACATCATGTACGTGGGCACGCCCTGAATCTTCCACTCCTTCACCGCCTCCTGCAGCGACTTGTCCTCGTCAAAGTTGAACTTGGCGAATGTGCACTTGTCCCCGCCGTGCTCGTCCGCGTACTTCTGGAGCGTGGGCATGAGAAGCTTGCACGGTCCGCACTTGCTCGAGCTGACGTTCAGCACCACCTTCTTGCCCTTGCTACTCTCCAGCAGGTTATCGAGCTCATCCCTGGACCCGATCATCTGAACCTCGTTCGACGCGCGAGTCACCAACGAGTGACGAGTACGGACGCATCGTGTGTCACGATCGCCATTGTTAGGTCCATTGTTACGTCCAGTGGTGTTGAGTCGGACCCCGGCCATCGCCGAGCGGGAAGCGAGGGCGTACATCGCTGACAAGACACGCACGCGAGGGACCTTTGAACGTAACCTGACGATGGGCGGGTTCGAGACCGTGCGTGTCTGTGTGCCGCGCCGAGGTTGTTAGCTTTGGGTGACACACTCTTTTCGAAACCAACTGAACTCCATGCCCGCGCGAGCTGCTTGAAAATATTTAGGGATTGGGCGCGAGGGTCCATAGTTCGCACGCCCGGGCCGTCGATCGAGACAGAGATGGACGAGGACGGCGTCGATATCCCCGCGGAGGGTGCTCCCGTCGTGTTCGGCGAGATTGAACTGGCCGGCGATGGAACCGCAGCGGGGGTCGCCGCGGGCAACATCCACACGGGCGGCGGCGAGGCGGAGGAGCGATTCGAGCTCAGCGCCGCTTCCGCGGCGACGCGCGAGCGGCAGGAGGAATTGCTGCGCGAGTTCGAGCAGCGACGCAGGCAGCGTTCCGTCGCGGTCACCACCGACGATTCCCAGGTTCGCAAGCAGCTGAGGGCGCTCGGGGAACCGGTCACTTTGTTCGGCGAAGGACCGGGCGATCGTAGGGATCGTCTGCGGAAGAAACTCGCCGAGCTCGACGCGCAGGACGGCGGTGAGCTCGCGCTGCCCGAGGAGGCGCTGGTGGTCGAGGAGCAGGAGGTGCAGAAGGAGCTGTTCTACACCGAGGGATCCGCGAACCTGATGCGGGCGCGCACCGCCATCGCCTCGTTCTCCCTGCCCAGGGCGAAGGCTAGGATCGAGCGCGCCAAGAAACGAAGGGCGGACCCGGGGGTTGACGAGGTGGCCGAGCTCGACGCGGCGGCGGCGGCGACGGCCAGCTTCGCCAACGAGACATCACAGCTGGGTGACGGTAGGCCGCTGAGCACGGTGCGGTTCTCGACCCCCGACGACGGGTCGATGATACTGAGCGCGTCGTGGGGCGGGGTGGCGAGGCTGTGGCGGTCCGACGGGTGCGAGAAGATTCTCACTATTCGGGCGCACGAGAACCGGTGCACGGGGGCGGACTTCCACCCCGACGCCACCCTCGAGCAGGTGGAGGCGACGGTGAGTGGGTCCGACCCATCCACCACGGTCAGCTTCGGCACGGCGTGTGCGGACGGGACGGCGCACCTGTGGTCCCCGGGGGGTAAGCACCTACGGACGCTGAAGGGACATGCGGATCGACTCGGTCGGATGGCGTTTCACCCGTCTGGCGATTACGTGGCAACAGCGTCGTTCGATAAGACCTGGCGCCTGTGGTCCGTGGAGACTGGGGAGGAGCTGCTGTGCCAGGAGGGGCATTCGCGGCCCGTGTACGACCTAGGGTTCCACCCCGACGGCGGTCTGTGCGCCACCGTGGGGCTTGAGGCGCACGGTCGGGTCTGGGACCTTCGCTCGGGCAAGTGCGTCACCATGCTGGTGGGACACGTCAAGCAGTGCCTCTCCGTGGACTTTTCACCCAACGGGTACCACATCGTGACGGGCTCCGACGATCACACGGCGAGGGTGTGGGACCTGCGCAGGCGCGGGTGCCTGTACACGGTCCCGGCGCACTCCTGCCTGATCTCATCCGTGCGATACGAACCCAAAGACGGAGGGTTCTTCGCCACTAGCTCCTACGACGGCAGCGCTCAGTTGTACTCGTCGCGGGACTTCAGCCGGATCAACACCCTGAAGGGACACGAGGCGCGGGTGATGTGCGCGGACGTGGCGCCGGGAGGGAACACGCTGGCGACGGTATCCTACGACCGGACGCTCAAGTTATGGAGGCAACAGAGACGGGGGAAGGCGGTCGAGATGAAGGAGGAAGGAGCCGTGAAGATGGAGATGTGAGAGAATAGGTTTATCTTTGTCGATTGTTATTCCGAGGTCGAAGACAACCCAACCACAACCCCCCCGCGCGGTGACGCCGTATCCTCCTCTCGTTCCGCGCGTGCGACGCGTGAGCGCGGCGAGAGGGGTTCTCCGGAGCGGCGCCGCCGAAGGGCGCGGTCTGGTGCGCCCCGTAACCCTCACCGGACGCGAGGCACCGGCGAGATCTGGGATGGCACCCAAGAGGGCGGCAAACAAAGGGACCGGGGGGCGCGCGCCCAAGGTTTTGAAGGCGAGCGATGAGGACATCGCGGCGGCTTCAAAACGTGCAATAGATGGTACACTCGACGATACCGGCAGGCTCCTCCTCTTCCTCTCGGGCGCGGGGGGAGGGAGCGGTCTGGTGCGATGCGGTCCGTCGTGCAAGGGAAATCCGCGACGCCCCGACTGCGTCTGCGGGCTGGTGCCGCCCGAGGGATCTTTCCGCAAGAAAGGACTGTGGCGCAAAGACGCGGACGCTCTGTTGGAAAACCTGGGACGGGACCCCGCGGAGCTCAAACGAGTGATACGCACCCACCCCGCCGGGCTCAAGAACCTCGGCAACACGTGCTACGTCAACGCCGTGCTGCAGTGCCTCTTCGCCATCCCAACCTTTCGGAAAGCGGTCTACGGACTCGGACCCGACGAAGGAACAGACGGAGGAACGTCCCCGGCAGGTACGTCCCCGGTGACTGAGCTCAGAAGGCTGTTCGCGTCACTCCAGTCAGGTACGCATAGGTACGCCGACCCCGGACGGTTCGCGGACTCGTTGGCGCTTGAGACTGGGACGCAACAGGACGGCCAGGAGTTTCTCAAGCTCCTGCTCACCTACCTCGAGCGCATCGCGGGTGAGCGGTGGGGGCAGGGAGGTGACGCGCATTTCGTCCAGGAGCATTTCAGGGGTGAGAGCAGCTACGCGACCACGTGCCAGCGGTGCGGGCGGGCGAGCGAGGCTTCAAAAAACGCGACTGACTTTTACGAGGTTGAGCTCTGCGTCGGCGCGACGGTGGGTGGCATGTACGTGGGTGGCGGTGAGGGGGCGGTGCATCCGGACAGCGGTGTCACCCTGAACGGTGGTCTGATGGACTCACTCAGGCAGTACCTCGCGGAGGAGAGGCTCGAGGGGGATAACAAATACCACTGCGAGTTCTGCGATATGAAGGTTGACGCCGTCCGGGCGGTGCGGCTGCATCGGCTGCCGCGGTTCGTCAACTTTCAGCTCAAGCGGTTCGTGTTCGACTTCGACACGATGTCCAGGCGGAAGGTCACGGACGAGTTCGAGTTTCCTCCGTCGGTGAACCTCGGGGAGCTGGTGTCGCCCCTCCCGGGTGACGAGGCGGGCGCCGGCGACGGAGAGTGGTATGACCTCGCGTTCATACTGGTGCACAGGGGTCAGAACGCCACCAGCGGTCACTACGTGGCGTTGGTTCGCGGTGATTACATGACTGGAGATGCGAGCTCCGAACGAGCCGGGAACTGGTGGCGTTTCGACGATGACGAGGTTGAGGAGCTCAAGGGGGGACCCTTCGGTGAGCCAGTCGCGCCGCCCACCGCTCCAACCGACGGCACGCCGGGGGGAGAAGGGGGCGGTAAATCCAAGACGGATGATGAACCCAAGACGGATGATGTACCCAAGGCTGATGATGAACCCAAGGCTGCGACGGAGGGTACGCCATCTGTGGGAGGCAAGGGCGTCAAGTCTGATCCCTTCGAGTTCACCGACGACACTCCGCCGGGTCCGCTCACCGCGCTCGCGTCACCGCACCCCAACGTGACTGAGCGCAAGAAGACGCCCGGGAGCAAGCGGGGTAAGTCCAGGGTCACCCCTGTGAGCGCCAAGAAGGACGACGGGCCAACACCGGGTCGGCCCAAGAAGGGCAGGGACGGAAGCACCAGGTTCGACGGCACGTACTCATCACCCGACGCCTACCTTCTCGTGTACAGAGCGCGGGATGGATCCGTGGGTGAGACGGATTCGGTTCAATTGTTTGGTTCAATCCCAGAGGTTCCAACCGACCTCGCGGCGATGATCGAGAATGACGATAAGGAGCTCAAGGCGATGATCGAGACGCACGCCGCGCGGATAGAGGAGGAGAAGGAGAGAATACAGGGACGGAAGGCACGGGCGAGGGAGGTTGCAAACGCCGCGCCGTGCGTGGGTCCGTTCGGCGGCGACGAGGAGGATGAACCGACACTGACGGGCGCGGACGTTCATCAGCGTGACCCCGAGGACTACTACCTCGTCCCCTCGGAGTACCTGAGCTCGTTCTGCGACGAACCGAGTAACCCCGCGCCGGTGGACACGACGCCGCTGCTGTGCGTCCACGGCCTGGCGGACCCGGGTAAGGCGGCGAGCGCGAAGAGAATCACTCCGACGGCGTGGCGCGCCATCGTCGCCGCCGCGGGTGCGAAGGATGGATGCGTTCAGCTGCGAGGGGCGATGGGAATATGCGGGCAGTGCCTGAACTCCTCGGCACGATCCGACAAAGACTTCAAGGAGGCTGAGGCTGATCGCGCTAAGCTGAGGGATGAGCTGCAGACCTGGATGTTCGCGTCGGAAATATCCCACGACCCCGAGCTTTTCGGTTCAGGCGGGACTTCCCGGCGATACCTCGTGTCAAAAACGTGGCTGGACCGGTGGAGGTTGTGGAAATCGGGTGAGTGTAATCCGGCGGTCGTACTCGGCCCCACGTCCGCCATCACGTGCGAGCACGGGCGGCTTCTTCCCTGGGCGAAGCGCGTCGCCGTTCCGGAGACAATCTGGAACCGTCTCCTTACCTCGGTGTCTCCGGGTGCCTTGAAGGGACACGGTCCTGTGGAGTTCGACGGGACCGGCGACGACACGGATGACGCATTGATCAAGGATGGCGACAAGGATGACAAGGATGACGACGACAAGGACTCGGCAAAAAGTCGGGCGGGTGACGACGACGTGTTCATCGTCGGCGAGACGGGCGCGGGCGCGACCAAGGCGAAGAAGGGGGGCAGGGAACTCAAGCCGAGGTGGACGGGTCCACCCGCGACGTTCCCCGAGGGTTCGACGAGCGAGTGTCCGACCTGCACGTCCGCTAAGGAGGGCGACCTGAGCGCCAGAAGCGAGCGCCGGAACCTCGCGGAGATTCACCGCAACCTCTGCGACGAACTCCTCACGAAGACAACGTTCGAGCAACGGGTCGACCGAGCCCCCGACGGTACCGGGTTGGTCAGGGAGGAGTGCATCGTGAGGTGCCGCGTGATGCCCGGGCCCTGGCTCGCACGGTGGCGCGGGTTCGCCACGGACGGCGACGCGGCGGAGGATGGGGACTTTGCGCCCACGAAAGAGTCCCTCGAGAAGGCGGCGGCGGCGCTTCGTTGCGTCCACTCCCTCTGCCGCTTCGGCGCGTCCGCCGTGGAGCCCGCATCGGGTCTGCGCGCCAAGGGTCCCTACCGCCAGGTTCCCATCGAGGACCAATGGGACGCGGACGGCGTTGAACTCGTGTCGGCGGATGCGTTTGAATCGCTCGAGGAGGTTCTCGAGGGTCGGTGCGAGAACGTGCCCCGCGCCACCGTGACCTTCGGCAGCTTCATGAGCTCGGACGCCACCGACGCGCCACCTCCCCCGGTGGTGGTGATGCATGACCCGGCGACGTGTACAGAGTGTGACCGCGCCAGGATGGACGCCGAGGCTAACTTCTTCGGCGCGACGGTGAGGGTGGTCAAGGTTAAAACTCCGCCTATAGTCGCCACCAAGGTCAACACGGAGCCGACGGAAGGACCGGAGAAGGACCAGGAGAAGGACGTGACCTTCTCATCGTCCGGTCGTCGTCGCGTAGCACCCGCGAAGTGGTGGCAGGTGAACGGCAAGTCCTCCGCGGGTGACAAGTCTGCGGAGGCGGTGACTGGTCAGACTCCCCAAGGGGGCAAGGGTACCGCGTTTATAGTGGACGCGGCGTACTCGGTGTGGCGGCTGAAGCTCATGGCGCTGGAACGTCTCCACGTGCACCCGCTGGACCAGCGGATGTATCACTTCGCCACGGGTGTTGAGCTACGGAACGAAGACACGCTGGGCGCGGCGGGTGTCCGCCCCGAGTGCAGGATCGCGGTGGTGTGCGGGGAGGAGCACGACCCGGAGGACCTGACCGGCCTCGACATGCCCACCGGGCCGGTGCGTTGGGAGGACGGGCCAGTGGACGGGGGAGGCGGTGGACGCGAGGAAAAGGCGACCACGCGCGCGCCCGAGCGTGGATTCGCGGGCACTGGGCTTCACGGCGTCGGTTAGATAATGTTAGACACATGAGTGACACGGAGAAAATCCAGAAACACCTCGCAAAGCTGTCAACTTCCGCTTGCTTTGTCAACTTCAAAAGTGGTGTCGATCCTCGCCAGATCCCGCACACTGAGATGGGCGACGTGGGCCAGGTCCGCGCGGCCATCGGCGCCCTCTACGGCGCGGATGCCGCGCGTCAGAAGGAGGCTAACGAATTTCTGGTGCAGCACGCGTCGACGGATGCCGCGTGGAGCACCTCACTGGCGCTCGTGGCGGACGACCCGGCCAATCCCCCGGACGTGCAGTACTTCGGCGCGAACATGATGTACGGCAAGGTGAAGGGCGACTGGGGCAAGCTGCCGGAGGCTCACCGCGGGCCGTTCGTCCAGGCCGTCAGCGGCGCGCTCACGGCCCTCGCCCAGAAGCCAACGTCGGTCCTCGCCGCCAGGAGGCTGTGCATGGTGATGGCGGCGACGTCGGTGCGATCGGGAGGCGAGGCGACCGACGCGCTGGTCCAGCAGGCGCTCGACTTTGCGCAGCAAGGCTTCGCGTCCGGGGCGGTCGAGGGGGTGACGCTGGCGCTGGAGATCCAGGCTGCCGTGGCGGATGAGGTCAACGATCAGAGGTACGACGTCAAGACCGCGCTGGCGTGCGCACTCGTGCCCCGGATCGTCGAGGTTCTGGCCACCTCCGAGCGGGTCCTCGAGGCGTCGGTCGGAGGGAACCAATCGTCCCTCGCGAGTCTCAGGTCCGCGGCGCTGCACGCGGCGCTCGCGTGGCTCAGGATGGACTCCGGCGGCGGAGGCGGATGCGTCCTATCTCTCGGTCAGCTGGGGCAGTCCAGGCGCGGACTCGTCGTCGGCGCGTTGGAAGCTCTGGCCGCGGACGACTCCGCCGTGGCTGACGCCGCCGCCGAGTTTTTCGTCGCGGTGGTCAGCCCCGCCGCGCAGTCCTGGCAGTCGGTCCCGGCGGAGGAAACGGCGGCGATCGTTGGCGTCTGCCGCGGGCTCATCGCCCACGGGGAACGTGCCGTGGCGTTGAACGACCCGTGCGCGTCCGAGGACCTGGCGAGGAACGTCTGCGTCGTCGCGGTGGCGCTGTGCGAAAGAGACGCGGATGTCGCCGCGGGTATCGACGCTTCCCCCGAGTTCCTGGGGCTCATGGAGTGCGTGCTGAGGCTCGTGGAGACGCACGAGCGGCCCGTGATGGAGGCGGCGGCGGACTACTTCCTCATGCTGAACACGGTGCCCACGTCGACGCGGCACCCGAGCGCGGGGGCGCCGCTGTTCACGCGACTCGCGTCGTCGTGCCTGAAACACGCGGAGCTTCCCGCTGACTTTACCTCGTGGGAAGAGGCGGACGAGGACAGGGACACGTTCGTGAGATTTCGTGAACAGATCCTGGCGGACTTGCTCGGTAACTGCCAGGCGCAGATGCGTTCGGGGTACTTACGGGAGGTTGGTACAGCGCTTATGGAGTCGACTTCGTGGAACAGGGCCGAGGCTTGCGTGTTTGCGACGCGGGCGGTGGCTTCCTATCTCCGCCGGGATATCCTTGAACCGTCACCCGAGGGTTCAGCCGAGGCGGAGCAGTCGTCGGCTATGCTCGAGCAGTTACTCGGTACGATCGGTGAGGCTGGGCGCGCGGCGTCTGCGGCGGGCGAGGCGGGTTTCGCGGCCATCGCCGGGAGTAACGCATTCGGGTCGCATCCCCTCGTCGTCGAGTCCACGGCGAGGATGATCGGGGCGTACGCGCCGTGGCTCGGGGGAACTCAGCGGGGGCACGCGCGACTGGAGACCGTGCTCATGTACCTGCTCTGCGCCCTACGGGTCCCCGCCGCGTTTCGTCAGGCGTCTCACGCGTTTAGGAGCGTATGCGCCAGGTGCGCAAAGAGGCTACACGACGCCAACACCGTCGCGTCGCTGCTCGATTCCATACAAAACGCCCTGCCCGCGGCGCCGGTCATCGATGGATCCGAAGGTAAGAAGGATGAGGAGGACGACAGGTCCGCGGTCATAGAGGGCATCGCGCGCGTCATCGCGTCCATGCCGGATCCGACGGCGGGTGCAGACTTTGCCAAGCGCCTGGTGGCGCCGATAGCGGCTCGAGCTCAGGGACACATGGGCGCCGCGAACCTGGCTCAGGCCCGCCTGGACCTGCTCGGCGCCGAGGTTCGGTTGATGGCTGCCGCGGTGAGGTTCCTGGAGTTCTCCAACCTGGCCAACAGCAGGGGCGCGGTCGTGGAGCACCCCGCCGTCGCTGTGCTGTCCGCCGCGTGGCCCACCCTATCGGCTCTCAACGCCGAGCCTTGGAGGTCATCCCCGGAGGTTGTGGACGCACTGTGCGAGGTGTACACGCGGTCGTTACTGTGCGCCAAGACCATGGCCGCACCTTTACTCCCCCACCTGCTGGAGGCTCTGCGCGACGCGTTCGTGACGCACCGCCACCCCTCGTGCCTGGACGCCATCGCCGTCGCCGTCGAGGTTTTCTCCGCCGCGGACCCGGCGCAGCCCGGGGTGTCCCGCGTGCACGACCCGGGCGTCGCGTCAGAGTTCGGCGCCGTCCTTCTCGCGTGCGTCCAGGCGGCGCACGCGGCGTTGAGCCAGGTGCCCATCGCGGAACAAACCGAGCTGGCGCGCGCAACCTTCGAGCTCGCGCACAAGTACGCCCTCTTCGCCCCGGATGTATTACTCGCGTCCCCGGCGCTCCAACCGGCGATGAACATGGCGTGCGCCGCGATCAGCACCAACCAAAAGTTCGTGGTGAGGAGCGCGCTGGGTATGATGTCCGCGCTGATCGTACCCGGGGAAAAGGCTGGAGTCACCGCCACGTGGCAGAACGGCAGAGCCGCGGTAGACGGGTGGGCGGCCCAACAAGGTGAGGCGCTCGTGCGAGCAGCGCTGCGAGCCGGCGGCGACACGTGCCCGAGGGAGATGCTCAGACCCATGGCGACGCTGCTTCACGCGGTGCGGGGTAGGTACGCGCAGGCTGCGGACGCGTGGATCGTATCGGCGGTGGGGGCGCCGGACTTCCCGTCTCAGAGCCAACCGTGCGACGAGGACGTCAGGCGGGTGTTTTGCGAGCTGGCCACCCGAGCGGTGAACCCGCAGGTGGACCCAGGTGGACGGCGGTGGGTAGCGATGGTGGTGGACTTCTTCCAGATCTGTCTCAAGGAGGCGGACAAGGACGCGCTCGTGGCGCACCAGATGTGACGTGATTGGAAGAGTCGGGGGTAGCAATAGTCCCCTAACGAGTGTTGGTCGCCCGCCCCTTGCTCAGTCTTAGCACTGTGGGTCCTCAAACTCGGTCAATTTTTGCTCCGCAAGCTCGTTGGAAAAAGAACCTGCGCTACTTGTCTCCAGATTCGCACTCGGACTGCGCCCGTGACCTGGCGTAGCGACCATGTCCGGTGAATACACGACCGCCCCTCGAACCGTGGAGGATGTCTACGACAACTTCAGCGCTCGCCGCGATGGACTCATCAAGGCGCTGACATCAGGTACGCGCAAACGCAGCCAATCTCCCGGCGTCGGTTCACACTAAAAACCCCCGCTTCCGCAGACGTCGATGGCTTCTACGAGCAGTGCGACCCCGATAAGGAGAACCTCTGCCTCTACGGCAACCCCGACGGGACCTGGGAGGTGCAATTGCCCGCCGAGGAGGTGCCTCCCGAGCTCCCGGAGCCGGCGCTGGGCATCAACTTCGCTCGCGACGGGATGCAGGTGAGTTTTTTTGCCCTATGCGTCTCAAATTTTGCCGTGCACCCCCGCGGACTCGAGGACTGACGACATCCCGTTCGATCGTGCAGAGGAAGGACTGGCTCGCGCTGGTGGCTGTTCACTCCGATGCCTGGCTGATGGCGGTGGCGTTCTATTACGGCGCAAAGTTCGACGGGAAGGAGAGGTGCGAGAAACGCCGGCTTCAGGCTTCCCGCAGATTAGTTTTTCACCGCTTTGTTGCGTTGCGTGGCAATTCCAGCCCGTTAGGGCCGCCAGCCTCGGAGCTGACCGTCGTCGAACCCCCCAACCGCGCTCGCAGGGAGAAGCTCTTCAAGCACATCAACTCCCTACCCACCGTGTACGAAATCCTCTCGGGTAAAGCGGTGAATAAGCCCAAGGCGAAGGCCAAGGGCGCTGCCGCCGGCCAGGTGAGCGCGAGCCCAACCACCGCTTTTTCCCCAATTTCCCCACTGCCAGCGGTGTGCTTTTCCCGGCGGAGGCGCCGGGACGCTCGTCGCGCGACTTCGATGCCGACGCGACCTCTTTGAGCCATCCGCGGCGGCTTCGATGTCAACCGAGGGCGTCCAGAATCTGAATTCGTCGCGTTCGTCGCTGGAACACACCGCCGCGCCAGCCCACGACCGCCGACTCCGCCTCCCGAGCCTCCGGTGTGCCTAACGCTAACGCCCTGAAAAATCCCCCGATAATCCACCACCGCAGCCCCCCGGCAAGAAGACCCGCGAGGATGGCGCGCCCATGACCGCCATGGGCCTCAAGAAGCCCTCCACAGGCTTCATTCAGCCCCAAGATGGCGACCTAAGCGCCCTGAACAACGCTCAGATCGAGGTACGACCACGCCGCCGATGCCGGCCCCGGAGCGTTTCCGCTTTTCACATCCCGCTTTTCACCTTCGCGCGTATCTGCACCTTTATTTGGCGGTAAAAGAAGTCACAAGTGCGAATCGATGTTATCTCCATCACTCACCGACTGACCCTTCACTGCTCCCACCCACACTCGACCGTTCTTTCGCAGCTGTTCTGGCCTGACGACGGGATGTGGTACAAGGCGGAGGTTGTGAGCCTGAACACCCGCAACAGGAGCGCCAAGGTGTTGTACGCGACTGGGGACGTCGAGACTCTGAGCATTGACGAGATTGCAAACGAAGGGCACCTGAACGTCTGCACCTAGAACGACTCTTCCAAACACCACGCGGTAGCGGCAAAGCCTAGCTGGAGCCGGCCTCTTGTAACAACACATCACACGTTCAACTCTGATATATAGTATCTCCCTGCGCCCGGCGTCACCGGGGCCCCGGCCTGTACCCCGACCCGAGCTGTTGGAAATTACCAAACCTCAGCGGTGGAGCCTCGTCGACCCTCCTATCGTCGGACCCGTACGGCGGCGCATCGTACCCCCGCATGGGCTGGTTCATCGGGGGAGGGGCACCGGGCGGCGGGGGAGGCGGGGCCCAGATGGGTGGAACGTGTCCGCCCGCCACCCCCAACGCCGGAAATTCGCCACCCCCGTCACCGTAGCCGTCACCGTCGCCGTAGCCACCGCCGTATCCCACGTCTGTGTAGGAATGTGAGTGGGGCGGTGGGGCGTGGTACGAGTCCCTGTACCCGTACGCATCCACACCGTTTGGGTCGTAGCCGTCGTATTGGGGAGGGCCGACGGGGGAAGGGTCGTAATACCCCCCCGAGTGCGTCATCGGATGATGGGGCCCGTGAGAAGGCGGGGGACCGCCGCCTGGAAGGGGAGGACCGCCGCCTGGGTGGAACGCCGCGGGCGAGGGCATGCGCACAAAGTCGGGGTCCATCGAGTCCACCATCCGGTTCCTCACGATAGCTTGACGACCGCCGCGACCGCCACCCTGACGGTCACCACCCTGATGACCACCACCCTGACGACCGCCACCCTGACCCTGACGACCACCCTGACGACCGCCACCCTGACCCTGACGACCGCCCTCCCGCCTCTCGGTCCTGAACTCAGCCCTCGACGCGCCTTGTTCAGTCCTGAACTCAGCCTTGTTCGCGGGACTGGTCCTGCCGCTGTCCTCGCCGCTGCCGCCGCCGCCGAAGATCCGCTCCCTGGCGCGCGTGTACTCAGCCTCCCTCTCCTCCACGGTGGAACCAGGATTTTTGGACCCGCCCGACTTTCTGTGTCCAGCCCCGGGCCCTCCATTGTTGCCGCCTCCCCGCCCGCCTCCTCCGCGTTTCATGACCGTCACCTTCTTCTTCTTCTTGTCCCCTTTGACCGATTCGTCGGTATCGCCCCGGACGTCCGCGAGGTTCACGACGGGCGGGTCCATCGTTGAGCTAACCCCGGATTCCTTCTCGATGAGCGCTCTGTCCTGGCCGTCCGCGCCCACGACGGAGCGTGACGTTAACCCGTGGTGCGCGGCGACCTTGTGGGCGATCATGCGCTGGTACCCGTTGCCCGCGAACTCGTGCGATGCGCGCGCATCGTCCCGGGCGAACCCACACACCTCGGCATCTACGCGCAGCACCGCCATCCGCGCGTCGCCACCGCCCTCGAGCGCCTCGCGCAGGAAGGGATCGATCCAGGCCTTGGACGCCGCATCCGCGCGAGGATCGCAGAAAGATCCCCCGCCGACGTTCGTGGACGACGTCGCCGCCTCGCCGAGCGGGCTGGGGCTCCGAACGCGAGCTCCGCCGTCGGCCGGCGATCTGGTGTGGGATCTGGTCGGCGGGTTCAGCCCGGACCCGTCCTGGGCGACGATTCGCCCGGACGACGGGGGTTTCAGCGCGCGCACGCCCTCGCTCACCGCCTCGACGGCGGACTCCCAGTCGGAGTCTCCGCCCTCGCTCATCCTCGCCGCCGTGCCGCGTCGGTGGGGGCTCTGTGTGGGATTTATGGCGAACAGCCTCGGGGAGTCTCAAGAAGAAAACCTCGTCCCTCCTCGCCACTCTCGATGCTCGCACGGTGGCACGCCGTGCCTGGCTCGGCCCGGTCAGTGAGGCACGCGTCGACGCCGTCGCCGCGCGCCATGCCGGTCACGGCTGCGAAGCGTCCGCGCATCGCGACCCCCACGGTAACGGCGGCGGCGGCGGAGGCGCCCATGAACCCCGCGCGGGGCGGTGGGGACGCATCTCTCTCCTCCACCGACGCCGCCGCCGCTCGTCCCGACAACGCGGACGCCTCGAACGCCCCGTGCTCGGTGGTGGTCCTCGACGGTGCCAACCTGGCGTGGACCTACAGCGCCTCCCTCTTCGCCAAGCTCGGCTGCCGCACCAGGCTGCCCCTGTCCCGCGGGGTGGTGCTGGCCATGGAGTCGGAGGTTTGGAAAGAGTTGGGCGTGGAGCCCGTGGCGTTCATGCCCGCGTCGTACGTCGAGGGACCCCTGCACGGCCTCGCGGACGGCGGGAACCTGGACACACTAGTCCCGGGTAACGTCCAGTACTTGGGCGGCAGCGTGTGGAGGAACACGGTGCTGTGGGACATGGTTCAGGTCAACAAGCTGAACGTCGTCGAGCGGCCGGCGGGTGCGAGGAGCTCGGACGACGCGTCCATCATCAAACACGCGCGGGAGGTGAACGGGATGATATGCTCGAACGATCGGTACACGGACCACTGCGACGGGACCCCGGGGAATGGGGGTAAGGACCTCCGAAGGTGGCTACGGCACAACAGGACTGGGTACGAGTTTCGGGTCGGGAGTGTGGAGGAGGCGGCGTACGTGGCGGGTCGAGAGTTACCGATGTCATTCCCGCCCGTGGGTTCCGTGTACCTCCCGCCGCCGCCTGACTCGGAGACGACGTCACACGATGTAGACGGATCCGACGTGGTCCAACGTGGTCCCGAGGGTTCTTCACCAACCTGGGTGGCGGAGGTCCACGCCGTCGGGAGCAGTCGGCCGTGGGGACTCGGACAGCGGTGGGGGAAGGACGGCGGGCGTGGACGGAAGAAGCGCCGGCGTCGTGGGGTGGGGGGAGGCGCGAGACGGGAACGGTCGGTGTCGGACTCTGAGCCGGACTTTCCGTTCTGGGCGCTGCCGGACGATCACCTCCCGGTCGAGTTCGCGCTGAAGAAGAGCGTGAAGTTTGTCGGGTAAAAAAGTCAGACTGTTTGTCCGTTGTACTCGCGCGCGTCCGTCCGCGGTCCCTTTTTTCTTATCGCTTTCCCGAACCGTTCAAGTGGGCAAACGGTCACCGTGGATCTCTCATCTCTGTTTGCCAGCTGTTTGCACACCTGGCACCGCTAAACCCATTTCCGTTTCGTTTTTATTCCTTGTTTTCTGCCTGCTCCTCTGTGTGTCATCCACTCGAAAACCCAAGGGTGCCGATGAGAGTTGCCTTGGAATCAGCGATTTCGCTCAATTTTCCAAAGCCATCCTGACTGGCTCCATACGTGACATTGAGCGAAATTGAGCTAAATTGAGCTAAAATTGAGCCGGATAAGCCGCCTTGATTTTTGTTTCTGGGACGGTTTTGGGCTTTCGCGGCAGCCGAGAGGCTCTCAGGGCCACGAAATTTCAGCCGGCAAGGCCAAGGTGGCTCCAAGTCTACCCTTTATGAACGATGATCCGATCAGCGTCCTCGTCACTTCCCGCACACTTTACACCGCCATCAACTAAAATGAACGCCGTTGCCCGTACCACCACCACCGTCTCCGCCTCCGCGCTCCGCGCGCGCCTCGGCGCCAAGAGGTTCAACCCCCTCGCGGCCGCCCCCAAGGCTGTCGCGTCCAAGAAGGCGTTCTCCGTCCAGGCGAACTCCGACAAGGTCCAGGACGGTCCCCCCCTCTACGCCGAGGGCGAGCTCGACATCTACCGCGAGTCCCCCCTCCGCTACATGGGCTACTCCAACGAGGTTGGTGAGGCTTTCGCGGCCTTCCTCCCCGGCTGGGGCGTCCCCGCCTCCTACGGCGTCGCCGGTGAGTGATCAAGAAACCCCCAAAATAACCCCTCGGTCCCTGGTTCAAACGGACGGCAACCCTCCCGGCTTAAAATGGATAAGCCCCGCAATTGGACCGCCCGCTGACCTTCTTCCTCCCCTCTTCTCCCCTTTCCACAGCGCTCTACGTGTTCGCGGACACCTTCGACAAGGGCAAGCGCGCCTCCGAGGTCGAGCCCGGTGAGTTTCCCCCCGAGACCGCGCCGCCCAGCCTCCTCCATTTTTTTGACGGCACATCTTGTTTTTTGGCTTTAAATTGCCAAAAAAAACCCCGCGACTTCCGACTGACCCGTTCCCCCTCCTTCCCTTCGTCGAACCAACAGATGAGGCCAACAAGGGCAAGCGTGGTGCCATCGTCGCCCTCGACACCCTCACCTGGCAGATGCTCGCCTCCGTGTTCTGGCCCGGATCCTTCATCCGCTGCGTCGTGAACGCCACCGCCGTCGCCGTCGCCGCCGCGCACCTCGACGCCTCCATCGGCGCCGACGTCGCCAAGGCGATCCCCACCGTCGCCGGCATCGCCGCGATCCCCTTCATCGTCAAGCCCATCGACGAAACCGTTGACACCGCCATGGAGATGTCCGTCACCAAGGCGCTCAACGGCCGCATCGAGGGTGTCCAGGATGCCGGCGTCGCCCTCGCCACCATCGGCGCCTGCCTCGCCGTCCCCCCCACCCTCTTCTCCGTCGCCTCCGCCATCAAGGACATCGCCGTTTAAGCATTCATCATGCTTCATCGATATTCTTTATAGCAAATTGCAGCGCTTAGAGAGGGTGTGGTGTCGAGGTGTACGCGAAGAAGAGCAAGTTCTAAGTAACGCGTTATACAGCTGACTCGAGTATATCAACAGATTCTTTCATACGAACCTCGCGTCGCCCCTTTGTCTAATCCGCCCCTTCGTCTAATCCGCCCCCGCCGCCTTGCCCACAGCCTTGGGCTGCTTCGCCATCTCCGCCTCGATCTCTGACTTTTTGTAGTAGTGCGGCGCAATCTCCATGAGCCACTTTGGTTCGATCTCGATCACCTGCCGCATGTACTCCTTGGTTGTGAACACCAGCTCAAAGTACACGACCCACCTGGGCAGCTCCTTGACCAGCCCGCTGCTGGGATGAATGTTCACCGTCTGCGGGTTCTTGACCGTGCGGTAGCTCCCGTTCTTCTGCAGCTTGGCGGTGTGGTAGAAGAAGCCCGCCGTGATGCACTTACGAATCGAATCGAGCGCGCCTCTGTCCGACACCAAATCGATCTCGACGCGCTCCAGCAGCCCCAAGAGCTGGTCCCGGATGTCCCTCGCGCGCTTCATGGACCGCACCTGCACGAAGTTCTCGTAGCACCACTGCGTGCTGTAATCGGTGTCGGCCCACTGGTTGTACACGTTGAGCAAGGCGAGGTGGTCCCCGACGTTCCCGATGTGAAACGCCTGATGCGCGTGGTCCGCCAGCTGGATCTTATCCTTGGGCCTGTAGAAGATGGTGTTGCCGCTGCTCAGCATGCAGCAGATCGTGGCCACCTCCTCGGAGCACCCATACTTATCACTCGCCACCAACGTCTTGCTCAGCATCGGGTCCAACGGGAACTCGGCCATCCGGCGGCCAAGTTTCGTGAGCTCGCCGCGGTCGTTCAGCGCGCCGAGGGCGTAGAGCTGCTCCAGCGCCCGTAACAAGGTCTCCGCCGGTGGGGCGTCCATGAAGTCGAAGTGCATCAGGTCGTTGATGCCCAGCGACTTGAGCATCAGCACCACGTTCCCGAGGTTGGTCCGTTGGATCTCCGGCACCGTGTTCGGGTCGAGCTCGTTCTGGAATGACCAAGCCGTGTACAGCCTGAAACACTTACCGGCGGATGTCCTTCCCGCGCGACCGGCGCGTTGCAGCGCGGACGCCTGGGAGGTTGGGGTCACCATCAACGATTCCATGCCGCTCCGTGGGTTGTAGCTCTTCTGCTTGCAAAACCCGGGGTCGATCACGTACTTGATGCCGTCGATGGTCAGCGACGTCTCGGCGATGTTCGTCGCGAGCACGACTTTGCGGCCGCCTTCGGGCGGTGGATCGAAGATTTTAGCCTGAAGGTCCGAGGGCAGGGACGCGTAGATGGGCGCGACGGCTAGTTCGGGCACCTTGGAGCCCATCGACCTCATCCTGCTCTTCAGAATCTCCTCCATGTTCTCGATCTCCTCCTGGCCGGTGCAGAACACCAGGATGTCACCCGGCGGCTGGGTCACGTGGATCTGCAGCACGGTCACGATGGCGGCGTCCAGGTAGTCAGCCTCGGGCTGTTTGGTGTACATGATGTCCACCGGGTACCTTCGACCGGGGATGCGAAAGATGGGCGCAAAGTCAAAGTACTCCGAGAACTTCTCCGCGTCGAGCGTCGCCGACGAGATGAGGAGCTTAATATCGGGCCGGAACCTGGCGATGTCCTTTACCAGCCCGAACAGCACGTCGGTGTGCAGCGTGCGCTCGTGAGCCTCGTCCACCATCATCACCGAGTACGACGCGAGGTCGGGCTCGCCCAGAAACTCACGCAGGAGCATACCGTCGGTCATGTACTTGAGCTTGGTCCTCTCGGTGGTGCAGTCCTCGAAACGGATGCTGTAGCCAACCTCGTTCCCGAGCTTGACGCCAGCCTCCGACGCGACGCGCGCGCTGACGGACATAGCCGCGACCCTCCTCGGCTGCGTGCAACCGATCTTGGAGTCCCCTTTAGCGAAGCCGGCTTCCCACATGTACTGGGGGATCTGGGTGGTCTTCCCCGACCCGGTCTCTCCGACGATGACCACAACCTGGTGATCCTCGACAGCCTGGATCAGGTCCTCCCTGTACGGGTATATGGGCAGAGACGCCCGGTCCTTGGCCATAGCCTCCCTCTCGCTCAGCTGGTCCTCCGCTTTCTTGGCCTCCGCGAGCTCCCTCGCCGACGCTTGCCTCTGCTTCGCCTTCTTGACCCTGTTACCGTCCTCGTCGTCAGTCTCGTCATCGCTGGACGATGAGCTCAAATCCCCGGTACCCCCCATGACCTCGTCCTTGATGAACCCGATCTGGTCCTCAAAGACAAAGTCGTACTGTTTCCCCGCGGGTTTCTTGTCCAGGGCGCCAAACTGCGCCTTGGCTTGGTTGATCTGGTGCGCCTCCCACTCCTCCTGCTCCTTGAACGGGTTGGTATCGTCGGCGTCCTTGGTGTCCCTGTACCTCGCGGTCATGGCGTTGAACCGTTTATCGTTCCCGTCCTTGCCCCCCTCGTCGTACGTATCGGGCATCTTGTACCGGTCGTCCAGGATGGCGTCCACGTCCCGCACCTGCTCCATGGCGAGCTTGTAGATCTGCTTGCGGTACTCGTGGTCCGCCTTCTCCTGCTCCGTCAGCTCCGTGTCCGCGAAGAGGTACTCCTCGTCCTCGATCATGCCCTTGAGCTCCTCCAGCTTGGACACCTCGCGCTTCTTGAGGTACTCCTGCCTGGAAAACTTTCGTAGCTCGGGGACCATCTCGTTGCGCTCCTCCTCCGTCTTGTTCACGCCCCGTCTCTCCTCCTCCATCTTCTCCTCGAGCGTGAGCTTACGTTCGGTGAGTTTCTTAGTCTTCTCGTCGTCTCGTCGTCTCAGGCGCTCTTCGAACTCCTCCTTCTCCTTGATGTCGCGCTCCATCTCCTCTTCCCTCATCCTTCGTTCCCGAGCCTCCTCGTCCTCCTCGTCACCGCCCTCGGTTTCCTCCCACCGCCGCCTCGCGCCGGTGGTCTCCCTCGCGCGCTTCCTCGCGGCGATGGCCTCCTCGTCCTCGTCGCTGTCGTCGCCGCCGCCCTTGCGCAGGCGCCGCTCCCGCCGCTTCTCCTCCTTGGACGATCCGCGATCCTTCTCCTTCGCGGCGGGCGCGGGCTTAACATAGTCGTCCTCATCGTCGTCCAGCATGGCGTAGGACCTGTTCCGCGCGGCCGCCTCCGTCGCCTCTTTTTCCTCGCGTTTGTACGCGCTCGCGCCCCCGCCCGCCCGCGGCACCCGCGACATCAGCTCGGCGGCGAAGGAGCGCGTGCCGCCGTCGTCGGGCAGGCCCTGCGACGCGAGCTGTTTGGCGAGTGATCCCGCATCGGACGCCTTCTTGCCCAGCGCCAGCACGTAGGATGCGAGGGCACCCTCGGCGAAGCCCAGGATGTCGTGGAGCTTGTCGCTGACCCACGACTTGAGCGCTCGCTCGTCCATGGCTGTCGCTGACCCCCTCCTCTGGGCGCGCGCCTTCACAGTGAGCAAATCCCTAGAAGTTCTGGCAGTTCAGTTCGGCGCGATCATCATGCACATCTTCGCCACTTCCGTGGTCGCACAGCAGTGATCACCGTCTGAGAATTAGGTGACGACGACGCGCTCGCACATCGCGTCAGGGTCGAGTCGATAGCGTCCGCATCGCCCGGGTCCTCGGGGTGCGACTTCCGTGGGAGGGATGAGCGCCGTCCGCGCGCGTCTCCTGGCGGCCGCGGGGGCCACCATGGCAGCCACGTGTACCTCCCTGGCGTCGTCCGACGCCGGGGCGCCCCTGGACGAGAGAGGCGCGGCGGTACCGTTCCTCACGGCACCGCCACCGCGTGCCAGGCCGGACGCCAAACTCGCGTTCGTCCAGCTGCTCACCAGGCACGGCGACCGCACGTCCATCAACCCGCTGCCCATGGAGACCAGGGAGCAATGGTCGAAGCTGCTGCCGAGCTCCGACGCGTGCGCGTCGATGACGGCGTCCGCGGCGCCCCACCCGCCCAATCCAGCCTTACTCGACGCCAAGAGGGAGGCGGCGTGGCACGGCCAGCTCACCACCAAGGGCGTGGACCAGATGAGGGACACGGGCGCGGCGCTGAGGGAATGGCTGGTGGAGCGCGAGGGCGTCTCCGTTTTGCCGCCGACGCTGGAGGAGGCTGCGGCGTCCGGCGCGGTGAGGATCCGGTCCACCAGCACCAGGCGCACGGTCCAGTCCGCGCAGGCCATGATGCAGGGTCTCTACGGCGTCAGGGATCCGAGCTCATCTGATGGTCTTAGGGTCGAGGTGAGGGATAGGATGAACGAGTCCATGTTTCCCAACCCGGGCATGAGCTGTCGGCGACAGATCGAGCTGATGAAGTCGTTGGACGGGGATCACGTGGTGAAGACCGCGGAACAGGACGCGTGGGGACGACGTACACTGGCGGCGGTGAGGGATTTGGTGCACGCGCGGAACGTGGACAAGCGAAGACGGCAACGCGAAGAGGCTCTCCGGGAGCTCAACGCCGTCAAGGATGGTAACGCCGAGAAGAGCACGGAGGGTAACACCATGTCCAGTATACCCCAGTCCACCGCGGGCGAGTCTACCGTGGGTGGTGAGCAGGTGGAGCCCGTCCCGACGTCCGCATCTAAGGGTGAGTTACCGGCGCACCTCGGGCGGGACCCGAGACGCCCGTCGTGCACGTCGGTGTGGGAGCCCCTGCAGGCCCGGGCTAACCACGGTTTATCTCTGCCTGAGGGCGTGACGGCGTCCGACGTGGCGCTCATTCGACGCGCGGCGGAGGTCCGGTACATCAACCGCGCGACGAACATGGAGGGTGCCGGTCTGACCGGGGGTAGGCTCTTAAGGGAGCTGGCGAACGAGGCGGCGGATGTCGCGAACGGTAAGTCTACTCAGAAGTTGAGCTTGTACAGCGGCCACGACTCGACGATCATCGCGTTGCTCGCCGTCCTCGGGGCGTTCCAGGGGGAGTGGCCGCCCGTGGCGTCCACCGTGGTCGTGGAGACGTGGAAGGTTGGGGACGGGTTGGGGCGGCCGCACTGGTCGAGCCGCGCGTTGAAAGCGGGCGAGGACGGCGACATGGTCAGGGTTTTGTTCAACGGAGAGGTTCTGCCGCTGCCGGGGTGCGCGGGACAGGATCCGATCCACAGGGGCGGGCTGTGCGCGCTGGACAAGTTCGTGGCGATGGCGGACGAGCGTGACCCACGGGACTACGAGGAGGCGTGCAAGCCCCGGGGCGGGTCCAAGCTGTGAGCTCATTAATGTATCATTCTTTGAACGCGCGCGTCAGGTCGGTGCTATTTTTTCTTGTTCCTGGAGGTGGCCTTCTTCTTGAGGTGCTTCGGGATCTTCGTCTTCCTCTTCTCCGCAGCCTCGGCCTTCACCTTCGCCTTGTGAATCTTCGCCGCAGCCTTGAGCGCCTCCTTATCCACCGGTTCCTTCCGTCTCCGTCTCCGTATCGGGTTCCCGTCCTCGTCGAGCTCGGGCTCGCTCTCGCTCTCGCTCTCGTCGGACTCCTCGTCCGTCTCGGACCCGTCCGTCACGTCGGCGTCGTCGGTGACCGCGATGGGCCTTGGTCCGCCCTTGGCTTTGGTCCGCGCGACCGTGGTGGCCATCATCCCGAACGAGTTCTCGGCGGCGGCTCGAAGAATCTTGGGCGTCGTCTCAACCCCGCTCAGGTCAGCCTTCATCCCCGTGATGTTCTGGTAGTACACCCCTTCGCTGCTCCCGTCGCCCGCTTTTAGCCTCCGCTGATCCCTCTCGAACGTGTCCACCTCGTCGAGCCTCTGTGGGATGAACGCCTGCTGGAACACCGTATCCACCAGGTCACCCGCGTCGCCGTGCTTGTGGACGTTGCCGACGCCAACGCCGAGCCTCTGCCCGTCGGCTCCAACCTCCGAGGCGCCCTCCCCGCCGTCGCCACGTCCCCGCCGCACCTCCCTCGCGAGCGCGCTGGCGTTGAGAGCCTCGAGGCACGCGTCGATGTTCGCCGGGGTGATGGCGGGGTCGGTGACAAAGTCGAACATCTCCCGCACCGTGGGCACCGCCACCTTGGCCTTTGCGAAAAACTGACCGAGGTGGAGCAAGTCCTCCCGGAGAAAGTCGAGGCACCGCGGGTGGTCCAGGTCGACGGACTGGGACACGTCGATGACGTGCGCGTTACCGTCGTGGTACAGGATGTTGTACTCGGAGAAGTCCGCGTGCACCAGCCTGCATTCCTGGTACATCCGCCGCACGTCAATCAGGAGCTGGCGGAAGAGCTCACCGCGTTTGCCGGCGCTGAGACCCGCGGCGTCCTTCAGCCTCGGCGCCGCCACGCCGTCTTCCCCGATGAACCCCATCACGAGCACGTGCGATCGCAGCAGTTTCACCTCCGGCACCCGGAGGCCAACCTCTCTTAGACGGATCAGGTTCCGCATCTCCTTCTCCGCCCACGTCTGGACCATCTTCCGGGGGTTCTTCTTGGAGTACCCGTTCCTCCACCTCCAGTCCCCGCTGACGTACCGATCCCTGTCCTTGAACACCAGGATGGACGTCTTGTACACCTTGACCGCGAGGTCGGTTCCGTCCTCGGTCACCGCGTGGTACACGTTGGCCTCCTTGCCGGTGGATATGCACCCGTTGATCTGCGCGAAGACGCCTTGGGACAGCATCTTGAAGAGGATGAGTCTGGTCCGCGGGTCCAGCGCCTGTTCCACCGTGGCCCTGTCCGCCTTGTCCTTGACCATGTTCCCCGATTTACCAACCTTGCGCTCGTTCTCCCGTAACGAGTTGCCCACGCGCTGGCCCACGTTGCCGCCGCCGCCGTACGCGTCCAGTTTGATCTTCTTCTCTAAGTGCGCGATGTTGTGCTGGATGGCCTGCGCACCCTTGGCCTGCATGTTGGCGTGTGATCCCTTGGGACCCTTGCCTTTGCTTGGACCCTTGCCCGCGACTTGGTTTCTACCGTGGTTGCCCGCGCCTCCGTTGGCGTTGGGCCTGTGCCCGGTGGTGGCGAGACCGCCGCCCCCGACGTGCGCGCCCCTCGCCGCGAGGTTCTCGCGCATGTCGAGGGACTCGAGCGCGTTCATGATGTCATCGTCGTCGTCGTCGTAGTCGTAGTCCTCGTCGTAGTCCTCGCCCTGCCCGTCGTCGTCCTCGAACTCGTCCATGCGTGAGCTCCACCCTCGTTCCCCGGGCTCGTCGTCGTTCCCGGCGTCGGCGGCGGCATCATCCATCGGCGAGCCGACGTCCATCGGGTCGTCGGCGGCGGCGGCCGTGCCCGGTGCGGCGGTGGCGGGCGGCGGCGCGTCCTCATCCTCGGAGTCGGAGTATCGGTTTGAGAGCTCAGCCTCCCACCGCTCCTCGCTCGCGACCGCCATCCTTCACGTCCCGGCGCCGGTGAGCGGCGTCGTGTTGTGAGCCACCGCCTCCCATCCACGCCGACAAAGTCTTGTAAAGTTTTGGCTCCGAGACTTTTGGCCGAGAATCTTCCCCGGGCCTGAGCCGCCTGCACTGGAAGGCGCGCCGAGCAGCTGGCGCGGTGGGTTCGACCCGCGCGGGCGCTCGTTGCAACGCGAGACTAGTACGGTCGAGATGGTCGACAAGACCAAGGGCTCGGCGACCAACCTGGAGGTGACCATGGCCAACCTCCAGCACGGCAAGCGACTCAAGGGGAAGGCTCGAAGCAGACTCCACGTCCTCCTCGGACTGGTCTTCCTGGGCGCGGTCGCGGGGGTCGCGGCGCTGATCGCCAAGAAGGGGCTTCCGGACATCGATCCCGTCAAGGTTCGTGCACGTTTCACGATCCAACGCAGCGCGGGTGACGCGGGTGGACCCGTTCGACACCCCGCGCCCCTTGGCGAATCGCGGCAATCAATCCCAAGATCGTGCCGATAAAATTATTCCTAAATTCCACCACCCCCCTCACCCCTCCGCAGGTGCACACGGCGATCGAGAACGCCGGGTACATGGGCATCGTGGTGTACGTCATCGGATTCGGTCTCGCGGAGCTGCTCCACCTGCCGGGTTTGGTGTTCATCACCGCGGGGGTGCTGTGCTGGGGCCACCTACGGGGTTGGGCCATGGCGGTGATCATGGCGCCGCTGTCGTGTTCGGTGTCGTTCCTGGTGGTGAGGCGGATCGGTGGGCAGGCGCTGGCGAACGTGGAGTGGACGTGGGTGCAGCGGCTGATGAGCAAGCTGGATGAGTTCCCGGTCAAGACGGTGGTGGTGCTGAGGCTCCTGTTCTTCATGGCGCCGGCGGTGAACTACATGCTGGCGCTGTCCAGCGTCAACTTTAAGAATTTTTTGGTCGGGACGGTGGTCGGCCTCGCGGTGCCTCTCACCGTGGCGGTGTTCTTCATAGACCACCTCATCACTTACATGGGCTGGAGCAAGGCGCAGCACATCGAGATCGTGCCGTCGTACCCACCCCCGGCGGTGGCGGAGGGGCTGTTCAGCAGGTTTGGCATAGGGTGAGCGCCGAGGCGTGGGCGGAGACCAGACGAAAGCGTCACACGGGTGCGGACCCGTGCACTATTATTGTAAAACGATTTCAAACACGATTTAGCGTCAACATCATGTCACGGCATCGACCCGACGCCAGCCTCGGTCATTTGTCACATGGGCTCCGATAGCGACAGCGAGGCCAAGACCGTGGTGAAGAAGCGGAGGGCGAAGGGCGTCGGGGCGACCCCCGCGCCCGCCGACGGTGCGGTGGCGCAGCGTCCCCTCTGGAACGACGCCGCGGCGACGCCGAACCTTGATGCCATGCGCCGCGCGCTTGTGGTCGAGCTCGGGCGCCACTTCCCTCTGGACCAAAGTTCCACGGAGGTGGGCGTCGTATTGATATGCGGCGACCGCTCGGACGCCTCGATGGACTGGGCAGGGCTCGTTCTCACTCTCCCGTCCGTCGCGGATCAGGACGATGACGAGCAGGAGGATGGTGAGGAGGCGGGTTCGCTGTGGGTCAAGCCCCTCAACATGGATGAGCCGCGCGGAGACGACGCCAAGAAGAAGCGCAGGGCGCCAAAAAAGAAAAGCCACGACCTTGCGTTGGTCGTGGCCGGGGAGCCTCCCCCGCTCACCCTCGCGCGTCCCGCCGCGCCCGTGGTCCGCCTGTCCGTCTCGAAGGAGTCGCCCGTGCAGCAGATCGACGGCGCGGCGATCATGGACCGCCTCCGCTTCACGAGCACGGAGCTAGCGCCGGTCGGTAGCGGTTCCTCCCTCGGAGCGGTCGACGACCGCGGACTCTGCGCTCAGAAGGGCCACGACGTGAGCCGATCCACCGTCACCCGCGTGTACGCGTTCGCCCCGGAGAGGCGCGAGCTCGCCGAGGAACTCACCCGCGGTCTGCAAGCGACGGGCGGCGCCCGGCCCCCGCGACACACCTGCCTCCCGTCCCCGCTCGTATCAGCCACCGTCAAGAAAAGAAAGAGGGTCGACTCTTTCGCCGGGGATGAATACGGCGGCGTGGACGATACACCCGGCACCGTCGTGTTCGAGGGGACGTCCAGGCAGACCGCGCGACGGGGGATTGACCCGAGGCTCCCGGCGCCGTCGCCGTTGGTACCCACGCGGCTCGAGTCCTTCGGTCGGTCCTTCGGAACCTCCGTGGACGCGGGCGTGTGCAACCCGCTCTTCGACGAGGTCGAGGGGGGATCCACCGGGGGCGAGGGCACGCTCGGGGACAGAGCGGCGGCGGTCCTGAGGGACGCGCTGCAGGGATCCAGTGCGGTGGAGCTCGTCCTGCCGAGGGCGGACGTGATGTGCGCCTTGGCCGAGGTCAACGAGATGAGATCCCGGCTGCAAGAGATCCGCGTGAGATGCCGGCGATGATTGGAACGCGACAGGATTGATTTGAACACGACGTTAAAAGCTTTCATCACAGCTCATCTTTGTCGCCGTCGAGTAGGTCACGGTGGATGGCCGTGTGCAGGTTATGCCCCCCGGCGGCACCCAGCTGATCCTCCATCTTTTGACGCCAGTGCTTCCCGGCGGTTGGGTCGAAGGTGCTCCTCGATCTTCCCCTCGCCGCCTCCATCTTCCTCTCAGCCTCCGCCGCCAGCTCCGCCGCGTCCTTCTTCTTCTTCCACTTCTCCCCCTTCGCCCTGACCGCGTAGTGCGCAGCCTGCCTCGCCAGCTCCCACAGCTCCAGCTCCATCATGTTCCGGGCGTGGTTCAGCATGACGCCGTAGCAACCCACCGGGGGCCTATCGTCGTCGCACTCCGTGGACACCGCCGGGCCAGCCTCGGCGGCGGCGACGTCGACGGGGCTCTGCGTCCACGCGCTGTACACCACAGCCGCGGCTGCCATCCCCACGTGCCTGCGCCTCGTGGGTCTTTGCATCAGCGCGGTCAGCATGTCCTCAGAGGCCTCCAGCGCCCTCTTCTTCCCGAGCTTCTCCGCCTCAGCCTTTGTCTCCCGCATCTTAGCCACGATGGTCTGGTTGTGCTCGCTGTCGTTCACCGCCAGCGACTCGAACCTCTCCATCTGCCGCAGGTACGTCGCGAACTGGTTAGCCACCGCGGAGGCGGCAGCCGCCCTAGACGTCGCGGCAGCCGCCGGCCGTTCACCGTACAGCTGTAGGAGACCGATGGCGTACATGTACTGCTCCATCGCGTGGCCGTCGTCCCTCATGAGCGCCGAGACGTCCTGTGAACAAAATACGACGTCAGTCCAATCGCCCGTTCAATAATTGAAATAAACTTACCGCCATGGTCAGCCTCGCGTCCGGGTCCGTCTTGTCCAGCATGACAGCCTTCGTCGCCGACCCCTTCGCCGCCTCGAGCCTGCCGTACCTGTCTATACCCACGGTCTTATTACTCTCAGGGTCGGTGGAGGCGAACCCGCCGGCGTGGTCGAACCTTGCATTAGCGCGAGCCGTCGAGTACATGGCCTCGGGCTCCAACCGCGGCCACGCCCTCGCCGCCGATGCGTAGTCGGCGGTGGCGTTGACCCATGTGACGTCCTTGGTGTCGGTCGCGACGGTGGACCTGCCCCGGGCGATGAGGGCGCGCGCGAGGGACGCGCACGTCCGCGCCGACGACATCTCCGCGGGCTCCAACCCGAGGGCGGCGTCCGGTTCCCCGATGACTATAACGCCGTCGTCGTCGCTCGCCCTCGCGTCCACCGACGCGGACATCTTCTCCTCGAGGACCACCGCGTGTTTCTCGCACCTCGCGACGGACTCGCGTACCTTCGTTGGGTCGTTCAGTCCGTTCATCGACCGTTCGTCCAACGCCCTCGCGTCGTCGGCGGCGGCGACGAGGGCGCGAGCCTTTGCGGCCGTTCTCTCCTTCGGACACGGCGGGTCCGGGACCTTCGCGTCCTCCCCTTCGATGCACACCCTCGCCGCGAACGCGCTCGCCGCGTCGTCGGCACCCTCGGCACCCTCGGCACCGTGCTCGGTGGGGTCGTCGCCATCGACTGTTTGCCCGTAGACGACGGACGTTTGTGAAGTTGCTTCGAACGCGGCGATGAGATGGTCCAGTCCGATCCTGTCCGCCTCCGCCAGGCATCGTTCCCGCAGGTGCCGTGAGAGCATCACCTTGCCCTCCTCGCCGTCGGGTCGCGTGATCCCCGGGATGTTTTCGGCGTCCAGGCCGGGTCCCGAGAGCGCGAGGAAGGCTAGGCCGCCGCCCGACGCGTCACCGACCCCGACGCTCTTCAGTTCGTAGCGCAGCCATCTTCCTCGGGGCCCGCACGCCGCCTCGACCGCGACCTCAGCCGCGGCCGTGGAGTCCGGGGCGTCGCCGAGGGTGACCTCCGCGCCGTACCTCGCGCGCAGACTGGCGCGTGTGTGCTCGAGGGCGTCGTGGAACGCCGACGCTGACGCCGCGCATGCATCGCACGCGTCGACGGTGATCGGAGCGCGGGCCGACGACGCCGCGCGTGCGGGGAACGGTGCCGCGGCGAGGAGGACGAAGAACGACGCGAAGATCGCCGCGGCGTACCTGGGGCGAGCGGCGCGCGGTGCCGCCATCGTACGGACGCGCTCCCGGGTCTGTGTCTCCTCTCGCGCCGCCCGGTACTGTGAGACGTCTCGAGCGGATGCCAAGAAATAAAACGTGATGTCTCGGAGGGATCACCAGACCTTGGGGCGCGCCGGGGCAGCCTCCGCGGCGCGGGCCCGATGCGAATCCTCGCGCTGCACGGTAGCAGGCAGAACGGGGAGGTGTTCAGGACCCGTCTGGCGCCCGTGGTCACGCGACTGGAGGATGCAGGGCACCAGGTTGTCTTCGTCGACGCACCCCACGAACTTCCGATGGGTGTGGGGGATGAGGTCCCGATGAGGGCGTGGTGGTCGTGCGGGGGCGGCGACGTACGCGATACGACCGGCTGGGATACGTCTCTGGAGGTTCTGCGTGAGATGTGGACGTCACGCGGCCCGTTCCAGGGGATCATCGGGTTCAGCCAGGGCGCGTCAGCGGGGCTCATCCTCTGCGAGCTCGCCGACGCCCCCGACGAATGCTTCGCGTCGCTGCGATGCGCGGTGCTCTGCGCCGGGTACGTCGTATCGTCTCCAGCGCGCGCGGTGCCAAAACCAATCGTATCCTCCCGTATTCGCGCCATGATCATCGCCGGGGACGCGGATGAGGCCGTCCCACCCGCGGACACCCTCGCGTGCGCGCATCGGTTCCATCGATCGATCACGAGGACGCACCCGGGGAACCACGCCTTCCCTTCAAAGTCACAGGACACCCGCGCGGTGGCGGAGTTCTTCGACGAAACCGACGTCATCGACAAAGTCGGCACCCCAGGTCCCGGGGATGTGGACCAATCCCCGGGGATGTCGGAGGAGGTCGCCGAGGAGTTGGAGGCGTTGGCGGCAATATTCAACGACGAGATGAGAATCGAGTCGTCGGTCCCGGGCGGTCCGGAAGGCGGTCCGGTCACCGTATCGTTCACCCTCCCGGGCGTGGCGGAGGCCATGGACCCGACAGATCCGTCGAGCTACGACCCGAGGGTGGCCCTGACCCTGCCCCGAAGCTATCCCGGGTCGTGTCCCGCCCCGTCGCTTCTCGGCATCCCCGGGACTGTCGCGGGGCGCATGTCTCCGGGACTGGAAGGCGTGGTACGGGCCACGGGGGAAGGCCTGCTCGGGGAGGCTATGCTCTTCTCGATCGTGTCGGAGGTGAGGGAGTGGGCGGAGGGCGCGGCGAGGAATGCGGTCGCCGCCGGGGAATTCGCCACGGTCGCGAGGGAGGGTGGAACGGAGGTCAACGGCGTCGAGGAGAACGACGCCGATCCCGACAATGTTAATCCCGCCGGCGACGACGAGGACGGCGAAGCCGGTGTGACAAACAGGTGGTGGGAGGCGGAAACGACCGACCAGGCACTGGTGGAGGCCGCGACGATGGAGGCGCTCGAGGCGGAGACCGCACTCGGGCCATCCGCCAGGGCTCATGTGCCCGTCCGAGGCGGCGGCGGCGGTCGGTGGGGGTACACGATCGGGTTGGTCGGTAAGCCGTCCGCGGGAAAATCCACTTTTTTCAACGCGGCTACCGAGTTGGGCGCCGGCGACGCGGGGCTCGCGAAGTGCGCCCCGCACCCGTTCACGACGATCGAGCCCAACGTCGGTCGCGCGTTCGCCCCCGCGCCGTGCCCCTGCGCCGTCGCCGGGCTGAGCGAGACGTGCGAGCCGTCGCACGGTCGGGAGTCCATCGGCGGCGTTCACTGCCGAAGAATCCCGGTTTTCGTGAAGGACGTCGCCGGTCTGGTCCCCGGGGCACACGCGGGCCGGGGCCGGGGTAACGCGTTCCTCAACGACCTGTGCGACGCGGACGTGCTGATCCACGTCATCGACGCGTCGGGTAGGACGGACAGGGAGGGTGTCGACCAGGTGGGCGCCGGTAACGACGCCGACGACCTTAGTTCTTCCCCCGACCGGGACCCGGCCGGTGACGTGCAGTGGGTGCGCGAGGAGCTCCACCACTGGATCTTCGGTAACGTCCGACGCAAGTGGAGGAGCGTGCGACGTAAGCCGGAGAAGTTACAGGACCTGTTCGTCGGGTACCACTGCGTCCGGGCCACCGCGGATGTCGCTCTGGAACGTATGCCGGACATTCCGGACCCGAGGGCGATCACGCGCGAACGAATCCTGGCGTGGACCGAGCGCGAGCTCCACCTCCTCGTCGCGCACTTCCTCAGGGTACGGTTCCCCATCCTCCTCGCGCTGAACAAGGCTGATCTGACCGGAGCGACGACACGGATCGAAGCGGTCAAGGTTCGGTGGGGCGGCGAGCCGGCTGTGTCGGTGAGCGCCGCCGCCTCCCGGTGGTGTTTCGAGGCTAAATCACGCGGGGACCTGGTGGAGGACGGTGACGGGGTGTTGACGTGGGTAGGCGGTGACGGGTGTGTCGACGGGGGTGAGGCGTACCTTCAGCGGTTAGACTCCGCGGGGGTGCTCGGGGACGGTACGGCTATGAGCGGCGTGAGGCGGGCTTTGAAGGCGGCGGTGGCGTTGAAACCCCCCGTGCTGGGGTTCCCCGTGGACGACCTGGACACCGGGGCATCGTGCCGACGTACCGGCAGGGGTGTGGACGATGCATCGACGGGGGTTGGGGCGCTGAGGGAGTGCGTGGTTCTTCGCCCCGGGAGCACGGTATGGGACATGTTCTCCGCGGCGCAGAGCAGAGGCGGCGGGGGCGGGGGCGGCGAGGACGGGGCTTCGGTCGCTGCGCGGGGCGAGTTTGTCCGGGCTGAGTGTAGGGACGGTCCGGATGGATGCAGACGGAGGTTATTGAGGCGCGACGAGGCCATACACGAGGGTAACTGCGTCGTCAAGTTCTACACGAACAGGAAGGCGAGCTGGCAGGGGAAGAAGAAATAGTGAAAAGAACACTTTGCACGTGCCAGATTAAAACCAATTGATAGTTCTCCCACACTTTCAAGCGCGCCGCGGCTGCGTGGCCATGGCGGCTGAGATGAGCGATGTCGAGCTCGCCAAGTCATCCAAAGGTGAGACACCATCCAAGCGTCCACGAGTTCATCGTCCGTTCCCCATCCTCGCGTCCCCGCTGACCGGATCTCGCCCCCTTTTCCGCAGTCCTGATGGTCGGCGCGGGCGGCATCGGTTGCGAGCTGCTCAAGACCCTGGTGCTGAGCGGCTTCGAGGATATCGAGATGATCGACCTCGATACCATCGACGTCAGTAACCTCAACCGCCAGTTCCTGTTCCGCAAGCGACACGTGGGCATGTCCAAGGCGAAGGTGAGTCTCCTTCCAGATCCCCGATCGCCCCGCGCAAATCTGTTCAAATCGATCGAAAAGGTGCCCACATCGTCCACTAACCTCTCACCACCCCACGTGCCACACCAGGTCGCCCGGGAGACGGTGCTCAAGTTCCGCCCCGACGCACGCATCGTCGCGCACCACGGCAACGTCAAGGACACCTCCTTCGACGTCGACTTCATCCGATCCTTCCACGTGGTCCTCAACGGCCTGGACAACCTGGAGGCGCGGAAACACGTCAACCGACTGTGCCTCGCCGCGGAGGTCCCGTTGGTGGAGTCCGGCACCACGGGGTACCTCGGGCAGGTCACCACTCACGTCCGAGGTACCACCGCGTGCTTCGAGTGCAACCCCAAGCCCGTGCCAAAGTCACACCCGATATGCACCCTGCGGGATACCCCCGATAAGCCCATACACTGCGTAGTGTACGCAGCCGACCTTCTCTTTCCCCGGCTCTTCTCCAACGACCCGAACGCCAAGAGCGATTTGGACGAGGAAGACGCCGTGGAGCTCAGCGCGTTCACCGCGACGCCCGGTGAGTCACCGGCTGAGTTCGCGGTCAGGGTGTACGACTACGTCTTTCGGACCAAGATTGAGCGCCTGCTGACAAAGGAGGAGATGTGGGCCAACGAGCAGCGCAAGAAACCAACGCCGCTGCCCCAGTTCACGGATCTCGTGCCCGAGGGTGCCACGGACGCGGCGCGAGGGAGCGACGCGGCGTGGCAAACCACGGCGTGCAAGGCGCTGGGCCTGAGCGACGCGCACGCGACGTGGACCGACGCGGATGCCGCTCGCGTATTCGTGAGCTCAGGTGAGTTTATTTGTATTTACGTATGGGCAACTAGAATGACGTCGTGTTTTGTTAACAGCCGCTCGGATCATGGCCCGGGACGAAGCAAACGGGTCCAACGGGACGGATACGTCCGACAAGGACGACGCATTGGCATGCGAGTTCGTCGCCGCCACCGCCGCGTTGAGGAGCGCCAACTACGGGATCGAGCGTCGGAGCCTGTTCGACGCGAAGGGCATGGCGGGTAACATCGTGCACGCCGTGGCCACCACCAACGCAATCGTCGGGGGTCTCATCGTCATCGAGGCGCTCAAGGTGCTCCGCGAACAAGGACTCAAGGCGAAGGGTGCCGGTGACGCCGCAGACGATGCGGGGAACGGTGTGGCCACGCCGGTGCCCTGCGCACCCTGTCCCTACAGGTACACCTTCGTCAAGCAGCACAAGAGCAACTCGCGGCTGCTGGAACCAATCGACCCGGACCCGCCCAACCCACACTGCGTGGTCTGCGGGAGCGCCAGGGTGACGCTCGTGTGCGACGTGGAGTCGATGACCTTGGGCAAGCTGATCGAAGACGTGCTCAAGAAGAAGCTCGGGATGAACGCGCCGGAGGTTAACGCGCCGGAGACGATCCTGTACGAGCAGGACGAGGGCCTGGACGATGACGAGATTGAGCAGTATACAAAAAATTGCGCGTCGACGCTGGTGAACCTTCCCGCGGGTGGGGTCAGGCACGACACCACCCTGAAAGTGTCGGACTTCAGCCAGAACTTTGACTTCGAGCTCGTCATCAAGCACGTGCCGAAGGAGGAGTGGGACGAGGAGACGGACCCCGACGGGTACGCTCTCCGCGGTGACAAAGTGGCGGCGGCGGATGTCGAGGAGAACGGCGCTGGGGATACGAACGGTGTCGTCGCCGAGGACGTGGACGACTGCCTGATCGTGGACGACGAGGATGAGGTCAAGGCGGCGAACGTGGCGGCCGGGACGAAGCGCAAGAGGGACGACGACGACGACGACAGGGACGCGAAGGAAATTAGGATCGAATGATGAACGTTTTCGTCGACAACAATCACGCGACGTCCGTCGACCTCTGAAACCTCATACGTACGACGGCTTTAATCCCTGACCACCACGAGCGTGTCGCCCCTGCTGTCCCTCGCCACCCTCATGTCCTTGTCCACGTACACGTTATCGAACCACCCACGGCCGAACGGCGGGAGCGGCACGGACGCCTCCACCGGCTCAGCCAAGTTGAGCGCCGCCGCCGTGAACTGAAACGACACCCTCACATCGTCGACAACCTCGATGACGCTGTTCACCACAAAGTCGGTGCCGTTGCAGAACACAACCTCGTTGCTCAGGGTACCTTCGTCGACGTCTATGCGCTGGTACGCCTGCGTGAGCGGCGCCCCGTCGACGCCTCCCGGGAACTTTTCGAGGAGAAACAGAGTCTCGTTCTCGCTCGTCCACGCGAGCCTCCAGTCCGCGGTGAGAACGTTGCGGTCGGTGTTGGCCCGACCGCCTTTCCCCCTCGACGCGATGAGCGCGTCCACGGCGGCTTCCATCTCGGCCCTGTCCTCCGGGGAGTGCCCCACGCCCCTTCGTTGCGTCTCCGCCAGCCGCAGCACATCATCTTTCGCCTTTTTCGATCCTCCTCGCCCGAAGCCATCGAAGAGCCCCGCCGTGCAGCCCACGCGGGTTCGAGGTGAGGCGCGGGATTTCACCTGAGTGTGAAACGTCGCGCGCGTGGGGGCGGCGATCGCGAAAGACATGTTCACGTGCCGGTGGATAAGCAGAGTGAAGGCCACGTCGACGGACATCGTGTTTTATTCATCGAGCCTTGCCCGAAACGCGAAGGTGCCGAAGTACGATTTGGCACTCACGAGCGCGCGTGCGGGGGAGCATGGGGCCTCGACGGACGGTACCGATCGAGGCCACCGCGTACAGCAGCGACTGGCGCAGCTGTGGCTGGGAGTGGGGCCTCGCGCTGGGCCCTCTTCCGCTCTACCTGCCCCTGTGCGCGGGCCGGCGCCCATCGGGAACGGTCGCGTGGCCGTTGGTGCCGAGACGACGGAGGGAGAAGGTCGAGGACAAGCCGTCGCTGGTGCTGGGTGGGGTCACGCTCGCGGTCCTCGGGGCGTTCGGGGTCGCGGCGCACGCGGTGGTGAGCGCGGCGTCGGGGGGAGGCAAACGGTGGCGCCGCAAGGCTGCGAAGGCGCTGAGGGATGGGGAGCTCGGCGCGAAGATGACGACCGCGGCGTGCGCGGGGGCCCTGCTGGGCGCCACGCAGTTCCCCATCGGGCGGTACTGGGGCGAGAGCCACATCGCCGGGTGCCAGTATCACGGGGTCACCGCGATGGGCACGTGGCCCGAGGAGGTCCGCCCGGTGCTCTGGCGCCACGACATCCTCAAAGACCCGGTGGGATTCGTCGCCAGGCTGGTCACCCTGCGGTGGGGCGCGATGGATGGAACCGTCGCGGCGGATACGGACCATTACCCGCACGGCACACGGATGCACGTGCCGGGGTACGGCTGGGGCGTGGTGGAGGACCGTGGGGTGGACATAAAAGGCCCGCACAGGATAGACCTGTACTACGGACGGAGGAGAAGGGCGCTCCAGTTCGGAAGACAACAGCTCGACGTCACCGTCGAGGACGCTTAGTCGTCACTGTAGGGTGACAAACATAGTCTATGATGATATTAACGGAGCGGGCACGTAACGCCCTATGGAAACACTGGATACGTCCAATCACTTGTTGGCGAACCACCCGTAGGAGTGGAGACCCACGCCCCACAGGTTAACGCCCACGTAGCACGTCCACACGACGATAAACCCGAGAGCGCCAACTACCGCAACCTCCTTCTTGCTCTTACCCGCCACCAGCCTCGAGTGCAGGTAGGTGGCGTACACGAGCCAGGTGATCAGGGCCCAGGTCTCCTTGGGATCCCACGACCAGTACGAACCCCACGCCTCGTTCGCCCACACGGCGCCGCTGATTAAGCCGGCGGTGAGAAGGGCGAATCCCGCGCCGAGGCACCGGTACGCGAGGTTGTCCATCTCCCGCATCAAGTCGGCACCCGCCAACGGCTGTGCATCCCCGGGGAACTCGGACATGATCGCGGTGACCGTCCCGTCCGCGCTCACCTGCGGCCTGTTCCGCTGCTTGACCATCAACTCCGACTCCGCGTTAACGGAATCCATGGAAGCCGCCAGCACCGCCTCGCCCTCGACGTCGACGGCGCCCTCGTTACCACCCTCCGCGGAATCCCCTTGGACCAAGTTATCCAGGAAACCCAGCGCACCTTTCGCGCCTTCGAACCCTTGCGTTGCGTCCACCAGCAGGAACGACATGCACGACAGTGAACCCACCAGCAGAGTCGCGTACGACAGCATCATCACCGACACGTGCATCATGAGCCAGTTGCTCTTCAACGCCGGGACCAGCGCGGACGCCCTCTGAAGCTCGGGGGGAAGCGCGAGGGTGGCGCCCGCGACGACCATGAGCGCGGTGGGCGCCGCCAACGCGCCGGGCACGGCACTCTTACTGTATCCGTCGCGTTCCGTCACCACGAGGTGCACGCCCGTGACGCCCCACGCCAGGAACAGGAGAGACTCGTACATGTTGGACAGCGGGAAGTGTCCGGATTCGACCCACCGCGCGGCGAGTAGGGAGGCGAGGGTGAGGTTACCCGCGAGCATGGCCATCTGCTCGGGCTTACCCGCGCGTTTGTCGTCGGTGAAGAAAGCCTGGTGGTTGGATGGGACGCGAGTCAGCGGTGGGCGGTTCGGACTTTAGATGGGCGATTCAGTTGTTGAGTTTTGGTGGCCGACGAACTGGCCGGGATAAGGGTTAGGGCATTTTGGCGACGGGGGCGCCGGGGCCCACGGCGGGGCCTTCCCGGCGCCTTCCCGCGCTCTCCCGATTCAACTTCCGGGATGCGTGGTGACACGTACCTTGTAGCAGTACACGCTGCTCGCGCCGAGGAGCGCGCCGAAGGACGCCTTGCCCATGACCTGCTCGAATCCTGAGAGGGTGAGCCCGAGCGTCCCGGCCACGTCGCCCAGTTCGTTGGGTGATGCGAGCGCGCGGGTCTGGACACGGCGCGCGCCGACGACGCGGGAGCGAGCACGAGATCCGGTCGCGGAGGACACGAATGTCGCGGGTGACGCGTCGCCGCCGAGGAAGCGCGAGCGGGTGAGCGCGGTCGCGACGGCGGTGCGACGGGCCACGCCCCTGCTCGCGGGGATGACGCCGCGGACGCCGGAGGACCCCGCGCGGCGGGCGGTCGCCGCCGCGGGCGCGAGCGCCGCGGGGGACGCGATGGCCGTCGTCGACATCGGACGAAACGAACGGTGTGTGCGCGGTGTGAGAGCGTCGAGCGGCGGTCCGTCAACCGTCGCGCGCGCGCGTGTGTGACCCGGGGCGACTGGCCGGCTCCACGTGTACCCTCGAACGCGCTACGAGCCACCAAAACGACCTGATGTAGATAATGAAGCTCGACCCCCGCGGGGACCCGCGGCCACTGTCCGTCGCGTCGCACGCACGGCGTCGACCCACATGAGCGCCATCCGCGCCACCACCGGGTTCGCCACATCCGCGCGCGTCAACACGGCGACGCGTCGCGCGCCCTCCTCGCACCGCGCGCTCTCATCCCGGGACCAGGGCGCCTTTTCTCCAGCCGTCTCGGGCCGTGCGATCTCCGCGAGGGTCGTGCCGTCGGTTCACCGACGCGGCCGTCCTCTCGCGATGAAGGTCTCCGCGGCGCTTCCCCCCGCGACGGCGGGCCCCGTCGTCGGATGCCTCTTCGAGACCCTCCCGTTCGGCGCGTTCATCGCCAGGGTGCTCGGCGGCGCCATCACGTCCATCGCGAGCCGCCTGTGGTCGAAGAGGCACCTCTCCGACGCCACCGTGACCCACGCGGACACCCCAGCGCACCGCGCTTTGATGGACGCGTGCCCGCACTTCTCGAAGCCCTACGACGCCGTGGATGCCCTAAGGAACCGGCACGCGTGCACCATCGTCGCGTCTTTACTCCGCGAGAACCCGCCGATCGAGTACCAACGCGAGGTGCTTCGGATGCCGGACGGCGGACACGTCACGCTGGACTGGCCGATCCACGTCCCGCCCTACCCGGGCCAACCGGAGGACGTTCAAGGCACGATGAACGCCTTGGGCGCCGTGGTGACCACCGAGGGAACGACACGCGAGGTGACATCAACGCGCGCGGCTAAAGACAGGACGGACGACATCATCCGGCAGTTGCAGTACGGCGCCGCCAAAGGATCCTCCGCGTCTTCGAGCTCTCAATCGACGGGCGACTCGGCCACCTCGCCGGACGGCGTACCGGGCGTCATCGGCCTCGCGGGTGGCGGCGGGACCGGCGGGTGCGGCAGCGGCGGGAACGGGTGCGACGTCGACTTCGACACCCTCACCCCACCGTTCAGACGATCCATCCCGGACCAAGGACGAACCGTTTTGAGAAAACGACTCGCGAAGCACTGGCGAGCGCTCCCCGACGACGCTCCCGTTCTCATCCTGATGAGCGGAATAGCGGGGGGTTCGCACGACAAGTACCTCAAGCACTTTATGCGCAGGGCGAGTCGCGCCGGGTACAGGTGCGTCGCGTTCAACTGCAGGGGAACCGCCAACTCGCCCCTCACCACCCCGCAGTTTTATTCCGCTTCATTCACCGGAGATGTCCGGAACGTCGTGGACGAGATCAAAGGCCGGTGGCCGAACGCGCATCTCTTCGCCGTGGGGTGGAGCCTCGGCGCCAACATCCTGACCAACTTCCTGGGCGAAGAGGGCGAATGCGCCAAGCTCACGGGCGCCGTGGCCATGTGCAACCCGTTCGATTTGAACGCGTGCGACGTGGCTTTGCAAGACGGGTTCTTCGGCACGGTGTACTCTCGCGCGATGGCCAAGAACATGCGCGCGCTGTTCGCGCCCCACGAGCACCTGTTCCAGGGCCTGCCCAACTACGACAACGAGTTAGTGGGCAACGCCAAGACGGTGAGGGACTTTGACGAGGCTGTCACCCGCGTCACCTTCGGCTTCCCCTCGGTGGATGCCTACTACGACGCCTCTTCGTCGAGGCTCAAGATTGGGGACGTGCGCGTGCCCTTGCTGGTGGTCCAGGCGAAGGACGACCCCATCGCG
>Ga0302114_10000264_pt1 | contig 38043 bp, 26 predicted proteins | sample AG5_Surface_MG_FD_203107 | JGI IMG/M metagenome (GOLD analysis project Ga0302114, IMG submission 203107) | Marine microbial communities from Western Arctic Ocean, Canada - AG5_Surface | ecosystem: Environmental > Aquatic > Marine > Oceanic | place: Canada: Western Arctic Ocean | collected...
GCCTCCGGCTTCGGCTTCTACTAAGCGGTGTGCCAAAGATGCCATCCTTAGTCTCCGAAATGTTGTAAACCAGTGAACTACGTGTTAAGGGAGTAACAACCCAACCAAGTTCCTCCGACTTTTTAGTTAAGCCGCCGAAACAGTTGTACCATGATCCTATTCACGTAGGGCGCTCCGGCAATGTAATGAAAATGTAAACGTTGCATACAACCTATATCGTACGCTCGACTCGTAGTCACCCTCGTGTGTCTCCCTCAGTTCTTCACAGCCAGCGCCCTGCGGGTCCGCCTCGCGGGCTCGGGCTCAGCCGCAGCCGCCGCTTTCCGCTTGGGCCTCTCGCTCGCCTTCGCCTTCGGCGCGGCCGCCTTAGTATTCCCCGCAGCCTTCTTCGCCTTGACCTTCGCCTTCGCCGTCGTCAGGATCGACGCGCCCCGTGCGTTGGACACGGGCGGCGCGGGCCCGCATCCGCCGAGCGAGGCGCGAATGGAAGCCGCGAGCTTCCCCGACTCTAGGCTCCCGTGCAGCACGTGCGACCCGAGATCGGCGCCGGGCCGCGACAGCCACGACTTGAAAAACTCGGGCGCGACGCACGCGCCGCCCGCGACCGCGTCCACCACCCCGGCAGCCCTGCCGCCGAGGTCGCCTTTGTTGCTCGGGTCGATGACGGCGACGTCCGGCGACGCGCTCGCGGGGACGAGTTCGCCCTTGGCGGAGATGGAGGACACGCTGGCGCCGCCGCACCTGAGCACGACGGTCAGCATGTCGCGTTCCTCCCTGTTCTTGGACGCGAACGGCGCGAGGGCGACGGATAAGCCCTCGAACGCCTTTCTCCCCGCCGCCGCGTACCATCGCTCCGACGCGTCAGCCGTCAGGAGGCCCATGTCGGCGCCGCGGCCGCCCCGCCAGAGGTGAGCGCGGAACGCGGCGCTCGGCTGCAGCGCGTTCTCCCGCCTGGACTCGTCGAGGTACGACTTGTCGAGGATGGGCACGCCGGACGCGGCGGCGGCGAGGAACTTGAGGGAGCGTCCGCCCCGGTCGCCGAACACCGCGTGCGTGGCGGCGGCGTCCCAGCCGTGGCCTGGGCACACGGTTCCGCCCAGGCGCGTCACCAGGGAGCCGTACTTGGTGAGGTCGGCGGAGGAGAAGCCGCTGAGCGCGACGCGGGGCCGCCTTTCCTTCTCGGGGACGGGCTCGGGCTCGGTGTCCGTCTCGGTGTCCGTCTCGGTGTCCGTCTCGCGGGTCCTCTTCTTGGGCGCGGGATTCTTGCGCGCGTGCGCAGCCTTGGCCTCGGGCGGTGTCGTCTTCTTGGGAGCAGCCTTTGGGGCAGCCTTGGGTTTGGGAGGCGTTTTCTCCTTGACGGGCTCGGGCTCGGCGGGCTTGCCCCGGGCGGCGCGCCTGGGCCGGGCCGGGCCGAGCTCCTGCAGAGCGCCGGCGCAGTCCTGGGTTTCCTGTCCCGGCGCGACGGCGCCGGCGCTCTTGTCGCCGGTATCTTGGGTCATGATCACCAGCTTCCTGGCCCGGCCGCGCCTGGGCACGACAATCTCCTCCTCCTCCTCCTCCTCCTCTTCTTCTTCCTCCTCCTCCTCCTCTTCTTCCTCCTCCTCTTCTTCTTCCTCTTCTTCCTCCTCAGCTTGCTTCTGAGTGATGCACTCGTCGAGCTCGGCGGCCAGGTCGCGGTGAATCTCCTCATCCTCCTCGCTCGCGGCCCTCTGGACGGCGTCGGCTGCCGCCTTGGCGGCGGAGAGCGTGTTGCTGCTCTTCTTCTTGCCAGAGGTCTTGGGCGCCTCGATGATGGCCTCCTCCTCCTCCTCCTCGCTCTGCGTGTGTGTCTCCTCCTCCTCCGCCTCCACCTCCTGCGTATCCCCCGCGCCGAAGCAGGAGGCGGCGGCGGCGGCGATTCGCGCTCTCGACCCCGGCGCGGCTGCCCCGATGGAAATCTTCGCGCCGAGGTCAAAGCTCCACGTCGCGGCGGCGTTGGGCACGGCGGGTGTCTTGGCGCCTGACCCGGGCGCCATTTGCGTGAACGCCTGCGTCATGTCCGGCTCGGTGGGACCCGCGAGTAGCTCGTGAAACCCGACGAGCACCTCGCTCAGCGGCCGCTCGACCTCGTGCACGGTGACGCCCGGGAGGTTACCGGGGACTCGCGCCGGGAGGGTCACGACGTCGCCCGCGTCGCGAATTCGGAGCCGTGTACCGACCGTGCCCGATGTACCCTGTGCGGGCCGGTACATTCGTACGATCTGCTCGTGCGACATCTGGAACCCGAAGGGAAGGTACACTTCGGCGAAGGTGACGCAGAGCGCGTCCGGCCCCGGCATCGGCGACTCCTCCCCTTCCCAGCACGCGTCCGGCTGCTTGGCGGACTCCAGCCTGAGCCGCGAGATCACCGCCGCGCCGAGGGGGCCGCGGTCGCGCTTCTGCGCGGCGTCCCTAGCGAGCGCGGTCCACAGCGAGATCTCCTCGGGGGACGCTTCATCTTCCAGGTACGCGAGCTGGTCACCACCGCGGAGCGGCGCGAGCTTCAAACCTCTCGGAAGGTTACCGGGCTTCCACTGGAGCACCTCGAACCGCCGCCGCTTGTCCAGGACCGCAACGACGGCCGCCGCTTCGCCCATAGAGATACATGTTTCCTCGTCGTTCAAGTCCAGGTCGTCGTCGGCGTCGGGTCGCGGGTCCCACGTTCCGCGGGCGACGTCGTCGACGAAGTCGTGGAACGAATCGGCGGCGAGCGGCGCGTCGCGGTCCTCGAACCTGTGCCATCGCTGCGGCTGCCTGTCGATGAACCTGCCCCCGAAGGCAGCCTCGACGTCGGTCGGGGAGCCGATGCGGCCGGTGAACTGGTGCAGCTCCGGCGGGGGACGGGCGCCGGAGTCGCGAATCTCGCGGATCAGCGGGTCCTCCTTCATGTTGCGGTCGCACACCTCGATGTGCTGGGACGGGCGCGCCTCGAGCGCGTTCCAGTCCGGCGAGAGCACGGCGGAACCACCGCCGGGGGTGGGCTGGGATGCCGCACGCTGCGACAGCGGGGCGCGGGGCGCGGGGGGGTCCATGCCCTTGCCGCCAGAGCCGCCGGAGCCGCCAGAGCCGCCAGAGCCACCGCCGGACGACGGCACGAAGCTCCCGCCGCTCGTACCGCCGGTCCTGGGCGCATCGACGGTCTGGCGGAGCACGGTGTTGCGCGGTGCGGTCGCGGGTGCCTCCTCCTCGCCGGCGGGCGCCATACCGGTCGTGAGCTCGGTGACGAACGTGCCGAGGCTGTTCCGTCCACCCGCGCCCGGGTTCTGTCCCGCCGCGCCCGCGTTCCTCGCCTCCTCGTCGAGCGGCTCCTCGTCGAGCGGCTCCTGAGAGTCGGGAACCTCCGCGACGGCCATCGCGTCCTCGTCCTTGCCGCTGAGCGTCGCGAACGGGGTCTCGTCGAGCCGACGCCACTGTCTCAGGCACTCCTCCAGCCACCGGTGCGACACGATGCGCTGGAGACCCGTCTGCGCGGCTTTGGCCCACTTGGCACCCTCGAACTCGTGGCACACGAGGTGGGTGGACTTGCGGTCGAGGACGCGCATGTACTCACAACCCAGTGACTTGCACATGTTGATGAGCTGCTGCCTGCGCTCGCCCACGTAGCCGGTGACGCACACGCGCACGTCGGCCATGTCCGGGTGGCCGTCCAGCGTGAGCGGGGGATGGTAGAGGACGCAGTCGTCGATGGGCACGAGCTCGCCTTTATGGATGCACGCCTCGATCCAGTCCCACGAGACGACGCGCTTTCGTTCCTTCTTCGCGCGTTTGTAGATGTCCGCCTCGGCGCCGACGCCGGTGGTCATGAGGACGACGTGCGTCGTGGCGTCTTTGTCGTACTCGGTGACGATGTTCGCGCCGAGCCTGCGGAGGGACTTGGCGTGGTCCGCCGCCTTGGCCTCCGCGGTCGGTGAGTTGACGAACGATGCGGGATCGTAGAAGAAGGTCATGCCGAGCATGAACGAATCGGCGTTCTCGTCCGCCTGCAGCGACGACGCGAACATGGGCACGGACATGGCTGACGTGGGCCGGTGGGGAGTGCCAATTAGATGCACCCCTCCTCCTGGCACGAATCTGGCGGGACGCGACGCGCTGAACCGGGGGAACGGTGCGCGTGACGAGCGGTGCGGACCCGAGCGGTGCGGTGGAAAGCTCGAGTGATGTTCTCCGGATTCCGCGCGCGCGTGCGTTTGCGGGTGCGATGCGCCGCGTGCGGTTCGGTGTGCGTTGGATACGCACGCGAGAACGCGTCACCTCTTCCAAGAAGACGGAGAAGGAAAAAAGGGCTGTTGTTCCCCGTTCAAAATTAGCCGGGGGGTGCCATGGTTTCGAAGCTCAATGGAAAATTTAGACCGTCGTTTGTGGTTCGTTTGTGGCCCGGATTTAAATTTGCAAACAACCCCGCTTTTCATTCAAACGGAGGCGGCACAACGCGACGCGTCGTGTGAGAGACGAAAGGGACGCCCACTAGGACGCCTCGCGCCTCTCGTTCGGAGTATCGTCACTGTCATTCGCAGGCGATCGTATCCGCGACAGGCACCGCGCGCACGACCCTTCGCGAACTCTCGAGCCGCGTGAGACCCGCGCGAGATTTGATTTGAGTTTTCGCGTGACTCGGACACCAAGATGGCCGCCGTAGTCACCGCGCCCGCGTGCGAGAATGACATGAACGCCACGAACGTCGGCCCCACCAACCCTCTACTGGACGGTGCCTGCGACGATGACGACAACGAGCTCACCGCCGAGCAGAAGAAGATCATCGAGGACAGGCTCAAGGCGCTCCAGGCGCGCTTCAAGGCTTTCGAGGAGAAGACCACGCAGCAGAAGATCGACGAGCTCATCATGGCCAACGAGGCCTACGGCCTGACCCAGGAGGAGGCCGAGATGGTCCTCCGCGTCTGCAACAACAACGAATTCGAAGCCTCCGACAGGCTCACCGAGGAGGCGGACGGCTTCACCTTCCTCAACGCCATCCGCTCCATGGTGGGACAGGAGAAGCGCGCGAGCCGACTCACCGGCCGGAAGCGCCAGGCCGAGGAGGAACAGCTCGCCAGGCGCACCAAGATCCTCCGCCGCCGCCGCGACCAGGCCGACGTCGACCCCGAGGCGTCCGACTTCGAGGAGGAGGAAAACTGGGACGAGGACGATCCGTCCCTCTGGGAGGATTACGCCGACGAGCCCGTGCAGGAGATGAGCCACGGCGTCCACTTTGTCCGCCACGCCAAGACCCACAGACACACGGGCGGACGCCTGAAGCTCGACGACGCCATCGCGGCGATGCAGAAACGGGAGCAGATGCTCAAGGAGAAGAAGGAGAAGGAAACCGCGGAGGGCAAGTCCGAGTCGGAGGCGTCGCCGGACAAGGCTGAAAAATCCGAGTCCCCCGCCGAGAAGCCCGCCGACGAGGAGGCCAAGCCCACCGACGAGCCCGGCGCCGAGGGTGCCGACGCTGCCCCCAAGGAAGAGGTAGAACTCGATCCCCTCGATGAGCTCATCAAGAACTGGTCCGGGGCGCGCATCAAGGCTTGGAACAACAGGGAGAGGAACGAGAACCAGTACTACTACCGCTTCAACGCGCCCGGCGAGAGACAGGGCGAGGGCAAGTGGAGCGAACAGGAGCACGAGCTTTTCATGGCCACGATGGAGAGTGTGAAGAAAGGCGAGCTCAAGGATGCCGCCGGCAACGTCGTGCCCATGTACCAGTGGGGCTCCTTCTCCAAGTCTATCCCCGGCCGAGTCGGGTACCAGTGCTCCAACTACTACCGCTCGCTCATCACTCAGAACAAGCTCGAGGACGAGAACTACCAGGTGGACGACGAGGGCAAGCTCCGATTCAACTTCAAGACAAAGGGCTTCACCCGCGACGAGTCCGGTCGCATGAAGAAGGGGCCCGCGGTGCCCAAGGCTCCCAGGGTTCCCAAGGCTCCCAAGGCTCCCAAGGACAACACCAAGGCTCTGGAGAAGAAGAGGGCGGCTGAGGCCAAGAAGAAGGCCAAGGCGGAGGCCAAGGCTGCGCGGGATGCGGAGAAGGAGGACAAGACCTTCAGAAGTTCCTGCAAGTTCGACACCATCCGCCGCAGCGGCCGGGCCAACGGCACAAAGAAGTACTCTGACGGCGACGCCTCCGAGGACGAAGAGGACCTCGGCCCCGTGCTCCCGGGCTTCATGGATCCCCTCACCAGGATGCCCATCGAGGAACCCGCCATCTCCCCGTACGGCCACGTGTGTGGCTACGAGATCTGGTGCAAGATTCTTCGCCAGGAGGGCACCAAGGACACCTGCCCGTTCACCAGGCAGCCACTCAAGCGCCGCCAGCTCGTCATCCTGACCCACGACAACATCACGGAGTACCGCGAGAAGATGGTCGAGACGCAGAACAACTGAGCCGTGAACCGAGCCGTGAACCGTGGGGTTCACGACGATTAAACTTTAATACGACACGACACGATTAATCTCGACGATCGCGCCACCGATACTCGTCATGCCGATGAATCACCAGCCGAATCGACAGCAGCGGCTTTAACCGTCGACGCCCAGAAACTGATATGGCACTATAAGAAACTGACATCGTTGCTCCGATCTCGTCACATTCTCGATGGGGCGCAGGAAGGACCGCCATCGGGAGCCGTCCGCGCGCCCCCCCGATGAGGAGGACAAGCTCTCCTGGCGCAGTGCCGGCGGCGACGTCTGGGAGCGCGCGCTCGACGAATCGGATCTCGGGCGCGACGTCGACCCGGACAAGAGCTTCTTCGATGCGGAGGACGTGACGCGGGCGGTCGATCGCATGACGACCGCGATGCTTCGCGCGGGCGGGGTTGGGTGCGTGCTCAAGGGCGGCCTGAACCTCTTCTCGTGGATCGCCGGCAGACGCAAATCGAGGCGGCGCGGCCAACCCGGTCCGTCCGTCCGCGACGCGCTGCACGATACCGCGGCGTTCGCGTCGTTCCTCGTGGCTTTCGCGGGAACGTACGTCTCCGTGGACGAGTGCCTGGCGCTGAGGTACGGGAAACAGCAGAGCAAACAGTGGAGGGCCGCTGTCGCCGGTGCGGTCGCGGGGCCCGCGCTCCTACTCGCGGACGGGCCGCACGTCAAGGGCGGGGGGGGCAAGAGGCACTACGGGCTCGCCACCTATCTGTGGCTACGTTCCACCGTGCTCATCGCTCGATGCGGTTTGAAGCGGCGCGAGTTACCGGATACCCACCCGCTCGTGAAAGCCGCGCTCGCGCCCTTCGCGCACGAGCACGCCGACGTCGCGCTGATGGTGGCGAGCACCTGGGTCATCCTCTCCTGCTTCGTGCTCAAGCCCGACGCACTCACCGGCGCCTACGGATCGTTCCTCAACAAACACGGCGGGAAGACCAAGGCGCACTACGCCGCGCTGAGAACGATGGCGCTCGCATCCACGGCGGCCGAGACCCGCCGTGCGATCCATACCGCGGCGAACGCGCTGTTCCAACCGGGATCCACAGCGCACGAGGCGCTCGTACACGTGGCGAACATGGACGACGGTTCGCTCGCTAAAGCCAAGCCGAGCCTGTGGGGCCTCGTGCTCTACCCGGGCTCAAACGCTTTTACCCACTTTCTCCGGTTCTACCGCGGCGCCCTGGGCCGTGCGCTGCCGATCTACGTCCCGCTCTACGCGGTCCCGGCGCTCATCGTCCACAGGCATAACCTGTTGGGTCCATGTGGAGGTGTCTTGGCGATGAGAGCGGTTTTAGGCGCGGGCCGGTCCAGCGCGTTTCTCGCCGCGTATTGCGCCTGCGCTTGGGCGGCGCCAGACGCGTTGCAACGGCTGGTGTTCGGCACACTGAGCGCGTGGACCGTGTCGGCGTCCGTGCCCCTCGCCGGCCTCGCGGTGCTGATCGAGAAGCCCAGCCGGCGGCAGGAGCTTGGGGTGTACTGCGCGTCGAGGGCGCTGGAGGCGGCGGCGGTTTGTTCGGTGTCGTGGGGGTGGACGCCGCGGTCGCTGGCGACGCGGACGAGGGCGGACGTGGCGCTGTTCGCGGCGGGCGCGGCGGCGATCATGCACTGCTACAACACGGAACGGGACGTGTTCCGGAGCAAGTACCTGAACGTGCTGGATTTTGTGTTTGGGAACGCGGGGCACGGACGGCAGCGCATCAGGCACGTCGGGAGTTACTACCAGGTGGCGTTCGCGGCGCGGGAAAAATATCATAGAACTCAGTCGTCCGCAGAGTGATGTCATACGTACGTTGTGATGAGTTCTACTTTACTAAGTTTGAGTTATACTAATAAGGACCGCCCTCGCCCGCGAGCCCGAACGCCTCGTTCGTGAGCCTGAACAGTTTCACCGTCCCATCGCCCCCGCAGGTCAACACCCCCGCGTCTTCCAAAGCCACAATGTCCGACACGCCAACGTATACCATGTTCTGACCGCCGCCCCGGGGAGCCACGAACGTGTGCCGCTCGTGCGCGCCGTGCACGCGCTGCACGTGATCACCCGTGCCACCACGCCACACGCGCACGTCACCGTCTTTACACCCGGAGACCAGTAAACCGCGTGAACCTCCGCGTAAACCGACACTCGCCAACGCGGTGACCTTGGCCGAGTGGCACTCGCCGCCGCTCCTCCCGCACGAACGCCAAAGCACCGACCGCGCGCCGTCCGCGGACCCGCCGAGCAGACGCAGGTCGTGCGCGGCGACGTCCCCGTTCCGGCCCGCGGTCGCCACGAGCGGCCACGGGCCCGCGCCGCATCCGGCGTCCGACCCCGCGAGAGTCGTCACCGCCGTGGCGCCGCCCTCGTGAGGTGAAAACGCACCCGCGGGCCTTGACGCGCACAGCGTATCCCACAGCATCACCGACGCGCCCACGGCGTCGTCGTACTCCGTCGCGCACATGTTCTTCCCCACGGCGGCGATGGTCATCGGGGAGAGGTAGGTCAGCGCCTCCACGCGCGAGTCTTTGTACCGCGGGGTCCAATGAGAAGTCGGCTTTCCGAGGTCCCCGTCGGATCGAAACGCGCATAAATCGCCGTTCCAGCCGCCGATCGCGAACCCCGCGCCCGTGCCCGGGGACCACGCGACCGCCGTGACCGGCGACACGTCCTTGGCGCGGGGTATCGCCACCTCGCCGGCGCGTCCGCCGTCCTCGTCGGCGTGGGTGTCGAAGCGCCAGAGCACCGCGGTGCCGGCTGCGGCGCCCGCGAGCAGGACCGGCCGCAACGGGTGCGACGCGACGCACCGCGCGGAAACGTCGGTGGACGCCTCGCGCGTCGTCCGTCGCGTACGCTCGGGGGTCGTCGAGGGACTAGATTCTTCGACCGCGCGCGCGGCGGCGGCGGCGGCGGTGCTCCAGTCGCCGCTCGGATACATGGACCCGCCGCCGTGGAAAATTGGATACACCGGGTCGGGCACCCGCCTCGGGCCCACCCCGGGCATGCGCTCGTCAACCTCCCGCCCGCCCGGCGCCCACCACGACTCGTTCGGCCATGTGTTCACGTCACCGACGCTCCAGAGCGTCGCGTCGCGCGGGACGGCCGCGGCGGACTCCAGCGCCGCGCGGCCGTTCGCGTCGGCGTCCGCGCCGAGCCGTCTTAGATCCGCGACCACCAGACCCTTCTTGACCGCGGCCAGACCGAGCTGGTGCGGCGCCGCCGGGTTGAGGCACGCGCCGTAGAAGGCGTCGCCGGTGAGCTTCGCGATCTCGAGCGGGGTTCTGAGCGCGCGGATCGAGGGCGCGGGCCCGGTCGGTTTCGTCGGGGTGAACGACGTGTTGACGAAGACGTCAAAGCCAGATTGTAAAAAGTTGACCCCGTGGGAGGCGCGAGGGGACGGCGTCGTGGGGCTCATCGGCGTACGGTCCTCGTTCGAGACACGTCGCTTCGTACCCCCGACGCGAATGCGCTCGAGGGTCGCGAACCTGGGCGACCCCGGCGACGGAGCCGCCGCGGCCCGGGCGGAATCGTCGTCAACGTTCAAATTGTCGTCACCGTTCGAATCGAAGTCGATATTTGCCGCCGCCCTCATCGCCAGCTCGCGTCTCCGCATCAGCGACTCGCGCACCTCCGCCACAGGGATCGCCACGCGCCTTTGAAGCGCATCGATACACTCGCGAACCCTCGATTCAGGGTTCAGGCTCGAGCACGCCTCCGCCGCGAGCGCCGCCGCCGCGAGCCGACCGCGAAGAAAACCGCCGGATTCGCCGCCGCCGCCGCACCGCTCCAACGCCGCCAGAGGCATGCCGCATCTCTCCAGCGCGAGGATCAACCGGACCGTTCCTACCCTCGCGGCGTCCGCGGCGGCGTCGGCGAGTCGCGGCGCGACGCGGCGTAAGGCTTTCCTCGCGGAGATGAACCCGCATAGATCCGCGGACGACGCGAGAATTGAGAGCGTCGTGACCGCCTCGCGCCCGTCGCCGCACATCCACCGGACCGCCGCGAGGGTCCACCCGTCCCCTTCGAGGCTGGGCACCACCTCCCGGCGCAGAAAGTCCTTCACGAGCGGTGGAAGGCTCGCCGGAAGCGGAGCCTCGGCGTCAGCGGTCCTCGGATCCGCGGCGGCTGCGGCGGCGTTCACCCGACTCTCGGATGCGTTCGCGGTGGAGGATCCTCCGTCCATTGCGCCGAAGCCCGCGAAAGCATCCATCGATATCATGCCGTCGTCACTCACACCGCCGCCACCGACGATCCCGGCGTCGTTCCGGGCGGATCCCACGCGGGTGAACGGGGCCCCGGTATCGACGGAGGGGTTCGAGGTGTTGGCATCCGCGGGCGCGAACCTCGCGACTGTCACCGCCAGCGATAGGTCCCCGAGCCTGCGCCACACCAGCGCCGCGGCGTCCGCGTGCTGCCCCGCGAGCACGAAGAACGCCGCGGCGAACGAGTACCTGTGCTTGGACATGAGCGCGTACGCGTTCTTCAGCGCCGCCTCCCTGTGCCGATCCTCGGCAAAGTTCCTGGATAAAAACTCAGCCAGCCTGGTTTCCCGGGACGCCTTGAAGAGCCCCGCGAGGACGCTGGTCCTGCCTAGGGCGGCGTACAGCAGCGCGCAAGGGTTCTCACCGCCGGGGTCCCGCGTCGCCGCGAACTCCGCGCGCGCGGCGGCGTCCACGAGCCGGCGAAGCTCGCCCGTGTCCCTCAGCCACAGCGGCGCGCCCAGTCGCCTCAGATCCTTCCACGACTTGTCCTTTGACTCGTCGTTCAAAACCGACGACAGAAGCGCGTCCTGCGTGTCGCACTGCAGCGCCCACGCGAGCTCCACCCCCCGCGGGCCATACGCGTCGAGCCGTCCCTCATCTCGATGAGACCGCAGCTTCCGCTCGCGGCTGAGCATCCGGAAGCGGCGGCCGGCTTCGTCTATTTGCCCGTACGAATCCGTCCCGCCGTCCGCGTCTACCAGCGCGTCGAGAGCGCCGAGCAGCGCCATGCGCCCGTCCGAGCCCAGGCCGACGAGCACGTCGCCGTGCGACGCCACCAGCTCGGCGCCTTCCTCAGCCTCGGCGGCGGAGAAGCGCTCGTGACGTACGGGCGCGCGAACCCGGCGTCCCGGCGTCGTCCTCTCAGCCCCGGCGGTTTTTTCATCGTCGGCGGCGGGCAGGTCCTGTCCAAAGGCGAAGAGCGGTTTGGGTTTGGGAGGCGCGGGGGCGAACCCCGCGAATCCGCCGAACGCATTCGCGTCGAACTCGGAAACGTCGTGTTCGCTGCTTTGGGCTACTTTGGGCGCCGAGCCGAAGCCGAATGCGGCGGCGTCGAAATCAATCGGGACGTTCGCCTCCGCCTTTGACTCGACCCCGTCACCTTCGGCGACGAGCTCGGCGATTGGCACCGGCGCCAAACCTCCGCGGCTTCCTTCACCCGCCTCCCCGTCACCAATCGCGCGGAGGTGCGCCAGCACGTGCCGCGCCGCGAGACGCGCGCGCCCGACCTCGCCCCGCGCGAGCCAGTCGAGCAAGACGCTCGGGTGGTACTCGCGCGCCGGCGCCGCCTCGGTCGCCAGCGCCATCGCGAGGCCGGCGCCGCAGCCCAGCGCGAGAACCTCGCGTCCCACGCCGACGACGAGCGACTCACCGCGCGCGGCCCACGCACACGCGCTGACGTTCGCGTGAAACAGTCGGTGACGCAGCATGGTCCAGGGTGATGCGACGGATGAACGAGACGAATGAACGCCAAAGTCATTTCCGGGGACTCGAGCGTAAATTGAAACCGCCGGGCCGGCGCACGTCGCCAGCAGTGAGCATCCCGCGCCCGCGTCGAACCACCTCAACATGACGGGCTCAGATGTAGATGACGACGATGTTTCATCGCCGTGTGTGATGATTTCGGACTCGAGAGTGAACGTTCCGCCGAGGTGGGTGGTGCTCTCCGCTTCGTACACCGCGACTTTTCCGTCGGCGAAGGCGACGGCGAGTACTTCGCCGAAGGGCGCTGGCGCCACGGCCACCGCGTCCGAGGGCACGCCCTCGTGTATGCCGACGTGCGTGTCGGTCGGTTCATGCGTGTGCGTCGCGGCGGTTCGTATCTCATCGCGGGCGTTACCCGCGGGCGTTAAGGTCCCGGCGGCGGTGACCCGCCACGCCAACGCGCCGCCGGCGTCGTCGGCGGTGACCGCCGTCGAGTCGCCGCTTTGCGCGCAGACGGAACAAATCACCGACGTCACCCTCGCGCCGTGCCCGATGAAACTCGCGCTCGCGCCCGCGTCGGCATCATCGTCGTTTACGTCGGCATCATCGTTTTTCTGGAACCGCGGCTCGTCCAGCCGTACGTCGCGGAACGACGTCCCGGCTTCGACGGAGGCGAAGCGTATCCTCGCCGTTCGCCCCGAGACGCCGACGGGTTCGCACGTCCACGAGGCGTTTCCCGCGTTGACCCGCTCGTAACCGCCCGATGCGATACGAACCGTCGTCCAGAGGTGCGCCCGGGGGATGGTCAACCCTTGGCCTACACTCGAACCCTCGGCGCCGACGACGCGCCACGCGCGGACGTACCCGTCCCTCGATACGCCGACTACGTATTCGCCACCCGTCACGGAGAGCCACTTAGCGGCGAACAGGTCCGGTCCGTGCGTCTGTATCACCAGCGCCTGGCGCATCGTGTCCCCTTCGTGGTGACCGCCACCGATCGCACCGTGGTGGGCGGTGGTCCAGAGACGCACCGCTCCATCGGCGGCGACGGTGAGCGCGCACAGCTGTGCAGGACCCGGGCGGGTCGATTGAGAGTTGACGATTAAAGCGTCGACAACCGGCGCCGGGTGCGTGAGCGTCTCGCGTCCCTCGTATTGCGCGTCCCCACCGCCGCGCCATAGAAACGCGCGGCGCGAGCCGGTCCCCGCAGTGATAATCGCGGCGGCGGTTGATGTCCCCGCGGCGATGAGCGCCTGCGCGACGGGCGCGCGTCCCCGCCGGCGCCACTCCGCGTTGTCCGAAGATGGCGATGCCTCCTCTCCCGTGGTGGGCGGCTCCCACTTCGCGACGCGCCATTCGAACGCGCCGACGAACCCGGAGGACGTGGCCACCGCAATAGTCTCGCCGTCATCCGTCCACGTCAGCGCGGTCGCGTCCGCGTCCAGCGCGATGCGGTCGACGCGCATCCACGCGTCGCCGACGTTCGCATCGCCGCTCGCGTGGCTCGGGGCGTACAGGTGGACGGCGCCTTGTGCGCCCACCGCGAGGAGGCCCCTGCGCTCCTCGCCCGGCGCCCACGCGCACACGATCCTCCCGGAGCCGGACGCCGTGGTTTCGCCGTCCTCCGCCCCGGGTCGCAGCACGACGGGGGCGTCGGAGAGTGCACCCGACGCGCTAACCTCGGAGACGACGACGACCTCCCCGGATGGGTAGGCGACGTCGACCGCGTCACCGGCCGCGCGGGGCAGCAGCGCCACCGCGCCGGTCGCGCCGCCGGTGACGCGCTGCCGCAGCTCCAGCGCGACCCCGCCACCCGGCGCCATCCCGCCAGACGCTCCGCGGCGCCCTTCGCAATGGCCGGCAACCTTTGATAACAACGAGAAACTGTGTGGGGCACTCAAAAAGAGACGTGCTCCACAACGCGGGGCGCGGAGTGAGAGCGCGACCGACGGCATGCCGACGCCGGCGAGCGCGCCGCCCGGGACGGCTCCGGACGTCGCTCCCACGACGACCGCGTCCCCGGCGCTCAAGCGGGCACCCGTGATTCCCACGCCGGCGCCGCATCCCGCCGCGGCGATGCATCCCGGGATCGCATCGTTCGCGCCGCCCGGGGCTTCGCACCCGAGCGCCGTCCCGGGGTACCCCGAGATCGACCTCACGCAGGTCCCGGACGACGGATCGTTCAACCCGCTGCTGGACCCCAACTACACCGCGCTGCAGCTCGCGCTGGCGCAGGCGGTGGAGCGCGATCCGGAAGGGGCGACCGCCTTTTACCTGGAGACGTGCGGCAAAGGTCCGCGCGCGATGGTCCGGCGAATCGTCGACGGGATCGTTCCGGGCGCGCCGGTGGGAGGGATGCCGGGCGTACCGGGGGCGTACCCCGGAGCGTAGACACACCGGGCGATCGGATCCGGGCGCGTCAGTGCGACCAACGCCGGGCGGGGTGAGACATGAGATAATTTTGATGAGGGTCGACGGTGTGCCACGCGAGGCACCGGCGTGGCGTAGAGACGACGCCCCAGCGTAGCCAGTAGAAGGAGTAGCCTTTTAAATCTAGATGCGAGCGTTAGCGCAGAGAGGTCCCGTCGTCGTGGTGGCTAAGAGGTGAAGGGTATCGTCTAACACATTCGTCTATAAGCGGCTACTACAAATGGAATCAATTCCGGAATTCCTCGAAGGGATCCTTCCGTCCCGCCGCCCCGCGGGCACCCTCTTCTCGTTCGTGTAGGACGTGAACAGCGCACCGGTGTTCCCGAGACTCCTGATGGACTGAATGACGATGTCGTGCTCGTCCCGCACGTACGGCTGCCTGCTCCGTCCGGTCCTCTGCATCTTGTCCAGGCACACGCGCGACGTCCGTCCCCAGTCCGAGTCGTTCGTCTCGACGATGACACCAGTCACCGGACACTTGACGCGCCGCAGCTTCTTTATGTCCACCCGTGGGTCCGCGGATACGACGGTGATGTTCCCGATGGGGTTACCCGACCGTGGCAGGGTCGGGTGAGGGGCGGTCTCCAGTGCTCCCATGAGTGCCCCCGATTGTGAATTGCCATTTTTGGCAACTGGTGAAAAAACGAGGCGACTGGATGAGGCGACTTGCGGGGGTGAACTAATATCGCATGCCGTTGCAAAGAAACTAATCTTATTCCAGCTAAGTAAACTATCAGTGATACAGGGAGATACAGACATCCATCATCATCAGTGGCTGTGCTCCGGGGTGGCCAGCGCTGACATGAAGATGACGAAGCATCCGATGGAATACGCCGAAAACGCCCAGAAACGATCCACGCGGCTGGGCGCTCCGTGGACGATGACCGACTCCTCGCACAGAGCCACCCCTGTCCCGGACTCCATCCCCCCTTTACCACTCCCCCCCTTACCGCTCTTAACCCCAGTTCTGATCTCCCCGCACGCCCTGGCGCACGTCTCGAACTCATCCGTGCTCACCTCTGTGGCTCCGATGTATAGGAAAGTACCCGCGGAGAGTCCTTCCAAGATGAGCAGCGTCAAGCCACCCGCCTGGTTCGCTGCGAGGCCGATGCAGATGCCGAGCGGTGTGACGCACGCGAAGAGGACGATGAGCACGAGGGACTCGAACCTGGTCAGGCCGTACTTGATGAACTTGGCGCCGATGGAGAACGCGGCGGGCGCCTTGTGACTGCAGATCGCGGTGGTGAGCGCGATGATGCTGTCGAATTCGTGCTGCACCCCGAGGCTCACTCCCGCGAGCACCGCGTGGAGCGAGATGGCGAAGAGGATCACGAACGCGTTGTAGAAGTTGTTGCTCGAGTGCTGCTTGTGCTCTGAGACGGTCACGGCGTCGTCGAAGGTCTTCGGAGCTTCCGGATCGTCTTCGGATCCTTTGTGCCCGTGAGCGGAATCGCCGTGGCCGTGGCCGCCGTGCGCGTGGCCGTGCGAGTGTGCGCCGTGGCCCTCGTGGTCCATCTCGGAGTGCGAGTGCGTGTGGAAGAGGACGCGCTCGACGAAGAAGACCAGGATGTAGCCGAGCACGACGAGCGTGTAGGAGAGGGGGTACTTGCCGCCGTACTCGTGCTCCTCGCCAACCTCGACGACGTGGGGGAGGATGTGGACGAGGCCGGCGGTGAGGAAGATGCCGCCGGAGAAGGCGTTCATCAGCGAGATGATGCCGGTCATCTTGGGGAGCGACCTGACGATGGCCAGCGGGAGCAGGCCGCCGACGAGCGCCTCGAAGAAGATGACGAAGAGCAGGCCAATCTTGAGGTTGAGGTGCGCGGTGCTGTCCTCGTCCTCGTCGCCGTGGTCATCGTGGCCGGCGTGATCGTGGCCGGCGTGCTCGTCCTCCTCATCGGTGGAGCTATCCGACCCGGCGAGCGCCACGGGGAGGTTCGAGAGCGCCAAGACGGCGAGCAGTGCCAAGATCTGGGTCCGGGCGCTGCATCGCGCGAAAATGTGAGCGGCGGACATGTTCCGGGCGACTCTCTGATGGGCGCGAGGGTGGCGCGCGTTGGGTAAGAAGCGGTCGCGGGGGGGCTGACCGGTGTGAAAGTAGTCGATGTCGCGCTTCGGCGAACGTCCACGGTGGTGCGTCCGGGCGGTCGGCGGCGCGTGTGCGAGTGGCGTCAGCTCAACAATCGAAACACGCGTTCGTTGCCGTTGCGCCGCCATTATCACGGTACCATATCACGCAGCACCGCCCACGTCGACGGTCTATTTCTGAGTAAAGATGACCCGTATAAATCGACAGCACGGCACCGCCTTCGTCTATTTTTTCTCCGAGTTTCGATACCACTGGATCGGGACTCTTTTTAATGGGCCCAGTTGTAGGTTACAACTTCCCCGGCCACATTCTCGGGTGTGAGCGTCGAGTCGGCCCCCACACGGCGTCCGCGCGAGCTGCTCGCGAAGACGCCGAGATGTACGACGGCATGATGGACCCGGGCGGGGGCGAGTTCGACCCACGACCCGACCTCAGGTGCGTTCCCACCCGACGAAGCGCTCCATCCGTCGTCCCTTCGACGGCCACCCGGGTGTGCCGGGTGTTACAGTGCACCGCGGATCTCACGATGCGCCCCTACCTCCCCGTCCCCATCCCGAACTATCCCTGACTGACCGTCCCACCCTTCTCCCTACCCTTCATCTCCAGCGGCTCGTGGGAGACGTACGCCGTGGACAACCAGGAGCCGTTCCTCCGCGCGTTCGGCTCCGCGTTCCACACCGGCATCCCCGCGGTGGTTCGCCCGAAGGAGCTCCACGTCCTGACGCACGACCGCGACGGGGGCGCGCTGGAGGACACGCTCGTGCTGGGCGACACCGCGGTGGTGAACCGCACGCGCGTCGGGCACCCGTGCGAGATCGTGGGCCCCGACGGCGCGACGATGACGGTCACCGCGCGGTGGGACGGTGACGTCTGGGTGGAGGTGGACGACTCGCTCGTGATGGAGACGCGAAGGTGGCGCGAGGGCGAGCTGCTCGTGGTGGCGCGAACCGTGACGAACGACGACGGCACGCTGGTGACGAGCAAGGCGTTCATGGGCGCGCCGAGGACGAAGGCGCCCGCGTTCGAGGCGCCCTCCCCCGCCGCCGCCGCGCTCTCCCCCGCAATGATGCTCTCCTCCACGCCCGCGATCGGAATGAAAGGATCCGGATTGAAAAAGGGAACGAGGAAGGGAGGCGCGCTCGGCGCGGACGGCGATTTCGACGACTCGCGCAGCGACTCCGGGTCGGTGTACTCGCAGGTGATGGACGCCGCGCGCGGGCTTATGTTCGGGGAGTCCAGCCCGGGGGGCTCGGAGCGAGGACTCACCACCCGGGGCGGCGCGGGCGCGAGAGCCTCGGCTGAATTCTTCAGCCTCGACCCCGCTCGCGTCCCGCTCCGCGGCGCGTTCCCTTGCTCGCTCAAGGGCGCGACGGGCCACCTGTACATATTCGAGTTCCACGTCGGGTTCGGCGCGGTGCACCTCACCGACGTCAACCGGTGGGGCACCCCCGCCAAGCTCATCAACAACCTGGAGATCTCGGGCTCGGCGAAGCTCTCGGTGGGTTTATCCACCGGCGCGGTGCTCAACTTTGACGACGTGGAGGACAGAGACGCGGCGTACGACTGCATGGTGAACATGCTGGAGAAGATCCCGCCGTCGCCTGACGAGGAGGTCCACGGCGGGGACCCGACGCACAGGGTCCCGGTGCCCCTCCGCTTGGGTTTTGAACCCGAGCGGTACGTCATCGTTCACGTTTCCAGGACGGAATTTCTTCCCGAGACGTGCGCCGGTTGCATCCCCATCGCGATCGCCGCGATGGGCAGGTACGGCACCGCGGTTCCCAGCGGCGGGGTGTGGACCCCCGGTGTGTACTCCCCGTTTAACCGCACGCTGATTTTCCCCGCCGCGGAGGCTGACTTGGCGGCGGATGCCGTGGACATCACTGTGATGGCGGGGGGGTTGGGCGACGGCGGTCAGACTGTCGGTAAGTGCACGCTGCCCCTCGCGATGATGCCGAGGACGCGCGCGGGTGCAAACGAGGTCAAGGCGAACCCGTGGACGGTCGGGGTCAAGTCCATGGACGACGCCGATGGCGACGAAGACGGCGGCAGGCGGGTCAGCGATGACTTCAGCGATGAGTACGTGAAGACGCCCGCGAGCGGCGGCAAGCGACGGCATTCCGGCCGTGTTCCCCCCGCGGGCGAGCTCACGATCGCCGCGTGGATCGGCACCGCGGCGGACGTCAACGAGCTCGGCGGCGGCGCCATCACCGCCAAGCTCAGCGCGGGTGCGAACGACGCGAACAAGCCCGCCGTCGTCAGGGTACCCCCCGCGGTGTCCCGGGTCACCGTGAACGTTCACAGGGTCCGCGGGGTCCAAACCAAGGGCCTCGCGCGGATCGACGAGGATGAATCGGGCGCCGACGTGGACGATGCCGTGGCGCTCACGTGCCGCCTCGCGATCGGCGGGCAGGTGCACGAGACGCCGCGCGCGTCGCACTCCCCGGCGGAGCAAGCCGGGTGGCCGGCGCCGGACGTCCCGATGACGTTCACCGCGCCCGAGCCCAGGAGCGGGCTCCTCAACCTCGACCTCCTCGGCCCCGACGGCGAGAGCATCGGGCGCGTGGACGTCGACCTCGCCTCCCTGCAGCTGCGCCCGAAGGAGGGCGCGCCGCGGAGGCACTGGATCAAGCTCAGGGCGCCCCCCGCGCCGGACGCGCCGTCCGTGACAACCTCGGCTAGGACCAGCGTTCGAAGCGGTTCTTCCCGCCGACACAAGCGCAAGTCCGGGGACGGAGCGGGTGGCGGGTTCTTCGGCGGGTTCTTCGGCGGTGGGCAGCCGTCGCAGCCGAGCACGGTGTACGAGGAGGGTGAGTCCGAGAGTGAGTACGACGGGTACTCTGACGAGGACGAGACGGAGGCGACGTCGGAGACGGGGACGGATTTCACCGGCGAGACGGACGAGGAGGAATACTTTGGCGAGGTTCTGGTGGATGGGTTCGTGGACGAAGGGTGCGGACCCACCGCGGGGATCGGTAAGAAGCCCCCGCTCGGTGAGCTCTCGCTGGAGATTCTTTCGATCCGCGGGTGCACCCCGGAGGGCGGGGGACGAAAAGCGGCCCCCGCGGTTATGCTCAAGCTCGGCGGGTCATGGGCGCACCTCCCCGCGTCTACTAGCGGCGGCGGCGCCCCCGCGGAATGGCGCCGCGAGATCATCGCCGCGGTGTACGACGGGTCGGACTGCGCCGAGATTGGCGTGTTTGACCAGTCCGCCGAGGCACTCACGCCGCTCGGCTTTGTCAACGTGCCCGTGAGGAAACTCCCGCGCGGGTATCCGATGGTCTCGACCCTCGCGCTCGGCGGCGCGAGGGAATCTAACCCCCACGCCGAGATTACCATCCGCGCCAAGTTCACGCCGCTGGTGTCGAGGGGCGCACAACTGTTCCAGAGCATGTCCCCGCCGCTGCCCACGTCCGCGTACGTCCACGAAGGGGTCGGCCCCGCGGAGCTCGTGAGGCTGCAGCGCGAGCTGGCGCTCGAATCCCTCCTGGAAGGACCGGCGCCGTTGCCCGAGTCGATGGTCTTCGCCATGCTCCCCCAGCCCAAGCCCGCGGCCGCGACGCAAAAGGCGGCCGCGAAGGGTGTCAAGGCGTGCACAGTACGGATCGCCGCGGCGCTCGAGACGTACAGGCTCGAGCTCGGCTTTGTCGCCCGCGCCGTCGCGTGGGAGAGCCCCGTCGCCGCCGGATTTCTACACGTGTTCATCCTGTGGGCTCTATTCAACCCGAACGCGGTGTTCCCGTGCCTCGCACTCTGGCTCGCCGTCCGCATGTCGGTGTTCAGCCGCGGCGGGCAGTGGACCTTACTCGGCGCGGACAAATCCCACGCCGCGGGTAGCTTTGACGTCCGAGTCGCTCCCCCGGGTTCCAAGCTCGCCGGATCAGAGGTGGCCGGGCTCGTCGGTAAGGCTCCGTCGCTCGCGGGATCTAGCGTGGGCGGCGCGGTGGTGGCCATGAGCAAACGCGCGCACACGTCCGCGTCACGGGCGCTGGGTGTTAACCCCGGCGTGGATGCGTACGAAGGGTGCGTGCAGACGGCGTATTGGGCGCAGGCGCTGGCGAGGCACGCGGTGCCACTCGCGGAGGCGCTTCACGACCTGGTGACGTGGCAGGATGCGGGCCGGAGCAACGCGTTCATGATGTTCTGCTTCGGCGCGTCGTTCTTCACGATCTGGGTGAAGCTGAGGGTGGTGGTGCTGGTGGCGTGCTTCGTGGCGCTGAGGCACCCGGCGATGTGGAAGCCGGCGACGCAGCCGTTTCGACTCGCGTTAGCCGCAGAGTAATGTTAAGTTTGCGACGAGACGCGTTAGGGTAGAAAGAAGAATGCGATGTAAAATTTCAAGGCGTATATACAGTTTGTGTGTTGCTATGTCGCTCGCGCGCATCCTGCTTGTGTGGCGCCCTCCCTTCAGATGCAACGTAGATCGCCTTGATGAATGGTCAATGACATGCTTTCATCGAATTAAATTGTCAGAAATATTTCCCTTCCACGACAATTTAACCCGCTTGAACATTCATCGAGGCGATCGAACATCTGACCAAAGGCAATATTCCCATCTGAAGGGAAGGCGAGAACGTGTGCGGTGCGCGTTACTTCGTCTGTCTGGGTCATCACGCGGTGGTCGCGATGGCGGTCTTCTTTTCTTCCGCAGCCTTGGCCTCCTTCGCGGCTCTCTTCGCCGCCTCCTTCTTCGACTTTGTCTCCCTGTACGCCGCCACCGCCTTCTCCATCTCCGTGCGCTTGCGCCGCTGCTTCTTGGACCAGGTCTCTTCCTCGGGCTGCTTCTCGCCCGTGTTGCGTCCCCCTTTCATGTCTGGGTGCTTGAGCATGAACTCGTGGACGTAGCCGCGGACCTTGTCGAGCTCCTCCTGGAAGAGAGCCTGCTCAGCCTCGCTGTCCTCCCAGAGATACTCCCAGACGCTGTGGCTGCGGGTCAGGCCGACGGACGCGAGGGTGGCGGTATCGGGCTCGAGGACGATGCCGTAGGGCGCGCCGCCCTTGCAGAGGCTCTCCACGGCGTGGGTGCCGCGCGTCTCCTCGACCTTCTTCTTGAGAGTCGCGACGGTGTCGACCTCGGGGTTCAGCTTGAGTCGCAGGGTTTTCCCCCGCACCTCCCAGGGCATCTTACACTGGAAGCGCGTGAGGTACTTGAGGTCCGGCTTCTTGGTGCAGAACAGCCGGACGTTGATGATGATGTTGCCTTCGGTCTTGGTCTCGGTCATGGTGGGCGAGCGCGGCGGCGGCGCGTGCAGAGGTGAGGCCGTGGACACGAGGCGACCCGTGGTTGTCACAAAAAACGCACTCGGGCGTTTTTTGGCCGCTCCGAACGGAAGTCGAAGGGGCGGCGCCTCGGACGTATCGACGATTCATCGGACCCGCCGACGTGTCCGAACCTAGTGGCGTCCTCGCACGCTGGGTCGCATCATAAAATCAGTAATCTAACCCCGTTCCGAGCGGTGTGGGCCACACAGAGACCAGACCGTCCGCGCGCCTCCCCGACGCGACGTGCGCCCGTTACCGTGAGACACGGGCCGAAGCTCCCTGTTCAACCAGGGGTCAAAGATGAGCGACCCGGTCGGTGCCGACGCGCCGCGGGTGCGATGCGACGCGGACGTCGAGCTCGACTCCACCCCGGCGCGCGGTGACGTCGGCGACGACGCCGGCTCGAAGACGGTGGCCGTCGACTGCCAGCGCTGCCGCTCGCGTCTCGAGGTCGCCGTGCCCCTTGCCCTCCTCGCCGAGGGCGCCGCCACCGTCCGCTGCGGCGCGTGCGGGGTCCACCTGAAGGTCGACTTCCCCACCACCCTGTGCGATCCCGTCCCGCAGGCGAGGACCCCACCGCCTTTACCCCAGCCCCGCAAAAACCAGGCGGCCCAGCCCTCGTCCAGCGCCAGTCTTCCGCTCTCCAACGTGGGCGCGTTCGGTTCTTTCCTCGACCCGGCGGTGTGCGTCGCGATGGGCGCGAGCCGCGCGGTGACCGACCCGCAGCTGAGGAAAGCCGCCGAGGAGTTCTGGCGGAGCTGCGATGGCACCGCACACGTCGCCGACCCACTGGTGACGTACTCCAACGACCTCACCCCCGAGCGACCCGCGAAGAAGCCCAAGCGCGAGCGCAAGCCGCGAGACCCGTCCCCTTACAACGTGTTCATCCGCGAGGAGATCCCGCGGCTCAAGGCTGAGAACCCGACGATGACGCACAGAGACGCGTTCAAGACCGCCGCCAGGAACTGGGCGGGGTCCTCGCTCAACATGCGAAGCGCCGCGTACGTCATGCCGGCGCCCGTCCTCGCCGACGCGGGCGGCGGCGGAGGCGGCCGCCACGGTTTTGAAAGCGGCGCCTCTGTCGAATCCAACGCGGCTGCGCGCGCGGCGATTTTACAGAAGCTCAAGCCCCACCTACTCCGCGGGCGCGATGAGGACGCTAAGGCTGAGGCGGCGGCGAAGGAGAAGGAGGATGAGGAGGTGAGAAGATCGGACACGGCGTTTGAACCTGATTATTTATTCTCGGGTTCCGCGCTGGTGGAGGGCGAGCAGAGGACTGGCGGGCCGGTGAGGCCCAAGACGAGCTGGTCGAGTTATCGGTCCACGCACGAGCTGTTCGAGCCAATCGACTGACGCGACGTCGTTTACTCTAATGTGCTTCTATGTATAAAAGACACCGCAAAGGTTGCGCCGCCTCCTAATGCTCCTAGAAAGAATTGTAAAAATCAAGCCACCCAGATGGAGGCTCCCCGCACGGGCGCGTCTCCGTCCTCCCAGTCCACCGCCGCGAGGTCAACCTTCAGCCCGAGGTGCTCGTACGTCATCCAGATCTGTCGCCCCGTCCCGCCCTTCTGCGTCGGCTCCCCGAGCCTCTCCACCACGGTCCGGCCGCAATCCGGCTTGGCGCCCGTCTCCGAACACGGCGTCATCCGCAACCCGTGCGGAAGCTCGTGCCTGTACCCGGAGAACCCATCCACGTCATCCGCGTACACGTGCACGCAGTCCAGCACACCCTTCTCGTAGCACAGCGAGACGCCGAGCGCCTTGTGCGAGACGTACTTGCACGCCGGGGGGAAGAGCTTGATCTCCGGGGGGGGCGGCTTTTGCGTAGCCGAGCGCTTGCGCGACTTGCGCGGTCCCCCCTCGTGCTCAGCCTCGGACGACGACGGCGAGGAGGACGGCGAGGACGGCTTGGCGAGCGCGTCCATGAACGCGGCGATCGCGGCGTCCTTCTCAGCCATGCCGAGGAGCGAGGTGAGCCCCGCGGCGGTGGCGCGCGCGGGTTTGCGCGTGACTTCACCGCGGGACCCGCCGATTTCGTCCGACGAGTTTGTAACCGCCGTCCACGCGTCGATAGCGTTGAGTGTCGCGGCGCCGTCGTGCTCGTGGGTGTCGCTGCTGCCCGCCGGGTGCTGGTGGTCGACGTGCGTGTGCACAGCCGTGGACGTCGCGCCGCTGTCGCCGGCGCCCGGGGACCTGTCCACCGGCCATCCCGCGCCGACGCCCTCGAGCACCTGGTGATACTCCATCTGCTCGAGCTGCGTCTGCGAGACGATGCGGCCAACCTGGTGCGCCGGGACGGCGACCTCGTTGGGCATGATGAACACGGGCGTGGCGATGGGTATGTTGGCCGCGGGCGCGCGCTCGGGCTTGGGTGCGACAGCCGTGGGCGTCGGCTGCATTGGCAATCCGATGGGCTCGCAGACGTCCTCGGGCGACGGGGACCGGGAGGAGTTCCGTCGCTCCTTCTCCTTCTGGCGGAGTCGGTAATCGCGCTTGTACCCCTTGCGCTTCTCGGAGTAGTGCGCCGCGAGCTCGCCGGTGTCCACGCCGCAGTCCCTGCACCACGCGCGCTGCCGCCCGTGCTCGCATATCCCAGTCCCGCCGCAGTCCTTGCAAAAGTATTTCTGCCTGCCGTGCGGGCACTTGGGCCGCGCCTTCTTCGTACCCTTCTTAGTGGAACCATCCTTGGAACCGTCGGATCCGTCCTTGGACCCGTCGGATTCGTCCTTGGACCCGTCGGAACCGTCGGAACCCGCCGACACCGTCTCCTCCTTCGGCTTAACCTCCCCCTTCGGCTTAACCTCCGCCTTCGGCTTAACCTCCGCCTTGGGCTTAACCTCCGCCTTGGGCTTAACTTCCTTTGCCGCCTTGGGCGTCTTCTTAGCTGCCGTCGCTTTCTGCTTCGCCGCCTTTGGCATCGGCGGCAGCACGAAAGCAGCATCCCCGGGTTCCCGCAGCCGCAGCACGGCGGCGTCCGCTACGAGCCGCTCGAAAGCCTCCGCCGCCGCCGAAGCCGCGGGCATCGCGCGAAGGCACAGCGTATCCTCCTGCGCGCACGCCAACGAATCGCCGTGCGCCGCCACCAGGTACATCAGCGCCCTCTTCGCCACGCCCGAGTCCGTCCCCTCGGCGCCACCCTCCGCGGCGTCCAGCATGAACGCGGTCACCTCGGCGATGGCGTAGGTTTGATCTGCGGCGGCGCCGACGCCGACGCCCTCGCTCGCCGCGGCGCGTCGGAGCTTACTCGCCGCGTCCCTCCACGCTCGCGCCGCCACCGCCGCCTCCGACGCGGGCGGCGCGGCGGAGACGATCACCTCGTTCTCGGCATCCAACACCTCGTCGATGACTTTCCCTTGGCTTCCCCCCGCGTTCAGCGCCGCTCGCCAGTGCGCGTCGAGTACCGGCTCCAACAACGAGAGCGCGGCTTGCGGAGGGGCGTTCGCGAGCGCCGTTCGGGCGGCGGGCGCCTCGAGCACCTCCGATCGGAAGGCGTCGAGCACCTCGCGGGGGCGATCGTGGCCGCTGGTCACCGCGACGGTTCGTATCTCAATCGCGGCGCGCGCCAGCGGGGTGTCCCACACGGATTCGCCGTTTTCGAGCTCCGAGGCCTTCGTCGCGGCTGAACCCGAACCGCCTCGGGACCGTCGGGCGCATCGCGCGCACGCGCAGTCAAAGGTGAGCAACGGACGCCTAGACGCGCTCGGCAGCAACAGCTGATGCGACGGGATGTACGAATGCGTGAGCTCCTCGCCGCACGCCACGTCCCTCGCCGCGAATATCGCCATGTTACCGCCGAGCCGAAGCGATAAACAGTTGGGATCGCAGCTGTGGTTCAGGTACGCCGCGGCTCGAAAGAAACCGGCGCCGTAGTTGAGCCGGGTGCACATCGCCTCCAGCGCAAACGCGTTGGCGCACACCACCGCGTGCACCGCCTTGACGTCCTCCACGCGTACGTCCCCGCCGATCTCCTCGGCGAGAGCGTGTGCGATGTCCTCGTCGCGTCGGCGCTCGGCGGCGTCGGCGGGTAGCCTCGACGCGTATTCACCCGCCCACTCCCGCGGTCGCGTCCCGGGCGCGCACAGCTGTGCTCGAAGTTCCAAGAGCTGGTGCGTGAGCAGCCACTCGTTCGGTACCCTATCCCCGGCCACCTCCGTCCGTCGCCGCCGCGTCTTGCCCTTCCCACCCGCGCCGCCCCCGTACAGGCCGAACAGCCCCGGCGTGGCGCATCGATCGCCCCCGACGTCGTCGGTGCACCCGTGGAGGTGCTCGCCGATGATGGCGCCCATGGACGGGATCTCAACCTGCGACGTCGTTCGCGTGGGCGAGCCCTTGCATCCTCCGGGGGACCCGCATCGCGGGTCGCAGAACGCGCTGGCGAGGGCGTCGGATGCGACGGGCTCGCCCGCTTTGACCGCGGCCACCGGCGCTTCAAAGACGACAACCTCGCCCCGTCGGATGGCGCGGGTGGCCACCACCCGCCGATCCCCAGCGTCCCCCACCGCGGCGCACGCGTCGCACCCCGGGCCGAAGTCGAGGTCGGCGAGGTGCGGGACTTGTGTCGACGCGGCGTCGTCGTCGGACCCGGACGTGGTGGGCTCGGGGCGGATCGGCTCGATCTCGGGTTTCGCCTCGACCTCGACGGCGTGTTCGACGACGGGCACGATGACCCTCAGTTGCCAGCCGCTCTTGCGCCTCTTCGCGCGGATGCCCTCCGCTCGCGCGCCTGCGTGGAGAGAGAGGAAGGGGGAACGTGGTTTGGGTCATTTGGGTCAGCGGGGTCTTCACGGCGGGTTTCTGGGAGAGTGCGGTTCCGGAAGGGATTGTTTGTTTTTCCGCGGGATCGGTTCGTGTCGGGACGCTTCAGACGCGCGCATCGTCGCGGTGGGGCGGTACACGTGGATCAGACCGAACGAATCGGCGGTACGTACCGTGTGGAAGCGCGAACCGTTGCTCCGCTCCATCGCCGTCCACCCTGGACAGCACCAGCGTCGGCGACGTCGCATCGGACCTGCCGCCCGTTGACGCCTCGTGGGATAACCCTCCGGGATCCCCCGCGCTTATCTCCACCCACAGACTGGCCTCGCCCGCGCTCGCCAGCGGCGGGTCCAGGGCTATGTCTATGGTGTGGTGATAAGAGACGGGGGCGGCGGTCTCCATGGCCGCCCCGCGCGTCTATCAGCACGAGCCGCGCGTCTGCGACCCGGTCTCGCGACCTGATAATGGCGGATGACTGTACAGGCGCCCGAGGAAATAACACAGCTGTGCAGGGCCACGTCCAATAGGTGATAGGAGCTGAGCAGCGGGGCTGACTTGGTGCGCTGTGATTGGTCGAAAACCAGACTCACAACTGCACAGAGATCCAAAAAATACTGCAGCCAAAATATCCACTGAAAAGTGCGCAACTTTCCGCGCGTCGAGCTCGGGTATAAGGAGAGGTCGCGTCGTGGTTTCGCGAACGATGATAGCTCTAACTGCCGCTAACTTCTCGCATGCTTACAAGAATCGCGGCGCGCGCTGCTAATACGGTCACTCGTCAACACAAAAGAATAAGGCAAACGCAGATGCGTCGGTCGTCTTTCAACCGAATCCAAATCCAAATCACACAAACGCCTTCGGATACTTCTTGATCATGGGACGCATCTCGTCCGCCGCCTGGGGGGTGTTGAAGTGCCACACGCACGGTGACTTACTCGTCGCCTTCCAGAACGGCCGCCCGGTCTTCGGGTCCGCGCCGTAGGACTCCGACGACGTACCGCCGACGGTGTGCAACAACGTCGCGTCGCGGTCCAGCTTGACCCTCGTGTCCTTAGCCATCGACCGCTCGATGAGGTACCTGTTGAGGCACATCTGGTCGTCGTACCCGATCCACGTGCGCGGCGGCCTGGCGTTCGTGGCCGCCCTCCATGCCTTCGTGTCCAAGCCGAAGGGCTTGCACGACTTGAAAAAGGAGCGCCACCGAGCGCCCTCGCCTTGGTCCGCGCGAAACTTGGGGTTGATCTCGAGAAACGACTCAAACTCCTTCAGGAGCTTGACGAGCGCGCTCTTGCGTCCCACGATGGCGCCCGCGTCGCCCCAGACCCTCGACGTGGGCTTGTGTTCCCCTGGGTTACCCGCGTCCACGCGACCGAGCTCGGAGCGAACTTCCATCCCCGCCGCGACGCCGTCCTCGAGGTGCTTGTACCCGTCCCTGCAGTGCGCCGCCTCGGGCGGCCAGCACCTCGTCTCCGTGCCCACGACGATGTCGGCATCCAGGTTCTCGAACCTTCGCACGATCTCCTCCGCGCCGCACGTGAACATGCTGTCGTCGGAGTCGGCGAGGATCACCAGCGGGTCGGCGCCGTCGTCCCCCGCGGGCATCCGCATGAGCGACGCCTTGAGTCCGATCTGCTTGTCCTCGTGCGAGTGCCACCACGTGCCCACGCCGGAGACGGACGCCGCGAGACCGTGCTTGTGCACGGACGCCATGAAAAGCTTCGACTTGTCCTTGTCCGTCGTGTGCGTCGCCACCACCAGGTCCTTCGACTGCATCTTCCAGCGGGGCGCGTTGAACTCCACGGGCATCTCGGTGTAGTGCTGCCAGTACGGCGCGCCCCTCCACCGCTCGAACCCGTGTTGGGGCACGAAATCCTCCTGTTTGCGAGCCTGCGCGCCGATCGTGGCGTGGTCGATCTTCACCTGGTCCGCGGTCTTGCCCTGGGGGAACCAAGGCGCGTCGAACCCGAGCACGTCGTCCACGTCCCCGCCGAGCGCGGCTCCCATCCCGGCTTCCATCGGGACGACGTCGCGCTCCACGGTCCAGAAATCGGGCCTCGCGCTCACGACTAAACCGCAGACGCACGCGCTGAAGAAGAGAATCTGTTTCGTGTGGGTCAGGTGGGTACGATTCGGTCAGAGGGCGCGGTGACGGGGCGAAGAGGGCGAAGAGGGCGCGGGTCGATCGAAACGTTTCCGAGAGACTTCATCCGCGGGACGGCACGCACCGCGCCGACGAGGAACAGGTAGACCGGCGCCGCCGCCTGCTTCGTCACGGCCGTGGTCCGAGCCTCCTGCGGCTCGAGCCTGGACCGAAGCAGGCTCGCGCCCTCGGGGCCGTCGCGCCCTTCGAGCACCTCCGCCATGGCTGCGATGGTAGATTTGACCCTCTTTCCGAGCGCGGCCCGTAACATCCCGCGAATTTTTTAAACGGGGCAAATTAGACCGCAAACGACGAGTCTCTTGACTTTGGCAGCAGCGCGTGTCAGTTTTCAGGAGTTCTTTTTTTTCGAGGCCAAGAAATGAATTTCCCGTGGCAGCGCGACACACCCGACCAACGCGTCGTTGCTTTGCTTATTAACGCATCGCACGCGATATAATGGTGGTCATCTGCCTCGGCCCGTGCTGCATCCCGCTGCACGCGCTTCTGCCCTTCCTCGTGGGCATGGCGCACCAGCGCGGATACCTGAAGTGGGTGCGCAAGGAATGGTTCACCTGGCGCTGGCTCGGCCCGAGGGTGAGACGGGCGCTGTGGATGAAGGTATCGGACGAGGAGTTGGCGCGGACGGCGATAAAGACGATGGAACCGGCGAAGAAGGCGGCGTGACGGCGCCTTGTGCGGGACAGCGGGGCGGCTTCCTCTAGATCTGTCTGTAGCTTACATCAATAATTCCAAGCGAGAACCTTCGCGTCTCCAGGTAGTCAATGGACTGCGCATGACTCGTGTGACGATGAATACTGTTTCGATTAAAAGTTTAGCGGCGTGTATCAAACCACCTATTTACTCCTCCTTGCTCATGAGCCCGGCCTCTTCTAAGACGTGCTCGAACGCGTCGTCGTCGTTGAACTCGACCTCGGGCACCGGGTGGTTGAAGTGGTCCGCGATCTTGTCCATGACGGCCCTCTCGTCGGGGCCCAGCAGGAGGTTGAACGCGGCGCCTTTCTTGCCGAACCTGCCGGACCTACCGATGCGGTGGAGGTAGGTTTCGAAGTTGGGCGCCCGCGGGTTACTGTGCTCCACGGGCATGTCGTAGTTGATGACGAGCGTGACGGTGGAGACGTCGAGGCCGCGGGAGAGGACGTCGGTGGAGATGAGAATCTTGGTGAGCCCGTCGCGGAACTCCTTCACGACGCGGTCTCGCTCGCTGTGTTCCATGCCACCCTCGATCGCGGTGCACTTGTACCCAGCCTCGTTCATGGTGCGCATCAGGCGCTTGCATCCCTCGCGCGTGCGCACGAAGATGATGGTCTGGCCGATCTTGTCGCAGCACGGGAAGATCTTCTCCTTGAGCAGAATCTCCTTCGCCTCGGTGCTGCCGACGTACACCCTGTGCTGCTTGATGACGTCCAGCGACAGCTCGTGCGCCGGGAGGAAGATCTGGTTCGCGTTCGGCACCACCTTGGTGCTGAAATCCTTGACGCGTTCGTTGAACGTCGCGGAGAAGAGCAGCACCTGCGGCATCTGCTTGGTGCTGCTCTTGAGGTGCTTCATGATCTTGAGCGAGTCCACCCTGTGCCCGTCCGTGTCCATCATCTGATCCGCCTCGTCGAACACCAGGATCTTCATGCCCTTGCAGTCCAGCTGCTTCTCCCGCATCCACCCCAGCATCTTACCAGGCGTTCCAATCACGACTTGGGCATCCACCTTATCCCGCCTGCTCGACCTTTCCACCCACCTCGGGTCCGCGGTGTACGCGATGGTGATCTTGGCGTACTTGCCCATCTTCTCCATGACCATCACGTTCTGAATGGCGAGCTCGCGGGTGGGGCAGATGCACAGCGCCTGGGGCGCGGGGTTGGCGACGTCGATGCGCGACAGCATGCCGAGCGTGAAGCAGGTCGTCTTGCCCGATCCGTTGTGCGCCTGCGCGATGAGGTTGCGATGCGGGGACGTGAGGATCATCGGTAGGGTCTCGCCCTGGATCTTCGACGGCCGCTCGAACTTCATCTCGCTGTACAGGCCCTGGAGCAGCTCGGCGCTCAGGCCGAGTTCCTCGAAGGACTTGGCCGAGGCGTACGGCGTGTCGTCCACGACCTTCTTTTCCACCACGGTCTCCTCCTGCTCGACGAGCTGCTCGGACTTGCCGAGGGTGGTGTCGGGCGCGTCGGGCTTCTCGACATCCTCTTTCTCTGTCAGTGGTCGATGGAGGGAGTTTGGGTCAGTGTGGGTCCGAGAGAGACGGGGACGGGGGCGGGGGTGCAGGCAATCGAGCATTCGCAACAATCCGAGGGAAAAAGTGTGGGATCGGGGGGATCGGGGACTCACCGGCCACGCCGACGTTTCCGAGCGCCTCCGCGGCCTTGTCCACGTCCTCCGAGGTCTTGGCATCCTCGACAGACTTGGCCTCAGCCTCGGGCTTGGTCTCTGCTTCGGAAGACATCGTGTCCCCGTGCAGGTCGTTGTGTGATGGTGGTGGAGCCAGATCATCCTTTTTTTCTGATGAAAAAACCCGCGACGCCGGCGAAAAACGCCGTTTATTTCCGGCTTTTTTGCAGACTGTTTGTTCACTCATACATTTTCGGAGATGCTGCGCTCTGATTGGTCGAGCGAAAGATCAAGTTTTTCCCCACTCGCAATCGCCAGGACTGAACCACGTCGACACCGCGACTCCCGCGACACAACCTGCGAGCGCATCTTCCGGTGCACCGCATCGTCCCCGCGAGATCTTCGATCCCGCCCCTCCGCACACCTAGCGTGTCGGAACCCGAGTCGAGCCCTCGTCGTCAACGAGCGAGCAACTCCCCCCGGTAGCAACCATGGCCTCCGCCGTGACCGCTCCCCAGGCCCTGTCCGCGCGCGTCGCCGTCCGCGGCGCGCGCGCGCAGCAGCCCCGCCGCTCCGCCGTGTCCATCGCGCGCCGCAACACCGTCGTTCGCGCCGCCATCGTGGATCCGCCCAAGCAATCCATCAAGGAGGTCCAGCGCCCCGACACCACCGGCCGATTCGGCGCGTACGGCGGCAAGTACGTCCCCGAGACGCTCATCCCCGCGCTCCTCGATCTCGAGCGCGAGTACGCCGCCCTCGCCACCGACCAGGCCTTCCAGGTACGTACCCAAACGTCTGATATCGCCAACCCCTGATGTTCCCGAGATCTGACGTCAACGCGCGCGCGATGATCGGCGCACGCGCGCGTCTCAAGCCCCCGATCGGACCGAAAGATTAGATATAATCCCTCGAAACGAAACGATAATTCGTGCTCACCGCGTCATCCCCCGCCGCCCTTCCCCCACCCTTCCCCCACAGACCGAGCTCCAGAGCATCCTCAAGGACTACGTCGGCCGCGCTAACCCGCTGTACTTCGCCGAGCGCCTCACCGAGCACTACGGCACCGGCGACATCTACCTCAAGCGCGAGGATCTCAACCACACCGGCGCGCACAAGATCAACAACGCCGTGGGCCAGGCGCTCCTGGCCAAGAAGATGGGCAAGAAGCGCATCATCGCCGAGACCGGCGCGGGCCAGCACGGCGTCGCGACCGCCACCGTGTGCGCGCGCTTCGACCTCGAGTGCATCATCTACATGGGCGCCGCCGACATGGAGAGGCAGAAGCTCAACGTCTTCCGCATGCGCCTCCTCGGCGCCACCGTGTGCCCCGTCCGCTCGGGCACCGCCACCCTCAAGGACGCCACCTCCGAGGCCATCCGCGACTGGGTGACCAACGTGGAGACCACCCACTACATCCTCGGCTCCGTCGCGGGTCCCCACCCGTACCCCATGATGGTTCGCGACTTCCACGCGGTCATCGGCAAGGAGACCCGCGCGCAGGCGATGGAGAAGTGGGGCGGCAAGCCCGACATCCTCATGGCGTGCGTGGGCGGCGGTTCCAACGCCATGGGCCTGTTCCACGAGTTCGTCGACGACGAGGACGTCAAGCTGATCGGCATCGAGGCTGCGGGCGAGGGTATGGGCCCCGGGCAGAAGCACGCCGCGACGCTCACCCTCGGCAAGCCCGGCGTCCTCCACGGCTCCTTCTCCTACCTCATCCAGGACGAGGAGGGCCAGATCATCGAGCCGCACTCCATCTCCGCGGGCCTCGACTACCCCGGCATCGGACCCGAGCACTCCTTCCTCAAGGACTTTGGCCGCGCCGAGTACCACGCCGTGACGGACCAGGAGGCTCTCGACGCCTTTGTCCGCGTGTCCCGCATGGAAGGTATCATCCCCGCGCTCGAGACCTCCCACGCGTTCGCGTACCTCGAGAAGCTCATGCCCACCCTCGAGAAGGGCCAGAAGGTGGTCCTCAACTGCTCCGGCCGTGGTGACAAGGACGTGAACACCGCCGCGAAGTTCCTGAACATCAGCGGCGAGGTGGACATCTAAACGGATGGAGTGTGAGTGTGATTTTTTCTCGAGGAGGACGGCTCGGGCGTGAGCCTCCCCGGTGGACAGAGAGGGTGTATGAGAACGGCGGCGACGGGGGCGATGCCGTTGCTATTAGCGCAGATTCGATTTGTTATCTACAGTAGTTGGATTCATTCAAAAATCACAATACGTCGTGTGTCTGCCTGATGATGAATGAGGTGAAACACAGCTGTGTGCATCTCGCCAATGGTACATGTCGGTCTTGCTGTTGCGTGCGCTATACATCGTGCGACGATCGTTCGCAGTCGCGCGGGGTTCGCTAGGCCTTCACCACCGTGTTCGTGCCCCCACCCAACCCCATGAACGACAGGAGACTCGCGGTCATGGTGTTGGCTCGCTGCGCCGGCGCTTTCCTCTTGCCCAGCGAGCTCGGCCCCTTCGTCTTGCGCACGATCTCGGGGAGCCGCAGCCTGTGAAGCTCCAGGGAATCCACCCGGCGCATGCCTCCGGGGGACTTCTTGTGCGCCGCGCTAAGTTCCTTCTTGCTCCTGCGTTTCGAAAACGGAAAGGGGACGACGACTTGGGTCAGCCATGGATGGGTCCAGACGATACACGTGTATCGTGGTTCAGATAACGGTTCTCCAAACCCGAACGCGGCCGAATACGCGCGAGTTTGGGCATACGTAGGCGTGTCCGGGCGCCGAAACAGCGCGGTACGGGTACTCAAACACGTAAGCGTGTGAAACGTCGCTCACCGGTGCGAAAGATCCTCGTCCGTCGACACATCCTCCTCCAACTCCACCGAAGCCGGATCTCGAACCATCGTCATTTTTTCAACACGTGGTAGTTAACTCTTCCGGATGGGGGCGCTTCCGCGTCTCTTAGCGTCGCGCGCGGTCGATTTTCGCACGCGAACGTGTGAGTCCAATACCTCGGCGCTCAATTCGCGCGTCCGGTTGAACGATGATGCGTCGCGTGACCCGTGCGGCGCGTGTTGTCCACAGGTTTTTCCCGCGCGGCAGAAGACCTTTTTCACGCCGAGTCAGACGGTGACGCGTTTCGTCATTGGCGCACGCGAAGATCTGCTTTCAATCGGGGGTTCATCGACGGGTGTCAAACCGGGAAACGTCGGGTGCCGTTGAAACGCGATCCAAATTGCGACGACACACGATCAAGGAAGGCGGGAAAAAAATTTCGAAACCACCGTATGCGGATCGAACCCATGGCCACTGCAGCTCTCGGCTTTCGGAACTTTTCGATGTGCCGAATTTCCCCACCCGTCGCCTCGCCGCGCTTCAGGCGGCGCACGCGATGGGTCCGATGACGTTCGGCCGCCGGGTCGTCGCCGCGCTTCTCCTCGTCACGATGGCATCAATCGGAGCCGCCGCGTCAATCGAGACCCAACGACTGACTGAACAAACGCGGATCGACCTGGTGGACGTCCCGAGGGGGCTCCCAGACATCGGATCGGCCGCCTGCCACGACGCCCGTTCGTTCTGTGCCAAGACCGTCCTGCGCGCTCTACACGAGGACGAGAACCTGACGGGGTTCCTAGACAACGTGCGGAAGCTCGCGAAGGAGGCGGGCACCCCGGGCAGCGCGGACGGCTACGCGGTCGCGGTCATCGATCCGACCTCGCTCAAACTCCCCGAGATGCTCGCGCTGGGATGCTGCCTCTCCGCGGGCGCGTGCGCGGACGACGTGACGAACTCCCTCCCGCCCGATGCCGACGCCGACGCCGTGATCGACGCGGCGATATCCGCGAGGACCGCCGCGGCGCAGATCTTAGCCCTGGCGGCGACGCACCCGGACGTCGCGAAGATGCCGGCGGCGGCGATGCTCGGCGCCGACGCCGCCGCGTGCTCGCCCCCGGGCGACGCGAAGCGGTGCGACGACTCGGTCATCGACGCGTTTCGCCGCGCGGGCCGCGCGGGACACGACATGGGAAGCCTTCGCGCGGCGGAGGTGCTCATATCGAGGTACGCGGGGGGGTTAGTAGAGCGCGGGTGCGATGCGGCGGGTTCCGAAGGAGAAGGAGAAGGAGCCGAAGCCGGCGACCAGGCGGACGCCGCTGTCGCCAGAGCCTTGCTCAAGAACCTGCTCGCCACGAACCACGACGTCGCCGCGGGCCAAAGGCTCAAGGAGCTCCAGCGCGTGGAGGAGATGCGGGTCAAGGGCGGGGAGCACGACGCCGCGTACAAAGCCGCGGATGCCTTCGTGAATTTGGCGTCGAAAGTTTTGGTCTTCGTCGCGTTCGTCGCCGCGCCGCTCTGCCTCTCGAGGTCCGCGAGAACGTGGGCGTGGAGGTGGAGCGGGTGCGGTGGGTTCGCGCGGCGGTTCAGGCGCGAGCTGGAGTGGCTCAGGGTCGTGAAGCCGAGGGTTAAAAACGGCGGGCGGCAGGCGCGGCGGATGGAGCAAAGGCACGGAACGAAGAAGTGGGCTCGCGATATCATTCGGGAAGCCAAGCGCAAGGGAAGCCGGTTCGTCGTAGTCGAGGATGTCGACGATGAGCATTAGAGCATTAAGAGCATTAATCAAATCACTAGTCAGCCATGGCCTTCTCGACCATCTCGCGCTGCTCCGCGGGCAGCGCCGCCAGCATGTTGTGAAACACCTCCGGATCCTTCGCCGCCTCTTGCAAAGTCGAGAGCAACGCCTGTAAGTCGTCCTGCTCGCCGCCGCCCGCCTCCATCGGGACGTATTCCTCGTCATCCCCGGCCCCTTCCGGCACGTACGGCTCCTCCTCCGCCACGGGTACGGGCGTGGGCTCGGGTTTAGGGACCGGCTTGGGGTTCTTAGACCCCGCGCCCTCGGACGCCGCCGCCGCCGCCATCGCCCGCGCCGCGTTTTTAGTCGCCTTCATTCGCAGCGTCGCCACCTTGACCGCGACGGACGCGGACTCGTCCAGCTCCGCAGCCTCCGCCGTCGCCGCGGCTTCACACGCCTCGAACACCTCCTTCGCCAGCCGCGCCGCCTCCGCGCGAGCCTTGGAGCTCTCCTCCAGGGCGGCGCGTTTGGCGGCGAGGGCGCTCTCCGCCGCCTGCAGCCGCTGCTTGCATCTCTCCTCCTCTCCCTCCGGGCACGTGTCCACGACGTCGTCGGCGATGTGCGCTGGGACCAGGTCGGTCTCACACGCGGACGTGGCCTTCTCGAGCGCCGCTGAGGCGGTCTCGACGGTTTCGAGAGCCTTGGCGAGCTCGGCGTGTTTCCCCGTGAGCGCCGATGGAACTGCGTCGAGTCGTTCCTCCCTTCTCCTGGCGAAGGCCGGTACGTCGCGGTTGCGTCCGTGCGCGTGCTCAGCCTTGGCGGCGTTCTTGGCGGCGACGTCGTTGTTGGCCGTGCCGTTGGCGTCGTCGCCGCCGGCTCCCGGGTCGAGCCACCCGGAGAGGGACCTGCTGCCGAAGATCTTACGATCCTGCCAGACGTTCACCAGCTTCTCGCACTGCCGCATGGTCTTCTCGTCCGAGGAGTTCCGGAGGGTGTGCTTCATGGCCCAGCCCAGGATGGGCCACAGCGCGTCGACCCATTCGCGTCCCTTCTTGCGGGAGTTCTGGATCACGTCGTTGGCGAGGTACAGGAACACGAGCTTGCGCTTGCCCGCCGCCCCTTGGAGCTCCCGCTCAAAAACCTTCACCAAATCCTTCGCCTTCTTGCGATGGAACACGCACCAGTGGCTCAGGGTCTCGATGGACTGGGACGAGGCGTTAAGGCCGGTCAGCTTGACCTTGAAAGCCTCGGCGATGTCCCCCATGGCGCTCTCCGGGTGGATCGATCGAACGCGGCCGGTGATTGTGAGGTGTGAGGTCGGAATTTCGCAAGTTTTGGCAATTTGAGAGAACGCCGAGAGAAACAAGACGTTGGAATCCCGCGCTGACACAACGAGGAGGCGCGAGGAGGGCGCCATCCACCCGTCGAGGCGAGGATCTAGGGACGCGCGGGGACGATGAGCAGCTTCAGGGGCGCGTACACCCAGGGCGGCCTGACGGCGAGGCCCGGGTCGTCGTTCGGCATGGGCGGGGCGACGTCCGCCGGGGACGTCCAGCTCCAGATGCCCTCGGACTTTGACGTGGACGACGAGGTGGACAAGCTGCACGGGAAGGTGTCGATGCTGAAGCAGATGACGGGGGCGATCCACGAGGAGAGCTCGATCAGGGGCAAGCTGATCGACCAACTGGAGGAGACGATGGCGAACGCGGGGACGATGATGAAGGACGCGAAGAAGAAGCTGGACAAGGCGTTCAAGCAGAGCAAGAGCTGGCACATGACGTACCTGCTGTGCTTCTGCCTGATGATCTTCCTCGTGTACTACATGCTGTACAAGTTAGGACGGTTCGTGCGGTTCTTCACGGGATGAGGCTCGTTTGGGACGCGACCGCGAACCGGTTAGGAGAGGAGAGCACACTGTTAGAGTCGACGCGGCTGACGCCGTCGCCTGTATAATCCACATAGTCTAGTAGAGGCGTCTATTTGGCCTTGTGCGTCCTGAACTCGAACGTGAGCTCCTGGATGCTGACGGACTCGCCGCACTTCTCGCAGTACTCGTACCAACCGTCCGGGTCCGCCCCGAGGTCGACGTCCTCCCACACGGTTCCCCCCGTGGACTTGACGACGTACCCGTCCGTGGGCTGCCACTTCGTGATCTCCAACCCTCGGCAGTCGAAGCCCATGATCGGGACGAACTCGCCGCTGTCCTCCGCGGTGATCGTGTCCCGGCACAGCTTCTTCACCTCGTCGAATGTGACCGTGCACTGCTTCTTGCAATCGGGGAACCGCATCGCGAAGTTGGCCTGGCCCTTGCTGCCGTCAACCTCCGCGACGTCCTCGGCGCAGAGGAACACTCCCTCCTTCGACTCGTCGCTCTGCGCGTCCTTCACGTCGAAGCACCACT
>Ga0302114_10000265_pt1 | contig 37954 bp, 25 predicted proteins | sample AG5_Surface_MG_FD_203107 | JGI IMG/M metagenome (GOLD analysis project Ga0302114, IMG submission 203107) | Marine microbial communities from Western Arctic Ocean, Canada - AG5_Surface | ecosystem: Environmental > Aquatic > Marine > Oceanic | place: Canada: Western Arctic Ocean | collected...
CACGGCCCTCCCACGTCGCGTCCACGTCCTTCACGTTCGGATCCAGCAGCGTGATCGTCGAGCTCTGCCGCACCGCTCCGTCCTCCAACCCGTACACCGAGAGCGCCGCGAGGTCCCCGTCGCCGTCCACCACGATGTAGTGCAGGTTCAGTAAGTCCTCCGCGGTGGCGTCCAGCGCCGCGCGGACGTTCACGCACACGCCTTTGTTCACCCCGGGTCGCAGCGCCTTCAGGGACCCGCCGCGGTACTCCGTGGGGGTCGACGCGCGAGCCTCGGCGAGCTGCTTCTGCATCGGCAGCAGCCGCTTGGGCTTGAACATGGGCCCCTGTCCCGCGCACCCGTCGTCCAGCTTCGCGAGCACGGCGAGCATCGCGTCCACCTCGCCGCGCCAAGGCAGCTGCGGGTCCAGCGCGGCCGCGCGTTTGAACCCCTCCAGCGCGGGACCGTAGTCCTCGACGTACCTCCGCACCGTAGCTCGGTTGAAGTGCAAGTCGGGGTAGTCCCCGACACCGCCCTTCGTGAGGCTCCCGTCCCCCGCCGGCCCGCCCTTCTCCGCGTTCGAGAAGCACTGCAGCGACTGCGTCAGCTTCGCCGGGTCCGTCGCGCCCTCCGCGAAGAACTGGGTCATGTACGCCATGCCGCACTGATACCAGCTGTGTCCGTCGGTGAGGTCCATCTTGATGGCCGCCTTTGCGTGTTTGAGAGACTCCAACACGTGCGTCTTCTGCTCGTCCGTCCCGGGCGCCGCCTTGGCCTTGGCGATCGTGCGGTAGAGCATGGACATGCACTGCGACGCCTTCTTGTTCGGCGCGCGTGCGGTCACCGCGGCGTAGCAGTTCCTGGCTCCGTCCAGGTTGCCCTTCCGCCACAGAAGTTGCCCGAGGCAGATCCACGCGCCCTCCAGCGTGGGGTTGAGCTTGGCGGCCTTCTTGAGCGCCTCCTCCGCGCCGAGAAGGGCTTTAGCATCGTCCGCGTCGCCGTGATCGGCGGTGCACTCCACGAGCCGGCCGCGGAGGTAGAGCGCCCGCGCGCGATCTGACGCGCTTCGATCGGGTCCCTCCATGTCCGACGACCGCTCGAGGACCGCGCGGAGGAGCGCCTTGAGCTCATCGCGCATCGCGGAGGCGGCGGCGGCCTGCCCCCTGTCGTCCGCGTGTTCGTACTTGGCCACTGCGGAGATGGATACGGCGACGGTCAGTCAGGCGGGGTGGATGCGAAAGAGGCGGGTCGAACGCGACGAGATGGACGGAGGCGTTTGAAAAAAAAAGGCCGAAAGGGGAGGGCGGGGTGCACGACTCCGGCGCGGGGACGCACCGAGCTCATCCGCGCGCTCTTCGAACGCGATGAGGTCGTCTACGCTCATGTCGCTATCGCCTCGGTTCGATGCGAACGGTCCGCCGAGGGCGTCGACGCGTCCAGTGCGCGTCGAGGTGTGTCCGAACCGTCGGTGCCGTTTGGATCTCGTTGACTCCCGCTCTCGGATGCTGAGCTGTTGTGGTTCACTTCAGATCCAGTCAGGGTTGGGCCGCCCGCACTGGCACGAGCGACATGGCGGACGTCGGGGCTCTGGTGACCAGCGCGCAGTCGCTGTGCGCCAGTGATGCGGGCCTCAAAGAGCTCCAGACCCTCCTCGAAGCCAACAAGGACGGGCTGGTGGAGCAGACCGAGTCGTGCCTCGCGGCGCTCGAGTCCGGCGCCCTCCTCCCCGACCAACACGCCCTCGCGTGGATCCACCTGCTCCGCGCGGTCGCCGGTCCCGCGCCCCCGAGGGAGACCCCGCGGCACGAGCTCGACCCCGCGGGGGAGACGATGATGGGGATGGGATCGCAGGGCTCCGACCAGCCCCCGGCTCCATCGCCGGCGCCGTCGCCGGCTCCGACGCACACGCAGCCAAACAATAACAGCATCAATCGCCGGCGCGCGCTGCACCTCACGGGCGACGACGCGGGCGGCGCCACCGGTGACAGATTCGCCAACCTCGCGTCGCGGCTCTGCGCGTCGTGCCCACGGACTCACGCGGCGAAGGATCCGGTCAAGTTCGCGCGCGTCTGCGCCGAGCTCAAGGATGTCGCCGTCGCCAAGGCTAGGCCCGCCGCCGCCATCGCGCCGTTGCTCCGCGCCGTGACGATCGCCGCGCCCACCGAGGACCACCTCACCGCGCAGCACTCGCACCTCCTCCACGCGTGCATCGCGGCGAAGATGCCCGACGCCGCGCTGAACGTGCTCACGAAGCGGGTGTTCGAAGTGGAGCCCAAAACGACGGGCGTCTCCGTACACGACTTCCTCGCGTACTGCCTCCACGGGGGTGAAATCTACGCCGCCCTCGGACGGTTCGGGGACGCGTGCGACGTGCTGGAGCACGCGGTGCGCGCGCCCGCGTCCGCGGTGAGCGACGTCGTGGTCAAGTGCTACAAACGGCTGGTGCTCTGCGCGCTCGTCGCGAAGGGCGCGGTTGGTTCCTTCCCTCGGCGCTCGGCGGGCGTGGTGCAGCGCAACCTCAAGAGCGCGTGTTCCGAATACACCGCACTGGCGGACGCGTACACGTCGCGGAACGGAGAGGCGCTGGTGGCCAAGGCGGCGGAGTATCAGTCGGTGTGGGCGAGGGACGGCGTGGAGGGCCTGGTTCGCGCAGTCGTGGAGAGCGTCGGCGGGAGACACGTCGCCCGGCTTACCAAGACGTACCTCACGCTGTCCTTGGACGACATCGCGCGCGAGGCGGGTTTGGCGGGCGGCGCCGCGGAGGCTGAGCGCACGATCCTGCGGATGATCGGCACGGATGAGATCCGCGCGAGCGTGTCGAGGGCGGACGGGATGGTGAGCTTCCACGACGCGAGCGGCGACCAGTTCTCGACGGCGAGGTTTTCCGCAAAGCTCGAGGCGTGCATCTCGGAGGCGCAGGTCATGTCGGAGAGGCTGAGGCGCGCGGACGAGTCGATACGGAGCGATAGGCAGTTCCTAGCGAAGCAGGCGGAGGCGTCGCACGGATCGTTGGGTGGGAGCCTGCGGGGGATGAGGGTTGGGGGCGACGACCTCGGGGACATGTGAAGTCGTCGATGGAATCACGGCACGAATTGAATACGCACACAAATTCTAGCTAGCGCACCGACACACGAATTCAAGCCGCGAGGTTCGCCTCGATCAGGGTCGGCCCGGACCTCGTGAATGCCTCCTCGAGCGCAGCGCGCAGCTCGTTGACCGTCGTGACGGTCGAAGCCGGGACCCCGAACCCGGTCGCGATTCCGACCCAATCGATGGCGGGTTGCGAGATGTCGGTGAGCCTCTTCGACGCGAAACCCGGTGGGCCGATGCGTTGCATCGCCATCTCGATCTTCAGGATCTGGTACGCCCGATTGGCGCACACGACGGTGACAACCTTGAGTCGCTCCCTCGCCTGCGTCCACAGCGCCTGCGGGGAATACATGGCGCTGCCGTCGGCTTGCAGGTTGATCACCCACCGGTCCGGGCACGCCACGGCGGCGCCGACCGACGCCGGCGGCCCGAATCCGATCGCCCCGCCGGTCAGGGTCAAGTGCGAAAACTCGGGGCACCCCGCGCTCTGGTCCCAGTAGGACCCGCCGCTGGTCAGCGACTCGTCGACCAGGACGCATCCCGCCGGTTGGGTGAAGCTGACGACGGCGCACAGATTGCCCGGGTTGAGCTTGGCGTCCGCGGGCATTCGGGGCGGCGCCGGTCTCTTCGCCGCCGCCGCCTCGATCTTCGCACCCGCGACACCCTCGCCGACCACCTTGACGACCTCTTCGAGCAGCACTTTCAGGTTATTCGCGACGTCACCGCCGCAGTCAATCTCCCAGACGAAATCGTCGTTCTGCTTGAGAAGGTGTATGGGTCCGCCGTCGTAGCCGAACATGGCGATCGGTCTTCTCGCGTCGCACGTCACGACGACGTCGTACGACTCGAGCTTTTTCGCCGCGTCCTTGGGAAAGTAAGGGAGCCGTGTGAGGTGCGGGAGGGACCCGCCGCGGTCCACGCGGGCGAACGCGTTCTCGCAGACGACGTCGGCGCCCGTCACCGCGGCGACTTTGCCGAGAGCCTCCAGCGCTCCGCCGTCGGCGAGGGTGGCGTCTCCCGCGACGTAGAACGCGCACGTTCCGGGCGCGCACGCGACGACCGCGGCGGCGCACTGCTCGAGGAACCCTCGAACCTTATCCGCGTCCATCGGCTTGGGCTCCCCCGCGTCGATGGCTTCCCGCACGGACATGACCTCGCTCAGAGCCACGAAGGCTCCATCCGGCCCGTTTGGCTTTTCCCAGCCTCGGTCGTGCGGGACGATGACGGTCGCCACGCGGCCCTTGGAGGTCGCCGGCGCGTTGCTCTCGCGCCGCCTCGTCGCCTTGATCGCGTCGATGGCGTCCGCGCGCATCGCGCCCGGGACGTCGGAGGTGCGGACCCAGGAGCTGACGGTGGACGCGAGCGCCTCGATATCCGTCTCGAGTAACGCGTCGGCTCCGTGGTGCCAGGTGGCCATGTCCCCGACGAGGTTCACGACCGGGGAGTTGGCGCGGCGCGCGTTGTGCAGGTTCGCGAGGGCGTTCGCGAGCCCCGGGCCGAGGTGAAGGACGGTGCACGCGGGTTTACGCGCCATCCGGGCGTAGCCGTCCGCGGCGCCGCTCACGACGGTCTCGTGCAGCCCGAGGACGGGTCGCATCGCGTCTGCTCCGAGGGAATCGAGCGCGCCGACGAGCCACATCTCGGTCGTCCCGGGGTTGGCGAAGCACACCTCAACGCCGCCCTCATGAAGCGCGTGAACGAGGGCCTCGGCGCCCGTCTTTGGAGGGGCGCGAGGGGAGAAGGCGGAGCCGCCTCGAGGAGCCATGGCGTTGTGTCGCACCCATCGAGGCGCAAGCACGGTAGTTTAATAAAACGGCCTCGGAAAACGCGCGCCCGGGAGTCCGAAAGTCCCGTCTCGCGAAGAAGGCTCTAAAGGCCGCCTCGGGTGGCTCACTCCCTGACCCACCGCCCGCCGCCGGCCATGGCCCAGACCACGCTCCCCGAAGACCGCCTGCTCTGGGACGTCGACAACCCCGAGAACTTCGTCCCCACGTGCGAGCGCGAGCAGTTCTTCTCGAAGCACCTGGGACGAAGGCGCGACCTGATACGCGACCACGCCGAGCTCCTTCAGGCGGACTACGACAACGCCAAGGCTCGCGGGGAGATCCCGCAGGACCACCCGGGGGACAACGAGGTACACATGCAGAACGTGTACGCGGAGATGGCGTACGAGGCTGAGCGCCTCGGCCTGCACCGCGTCGCCGAGGCGAGGGAGCGCGAGGCGAGCGTGTGGGGCGGCGGGCCGAACGTCGACGTCCTGGACGAGTTCACCATCAAGCCGCGCAGCAAGGAGGACGACTCGCTGTATCAGCACAGCGAACTGCCGTTCGAGGAGTGGCACTTCGACGAGGAGGACGCTGGGGCGAACTTGCTCGCGACCCCCGCGCTCCCGACCACGGGCTGGCGAAGCCACTCGGAGAAGAGTTGATCGCATCGGTTACTTGTAGATCGGCAGTCGTGTCAACTTGTAAATCAAAACCGACAGGAGTCATTTCACACTGCGCCTCCATGGAGTACGTCGACGCGGGCACGCAGACCGGCCCACCTTGCGACCCATCATCCGGCGCGCTCGACCGTCCACCGCGCGACGAGCCCTATCCGGACTGGGCCAAGGACATCTGGCAAAGGCTCAACGGCAGGGACCAGAGCCAGGAGGAACGCGACTACAACCGCAACTGGTTCGAGTCCCGACACCAGAACCAAGACTGCGTCGCCAAGCACCGCGCCAACCCGTCCTACGAGCGCCCGAGGGAACGGCGCGTCGAGGGCGACCCGACCGCCCCGCCCGGGTCGTCGCGCAGCGAGCCGAGGATCCTCTGCGACAAGCAGGTCCTCGCGCCGCTTCGACCGCCGGGAGACCTCGAGGGTCCCGGCTTTGAGTACCGCACCGAGAACTGCGGCCACAACGAACCCACTGTCGGGCTCTGGGGCTTGAGGTAACTTGGGGTGTATGCCCGAGTCCGACGACTCTCCGGCGACGTCGCGCATGTTTCTGCTCGGCATCGTGGTCTGGTACAACCTCGTGATTTGGGCGGCGGAGCGGGCGTTCGCGGCGATGACGCGCGGCGCCAGGTTCCAAGAGCTCTCTCCCGACCAGCTCGCGCCCGCGTCGCCTCACTTCGACGAGTGACAAAAAAACCAAAAACAAAAAAAACGACGCGACCCCCGCCTGTAGAACGACTACCCGCGGTTTGTTCCAAAGTGCATTAAACGCGTATATCGTCTATCGTCTATGAGTGCGTACCCTGGTCCTTGGTCAACACGTCGGACACACGCCCGAGCCTCTGGAACACCCGCCCGAAGAACCCGCTCCCGGGCCCGCGTCGCCTCGCCTCCTCTTTTTGACTCCGCGTCGGTTCCGCGTCGTTCACGTCGTCGATAATCGCCTGCGCCCCCTCCGTGTCACCGCCCCTGTCAGACGCGTCGAACAGCCCGCCGAACACCCCGCGCCGCGCCGCGTGCTTCCGCCGCTCCTCCCCGTCCAGCTCGGCGATCGCGCGCTCGATCGCCGGGTCCGTCGCGCCCTCGGAAAACGCCAGCGCCTTTGTCAAATCCGCCCTCGCTCCGTCGTCCTGGCCGAGCGCCCTCCTCGCCTTACCCCGCCTGTAGAACGCCTTGGGGTTCTCCGGGTCGACGCCCAACGCGCGCCCCGCCTGGTCCACGGCATCGTGGTACCGCTCCATCTTGAGGTAGCACGCGCAGAGGTTCAGGTGCGCCGGGAGCTTCTCGCCCTCAGCCTCCTCGAGGTACTTGCCGAAGAGCTGCATCATCATGTCGTCGGTGAGGAAGCTGAGCGACATCTCGTACTCCCTCGCGGCGGCGGGCACGTCGCCGCCGCGGAACGCCGTGTTCCCGTTCATCCTGTGCGACTTGACGCGCTCGATGCGCTCCTCGTAGAGCATGTCCGCGCGCTCCATCGCTTCGCCCTTGACTCCGATGAGCTCGACGTCGACGAGCATCCAGCAATTCGGCGGCACCGCCGGGAAAGAGAAGTTGCCCTCCTCGCCGTAGCACAGCTCGGGCGGGACCCTGAACAGGCACCGCTCGCCGGGACGCATCGCGCGGACGCACTCGTACAGCGCCGGGTGGTGCCGGCGCTTACCGTCGGTGACGGATATCGCCTTGCCGACGAGGATCTGATGGGGTTCCGACTCGCGCCGCGTGCTCCACGCCTCGTCCCCTGATGCGTTGAGCTGCCACATGTCGTAGTGGACGAAGCACGTGGCTCCGTCGGCGGGCGGCGGCTCCGTGGCGGACCCCTCGCGCATGATCTGCTTGTCCACGCCGGGGTGCCCGCCCGTGAGCACGCGGCGCGACGTGCACATCACCGGACCGTGCGGCTTGTCGAGAGGGTACTTCCACTCGCCCACGAGCGGGACGGCGTCGTCGCCCAGCGTCGGGTTCCATCGCAGACGCTCAGCCTCGACGCGGGATGCCGCGGTGGAGCCGCTCTCTGCGCGCGCATCCGCCGTGCCCGTGTCGTCCGTGTCGCCCATGTCGGCACAGCCGTGCGCGTCAGCCAGTGCCACCGAAACCCTCGGAAGTTCCGAAGACGTGGCTGAGTTTCGTCATCGAAATTCGCCGGGCGAGGGGCGCAGTGTGGGGACGCGCGGGTGCGGCGCCATGAGCGGGTTCCCCGCCGCGGCGCAGCCGGACATCATACGCGCCGTCCAGAAAGATGAAGTATACGTGCGGGTAAGCTTCGACAACCACGCGTCGCCATCCCTCCCGTGCCCCGCCCGATCCACGCTCACCGAGCGCTCCGCCCTAAAATCCAACAACAGATGCTCCGCGACGCCATGCTGGACACCGCGAGGCGATGCTTCGACGCCAGGACGGTGGTCAGGCACCAGCAAAACGTCGGGGTCCTCGCGACGCTGTGGTACCACGGCCTCACCACCGGGTGCGGGTGGCAGACGCTCGGCGAGGAGTACGTCGACGTGTTTCAATGCAACGCGAACGGAGAGTTCCCGGGAGCCTCGCGGCGGTGGCTCCTCGTGCTGCTCGAGGCGCTCACCCCGCCGCTCATGGAACGCGCGAGGGTACACGCGAGGCGGATATCGACGCGACGCGAGCGGGAACGGGACGAAGCGGACGAGCAGAGGAGGCGAGACAACGCGAGCGAACGATCGGGAGGACGCGGATCAGTTGAGACCGGTCGAGATGAGCGAGGCGAGCAGCCGGCGGCGTCGTCGTCATCATCGTTCAACACGGACGCGCTGTGGGACGCCCACAGGGCCCGCGCGGTGCTCGGTAAGGCTGCGATGCGGCTGGCGAGGGCGGTGGACGACGCGACGCTGGCGCTGTTCCATCCCCCGCCGCCCGCGCCCGGAACCGACGAGCGCCCGCCGGAGCTCACCGAACCCAACCGAGGTTTCCTCTCTAAGCTCCACCTCGCGGCGTTCTACGCGCGGGGACGTCACTATCAGGCGACGAAACGGCTCGCGGGGGTGCGGTACGTGTTCGCCGGGCAGCTCGGGCCGGAAGGCAGGCCGAGGTACGGGCTGTTGGGGGTGTTCCTGGCGGCGCGGTTGGCGGCGAGCGCGGCGGGGTCCGCGATGACCCGCAAGGAGGACTCGACGTTTGGCGGTCTAAACGGTGTATCCACGGCGGACGACGCGCCCGGGAGGTTCGTGATACGCGGGCCGGACGGCGAGGAGATGCGCACCGGCGATGAACCACCTCGGGTCAGTTCAAACGCGGACGGAGAGGACAGAGCCGACGGAGCCGAGGGGAAGAAGTGCGCGTTGTGTCTGTCACCGCACGACGCGGCCACCGCCACGCCTTGCGGGCACGTGTTCTGCTGGGAGTGCGTGGCGAGCTGGTGCGCGCAGAAGCCGGAGTGTCCTCTGTGCAGGGCGCCGTCGCGGCCGCAGCAGCTGGTGAGGCTCGGGAACATGGCGCTGTGAGGACGGTTTTAGCGTGAATGAAATGGAAAAAGTAGTTTGGCAGTTTGGGTTCCTCTCGGACGGGCCGAGCCTAATATCGAAAAGCAACGACGCCGCCCGCCCTCTCGCAGTATCGCGCGCACCGAGTGCCCCGCGACCGCGCATTCACCCTCTAAACGACAATGGCTAAGACCAAGGCTGCGCCCGAACCCAACGGAGGCGCCGCGAAGACGTCCAAGACCGCGCCGAAGGGCGGAAAGGTTGCCAAGAAGGAGGCCAAGCCCAAAAAGGAGAAGACGGAGCCGAAGCCCCGCGACCACATCCCTCAGAACCCCGCCGCGCTCCCCAGGCTCGACCCGTCGGACTCGCAGGAGGACGCGACGTTCCTCAAGATCATCGCGTGGAACGTCGGCGGGCTCAGAAAGCTGCTCGAGGAGGAACGGGAGGGGTGAGCTTTTTTTTGTTCACTGACTGTTGGCTATGCTAATACCTTCGTACCTTCGTAATAACTTTGTGTTTTCCAGTATCCTCAAGGCTCTCGTGGACGCGGAGGACCCCGACGTGTTGGTGCTCGTCGAGACCAAGCTTCAGGACAAGGACGTGGCCAAGGTCACCGCGAAGCTCCGGAACGTGATGTCGTCCAACGTCTACCCGACCGTCGAGTTCGCGTGCATGACCGCCGGGGACGACTCCAACACGGGAAAGCTCGGAACATCCGGAGTGTGCGTCATCACCAAAGCAACCCAGTGGGTTAACGGAGATGAGATCGGACCCTGTGGCTTTGGTCCGACCTCCGATAAAGTAATGGTTCACAAGGGATTTTTAACCGACATGATGCAGTGCATCGTTCACGGCAAAGGCGGCCGCGTGATGACGCTGGAATTCAAGGATTTCAACCTCATCTGCACCGTCGTGCCCTCCTCGGGTGAGAAGCTCGACAAACTCGACTACCGCACCGGCGAATGGGACGGGACACTCAGCGAGTCCCTTCGCGAACTCGATACCGGTAAACCGACCATCGTCATCGGCGACCTCAAGATCACACCCGAGGGCGAGAAGGACGTCTACAACTGGACCACCGCGCCGAGGCTCAAAGACGCCGAGGAGCCGAAGATGTGCGAGAACGACAAAAAGAAAGGCGGGGTCCCCGGCATCACGCGGAAAGAACGCGAGAGCTTCCAGGAGACGCTTGAGACCAACGACGGGTTCGTCGATTCATTCCGCCACTTCCACCCCGACGCCACCGGCTGGTACACGCGCTGGAGCGTCCGCGCCGGTAACAGGCCGTACAACGCGGGCGTGAGGTCGGACCTGGCGCTGGTGCCAACGCGCACGCTGGAGGACGATGCCGACGTCAAGGTGGTGGACGCGTTCATACTGGACAAGACAACGGCGGGTCACTCGGATCACGCGCCGATTGGCATCACGCTGAAGATCGGCGACGCGTGAGAGCTGAGGATGGAGAGATCCGATACCTTCTTGCTCCAGAGGAACGAAGCAAGCCTCTGGAGTAGACCTGTCTTCCGAGGTATCGGATGGGCGAGTAGGAACATCGTGCGACCTTGAATACGAACATTTCACGTACAAGACCCATCTACACGTCTCACACATCACCTGAGGTAAAGGGGCACGACGGACACGCCGCCGCCCTCCCACCCGATGGCCAACGTCGCCGACGCCTCGCCCTCGCCGCCACCCCCCGGACCCGACATTGCAACCGTCCTCGCCGGTCCACCCGCGCCGCCGACGTCCGAACCCTGCGCGTCAGCCTCGACGTACCCGATCAACGACGCGGTCACCACCGGTCGCGTGCGCATGGCGTACAGAGCGACGCGTCCACCCCGGTGCGCGCCCCCCGCCGGTGCGTCCTTATTTTTATCACACCCGTCGAGGACAACTGCGAGCCTCGAGCCCGACGGATCCCACGACATGCCCACGATGTCCAGCGAAACCTCCGCGCCGTCCTCGCCCGTGAACTGGGGCAGCTCCACCGGGAGGAGCTGCGCCGCGAGCGCGGGCCCGCGCCTCGGCAGGTGCACCGCCAACACCTGCCCTCGGCCGCGACGCGTCGTCACGAGCAGCGTCGCGCCCGCGCCGTCGCCGCCGTCGTGCCGGTTCGGGTCATCCGGCGGCGGTTCCGGTCCCCACGCCGCGGCGATCACCGCCGCGCCGTCCGTCCACCACTTCGCCGCGGTCCATCCCTCCGTCTCCCACAGCGTGAACCCAGCCGCCGGGTGCGACGCGAAGAGGTATCGGCCGCACGGGGACCACGCCAGTCCGCTCACGCCCGCGACCCCCGACGCGATGGAACACCTCGCGCCGGTGCTGACCTCCCACACGGCGGTGGCCCGCCTATCCGCGGACCCGGCCGCGAGCAACCGGCCGCACGGTGACCAGCACACGCAGTCGTACGGCCGCCCGCCCGCGAAGTCGCCCTCGTGTTTACTTTTCGTCTCGAACAACTCGCGGGGCAGGCCCCATCCGCCGGGGCCGGGCGCGGGGATCATGGCGCCGAGCGTGGACACCACGCGCCCGAGCCCCGTGACGGCCGGGGACGTGTACGGGTCCACGTCGGTCCGGGAGGCGCGCGAGGCGTCGGCGTCGTCCTTGAGGTGCGTGAGTCGCCACTCGGGCGCTCCGCCGATGCGGTTCAACCCCGGGGACTTGCCCAGGCCCGACGATACGGATCTGCCGCCGGCTGTGGAGGATGCGCCCGATGCGGCGGCGCCGGGCTCGTGCGCCCAGACGCAGACGCCGTGGGACCCGGCGACGGCGAGGGTCGCGCCCGCCTTGGGTCGCCACGCCACCGCGCGGGCGCCGGAGTGAAGCGAGTGCCGGAGCACCGCGGGGGGATCGGACGACCCGCTCGCGGGATCTGAGTGGATCAGCACGCGCCCGGTGCCGTCCACGGTGGCCAGCCTGGGTTGATGGCAGTGCCACGCGAGCGGTGCGGTGACGCCGTCGGGAACGGGCGGCGCGGGGGGAAGCGCGCGGCCGGTGAGAAGCGCCAGCGCGTATCCCTGCAGCTTCGCGGGGGACGCGGCGGGGGTTTTCTCGGCGGTGGGGTCCGTCGCATCCAGCGGCGGCAGCGCGCGGCCGGCGTCGGGGAGGTTAATCGGGCATCGCGCCTCGAACCTGGATGGCGGCGCGGTGGATCCGCGGAGCCTGAGGGAGATGTCCTCCTCCACGAGCACGGCGGTCATGGTGCGCGACGAGCTCTGCGCTGGCCGAAAAGTTCAAACGGTCTGCCAGTCTGCAGACGCAAACATCCGCGACGAAGCGCCTACTACGCAAGCGGCGACTCGGCTCTCACATCCCCATCGATCGAGGCGACGAAATGAACGCGTGTGATGACGAACGAACGCGTACTAGTATTAAACGACGACGCTAGTTAGTTGGCGCTGAGCCCGTTGAAGAGCCCGCGCCAGTCCCGCTTCTGTCCCCCCGCGCCCGGCCCGTTGGCAAAGTCAAACTCCAGAACCGTCCCGGGCTTGGGCGGCGCCCCGAGGCACCGCACGCACACCTCCGCCGCATCCTCCAGACTCACCTCGTTGGACCCCACCGACCCGCCCGTGTTCTGCGCGAACACCAGGGGCTTACCGCCCATGCCGGACTTGATCTTCGCGGGCCTGACGATGGTGACGGGCGCGACGGTGGCGCACCCTCGAAAAGCGGCTTCCCGCGAGGGATCCGCTCGCTTGCCGTCGTCGCCGCCGAAGATGCCGCCGAGCAAACCGCCGTTTCCCGCCGCGGACCCCACGAGCACCGCGTGCTTCACCTTGCCGTCGCTGACGACCGCGTTCGGGATCGAGCCCGCGTCGCCGCAGCAGATGACGGCGCGGCATCCCCTTCGGATGGCGTTGGCGACGTCGCCGGGATCCTCCACGGCTGTGACGTACGGCCCGTATCGCGCGGCGGCGACGTCGGCGGAGATGCCGAGCGCCACGACGGGCTGCTTGGCGACGATGAGCTGCATGATGATCGCCTCGCCGAGAGCGGTGTCGGCGCCGGTGACGAGCGTGCCCTTGCGGGGCTTCTTATCCCACGCGCGAAGTTCCTCGTCCTCGTCCGGGGTCGGCTCGGCGACGGCGGAGACGCCGCCGTCGCCGACGCGTTCCTCCCCCGGGGCGCCGACGCTGGAGTCCTGGCCGTACCACTTGCGCAGCTTTGGTCCGCCCTCCATGACGTCGAGCATATCGTCGAACAGCCCCTTCTTGGCGTTGGTCACCGCGCGATCGCCGCGGCTGGCATGCGACGTCTTCGGAGGCTTCGCCGCGACGCTGGGTTGAGGGCGGCGATCGAGGGATCGGGCGCGGTTTCGGGGGGCGGCGGCGCGAGGGGACGCGAGTCCCGCGCGCGTCGCGGCGGACGTGAAGGCATGCATCGTGCCTGCCAGCGTAAGGAGCGCCGCGTGTCTGTAGAGAACGACGTGGCTCCCAAGCCTTAGCCACAACAAAAAAATCGCTGGCAGAAAAATGAGTAGACTGTGACATTGTTCGTATTAAATTATTATAACCACATATTACGCATTTACGTATGCGTAAACAGTGAGACGGTGCCAATCACCACATTCGAGGCCGAAAAAAATCACCGAGCGGCGGCGGTAATTTGGCGGCGGTGGACACCGACGCCCACTTCGCGACGCGGCGGCACGCCTCGAGCGTATCGTCCACCGAGGAGAAAGAGACGCACGCCGCACCTCAATCGTCGCCGCACACATCCGCGCGCGCCGAGAGGAAGCCCTCGCCGCTCTGCACACCTCGAGCGCCCGCCGCGCGCTCGTTCGTTGACTCGCGCGTCAAAGTTTCATCTCACGCGGTCGGGTCGTCGCGCCACATAACGAACGGCAGCCATGGTGAAGCTCAGGGTGAAATCGCACGTTCAGCAGGAGCGTAACATGGCGGGCGTCGGCAACAAGTTCGCGCCGCTCCCGCCCATCCTGCTCAACAAGAAGAAAGGCGAGCCGTACAAGCCGAGGACGCCGGAGGATGTGTCCGATGGTAAAAATCCGTTCGCCCGCCAGCTCGCGCACGGCGAGAAGGACGTGCGCGACGCAACCTTCCGCGCGCTCGGCAAGTGGCTCGGCTCGCGGTCCGACGTGGACATGCTCGACATGAAGAAGATCTGGAAAGGCCTCTTCTACGCCATGTGGCACGCCGACGGGTGGGACGTCCAGGAGGAACTCGCCGAGACGATCGGAGGCTTGATTCACAAGCTCAAGCACCGAGTGGCGCTGATGTACGCCGGGGTCTTCTTCATCACCGCGAGGCGCGAGTGGGTCGGCATCGACAGGCACCGCATGGACAAGTACCTCCGCCTCGTCCGCCGGTTCACCTCCCACATCTTCCGTTACTGCGCGGACAGGGACTGGGCCGAGGCGATCACCGGCGACGTCGGCGAGATGCTCATGCGATCCGCGCTCATCCCCACGGGTAAGGGTGACCAGGGCGTCGTGGACGTCGGCTTGCGTCTGCACCTCGCGGAGGTGTTCGTCACCGAGATGCGAAACGTCGCGTCCGGCAAGGACGACGTGGAGATCGGATGCGATCCGGACAAGGAGAACGAGGCGAACGGCGGCGCGCCTCGGACGGTTTTCACGCGCAAGAAGGGTGAAAAGAGGAAAGCGCGCGTCACGCCCACGCCCCGGCCCGTGCCCCCGCACGCCACCGACGCGCTGCTCAAACCCTGGGCGCAGCTCCTCCAGCTGGAGCCGCACAAGGCCTTGCACAAGCGCGTGTTGGCGCAGGTTTTCGAGAAGGTTCTGGAAGGCGCGGATGGCGGCCCGGCTTTTGCGGATCCCGAATCCGTGGACGACGCCGAGGACGCAAAGCACGTTCGGTTGGACGCCGCGACGATGAAGCGGATGGCGCGGACGTTCATCGACGTCGGCGCGGACGAGGGTACCGGCGATTTGCAGCGCGAGTCCCTGTACGAGCTCCACATCTGGTTCAGGAAGGCGAGCAAGAAAGCCGCGGCGGCGACTGGCGGCGGCGAGGAGGAGGAGGAGGCGCCGAAGAAAGAGAAGAAGAGGCGCAAGAAGGAGCCGTCGCCCGAGCCCGAATCCGAGGAGTCCGAGGATGAGGAGTCGAAAGATGAGGAGTCCGAGGAGGACATGACGGGCGAGGAGAGTTTCCACACCGCTCAGGACGCCTCCGAGGAGGAGGAGTCCGACGATGAGGAGGCCGACCTCGAGGATGGGGAGGAAGATGCCGACGAGGATGACGACGAGATGGAGGTCGGGGAGGGCGACGAGATGGAGGACGACTCCGAGGATGAAGACGACGAATCCGAAGAGGAGTCCGAGGAGGAGTCCGAGGAGGAGGATGACGCGGAGATGGAGGACTCTTTCGACGACTCCGACCAGGACAACTCCCAGGACGAAGCCGCCGAGGAGGAGGAGGAGGAAGGCTCCGAGTCTGAGAGCACCGACGAGGACGAGGACGACGAGGTATCCCGCACCGAGGCTGCCATCGCCGCCGCGACCGCCGCCGCGGAGCGCAAGGCTGTTCGTAAAGCCGAGCGATGGGCCGCGGCGGTGGGCGCGAAGACCCCACCCGGCGCGGTTCACATGAGCGGCGCCTCCTTCCTCGCGCAGCGCGCCGTGGGCGGGGCCGCCAAGGAAAAGTTCACGTCGCCGCACTCCATCGTCAAGACCGTCGGCGGCGGCGACAAGCTCGCGTCCCCCGGCATCATCGGCACCATCGCGTCCGCGGTGAAGGGCATCGTCGCGTCGCCGTCGCCGTCCAAGCGGGTGCAGTGGAACATGAAGGGCAACACGAGGCACACGCCCACGGGACCGCCCAACCCAGTCAGGGGCAACGACCTCAAGAGCCTGCTCAAGTCGTCGCCCGCCAAGGGTTTGCTCCGGCCGATCCACGCCGCCAAGGCTGGGTACGGGACCCCTAACAGCGCGCCCGCGTTGGGGGCGAAGAAGACGAACATGGGCGGGAGCGGCCACAGCTCTAGGAAGGGCTCGAAGACGCCGGGAGGCAAGCAGCGCGTGAAGAAGGCTGATTTTTGGTAATATACGTTAGTTATTATCTACTTCGTATGGGCATTCATCGTGTGTCTTTTCTATTTCGCAACTTTCCGTGTACTTGTATGACCGTGCAGTTATGATACTAACTTAGTTTTTGTGGAAAACCTCGGGTGGATTGGTCGGCGGCGTCGGCGGCACAAGTCGCAGCGCGCGAGGGCCAGGGCTGAGTGAGCGCGTACCCGGCGGGTCCACTCGTCATGGTAAAGGCGTACCTGCGCTACGAGCAGGCGCGAGCCTTCGGCGTCGTCGCCTCCCCCGAGGCGCCGCCCGTGTACGACGACACCGGCAAGCATCTGGTGACGGCGGCGCTGGAGCGCCTCGCGGTGTGGGACGTGCGCCGCGGGGTGGAGGCCAAGAGCCTCCTACCGCCGCCGCGCGAATCCGGCGCGCTGCCCGCGGTGACCCGCATCGCGCGCGCTGAGGGCAGCGACCTCGTCGCCGCGGGCCACGCCGACGGCACCATCCGGCTATGGTCCCTCGACGACGCGTCCACCGACGTGCTCCTCAAGGGCCATCGGTCCGAGGTGACCGCGCTGCGATTCAACGCGAGCGGCTCCATGCTCGTGTCCGGCGGCAAGGATACCAACGTGGTGGTGTGGGACGTCGTGGCAGAGACCGGCATGTGCAGGCTGCGCGGCCACAAGGACCAGGTCACCGACGCCGTCTTCGCCGAGGCTGACGCCGCGCACGGCGGCGGCGGTGCTTCGTCGTCGTCGGCGGGCGCGACCGGATCCTCGGGCGTCCGGCTGGTGACCTGCAGCAAAGACGCGACGGTCAAGGTGTGGGATCTGGACACCCAGCACTGCGCGCAGACGGTCGCGGCGCTCGGCGCGGAGTGCTGGAGCATCGACGTGGACCCCGCGGGCAGGCGCCTCGCGGTGGGAACCTCCGACGACAGGCTCCATCTCTTTGCAATCAACCGCGGCGGCGACGAAGAAGACGAAGACTTCGGGGAACCCGACACGTCCGACGACGACGAGACACCGAAGAAGAAGGCCAAGAAGGTGGACGAGAACGGTACGGGAACGGCACCCATGACGCAGGCGCAAAAGGCGGCGTCCATCGCGGACGCGTCCAACCTGCTGACGTCCATCGGGCACGTCCCCCGCGCGGATAAATCTCGAGTCTCCTCGGTTCGATTCGACAAGGCGGGGTCCGGTCTGCTCGGGGTGCAGACCGTGGGGCGGGCGATCGAGGTGTGGCGCGTGCGTTCCACCTCGGAGAAGGCCAAGCGACTGAAGCGTAAGGTTAAGCGCCGACGCGAGAAGGAGAAGCTGCGAGGGAAGGAGCGCGACGGCGACGGCCTTCAAGGGGCTTCCGCGTGGGACGGCGCCGGCGGGGACGGCGAGGGGCTCACCGCGGCGGACGAGCTGGAACTCGCCGCCGTGATCCGCCCGAAGGCCAAGGCGCGGGGGTTCGCGTGGGCGCCGAGGCAGCGCAGGCGGCCCGGTGTGCGCGCCGTCATGGCGGTTCTCGTCGACAACAACGCGGTTGAGGAGTATGAAATCGGCCAGGACGCCGACGGCGTCGTCGCCGAGGAGCCCACCAGGACCCGCGTCATCGACGCGCAGGGCCACCGCGCGGACATCCGCGCCGTCGCTCTATCCCCTGACGACGCCACCCTCATCACGTGCTCGCACAAGGGCGTCAAGGTGTGGAACCCGATGGACGGCTCGTGCCTTCGATCGATCGACGGCGGGTACGGCTTGTGCGCGGCGTTCGCGCCCGGCGGGAGGCACGCGGTGGTCGGTTGCAAGTCCGGCGCCCTGGAGATCATCGACACGCAGGCTGGGACCGCGCTCGGTGGGATGAAGGACGCGCACGGCGGTGCGGTGTGGGGCGTGGCGCTCCTCCCCGACGGGTCCGGGTTTGTCACCGCGAGCGCGGATAAGACGGTTAAGTTTTTCGAGTGGCGGCTCGTGGATGTCGAGGAGGACGAGGACGACGAGGGCGAGGGCCGACGCGAGCTGGGCATCGCGCACGTCAAGACGCTGCAGATGGCGGAGGACGTCCTGTCCGTCAAGGTCACCCCGGACGGCAAGCTCCTGTCGGTGTCGCTGCTGGACAACACCCTCAAGGTGTTTTTCGTCGACTCGCTCAAGTTTTTCCTGTCGCTCTACGGACACAGGCTACCCGCGCTGTGCCACGACGTGTCTTCCGACTCGCAGTTGCTGGCGTCCGGGGGCGCGGACAAGAACATCCGAATCTGGGGATTGGACTTTGGCGACTGCCACAGGTCGGTGTTTGCGCACGAGGACAGCGTCACGTCAATCGCGTTTGTGCCCAAGACGCACTACCTGTTCAGCACCGGAAAGGATCGGCTGGTGAAGTACTGGGACGCCGACAAGTTCGAGCCGCTGCTCACGCTGCAGGGTCACCACGCGTCCGCGTGGTGCATCGCGCTGTCGGCGCGCGGCGAGTTTGCCGTCACCGGCGGGCACGATCGCGCGATTCGCGTGTGGGAGCGAACGGATGAACCTTTTTTCGTCGACGAAGAAAAAGAGAAGCGCCTGGAATCCCTTCTGGAAGAGGGCGGCGCGGAGGACGACGGCGACGACGACAGGATCGCCGCCGCCGCGAGGGAGAACGCCAGCGCCAAAGGAGGCGTCGCGCCCGCCGGTGCGGAGGCTGGCATGGCGGGACGTAAGACGCTCGAGACGCTCACCGCGGCGGATCAAATCGTAGACGCCCTCGACGTCGCCGGACACGAGCGGACGCGAATCGACGATCACGTCAGAGCCAACGGAGACAAGGACGCGGGTAACCGCGCGGGGAACGGGGACGACCAGGAGGACGAGGAGGAGCTGCGGAAGGCTCTCGACGAGTTCTCCGATGAGGAGGATGACGACGAAGACGAAGATGACGACGTAGCGGACGCCGTTGTCGTCGGCGGCGCCTCCCTTTCCGCGTACGGACACAATCCCTCGTACCCCAGCGGCCTCCCTCCGAACCCACTGCTCCAGGGCCAGAGTCCGGAGCGGTACGCGCTGTCCGCGATCGAGAAGGTTCGCGCCGCGGATCTCGAGCAGGCGGTGCTGGCGCTTCCGTTTTCATCCGCGCTGACGCTGCTCGATTACCTCGGAGGGTGGCTGGAGGCTGGCGAGAAGACCGAGCTGACGTGCAGGCTCGCGTCGTTCATCGTGCGTCTGCATTACGTACAGCTGGGCGCCACGCACAAGGCGCGAGCGGTGCTGCTGAGGCTGAGGCCGCTGCTGAGGAAGCGCGCGGCTGAGCTTCGCGACATGATGGGCTTCAACCTGGCGGGCATGAACATGTGGGAGACGCACCTTAAGGAGGGCGGCGGGGGCACGAAGAAGGACGACGACGACGATGAGAACGTCGCGCAGTTCACGGACGAGCTCATCAAGGACGAGGACGCGCCCGGGCTTCCCGGTTGGGGCTGAAAGAGTGAGAACGAGTGTGACGATGAGAATGAGAACCGATAGAGTGAGCATCCTTGTCATCGAGAAGAAGCTGCGAAATAATGAAACTCGGTTCACGCCGAGAGGACGCGAACGCGCCCGTTGACGATCTCGATGACCTGCGGGGCGTTACCGTAGATCCCGCGGCTCATGCCGGTGTCCGACCTCCAAACCTTTCCCCCGCATCCGCTGTTGATCCCCTTCTGCTGCGGCGTGTGACCCACCACCAGCCTCTTGGCGCCCGTCGCGTCCAGAGCCTCCTGCAGCCTCTTGCACGCGGCAGCCTCGCTCTTGTTCCCGCCCTCCGCGCCGCCGTAGTCGCGGGTCCACACGACACCCTTCTCCTCGAGCACGTGCTTGGGCGGCTGCGAGTTTTTACCCACCATCCACGCGGCGACCTCGTTGTTGAGTCGCTGGAACCCGTAGTCGACGTGATTCTCGGTGATCCCCGCGTGCGCAAAGACCGTGTCACCAACCTGCAGCACGGTGGGGTTCGTCGCCATCTTGACCGCCATCTCTCCACCGGGGAGGAAGAGGTCGCGCCTGGCCTTGAGGCCGTAGTAGCTGTTGGGCGAGACGCCGTCGGGAACGGGCGGGAGCGGCTCGACGTTCTCTTCGCCGAGTTTTTCAACTTCCCTCAAACGCTTCTTCTCGACCCATCTGCGGCACTCGCCGAAAGCGCCCTTGGTGACGTAGCGGAAATCGCCCAGGACGTTCATGATCTCGTGGTTGCCGTTCATGACCACCACCTCCCCGCCCGCCTCCTTCGCCTCCTTGGCGAGCTTCTGGAACTTGCGCATGATGGCGAGTTCGTTGTCGCCTCGGTCGAGGATGTCGCCAACCTGCACCAGCACGGCGGTCCCTCCGACCCACTTGCCCTCCGAGTCCATGCACTTGGACAGCTCGAGCGCCTTCATGGCCTGCGCGAAGTCGCCGTGAATGTCGCCGATGGCGACGAGTCTGCGTCCGTCGAGGTCCAGCTTGGTCACCGGCTTCGGGACGTCGACCTTACCCTTCTGCGCGCCGGGCTTGTTGGCGTTGGCCTTCTTGGCGAGGGCGCTCTGCGCGGCGAGGAGCGCGGGGGCGGCCGCGGCGCCGCCCGCGAGGAGCGCGCGGCGCGCGAGCGCGCGGCCCTGGGGCGAACTCGCCGCCGCGGCTCCGCCCGACGCGGCGGCCGCGAAGGCGACGAGACTCGATCGGGGCTTGTTCGATCGAGGGTTTCGGTTGTTGGCTTCGCCCCCGCCGTTGGAGCGGCCGCGTCGGTCGGAGAAGCCGCGGCCGCCCGCGGGGAAGCCGCCGAGGAATCCACCGCGCGAGAAGGAGAACGACATCGGCGTCTCGGGGATCGATGCGGTCAAGTCGCGCGCTTCGGTTGTGTTGTCCAAGCGCTATCCAACGTCCTCTTTCTGTTTCGTCTGACGGGGCCCGAGGCTGACTTTTGGGGAAGAGATCGATAGTGCTGGCGCACACTTGCAGGTCGTCGACGATCGGGTCGGGTTTCGAGGAGCACGCGTGACGTACGGATTCGCACGCAGTCGTCGACTCTGCGTACATCGAGGAAAGCTCGGTAGTGGACGAGTCATAGCACCCACCACAGGCGGGCACTTCGTCTCAGATCTGGCGCACCGATGAGCTTCTTCAGCAGCCCGCTCGATGAGGATCTCGTGAGCCGCGTGGAGCAGGACGAGGACGAGGAGCGCATCGCCGAGCGCGCCATCGAGGCTAACGGCGGGGTCCTCCCGAAGGTGTTCCCCGCCTGGTCCAAAGCCGCACGGGATCGTATCGCCGACGTCGGATCCATCGCGCCCGACGTCATGTTCGTCGCCGCCGGGGATTTCGCCTGCGATCTCGTGCACGACGGCGTCGCCGCCGGTGGCATCGCGCCGACACCGCTCGGCGCCCTCGCCGTCGCGGGCATCCCCGCCAAAGGCCTCACCCTCGAGCCGTCCGCGGAGGACGACGCCGGGATCGTCCACGACCTCGGCGCCGGCGTCGTCGCAGTCGCCGCGAGGTACGACGTCCCGCGAGAGTCGTGCCGGGAGTGGGCTACAACCTTACTGAGCGCGGTGAATCCCTCGCGGGTCGTGGTGCTCTGCGCGGTGGACGAGCACGACGTCGGGTACGGCGTCGACGGGTACAGGGGCTCGTTCGTGCTGGACACCGCCGCGCAACGGTGTGGGATCCACTCGCTGAGCCTGAGCGACGACGACGACGAACGATCCGCCCGGGCGCTACCCGCGGGTGCGCTCATCGAGGGGATCACCGCGGCGGTCGCGGCGAGATGCGAGATGACCGGCGTCCCCGCGCGCATCGTCGCGGTCCCCGCGCCGAGCGGCACCGCGGGCGCGAGGGGGTTCGGGAACGGGAGGCACGGAGGCGGGCCGGCGAGGCGGCGACGGGGAATCGGACCTGGCTTCGGGGGCGGCGTCGACGGAGCGGCGGCGTCGCACGCGGTCCTGTTGACTCAACGCGCGTGCGGGATTGACTTCGGGGTGTTCGGGCCGAGCGTTCACTCGGTGGGTGCGTCGTCGAAGAAGCCGACGTCCGCGGTGGTCGACGACGGCATGCGCGTGTACACCTAGGCGCTCGATACTAGTTGGCCGGCGCTTTTATTACATCTATGTTGTCGTATTCAGAGCTTTCACTTCGCGGACTCGCCCTCCGTGAGCCAAGGGCGGTTGTCCTCGCCGATGGTCTGGAGCACGGTCCATGCCGGGCCCGTGCTGTGCTTCTTGCAGATCTCGAACATCCCGAGTAAGAGCTCCTGCTGCGTGGCTAGGAACGGGTCCTTCTTCACCACGTTCGAGTGCGTCTCGACGCGAATCGCCAGGTGGTCGTCCTTGATGTCGCGGCAGTGCACGCGGATGGGCCGTGTCGGGGGGTTGATGATGCCCGGGTGGTCCGTGAGGTACTGGGTGATCTCTTCGGTCATCTTCGGGATCGCCGGGGCGTCGTCGAGCCTGACGCGGATGTTCGCGACGATGATGCGGGCCGTCTGCCTCGAGATGTTGATCACGTTGGCGCCGAGGAAGAAACCGTTGGGAACCGTCGTCGGCCTCGTGTCCTTGGGGATCAAGGTGGTCTGGTACCAACCGATCTCTTTCACGAGGTAGCCGCCGACGGACGGCTCGTTCGTGCCCCTGAACCTGCCGCCGACGGCCATGAGGTAGATCTTCTCGCCGGGGGAGAACGGGCGCATGATGGCGAGCATGGAGCCGCCGATGAAATTGCTCACCAGATCTTTGGCGGCCAAACCGAAGGTCAAGCCTCCGATGCCTCCGAACCCGAGCAAGGACTTGGGAGGCAGGCCGAACACGAGCGCGCTGCTGATCGCGGTGCACAGCGCGCCGGTCACGACGGCGAGCCTGGTGAGCACGAGCTTGGTGCTCGAGTCATTGACGCCGAGCCTGTTTGTGAGAATCTCGGGGAGGTAGTTGTCGGTGGCCATGACGGCGATGATGCCGCCGGCGAGCGTGTACATGCCGCGGTCGAACTGCTCCATGATCGTGGCCGGGAGGAAGGCGCTCATCTCGAGTAACTCGCCGACCCTGCATCCGTTGTCCCAGAGGTACATCCCGATCCAGAGACCGCCTATGACCTTCATGGGTCCGCCGAGCCAGTTCCAAAACGACTTTTCCCACTCCACGGTGTTCTCCGGGTCGCGCTCTTTGAGGTAATCGTAAAGCTTGCGCCGCCCCTTGACGATGGCGAAGTGCCACGCGATGATGAGCCACACGTCCTCGATGTCCCAAGGGTCGTTGACGTTGTCGTCGACGGCGTCCATCACGCCGCGCACGTCCTTGGCGCGGTTGATCACGAAATCGTCGAGCGATTTGCGGGCGCCCTCGGGGAGCGTGAAGAGGTTGGGGCTCGGTTTATGCGCCGTGGCGGTAGCCGCGGCGGCGGCCTTCGGGGCTGCGCGCACGGAGTACGCCCCCGCGAGCTGCCCGGCGATGCCGAGGGCGAACGCCGCGGCGATCTTGCCGCCCAGCGAGGGACGGACGCGGACGTTGTGCCCGCCGGATGCGACGCCAGAATCGTCGTCGCCCATCCACGAGCCGCCGTCGCCGTCGTCGCAGAAGCCCATGGCGAACAGCTTATGATTAACGACGGTGTCCTCGGCGGAAGCTTCGGCGTCGGTCTCGGAGGATACGGACGCCTGTACGGTGATGCGGCCGAGACGGGTCCGGTTGTTGAATTTCGACCTGCAATCGCGTCGATTGGCGATTCCTTTTCGAGCATCGCCGACGCGTCTGGGTACGGAAGGGAAGCGAACGCTCGCGGCTGGGCACACGAGTGATGACATGGTGCCCGGGGGTGGATTCGAGCCTACTTGCGGCCTCGGGTGCGGCGCGGTATGCCGGCGGGGACGGGGAAGAGCCGTGCCAAAAGCGAAAGCACCCGCGAAATATCGGCTGACGAGGCACTTTATAAAAGGCACTTTTGCCAGAGAACGGCTGTTCTCACATGTACGGCGATGTTCGCGTCTAGTAAGGCGTAATCACACGCGTCACTCGCGTCCAGTCACGCGCCATCATCCCTTTCCCGCTTACCCCCCAGCGTCCCGCGCCCCGCGCGTCCGTCCCCAACCCCGAACGCGTCCTCCGCCAACTCCTCAAACTCATCCTCGCCGATGGATTTCATCGGCGCCGCGCCAGTCGCCGCCGATGATCGCGTATGATCCACCACCGTGCCCACCGACGGCGTCTCCGGCCCCGGCGCGCTGCCCTCCCGCTTCTGCATGATGCTGGGCGGCGGGTACGCGTACTGCTCGTCGTCGTCGTCGTCGTCCATCGCGAACGCCAACGGTTCGGGCTCCACGTCCACGGTGCCGCCGTCCCAGTACTCCCCGCGCTCGGACACCGGCACGTCTATCAGCGCGTCCGGCCGCGTCTCCGGCTCGTGGAAGACCCCGGCCGCGGCGTTCGGCGCGTTGGACCCGCGCTGGCCGGGTTCGGCGCCCTGCAACCACGCCGGGACGACGTGACCGTTGCGCGCGAGCCAGTCGCAGTACTTCTCGCCGCCCGATGCGCGCTCCCAGTCCGGGAGGTGGACCTCGCAGACGCGATCCCACGCGCAAGGCCCGGTCGAGGGGCAGCACGGCGTCGATGGCGTGTCGTCGTCGCCTGCGCGGACGCCCATGCCCGCCGGGAGCTCGTCCCCGCCCCCGCGCTGATCGGCTCGCTTCATCGTCTCGATATCGTCGATGAGCCGTTTGGCGTCGCCGAGGACGTCGTCCAGTTGGATCCGGCCCTCGTCGGCGTGCGGATCCGGGATATCGAGGCCCATCGCCGCGAAGTCGTCGTAGTTGTCGCCCATATCCATGGTGTCCATCGCTCCCCGCGGACCCCCGCCGCGCGGCCTGGTTGTGCGGGCTCGATTTGATTCAAACACACAAGCAGGTCAACATGAGGCACAGAAAAAACTGAGTCGTCCCGTTCACCAAAACAGAGCGGCGACGCTAAGGGACGGCGTGGTGACGAGCACGGTTAACGCGGCGGTGACCTGGGATCGTATTTCAGTCTCTCAGTACCTCCTCGAGTCTCTGGGATCCGGGGACCTGCGCCGGTCCCTGTCCCGGTCCTTCTTCCTGTCCCGGCTCCTGCTCCTGCTCCTGCTCCTGCTCCTGCTCCGACTGCGATCGCGTCGCCGCTTCCTGTCCCTATCGCGATCCCGATCCTTATCGCGGTCTCGGTCTTGATCCCTATCGCGGTCCCTGGCCCTGTCCCTGTCTCTGTCTCTGTCTCGATCTCTGTGCCTGTCTCGGCTCCGATCCCTCCCGTCCCGATCGCGCCCGTCATCCCGGCTCTTGTCCCTCCGACCCCTCGACCCGTCCCGCCTACGATCGCGATCCTTATCCCTATCCCGGTCGCGGTCGCGGTGGTCCCTGCCGTGATCCCTGCCGTGATCCTTGCCCGAGAACGGCGGCCGGGAGTCCCGGTGCCCGCGCCCGTCGGAGTGGCGGTTGGAGCGACCCCCGCCCCCGCCGCGTCCCCATCCGCCCATAGGCGCGCCGCGTTCGAACGTCCCGTCGGGTCTCGGCGCGCCGTGAGGTGCCGTGAGGTGCCCAGCCTGCGCGTACCCCGCGATCTTCTCCGACAGTTCATCCCGCAACTCCCGCAACAGCTTCCATCCCACGTACTGCTTACCGGTTTCGTGTTCGATCTTTCGCTCTTCGTTGTCCACGGATGACATGAGCACGCCGGAGACGGCGCACGCGAACATCTGCTTGACGTTGCCGAACCGCGTCTCCGCCTCGTCCCGTAGGACCTTGAGCCGATCGCTCTCCGCGAGCGCCTGTTGCGCGGCGTCGACCTCGCCGTCCTCGCCGAGTTTCTCCGCCTTGGCGGCGTACTCGGAGATTTGAGAATTGTACTTGTCGATTATTTGCTTCTGCTCTGGTTTGAGCTCGGCGGCGTTCGCGTTCATCTCCTCGCACCGCGCGTTCTGACGCGCGATGCGGCTGTCGCACTCGCGGATGAGCACGTCCAGTAGGCGTTTAGTCTGCATCTCGTACCCGGACTTGGCGCGCTCGGGCGAGGAGAGCGCGTTGAAGTCGGCGCGCAGATCGTCGCTCTGGATCTTCGCAAAGTCCTCCGGCGAGATGTGCCGCTGGAGGTCGTCGTTGCTCCGGGTGTTCTTGAACATGTTGACGTCCAGGCCGCAGAGGTAGTACTTGCACACGTCTGGGTCGTCGTACTGCGCCTTGCGGCCGGTCCTCTGCTCCGGGAGAAGGTCGCGCTCCGAGCCCTGCACATCATCGCGGGGAGAAAAGGGTCATCAGGGATTCATTCATTCGGCGGACTTCGATCGAAGCGTCGGCGAACGGGAGGGTCCGGATGGGCTCACCATGAGTTGATCGAGCATCTCAGCCATCGACGACATGGTCGCCGATCCGTCGAAGTGTCGCGAGCGGCCGCTGCCGTGCGTATCGCGTGTGACGAAGGATGGCTGTGTGGGCACGGCTTCAACTCAGGTTGGCGCCGGCAGCGCCTCAGGTTTTTTTGCCAGAGGATCTCGGTGGAATATCCCGTGTTTGGTCACGAGCACCGTCCAGCTTCTGGCGCCCCACAGGGAGACCCGCGAGCCGGGTCTCGAGTCGTCGTCCGAGTGCAACGACACCTGCCGCGCGTGTCTCTCGGAATCCGCATCGCGACCCGCGCGGGGCACGCCACATCGCCTCGCGCCCCGCACGGCACCCGCGTCGAAAACCAAACGGGAGACGAGAGAGATTGTGACTCGGCATAAAATGGACGAGCTCAGGACGAGCTGGGGCGGGGTCTTCCCTCCCATGCACCGGGCGGTGATCGAGGACGGCGAGCACAAACGCAAGAGGGAGGATGAGCACGACCCGAGCATCCGCGAGGGTGCGGAGGGCGAGTACGGCTCCCCGCAGGACCGCGCGCTGGCCCAGCGAAGGCGACGATTCTCAAAGTCTCGCGCGAGGTGAGTCAGTCAGTCTGTTTTTTCACCGACGCGTCACGTCACGGCCCGAACCCTCCGCCCACCGCCGAACACGTCGCTGATTCCGCCCACCCTCACCCGCAGGCACACTCCCGAGGTCAAGGTCAGAGGCGTCCTCGAGTATCTGCGCGCGCGAGGCGCGTCCGTGGGCCGCCACACCCAGAGATACACCGCCGCGAGGTACATATCACACCCCGACATTTCCTCAAACACTGTGTCTTCTGCCCGGCAAAAAAGAAGCGCGCGAACACTGTTTAAACACTGCCGACTGACTCGCGACGACCCCGCCTTCCCCGCAGACAAAGCGCCGAGGCTCGCACCGCGCTGGTCACGCGCCAGCCCTACTGCCTTAAGGAACGCGCGGCTCCGCGGGCGCTCCTGTCCAGGTTCGATAAGTGCTTCGCCGCGGCGTGGCTCGACGCCGACAGATTCGCCGTCGGCACCAAGGACAACAGGCTCGTCGTCCTCGACGCCCGCCGGCCCGGAGCGCCGTGCGTCGAGGTCACGCTGCCGACCCGGCTTTTCGAACCCCCGAGGCCGGCCCGGGTGGCGGCGCGGCGCGTGTCGTCCACGCCGCCGCCCTTGTCGCCCGGCCTGAGGGGTGAACGGCGAATGGAGGATGCGACGGCGCGGGTCAGAGCCGCGGCGACACTAAACGCTCACAGCGCGCTCGCGCCGCCGCCGACGACGACGACGGCGGCTGGGCGCCACGTTAGGTTCAGGGGCGACGTGGACATCGTCGAGGAGATCATGCGGATCCGCGGCGTCGGCCCGCGCCCGACCGCGAACGGCGGCGTTGGTTGGTGGCAACGCCCGGGCGGAGAGAGACACGCCGACAACTGCGGTATTCACGCGGTGGCGGTGAACCCGGGGCGGACGCGAGTGGCGACGGGCGCGGCGAACCCGTGTGACGCGGCTGTTTTTTCGTTACCGGACATGTCACCGACCGCGCTTCTCACCGGGCACGGGGACTGGGTGTTCGGCCTGGACTGGGTGACCGATAACCTGCTCGCGTCCGGGAGCAGGGACGGGACGGTCAAGCTGTGGACCGTGCCGGACGAACCGAGCGGGTACAATCGATCGGGCGGGTACAATCGATCGGGCGGCGACGTTCGATCGGGTACTTCAGGTACGTACGCCCAGATGTCCGCGGATGCCGGGGACACGCTGGTGTTCCACCACGACAAGGTACGGGACCTGAAGTGGTGCGCCGGCAGCAGGCGGCTGGTGAGCGTCAGCACCGACGGGCGCGTGTGTTTCTCAGACGTGGAGCGCGTCGTCACAGTGTCGGAGAAACGAATCGTCGGAAAGCGCGAGCTGGTGTGTTTGGCCACCGACGGGTCCACCTGCGCGGCCGGGTCCCAGTCGCACATCACGCTCTTCGACCACAGGCAAGGCGGGGTCGTGCGGGACGAGCGGCTGGTGGATAACAGCAGCGACGGCGTGCGCTCTCTGTCCTTCGCGGGGGACGGGCGGCTGCTGACCTGCGGGGGCGGCGGCGGGAAGCTGACATTCTTTGACACGCGAGCCGGCGCGTTTCTCCCGGCGGTGGCCCCCGACGACGTCAACGCCGGCGTGTGCTTTGGTTCGCCGTGGGGACCCACGTCACCGTCGGCGTCGCCGCCGAGGTATTCATCCGGATCGGACGCGGAGGGCGCGTCCGTCGGCTGCCGGTCTCGGCGGAACTGCCTGGTGCTGGACTCGGGGTCGGGTTGGTTGGACCGCGAGCACCACGTGTTCGTGGATCACTTCGCGCAGGCTGAGGTGTTGAACGCGTGTTACGCGCACGCGTGGGACGAGAGCGGGACGCGGCTGTTGGTGGCGGGCGGGCCGCTGGCGTACGGTCTTCGAGGGTGCTACGTGGGCGTGTGGTCCTGAGAATCTGTCGTAACTTTACCTTTGTACCTTCGTCAAAGTGCGCTGCGAATATTGGTCCGCGGTAGGTCGCCGATTAAGTCGAGCCACCGCGTCAGTCGCTCGTTGACCACGTCCGCGTGTGTCACCGGGAACCAGTGCCCGGCGTTCTCCACCCTGACCACGAGGCTCCCAACTCCGTTGGCCCGCACCCCCGCGAGCCAGCCGTCGCCGTGAAACCTGCTCGGCTTGTCGGCGCCGTACATGTACAGCACGGGGCAGTGCGGCACCCGCCTATTACCCTTTACCCCACGTATTACCATATTACCGTTCCCATCGCCATCGTCACCCCGCGCACGTCGTCCGAGTCGCTCGCGCCAGAACGCCAGGTACGGCCAGTTCCGTCTATGCGGAACGATCCCGCCCCTGCCAAAGTCCAAGCCCCCGGGCTGTAGGCTCGGAGCGTTCGACATCCGCGCGAACGACGTGGTCATCCAGTCGCCGACGTTACCGCCGATCGCGAGCGCCGCGATGAGCCAGCCCTGGTACGCCGCAATGAACGCCATCTCCTTCGCGGTCAAGCCGTCGACGTCGTTGCCCACGTCCATGGCGCACACGGCTCGGACGAGTCGAGGCCGCTTACCCTGCAGCCTGTACCCCACGATGCATCCCCAGTCGTGGCACACCAGCACGACCGGTTCGTCGTCTTCGTTCGTCAGCGATTCGATCGTGACGATGACGTCGTCGACGGCGGTTTCGAACGTCGGGAGCGTGACCCCAGGGAGGTTCGCGGCTGCGTCGTCGGGATGGTAGCATGGGAGTGGAACCGCGATGCATCTGTGCCCGGCGTTGGTCAGCGCGGTGACCTGGGAGGACCACATGAGGGGCGAGTCCGGCCAGCCGTGGATGAGGACGCACGTGAGACCCTTGGGTGAACGCGACGTCGGCTCGGTGACCACGGCGGGGAGCACTCGAGGGGGCGACAGGTCCTTCATCGTCTTCTCGGGCGCGGCTCTGCTAACAACGCGGAAAAAACGAGTCGACACGGATGCCACGCGCCGCGCCCAGGGTATGCGTCGCCGCGCGGGCGATTGGAATACGGGCGCGTCGAATACGGGCGCACCGCGGACACCAGCCGGCATCCAAGTCCCACCGGTTCGGCCCGGACGGTCGACCCACGCCCTCGTTGTGACGGGGCCCAGGTGAGATCTCTCGGATTCGTCAGTTTGACGGAGCTCTCGCAGTCTCGGGATTTTTTAGCGGCGGTGAAGTTTCCGGCGGCGGCGGCTCTGCAACGCACAGCGACGTGAACCCCCACAGGCTCGCACGCTCCGCTAGTTCAATCCAGGAGGGCCGCGCGAGACATCTTCGAGACGTGCGCGATGGCGGGAGCGGGCGCGAAGGCCTCCAAGGATCCGCCCAAGCAGCGCAACGCGGAGGGCCCGCGATTCAGCGCCCTGACGCCGGCGCTCAGGCCAGAGTCGCTGGAGGTGCTCGCGTCGCAGGGATTCCAGCGCGCCACCCCGGTGCAGGCCGCGGCGATCGGCCTCCTCGCGGGTAACAAGGATGTCTCCGTCGAGGCGTGCACGGGCAGCGGCAAGACGCTCGCGTTCGTGCTGCCGTTGGTGGAGATCCTCGCGCGCGCGTCCAGGGAGCAGGCGTTCCGCAAGCATCACGTCGGCGCGGTCGTCGTCTCCCCCACGCGCGAGCTCGCGAAGCAGATCTTCGACGTCGCCGCGCCCTTCATGGCGACGCTCGACGGCATGGCACCGCCCATGCTCCTCGTGGGAGGCACCGACGTCAACGAGGACGTCCGCGCGTTCGCATCAGCCGGGGCGGCTGCTCTCATCGGCACCCCAGGCCGGCTCGACGACGTCATGCTCCGCTCCGCCGCGTTCGAAGCCAAGCGATGCGAACTCCTGGTCCTCGACGAAGCCGACAGGCTCCTCAGCATGGGTTTCGCCCGGGCGATCAACGCCATCATCGGCAGGCTGCCCAAGCAACGAAGAACCGGCCTGTTCAGCGCGACGCAGACGGATGAGGTTGAGGAATTGGCGCGGGCGGGGCTTCGCAACCCGGTGAGGGTCACCGTGCGCGACGCCGCGGCGCAGGCTGCCGCGAACGCCGCGAGGGCGTCGGGGTTACCCGCGAACTCTGCGGCGGCGCAGGGTAAGCTCCCGGCGCAGCTCAAGCTGTTGTACAAGGTGTGCAAGATTGACGAACGGCTCTGGCGACTTCGCGAGTTTCTCAAAGAAAATCGCGATAAGAAGACAATCGTCTACTTTCTCACGTGCGCGTGCGTCGATTACTTCGCGACCGCCATGTGCGACGGCGCGCCGGCGTCACCCGGACACGGCGTGAACATGGTGGCGCTCCACGGCAAGATGAAGCAGTCGCAGCGCGAGCAGGCGCTCGAGAAGTTTGCCACGGGGAGCGGCGGGTGTTTACTGTGCACCGACGTCGCGGCGAGAGGTTTGGACATCCCGGGCGTGGACTGGGTGGTGCAGTTCGACGCGCCGCAGGATCCCGCCGCGTTCGTGCACAGGGTCGGGCGGACCGCGCGGATGGGACGGGAGGGTAGCGCGCTGCTGTTTCTGTCCCGACACGAGTCTTCGTACGTGGAGTTTCTGAGGGTGCGGCACATACACCTCAAGGAGATTGACGGCCGCGACGAGGAGCTCGACGACGCGACGGAGGCGGAGGAAGCCGACGCCGCGGTGGACGAGAAGGAGGCTGGTTTGAAGGCGCTCAGGGAGGAAATGGCCGGAGCAGGCGAGGAGGATGAAGACGAGGACGATGAGGATGAAGAGGAGGAGGAGTCTGAAGAGGAGGAGGAGGAGTCTGAAGAGGAGGAGGAGGAGTCTGAAGAGGAGGAAGAACCCGACGAGGCCGACGCCGACGCCGCCGAGGCTGAAGAGGGCGGCGCACAGCTGTGTGGAGAACTCCGCGCGAGGTCCGAGAAGAACCGCGAGGCGATGGAGAAGGGCGTCCGCGCGTTCGTCTCCTACCTCCGCGGGTACAAAGAGCACCACTGCCGCTTCATCTTCCGGTTCAAAGAACTGGAGCTGGCTCGGCTGGCCAAGTCCCTCGGGCTGCTCCGGCTGCCGCGCATGAAGGAGATTCGCAAGGCGCCGAAGTCTTCCCTCAAGGGATTCACCGAATCGACCGTCAATCCCGACACGGTGCCGTTCCTGGACAAGGCGAGGGAGAAGCAGCGGCTGCGCGGGCTGGCGGAGGAGGCGGCGAGAAGGGCGGCGAACCCGGAGGCTGCCGCGGACAGCCGCAAGGAGCGAGAAAAGAGGAAGCGAGAGGAAGCCGCCGCCGTCGCCGCCAAGGCGCAGAACGAGAAACGGCTCACCGCGTCGAAGCGCCGGCAGATGGAGGCGCAGGACGACTTCGACGACCTCGACGACGACTACAGGGCGCTTAAGAAGTGGAAGAAGGGGAAGATCTCCGAGGAGGAGTTTGACCTCGAACTCGGGTTCGAGCAGCCCGACGGCTTGAGCAAACGCGACAGGGAGCTCGCGCAGGAGGTACAGGCTGCGAAGAAGAACGGGCAGCCCGCGCATGGGGCGCTGCAGGGCGCCGCGCTCAAGGCGTCGATGAAGAAGCCGAGGGATAACAAGCCGCGGCATCTCAAGGCATCCAAGGCGAAGGGCGGGGGCAGGTCGAAGAAGAAGGTCAAGAAGGCGTTCAAGAAGAGCGGAGGGGTGAAATAGACCGGGTGTGACGTGACATATTCACCGTCGGCTGACTCGCTCGCGCACGGTGTTGAGCGCCTTCATCGCCGCCTCGTTGGGCGTGAGGTTCTCCGTCTCCATGATCTTATCGAACTCCGCGCGTATCATCCTCTCGAGGGCGGCCTTCTCAGCCTTCACTTCCTCGGAGTCCCCGTTTTCCGCGACGGTGGCGTCCTCCTCCTTCAGCCGTTTCATAGCCGTTTCCAGCGAGGGAACCACCGCGGATATGTCCGCTTCCGCATCCCCGAGAGAGAACACGAGGCCGTGCTCGGGTTCATCGCGAGCCGTGAACCCCAACGCGACGAGGAGCTGCTTCCCGAAAGTATCGCCGCCGACGGCGTAGGCAATCTTAGCGTTTGACATTTTGACCCTCCTGTACTTCGGGTTACCCGGCTCCTTCACCAGGTTGCGAAGTAACCTTCCCATGGTATCACGCTGCTCCGGGGTGGTCGACGTCGAGTACTTGTTCGCCGCGGCGATGACGAGGGAGTTATCGACGGGCGCAACCTTCTTCCTCGTCGACTCCCTCGCTTCTCGAGTGATGTCGTCGTCGGTCGAAACCCCACCGCCGTCGGTCGACTCCGCCGCCTGTTTCCCTTTACCGAGCTCACCGCGCGCGGCGCGCCACGCCAAGCTCCCCGTGGTCCGCCCCGGGAGGTCGTCGAACGGCACGTCCGGCGGCGGAACGTCAGTCCCCGCGCGATGCAACTCATCCGCCTCTCCCGCGTCCCTCCGTCGCAACTCGTCCAACTCGTCGGGGTTCGACCTTCCCGCCCTGAGTCTATCGGTCAGTCCGCGCGTGGTTTTAGCCAGCCACGCCTCGTCGCACTCCCCTCTCCGCTCACGCAGGCACCGCGCGTAGTCCGCGACGTACCGGCGCGTCACGTCCACGACGTCGTCCGCGCCGAACCCGATCACGTAACTCAGCTTCTTCCCCCACCCGACTTCATAGAGCAAAGGTTTGTCGCAGACGTTCTCGCAGCTGTCGCAGTGCAGCCACCGGCGCTGCGAGACGCTCCACACCTCCGTCCACACGTGGTCGGTCCAGTCCATGCACCACCTCGCGTCGTACCCGAGGGATCGGCATATGAGCGTGAACGCGTTGGCCCACTCGCCGCACCGGCCCGCTCGCGTCTCCAAAAGTTTCACCGCGTCGTTGTATCGCGGGAAGCGGGTCACCGCGGAGCACAGCGGGCACCTGTACGTCTCCACGCGCCCGGCGCCGTGGGCGTGTTCGTCGGGCGTGGGTTCGGACATGCCCTCGTGCCGTACGTCCGCGTTTTGACACGTCTTGCACTTGGGTTTGTCGCACCAGGTGAAGAACTCGAGCTTGAACCAACGCAACGTCCGGAGCAACATCGCGTCTTCGCGCGACAGCGGCTTGGGCTTGACCCCGCCGTCCCCGTCGCTCGCGGCGTCGCTCGCGGCGGCTTCGGACTCGGTCACCAACGCCGCGGCTTCGGCCTCGAGCCGGTCGACGGGCACCACGCTCAGCGCGGACGCCTGCGCGAGCGGATCTTCGAACGCCAACGCCGTTTTCACGCCCGACTCCAGCCTCGCGCCGAAGGCTGCCTGCCGCGCGTGTTTACCGCTGATGTCTCGATCGGCGGCGAGGATCGCGGCGGCGGCGGCGCGGTCCTCCTCCTCCTGGAGGGCGCGCGCGAGCGCCTCGTCCGGGTCCATCGGTGACGAGAGGCCACGCGTGGCCGAATGTGACCGCCTCGGAAACTCAAACGCAGATGCAGATACGACTTCTGTGCCGGAGCCTCCCCCACAGTTCGCGACGCCGACGCCGGTTTTAGCCCGCGACGGACCCCGAGGTCGCACGGGAAAGGCATGGGCGATCGAGTCGTGCTGACCAGGCACTGCTGGGTACGCTCCCGATCGCACACCCATCGTCGCACACCCGGCTCCACCCCCGTCCCCGAAATACGGCACCTAACAAACGACGAATCTCCACCCACGTACGCAGGGATGCGGCACCGCCCTGAACGTCCCAAAGCTTCCCACCGGCGGCGATAGCCCCGCGTTTAAGTGCGTGTGGTGCGAGGCCGTCAACGAGACCCGCCCGAGGAGCAGGCACAGCCGTAAACGATGGAACCTCGAGCACTCCTGCACCCGTTGGGGAGGGCGCGTGCTCATCGTCGGCGTGTCAGTCATCTCGCTGGCCGTCGCGAGGGCGCCGGTCGTTCGCTTCGCGCCCATCGTCCACCCCGAGTCGCACCTCGCGCAGGCGCTCATCGCGCTCGTCACGCTGACGCTGCTGTTCAACGTGTTCTTCAACTATTACCACGCCATCGTCGGGCAGCCCGGGTCGGTGGCGCATCTTCCCAAGCCGATCAACCCGCGACCGTTCGAAGAAAATGAAACCGAGACGACGACGGCGGGTGCGACGAGTCACGACGGCGTCGCGGAAGACTCGGAGGACACGGCGCCGGAGATGACGCGCGGCACGTTCGCGGGGTGTCGACTCTGCGTCCCGTGCGGCGGGGCCAAACCCCGGGGCGCGCACCACTGCAGGACGTGCCACACGTGCGTCAGAGGCATGGACCACCATTGCCCGTTCATTGCGAATTGCGTCGGCGCTGATAACACCCGCCACTTCATGCTCTTCTGCCTCTACGTGGCGGTCGGGTGCGGCTGGTCGTTAGCGTGGGCGGTGGCGTGCGCCAAGGCAGACGCGGACGGGTACCGCACGTTCATGGACGCCCTGTTCGACAGCTCCGCGTACGGCCGGCGGGCCGTCGACGTCGCCGGCGAGAGGGGCGGTTCCCTCGAGGACTTGGCGAAGGTCGGCGGCGTCTACGCGTTTTGCCGCGCTCTGTTCGCGTGGACGTACGCGGTGTTCAAGGCTGGTAAGCTGAACATAAACGACGCGTTCGAGCAGTCGCCGCAATGGCTGAACGCGTGGGCGTTCGTGTGCTGCATCGGGGGTTTGATCTGCGTCGCCACGACTGGACTCTTCGTGAGCACCGTGAACAGCGTGGCATCCGGTGAGACGTACATCGAGACTCTGAAGAGCAGGAGCGTCGGCGCCAGGGGCGGGATGGCGAGCGACGCCGACGAGGGTGAACTCAGGGACGGTAGCGGGGGCGCGGACGGGGGCGAGGGAAGGGACGGTTCGTGTGTCAGGGGGTGTACGAAACTGTTTCGGTGTCTCAGCGGATATTGCCCGTTCGTGACTGAATTTTGCGGGTGCTTCTTTTGGTTCTGCGTGCCGAGCGAGTTCGGGCCGGCACCGTGGTCGAAGATCGGGATGTTCCACCTGAGGCAGGTGTTCGGAAGCGGGCACCCGATCATGTGGGCGATGCCCACGGCGAAGCCGCCGCAGGGAACGAGGGGAGCGTCGCAGCTGAAGAAGGAATAAGCGTCGGGAGATTTCGGTTTGCTGTTATTCGCGCAATCTATGATATTTTAGTAGAACTGGTCGTCGTCCTCCGCCCACTCCTCGTCACCGCCGTACCCGTGCTCGTACCCACCGCCGCTCGGTCCGTCGAGTCGCCGGAGGATCGCCGCCGCCGCAGCCTTGGGCGCACCCTCCAGACCCTTCCTGTATCTCCAATCGATCTTCAGGCTGCCCGCCGCGGTCAACTCAACGGCCAGTGGCGGGCACGAGTCGTCAACCTCCGCCGCGCCGCCGCCGCCCGCCTTCCTCAGCTCCACGATGATGGACCCCGGCCGGAGCTGTCTCGCGGCGTTGGCCACCGCGGGGGTGAACGACTTCAACGGAACCTCTTTCCCGGGTTCCTTCAGCAGATGTTTCAAGTCTCGAGCCGGCATTGAAAATTTCCGCTCGTCGCCGACGTAATCCGCGAGGATAATCGCACCCTCCTGCGTGAGCCTGTACGCGCTCGCACCCTCACCCGTGACCGGCCCGCGGCCGTCGGTGCCCTCCTCGATGGGCTCGCGCCGCTCGCCGAGCGCGGTACCCCGTTTCTCGAAAACCTTAACCCCGGACCACACGCACTTCACGCGAGCCGCGCCCGGGGGGTCCACACACGCGGCCCTGACGCCGGGGGACAGGTAGGTCAACGCCCTGTGTGTGTCCGAGCGGACGTGCATGCCGGCGGTGAACTCCTTCGCCCACCGCCCGTTACCTCCCCACTCCGCCGCGAGGGACTGGAGAAGGGGTTTCGGAGCCGGAACGTAGAGATGCTCGTGTTTCTTCCGGGGCGCTCCGCCGACTCCGGAGCCGAACGGGCCCTCGCCGGCGCCAGTCCCCCGCTCCCCGCCCTTCATCGCGCGGTCCACGCCGGCGTGCACCGGATCCTTCGGCCCCGGAAGCGGCGCGACTTTCTTCAGCAGCGTCGCGAAGAAACCCCCCATGTCCTGCAGGTGCGGCATCAGTCGCATGCACCGCTCAAGCGGCGGGCCCTTGATCCGTTTTCCCAGCTTGGTCACCCCGCTCGGCTTCGGCGGCCACATCGACTTCTGAAACTTACGTCGGAGGCCGATCGACACGCCGTCCTTCTGCGAGTCCGCGTACGTGGGGTACTCCACGGTCGTATCGTCCACCATGGTCACCACGCGCCAGTGTTTCATCCCCGGCCTGCGCTTCAAGTCGACGACTCTGTCGGACGCGTCAACGATTTCGAGCGCCCCGCCGCACCTTCGCACCAGCTCCGCCACCACAGCCTCGTTCTCCACCGGGTTGAACGAGCACGTGCTGTACACCATGTACCCGCCAACCTTGAGCAGCGCGGCGCCCCTCTGCGCGATTCGCAGCTGCAGTTGGTGTAATCCCATGGCGAACTCCGGTCGCCACTCGGACCAGATCTGCGGGTTCTTTCGCAAAGTCCCGTCGCCCGAGCACGGGACGTCGCATATGATCCGGTCGTACACGCCCTCCGGGTACCGCCCGGCGCTCTCGCGCGTGGCGCTCGGCGCGGGTGCCGACGCGGCGGTTTTCGAATCGAGCCCGCCGCCGGCGCATGCGCTCTGGGTGCCTTCTGGAAGTGTCCGGATGGGTACGCCCGGGTTTGGGAACCACTGCGCGTGATGGTTCGTCACCATGAGCGACCCGGTGGCGGCGCCGAGGGCGGCGCATCGCCTCACGAGGAAGTACGCCCTGCGCGGGTTGATGTCGTTGGCGACGACGCACCCGGTGGGAATCGAACCCGCGCCCGTGTTGTTCGCGTTTAGCTGCTCTATGCACTGCGTCGTCTTACTCCCGGGCGACGCGCACATGTCGAGGACGGCGTGGTGCGGCTCCACTCCGAGGATCGCGGCGGGGACCATCGAGTCCACGGCCTGCCTGGTCAGTACGCCGGTGCTGTTGTACTTCACCAGCCACCGTTGAAACTCGCGAAGCTCGTGCGTGCGGGAGTACTTGAGCGCCATCTTGTCGCAGCCGAGTTGCCAGCCGTTGCACCATCTGAGTTCCTTCGGCGGGGGTATCGGCCTGCGGGTGACCTCGTTGTACAGCTGTTGCTTCGGACGCAGCAGGTGCTTACCCTCGGCGAGTGCCTCCGCGACGCC
>Ga0302114_10000268_pt1 | contig 37615 bp, 24 predicted proteins | sample AG5_Surface_MG_FD_203107 | JGI IMG/M metagenome (GOLD analysis project Ga0302114, IMG submission 203107) | Marine microbial communities from Western Arctic Ocean, Canada - AG5_Surface | ecosystem: Environmental > Aquatic > Marine > Oceanic | place: Canada: Western Arctic Ocean | collected...
GCAGAACATCATGTGCGCGGAACCAGTCGCCGCCGCTCCGGCTCCACCGCCGCGTAAGTTTGGGGACAGGCTGTCCGGGCGACGGGTATCTCCCGCGAAGCACCACGCGAGGGAAGGGGAGGAGGAGGCGACCTCGCCGACGTCGCCCTTACCGCGCGTGGCTGCGCGTCGCATGTCGCCGCTGGAGATGGAGAGGGCACGTCGCCGCGAGCGTGAGAATACGGAGCGGAAGGAGGCTGAGGAGCTGGAGGCTCGGCTGGAGCGGGAGCTCGCCGAGCTCCCGACGCGGGCGGCGGCTTCCTCGAAACCGAAAACCCAAATCATCGAACACGATCTCGACGACTCCGCCGATGACGTCAAGTACGACGACGTGGACGAGGAGGAGGCTGCCGCGGCGGCCGACGCCATCCCCGATGACATGTCCCCGCCCCGCGTCTCCACGCCGGAGCGTCTTCACGAGGAACTCGAGACGGAGGTATCAGAGGCTCCGAGGTATCCCGACTGGACCCCGGCGGCGGCGACGAGGTACGGCGACTCGAGCGACTCAAGGTATGCCCCTCAAGCCGCGGACCCGTACCACCACCAGCAGGTGTACCAGGCGTCCGTGCGTAGGCACCACGCGGCGGTCGGGTCCGGGTACGGCGCCGCGGATGACGTCAAGCAGGCGCGGCTCGCGCGCGTCGCCAGCGCCCCCGCGGGCGCGCGGCGACCTAGCCCGCTGGAGAAGGTTCGCAAAGTCGCCGAGAAACCGTTGAAGTGCCAGGGTTCGTACGTGGCTGCCGCGGCGGAGGCTGAGGCACGGAAACGACGCGAGTCATCGCGCAGGGCCGCGCTCGAGGCGGAGGCGGAGGCTGCGAGGCGCGAGGCGGAGGCGCAGGTGCAGGCGCAGATGGGACGGAGAGCGCAAAGCGCCGATACGAATGGATACGTGCCCGTGTTCCAACCCCCCGGGGCGTCCCCGTCGTATCACGTGCAGCCGGGGTACCACTCCCCGCCCGGATACGACGCGTACGGGCAGCGACAACCGCATCACGCGCAGCAGCCGCATCACGCGCAGCAGCCGCATCACGCGCAGCAGCCGTACGCGGATCCACACATGCAGTGGCATCCGGACCCGCGTCAGTACCAGCACCAGGCCGCGCAGATGCACCACCCCCACCACCATCACCAGCAGCACTGGCAGCAGTATCCCCCCCACCAACACCCCCATCACCACCAACACCCCCATCACCACCAACACCAACACCAACACCAACAACACCCGTCGATGACCCCGACGCCGCAGCCCGCGACCACCCCGCGGAAAGAGGGGCCCAAGCGGGTCACCCCGCAGGGCCGCAGAGCTCCATCCGGGTCTGGGCGAAGGTACGCGGAGACGGCGCCGCCCAAGCCGAGGGTCAAGTTCGCGGACACCAAGGAAGGGCGAGTGGTCCGCGAGCTACTGGGCGGGAAGAACGGGAAGAGTGGGAAAAACGGGGAGCGGTACGTCAACAGGGTCAAATCATCCACGGGGTCCCCGACGTCGCTGTCGCTGGAGGAGGCGAAGCTCCTGGCTTCACTCAAGCGGCTGGACGCGCACCGCCTCGCGATTCCACCCGGTTCTCCCATGGACAACGACCCTGGGTACCACGATTTGCCGTACGTCGATCCCAGCATGGGCGGCCGGCGTAGCATGGAGGAGACCGCGCTCATGGCGTCGCTCGCGAGGCTGGACACACAGCTCGGGGGCTTGGGCCCGCCCGAGGCGGATATGCGTGAAATTCAGCGTCGCAACGCGAACGCCGGCCGGAACGTCCACCTCGGCGTCATGCCCCACGCGGCACCCCCCGCGGTGTTCGGCACGCCGCCCGCGGTACACTACGGCCACGGCCCCGGTCCGCCCCCCGTGCCCACGTACGAGCCGAGTCCTGTGAGGGTGGGCAGCGCGCCGCATACCGTTCGGCGCAGGTTTGAGTATCAACCCCCGCCGCTGCCGCCGCCGTCGAGGCGGTGGAGGCCGCCCGACCGCGAGGCTGGGGACGTGGTGACGGACCACTGGGGCGCGCCGCCGCCCAAGGTGGAGAGCGCGCGGCGTGGGAGGATTCGAACGGCGGTCGGGTACACGCCCAAGGTGCAGCCGAAGGTGCAGACTCGTCACCACGAACAGGCGCAGGGACGCATCCACGGCGGACGGGTATCGGACTACTTCTACTGAGACCATTGATAGCTGACCGTATCGATAAGAGTTATTTAACACGACACCTAAAGCAGTTAGCGGTTAACCTTGCACACCTCGTCGTACTGCAGAAACTCCACCCGCTGCCGCACGCCGTCCGACGCGTCGATGGCCACCTCGGCAAGGAATCTTTTCGTGTGCAACTTGCGAAGTTCGCCGTATTCACCCGCGCTCTCCCCTTTGACCACCCGCACCGGCTTGCCCACCGCGGGCAGCACCGTCTCCAGGTGCTTCTCCCGCGCCGTCACCGTCGTCTTCGCATCGTTCCCCAACAGCTCCACGTCCGCGGTGTTGACCTCCGCGCTCTGTTTCACGGAGCGAACCACGCCCTTGCGCTTGTACGCGCCCGCGTCGGACTTGTCCAGTATTTTCACCACCAATCCTACCGCCAGCCAGGTGGGCTTCACCGCCGGTTGCTCCGTCTCCTCGGTCTCCGTGTTCCTTTGTTTCTTCTTGTCGTCGGCACCCCCGAGGTCTACCTTCCAGTCCGCGGGCCTCTTCTTCTCGGTGTGGAGGGTCACCGCCTTCTTCGGGTCCATCAAGGTCACCCCCGACGAGGACGCGGCGAGTTCCTCCGGGGTGACGAGGGATGACATGCCTTTGGTGATCCTGAACCGGCCGTCCTCATCGCGCGGTCCCGTGTTGAGCCGCGCGGCGATGTGCTGCTGCGAAATCTTAGCCTTGGTGAGGTCATAGTTGTCGTGGAAGAAACCGCCCTCCCCGGGGGGCTCGGCCATCGCGCCTCCCTTTGTGTTTTCTTGGAAAAGTTTTCGTCTTCTCGGGAGGATTTTTTCAACTCGGCGCCAGAGCATCGTGCCGTGGGGCGGACGGGTGTTCCGACGATGGAGACCCCGCCGGCGCCGCCACCGAATGATGGCGGCACGCATCTCGGGCGGTCCCCCAGCGAAGATGGAGGCACGCCGCTCAGCTTCTCAGGTGAGCACCCGGAAGCAGCCGAATCCCCGGAGTGGAATCGAATCTTCCTCTGTTCCTCTGTGCCGAATCGCCCCCGCTGATCCCGCCCCCTGTTCCCTCGCCCCCGCATCAGATTCGTTCATAGACAAGCTTGCGGCGTCGCAGATGCACATGGTGCGCTCCGCGCGTAAGCTGAGGCTCCGCGGGCGCGAGTCGCATCGCCGCTCGGACTCTGGCTCCGTCGCCTCGGTCGCAGACTACGAGGACGAAGACGACGACCCGACCGAATCGCTCTTTCGCGAGTTTGGCGAAGCTGCAGCCTCGGCGCAGCGCGAGCTCGCGCAGGCGGTGTCCGAGGAGGTCGAGCAGCAGCTCGCGGACGTCCTCGTGTGTTTGGGTGAGGAGGCGGCCAAGATAGAGGTACTCTCGGGCGCGCTCGCGCGCATGGGGGTGGACGCGCCGGGGCTCTTGAGCGACAATGGGCTCGGACCTTCATCGACGGGGGACGATGATGCGACGGCGATTCATCAGCCGTCGACATCGGCGCCACGGCTGAACGACGCTGACGTCGCCTACGCGAGGGAGACGATGGCCAACGCGGAGCGCATAGCGGCCAAAGCGAACGCCTTCCTCATGAAACCCGCGTTGGGCGGAGGAACCAAGCCGCCCAAGCCCCCGGGGAGACGGAGCCGAGTCTCGTCGGGGGGAGTCTCAGTTTCATCGGGCGGCGCTTTCATCGGCGAGCCACGGGCGTTGGAAACCCCGCCCGGCACGAGCGCACCGCCGTTAATAGACGCCGGTGATGAGATATCGCCCGAGGAGTCACGCGTACGGGATCGACAGGCGGGGCGCGTGGGACCCGCGGGGCGCGTGGGACCCGTGTCAATAGCGCCGCTGACGAAGAACATCCTCGAGGATTACTACCACATCGGCCGGAGCTTGTCCTCCACGCCGGTGTCCCGGGTTGGGACCGACGACGAGGGCGCCGCGTGGGATGGCAACGGCGGGGTCGATGAGGACGAGCACACGGTGCGGGCGCGGATAGAGACGTGGGAGGGGGAGATTCTGAGGAGCCGGCGGGGGTCGGCGGGGGATTCTGAGGCGCCGGTGTTGAGGAGCCAGTCCCCGGTGAGTACGCCTCACGAGCGAGCGATGGCGCGGGACCGGGAGATGCACGAGCGGAAGGTACAGGTATCGAGCCCATCGACGGCGGGGGAGGATTCGCGACGGCGGGGGAGTCGGGGATTGATGATGATGGACACGGCGATGGACAAGAACGGGTGGATGCAGGTGTCTCAGAGCACATTCTGAGAGTTCACAGTGAGCACCCGCCCGTCGTACACTGCCCTTGAATCGTCGGCTCGAACATGCCAACACTCGTGTAGGCCTGACTAACATCACAGTAGAAAAGTAGCTCGGTTTGGAGTTGTATTTGCATTTCCAAGCCCAAAATCAGACTGAAAATGTACCTGAACTGCTGAAGCGGACCGTTGATGAACCTCCGCCCTTGATTTCTTGGTCAAGATCGCGTTTCAACGACGCGGCACCCACACAAATCTCGATCGTCCGCCGACTGTTGAACGACGACGGTCACGATGGCGGAACGTCCCGAGGTGTCCCTCTTCAAGGTGTTCGTCGCCCCCGATGCCGCCGAGAAGACGTCCGCGACGCTCACGAGCGGCTACATCACCCAGGGCCCACGGGTCGAGGAGCTCGAGGGAAAGCTCGGCGAGTTTCTCCAGAACCCAAACACGCTGACGCTCAACTCGGCGACGAGCGGCCTGCACCTCGCGCTTCACATGCTCAAGACCCCGTCGGGCGCGTGGCCCGGTCTCAAGCCCGGAGATGAGGTGCTCACCACCGCCCTCACCTGCACCGCCACCAACTGGCCCATCATGGCCAACGGTCTGAAGCTCAAGTGGGTCGACGTCGATCCGAAGAACGCGAACATCAACCTCCAGGACCTCAAGTACAAGCTCTCGCCCAACACCAAGGTGATCCAGTTCGTGCACTGGGGAGGTACCCCAGTCGACCTCGACGGCATCAAGGAGGTTGTCGAGTTCGCCTACGAGCGCTTCGGGTTCAGGCCCATGGTGATCGAGGACGCGGCTCACGCCATCGGGGCCGAGTGGAAGGGCCGGCGGATCGGCTCCCTCGAGTCCGGCAACATCTGCGTGTTCAGCACCCAGGCCATCAAGCACCTCACCACGGGCGACGGCGGTATCATCACCCTCCCCAACAAGGAGCTGTACAGGAGGTGCAAGCTCCTGAGGTGGTACGGCATCGATCGCGATAAGCGCAACTACCAGGGTAAGGATTTCAGGCTCGAGTCCGACGTCACGGAGTACGGCTTCAAGATGCACATGAACGACCTCTCGGCGACCTTGGGTTTGGCTAACCTGCCCCACCTGGACCGCATCCTCGCGGGGCACCGCGCGAACGCCGAGTTCTACAACAAGGCGCTCCAGGGCGTCAACGGCGTGACCCTGTTGGAGCCCCCCGAGGGCGGCCTCTCCTCCTACTGGATCTACACCTTCCACGTGCAGAACAAGATGGACTTCATCGCCTTCATGAAGAACAAGAAGATCGTCGCGTCGCAGGTGCACGCCAGGAACGATACCCACAGCGTGTGCGCGCCCTACCGCACCCATCTCCCCCTCCTGGACAAGGTGGAGACCACCCTGATCTCCATCCCGACGGGCTGGTGGATCACCCCCGAGGACCGCGAGTACGTCGTGGCGTCCATCCAGGAGTTCTCCTCGACCATCCCCATCCCGCGCTCGATCGCGCGGAAGAAGATCATCATCACCGGCGGATGCGGGTTCATCGGGCACCACGTGGTGGAGCACTTCGCCAAGACCACCGACTGCAACCTCGTGGTCATCGACAAGCTCTCGTACGCGTCGCTCGGCTACGACAGGCTGAGGGACACCGGCGTGCTGGACCGCGTTCAGGTTTTCACCACCGACCTGATGCAGCCCATCCCGGAGGGCATCGCGTACGAGCTCGGTAACAACATCGAGTTCATCGTGCACATGGCGGCGGAGACCCACGTGGACAACTCCATCGCCGACCCCGTACCGTTTATCCGCAACAACGTCGAGTCGACCATCTCGCTCCTCGAGTACACCCGCGGGTTGATCCGCAACGGATGCGATCTCAAGGCTTTCTTCTACTTCTCCACCGACGAGGTATTCGGCCCCGCGCTCGGCACCACGATGTTCGACGAGTGGGACAGGCACAAGCCCACCAACCCTTACTCGTCCTCGAAGTCCGCGGCGGAGAACATCTGCATCGCGTACGAGAACACGTACAAAATTCCGCTGATGATTGTCAACGTGATGAACGCGTTCGGCGAACGGCAGCACCCGGAGAAGTTCATCCCAAAGTGCATCAAGAAGGTGATGGACGGCGAGAAGGTTTACATCCACTCGTACCCGGATAAGAAGACGGCGGGTACGAGGTTCTACATCCACGCGCGTAACATCGCGGCGGCGGTGATGTTCCTGCTCAACGAAGGGAGCATCGGCGAAAAGTACAACATCACGGGCGAGTCCGAGGTGAGTAACCTGGAGCTGGCGCAGTTCATCTCGCAGACCGTCGGCAGGGAGCTCGAGTACGAGATGGTGAACCACCACGCGACGAGGCCCGGGCACGACCTTCGCTACGGCCTCTCAGGCGAGAAGATGGAGAAGATGGGCTGGGTTCCTCCGCTCGGCTTTGAGGATTCCCTCAGGAACTGCATCCGGTGGACGATGGCGAACTCGCACTGGCTGAACCTCAAGAAGTGGGCGGACGATCCCAACACGTACGAGGGCATCGCCCCTCAGGCTATCGGAAACGACCCGATGATGGAGCGCGCGGCGAAGCTTTAAGGGGTGTATTCATCGGTACTATTCGGTGGTACACTAGCAACGTAGAACTAACGTTATTCAATATGTTTTGAGAAGACGTCCAACCCGAGCGCCGTCGAGTACGCGTCAGCCTGCATCCCGATACCCTCCTCGCTCTGCGGGCACGGCCCGAACGCGCTATCCACGTCCGTCACCTTGCCAACCTCCGGGTACTTCGCCGCGAAGAGCGTCTCCCACTTCGCCAGCAGTTCGCGCTCGGGCTTGGTCAAAACGGTCCACCGGGCGTTGAAGCACGCGTCTGATGTTTTGTTGAACTTGGCGCACGCCACCGTTATGTCCTTCCCGGCGAAGGAGTTGTACTGCCCACCCTTGCCGTAAAGCGACGCGGACGTCATGACGTCGTAGATCTTCCCGCAGAGGCTGACCAGGATGGGTCTGCCGCTGGTGCACCCGTCGTACGCGGCGAGCTCTGCCGTGGTCAGATTGGTGTCACCCACGGTTGCAGCGACGTGGGTGACGTGCTTCGTCGCCTTGTCCTGCATGAGGAGATGGATGGCGCCGTACAGGAACCCCGCGGCGATGACAGCCGCGAAGAACTGAAACCAAAACGTGAAGAACATCCGTCAGCGAAACCCAACCTCACGGCGCCCACGTGCGCGCTCTCACTGAGCACTCGAAGATCTGAACGGAGTTTTTGCCTCGGGCAGTTGGGCGGCACCTTTCACTTTCACGATCGATTTAGGGTTCCCCATCCATAGTGAGATGAGCGCGGTCGCGGCAGGCAGAGGCGCCGCCTTTTGGCAGTCGCTCGTCCGCCCCGGGCGGGCGGTATACTTCCCCAACATCGACCTCCGATTGGTCCCGCCCAACGCCGAGACCAACGCGCACGAGACCGGCATGGACGTCGTCACGTTCATCACCAAACCGGCGGTGACAAAGGTGGACGTGAAGGAGACGCTGGAGAAGGTGTACGGGATCGGGGTGTCGCGCGTGCACACGGTGAACTACGAGGGCAAGAAGAAGCGCCGGGGGAACTACTTTTACCACAGGCCGGACTACAAGAAGGTGTACGTGCAGTTACGGGAGCGGTGGTACCCGCCAAAGGGATTCGCGGTCACGGCACTGGACGGGGACGTCGACAAGGGGCACAAGGTGAAGAAGTCGCCGGTGAAGAGCGGGCCGAAGGCGTACTGGCTGCAGAACGTGGCGGAGAGGAAGGGCGGGGACGCGGAGTTCATCGAGTGAATACGCGTTCGATAACCGAGTGTAGCACTAGCATCGCATGTAGTCATCAGAGGGTCGCCTCAACGAACCCACCCCAACCCCATCGCTCTCTCCAAAGGTGGCCGAGCGCTCGCGGATATTTCGTGGTCCACACACGCGGGTGTTGTCACTGAAAAGGCATACGAGACCACTGAAAAGTCCCAAAAATAGGATGTTACGATTCCCTCCTCGTCAGCACTCTATTCGCGCGCACGCCCCTCGGTGATGTCCGCATCGGAACCTGCCCACGCATCGCCCGCGTTTCACTCCCCCACCGTCCAGGCGTACATCGCCTCCCGCCAGTTCGACTTTCGGAACCCCCCGTGCGCCGAAACCCAGCGCCGATCGATCAACGCCCACGGATTTCAGGGTGTTCCATCGGTACCCGGGACGAAGCACGCGTGGGACTACACGTCGAAGCACAGGACCGCCGTCGTCATCGGCCAGCCCCTGAAGTACCAGGACCTGCAACCCGTCTGGCCCAGCTGGGGAGTGTGCAGAACAGTCGACTAGGTACCTACTAGCGAAGCACCATGTCCGGGACACAATCGTCGTGGACGGGGTACGTACCGTGGGCGAGCTCTGGTTCGTCCCTCTTCAACCCGTTCCCTTCCGGCGCAGCCCCGGCGACGGAGCAGACGGGGAGCCCAAAGTACGGGTCCATGGACGCACCGCGTGACGTCGGTATGGAGCGCGCGCACGACGCGGGGTGGAACTCCCACGGACCCCCGACGGGACCACTGCCCGGGCGCCAATCGATGGAGAAGGACCGAAACTTTCGATACCCGCCGTCAAAGTGATGATGATGATGATGATTGATTCATCGCCGATGGTGACGTCGACGAGTGTGTAGTATACGACGCGTGTTGTTGACATAGAGATTGTGTATGTAAAAGGCAAGTGAGTTCTAAGTACTTGACGGGCGGGCCCGGTTCTCGTAGGGACAAAAACACGAACGCCGGCGCCCCCCGCCTCCGCTCCGGGAATCCACGCGGCGAAAAAATATTGCCGAACTCCTCAGAGCGGATGTGTACGTCATCGGCCAACCGGTCATAAAAAGCGGCCGAGACGTTTCGTAGTCAGCGCCAGACTTCACTGGCACGACTGGATGCGCTCGCGGATGGTCTCGCGCTGCTCCGCTGAGCAGTGCGGCACGCACGCGCGCAGCAGATCCCTGGGCAGGTCCAGCTTGTCGGCGCCACCCGCCGTGGCGAGCGCCGCCGCCGCCGCCTTCTTATCGCCACCCTTGGTCGCCTCCACGTACGTCTGCAGCGTCGCGAGCTGCGCGTCGAGGATACCGAAGAGCGTGGTGAAGCAATCGGACCACTCCGGGGAGGAATCGTAGTCCGCGCCGAGGATACCCAGGCGGCTGCCCTGCTCGAGCACCGCGCAGAGGAGCGAGGCTAGCGAGGCACCCGGGCCCGAAGCCGCGGCCAAGCTCGGACGCCGCGCCTCGTCAAAGGCGATCATGGCCTGGGCGAGCGCCTCGATGGACGAGGACGTCGCGTTGTAGTTGAGGGACGCGACCGCTGTGGCGGCCTCGTTCGCCAGCTGTGCGGCGCTGTCCAGAGAGGTCTCGTCGTGACCCGCGGCGGCGATGCCCGCGTCGCGATCCTTCGCCCCCGAGATCAACAGACCCGGCGCGTGGCGCATCACCGCCCACACCAGGGAGGAAGCCGCGGAGCAGCCGGACCTGAGCCGCGGGAGGAGCTTGGCGAGCATGACGCGGCCCTTGTGGAGGGCGCAGATGCGCTCGAAGACGGCGTCGGAGTCGCCGCGCTTGACCGCCTGCGGCGTGAGCACCGGCGCGGCGGGTAAGCGGAGCGTGCCGGCGAGCCCTTCGAGGAGAAAGTCGCGGCGGCGGGCCATCGCCGCGGGCGCCTCCCGCGCCATGTCCTCCTCCACCTGTCTGTCGATGTCGTCGACGTCCAGGAGGAGGCACATGCCGTCCTCGATCATGATCCTCGCCGCGAGCAGGGGTTCCTGCTCGAGGCGACGGCCGCCGCTCAGGTCGCCGTCCGCTTCTTCCCGCCCGCCGCCGCCGTCCTTCTCACCCTTCCCGGAGAAATCGAGGATGGGCTTGGGCGCGCGGATGTTGGAGAACGGGACGCGGCCCATGCCATCGAGCGCGACGAAGGCGGTGGGCGCCCTCGCCTCCTTCGCCTGCGGCGCGAGCTCGCGCAGGGTATCGGGGGCGAAGGGCTCGCGAAGCTTGCCCTTGTTGTTGCCGGCGAGCCACGACTGGTAGTAATAGTCGTGGTCGTAGGCGGCTCTGTCCATGGGGTGCGTCGCCGCCCATTGGATGCGAAGGATCTGCTCGATCTCGTCGGAGGTCATGAGCTTGGCGCTGCGGTTGCGGTGGTTGTGCCTCTGGCCGCCGCGGCCGCCGCGGCCGCCTCGGCCCCCGTTCCTGTCGTAACCCCGCCCTCGGCCCTGGCCGCCGTTGCCGCCGCCGTACCCGCCGCCGTTGTTGTTGCCGTACCCGCCGCCGTTGGTGTCCTGTCCTGACATCTGCTGCTTCTCCTCCGCCGTCATCTGGACGCCGGGCATGCCGGGAACGTGGGTCCCGGCGCCGCGACGAACCGTGGACTCGCCGAAGGTGTCCGCGTTGTTGGCATCCGCCCATTCGGCGCCGCCGCCCTGGCCGCCCCTCCGGCCCCTTCCTCCCCCGTGGCCCCCGTGGCCGCGGTCGTTGTTGGTGAAGTTGGGGGACGGGTAGCCGCGCGGGGGAGGGGGCATGCCCGGGGGAGGGGGCATGCCGGGAGGCGGGCCCTGGGTGCCCAGCGGGGGGAAGCCCTGCATGGGGGGAGGCGGGGCGCCGGGGGGCGGGCCCCGCTGACCCATCTGCGGCGGCGCCATGTGAGCCGGAGGCGGAGGGATACCCCGGAGCATGCCCGCGGAGGGCATAGGGGGGGCGCCGCCCATGTTGGCCCTGTGCATCGCCTCCATCTGCTCCAGCGACATCTGCGGCCTCTGCTGCTGCTGCTGCTGCGCTCGCTCGCGCTCGGCAATCATCTGCTGCATGGCCATCTGCTGCTGGTACTTCCTGCGCTCCTCCTCGAACGCCTGCTGCTGCGCCTGGAAGGGCGACTGGGGACCGCCCGGGGGCGGCGCGGTGGCGCCCATGAGGTCCTGGGGTCGCACCAGACCGCCCGGGGAGGTCTGAATGTACGAGCCCACGTCGCGATCTGCGATCTGCATCGTCGACGCGAAGAGCCCGCCGAGCTCCTCATCCTTGGTGCTCGGGATGTCCACCTCCTCGACCGCCTGGGGGAGGGAGTAATCGTCCTCCATTTCGCCACCGAGCTCGCCGAGCATGTTGTCGTCCGCGGGGCCGGCGCCGAAGAAGCCGCCGCCGCCCTTTCCGCCTCCGCCTCCGCCGAAGAAGCCATTTTGCCTGCGCGATCAAGAAAAAGCGGGGAAACGGGACTCAGGATCGGGTTCGGGAACGCGGTTTCAGGTCCATCGAAGACGCGGGGAAGCGCGGGATCGGCCGGGCCGACGCCGCATCAACGCGGGGGAGCCACCGCCGGGAGCGGGGACGGCGCTGATCGCCCGTCGGGACGTCGCCGGCCGTTGATCCGCCGGTCCGGGAAAAAAACCCAGTCGTCGACGGTGCGAAAAAGGGGAATCGGAGGGCGGGATCCGGCGGAGATCGCGGGAGCGGGAGCGCACCTGGAGGCGTCGAACCTGTCCATCGCTCTCTCTCTCTCTCCTTCTCTCCTTCTCTCTCCTTTCGCTTATTCACTCGCCGGTGGCGGCCGCGCGTGGCGCGTCTGTCACCCCGCCAGCCCCGGCCGTTCGGCCAAAACCAAAAACCAACCAGTCAGCCGACGCGGCAAGTTCCTGTTGGCAGCCGATTTGAGACGACTTTCCAGGACAAACGAGATGTATTTCTTTTTTAGCCGGACCCCTTCCTCCCCGTTCGTCAAAGAATGCTACTATCCGTTATAACAAAGCGCCTGCGCGTCGCTCGCGTAGGCTAATCGTTCTCCCTAAACCAATGCCCACTCACCCGCCAACGCCCACGCACCACACACAGCTCACCACTCATCACGACGGGAGCAAGAAGCTGACCACGTCCGACAAGGACACGACCCCCTCCACGCCCCGCGTCTGCGCATCCACGATGACCAGCCGCCTCACCCCGGGAAGCGACAGCGCCTCGACCACCGCGCGCAGCGTATCCGCGCGCGTGCACGTGTGCGCCCGTGGGCCGGGGGCCGCGGGCACCATCGGCGGCACCGGCATCCCCGCAGCCGCCGCCTGAGCGGCGGCAGCCTGAGCGGCCGCCGCCTCGGGGGATTGCGCCGCCGCCGCCTGCAGCGCCTGCCCCACGGTAAACTCCGAGAGGGACACCCGGCGGTAGGTGTTGTTCGCGGCGAGGAGTATGACGTCCGAGCGAGCGTACACGTCCACCAGGCGCCCGCCCTCGTCCACCACGGGCAACGCCCCGCACCCCGGCATCAGTCGAAACGCCTCCGCCACGGTGGAGTTGGGCGTGATCGCCTTGATCGGCAGCAGCGCCGGGACCGGCGACGCCGCGGCAGCCGCCGCCATCTGCGAGGACGGGTCCCGCCCGTCCACGCCCGCCGCGGGGTTACCACCGCCACCGGGCTGCCTCTGCGAACCGCGGAAACCGCCCAGCGACGCGGTCCACGTGCCGATGGGAAGAGCGCCGATGGGCTGCGAAAACAGCGGCAGCGCGGACGGCACGCCCCTGAAGTGCCGGACCAGGCAGGCGAGCACCTCCGCCAGGTTCGTGAGGTGCAGCAGCTGCGGGACACCCGCGTGCGGTCCCGCGCCCATCGTCCCGGCGCCTCCCCTCGCGTCGCCCAAATTTCCCTCCTTCGACTGCGTGGGAGTCGCCGAAGGCGTGGCGCCGCGGGGAACCTGCGGGCCGTAGCTCAGCACCGGGGCCATCGCCAGCCGTCCTTGTAGGAGCGTGAGTGACACCAGGTGTAAAGAATCCTCGGGCCTGACGGAGACGAGGGGCCCGGGCCGGACTCCGCTCTCCGCCGCTCGCTCCTCTCGCATCGCGGAGATGGTCGCCTTGTCGAGCTCCTCGTCAGCCACCGGGGCGGTGAGGCTCGGGCCGAGGGACTGCACGATGTCGATGAAGTCCCCGGTGGACAGCATCCCAACAAACTCCTGCTGGAGCTCGTCCCACAGCGGCGCCGCGGTGATGCCCTGCTCGTAACACGCGTGAAACGCACGTCGCACCGGCAGCTTGGTGTCCAGCACGACAACCTTGCTGCTCTCCGGGATGAGCTCGTACGCGGTGTGCCTCTGGAGGAACTCGAGCACGCGCGCGCGGCTCGCGTCCTGCCCGCCGCCTCCCTTCACCCCCTTCACCCCCATGGCGGACGTGCCCTGGTCGCCCCCCTTGAGGTGGCCCTCCGAGTCTCGTTTGATCTGCATGTTGTTCATGCTCGAGCCGATCCAGTCCATACCCCCGTCGTGGCCGCTCTGCCGGGCCTGGGGGATCGGGATACCCTGGCCGGTGCCCGCCTCGCTCGTCCCGGGTTTCTTGACGAACAGCCTGCGTCGGATTTGGATGATAGCGTCGGTCAGTCAGTCGTACGCGGCGGGGTCGGGCTGGGAAAAAAAGGGACCCGGGGTTGTTGTTTGCCCTGGGTTTTTGCGCTCGATGGGTTTTAGCGTGATGGCGCGGGGGCGTGGGGCGCGCGCGGGTGGTTGGGTTTAGGGTTAACCCGTCGCTCAACTCACCAGTTGTTGACGTTCCCGAGGGGATCCTGGATGAACGCCTGGTTCTCGTCGTGCCGCCACTCGCCGTCCACGATGAACTTGTACTGGTGGTACCCCGGCGGCAGGTTGCACACCACCGCGAACACCGAGCCCCCGTTGGGCGTGGGCTCGGGGGCCATCGGCACCGTCTCCAGCCAGTTGGTGAACGACCCGCACAGGTGGACCTGTACGTACGACGGGTGATGAGGCGGGTCAGTCGCGGACGGGATCGTCTGGGGTACACGCGGGTATCGGGATCGTCGGGAAGGCGCGGCGACCGCGGCGGGGCGAACGGGGCGTGCAACACGAGGAGGTGAGAAAATCTGCGACGCGTGAAATTCCGCGAGCGTCGGAGGCCGCGCACGCACCTGCTTGCCGCCGTATCCCCACACGAACCGGGTGGGGAACACCATCTGCTCGTACATGGCCTGCTGCGCCATGGCGTCCGAAGCGACTCCGAACACCAGCGCCCGCGCCAGACTCAATGCCGCCTGCACGTTTGAAAGGTGACCTTTTTCCACAGTCCGCGTCAGCCGAAAAGAGAACCTCAGACTGAAATGCCCATAGGGCTCGATTCCCGAACCGGCATGTGAGCAATCAGGCCAGGCATCGTTCGATCGGCTCCTCAAGCAAGACTCCGGTCGGCGGGAACTTCTCACCATCACTCACCGAGGCACCGCCCTCGATCGATCGGACCTCACGATCGTCCCGAGGCGTTCGGTCACGAGTCTTCGACGTCGCCCCCTCGCGCCCGTATTGAGACGCGCGAAGGTTCACAGGCGCGCGGTTCAGGGTAGGACGCGGCCGCAGATCGAGCGTGGATCGAGCATCGATTCCTCGACGAAACGTAGGCTGCGAAGATGTTTTGGCACATCAAGCTGGAGAGGAACATCGTCCTGGAGCCCAGGTTCTTCGGGCGGAACATGCGGGAGACGCTCATGCAGAGGCTGAAGCACGAGGTGCGTCACCGTACCAAACACGCGTAGTGACCCCGCATCCATCCCCGTCGCATCGTTCGACGAAATCCAAAACTTCCGTTCCGCAACCCTAGAACCCGATCGCCCGATCAAACCGCACCGACGCTGACCGTTCGACCCGTTTCACGATCAACTCAGGTCGAGGGTAGCTGCACGGGCAAGCACGGGTACATCGTGATGGTCACGGACTTCACCAGCATCAGCGAGGGCATGGTCACCGACGACGGCACCGCGAGGGCCAAGTTCACAGTCGAGTTTTCCGCAATCGCGTTCCGGCCGTTCAAGGGGCAGGTGCTGGACGCGGTGGTCACGGAGGTGACCAAGTTCGGGTTCTTCGCGGAGGCTGGCCCGATGAATCTGTTCGTGTCCAACCAGCTCTTGGCGGACGACATGAAGTTCGAGAGCACCGACGAGAACTGTTACGTGAGTAAGGATGAGGCGGTGAAGGTTCTGAAAAACTCGGAGGTTCGGGTGCGGGTGGTGGGGATGAGGATCGACGCGCAGGAGATCTTCTGCGTGGCGACGATGAAGGAGGACTATCTCGGGGCCATCGACCAGGACGCGGGTGCCGACAAGGTGGACGACGCCTACTAAGTTGCTATGTAAAAGGATCCTAGAATAATGCTAACTCAAACTTTGAACCCCGAATCCGACTTCTTCGGCGCCGACCTCAACAGCGCGTTGGTCATCTGCGTCCGAACGTTCTCCCTGTGTATCTGCATCGCCGTCTTGCCGTCGGTCCGTTCGATCTCCATGTCCGCGCCGGCGTCGCGGAGGATGTTGAGGCACTCGAGGTGCGAATCCCTCGCGGCGAAGTGCGCGGCGGTGGCGTTGTAGTTTTTGGTCGCAAAGTCGAGATCGGCGCCAGCCTCGATGACCACCTTGAGGCACTCCGCGTGGCCCTGCATGGCCGCCTCCATGAGTACCGTGCGACCGTGCCCGTTCTGCAACGTGGTGCTCACGTTCCCGCCTATGCACTCCGGGGGATCGTGCGGGGCGAGGAGGAGTTTCAGGACCTCGCGATGACCGCGCGCGGCTGCTTCGCACGCGATGGCCCTCCCGTTCCCTTGCTCGAGCCCCAGGTCCGCGCCGTACTCGAGCAGGAGCCTCAGCGTGTACACCATCCCCGCGTGCGCTGCGCGTTGGGCGGCGGTGCGCACCTGCGCGGTCCTGATCGCCCTGGTCGAGGAGTCGAGCTCGTCGTCCGGGACCGCGTATTCAATCTCCAGTAAACGCGTCAGCGCCTTGACGTTGCCGGCGGCGGCGAACTCGACGATGAGCTGGCCGGAGCCGGGCGCGCCGGATCCCGGGGTGACACCACGGCAGGGCGCGGGGCCTCGTCTGGGCCGACGGGCCCGGACGGAGCACACACACACCGCGTGAGCCTGAGCCGCGTGAGCACTCATGACTGAATCGGGGAATGGGCGTTAACACGGCAAAATATGATGCCTCTCGAGTTTTGGCTAGGGCTGATGGGCAGAACGAGACGCGTCGGTGCCGCCGCCGTCGCATGCGAAGGGTGCTCGCCGATATCGCCAAGACGAGGGTCGTTCGAGTATCACTCTCCCTCCCGTCGCCGACCCGCGTCTCGGTCACGTCCCGCGGCACCCTCGTCGAGCGTCCCGGACCAGCGTTTCGGAGTAATTCAACCTCAAAAATGCCCAAACGGAAAACCACCTCGCCGCCCCCGCCCACGACGCCGTCGCCCCTCAAGCCCGGGCCGCGGAAGCTCAAGGCGCAGGCCGCGGATGGTACCACCGTGGATGGCACGTTCGGCGACGTCGTCGTCGCCGACGCCCTGAGAGGGCTGTCCACCCGGGATCCCAAGCTCGGAGAATTGATCACTCGGCACGGCACCCTGCCCCGCATCTTCGCGTGCCAGGACTCGAGGCGCGCTACGCACGAGCCCAACCGCGCGTTCCGCTCCCTCGCGCGAGCCATCGTCTTTCAGCAGCTCAACGGCACGGCCGCGGCGACCATCTTCGGCAGGGTCCTTCGATGCGTCGGCGCCGAGGACGATCCGGCATTTTCACTCACGCCGGACGCAATCATCGACGCCGACGAGGCTCAGATGCGCGCGTGCGGGCTATCGCAGCGCAAGTACGAGTATTTGGTCAGCCTGGCGTCCGCGTTTCACCCGTCGCACAGCGATTACCCGCTGACCGACGAGTCCTTGGAGGCTATGGACGACACGGAGGTGATGTCGAGTCTAGTGGCGTTGAGAGGCGTAGGGCCGTGGTCGGTGCACATGTTCCAGATGTTTTACCTGAACAGGCCGGACGTCTTACCGACGAAGGATTTCGGCGTGCGCAAGGGCGTGATGCGACTGTACGGGCTGAAGGACATGCCGAGCGAGGCGAAGGTTGAGGAGATTGCGGAGTCGTGGAAGCCGCACAGGACGCTCGCGAGCATGTACATGTGGCAAGCGGCTGACGAGGGCAAGAGCTCGGGGCAGATGCAGGCGAGCACGACGAAGGGGAAAGGGAAAGGGAAGGAGACGATGACGGATACCTGGTCGGGGGGGACGAAAAAGGCGAAAAAGAGGTGATTCGGGGCGACGCGTAGTCTCGTCTTAGTTCGGCCCGGCGCCGCTGTAAAATACATTCGTTTTGATTCCAACCTGACGGAGCTCATGGGGATAAAGTTTGTGATGATCTGATCGAGTGCACGTCACCAGTGTCCACGCACGCGAGCATCTTGAGAGAGAGATGTCAACCGCGATGTCGCAGTCCGTCGCGCGAGTCGCGACGATCCATCAGCCCGCGACCTCGAGGAGGCGAACGGTTCGCCGCGCGGTGGTCACGAGGGCTGAAGCCGCCCGCGCCGATGACGTGGAGGTCTCGACGCTTCAATCTCGTCGCTTCATGCTCGTCGGTCTCGCTTCCGTCCCCGCGCTCCCCGCGCTGGCCGCCACGGAGCTCAAGGGCACGCCCGTCACGGCGACTAACGCGTACATCGCGCTCATGGACGGGCGGGACGCCATCGTCTCCGCGATGGAGCTCCAAGGGATGGAGGAGGGCGGGCGACGCAATCGCGTTCAGAACCTCCTCCCACGGTTCGCCGAGAAGGCGGCCGTCATGACCGCGCTGCTTCCCGCGGTGATGAGGGAGAGCTACGGCGAGGTCGGCGGCGGGCCCGAGGGATCCGAGTCTGTGCCGGAGGACAAACTCGGGCAGATGGAGGACATCCTCGTGGGCGCGAAGAACCTCACGGTGCTCGCGAAATACGTCGCCGACTCCACGCCATTCGTGGACTCGGACATTCCCCAGGTGACCTTCGAGACGGCGATCGCGGCGATCGACAGGACGTTAATCGACGGTGACCCCGAGGCTGTGAAGAAGGCCAAGGCGGAGAGGTGCAGGCGGTTGATCTCAAAGGCGGCGGACATGGAGGAGATGAAGCTGTTCGCCCAGTCCAAGACTTGCGAGTACTGACGACGAAACCGAGCGATGAAGAAGAAGAGACTCTAGCGGCTTTGACCCTCTGAATATTAAATGAAAGGCAAAAGAATATCGCGCGAGCATCGAGCTATACACCTAAATAAGCGCCCATCACCCGCGCCTTACATGGGCGGCATACCACCGGGAGGCATACCACCGCCGGCGCCCGGGAACATCGTCGCGAGCTTCATGAAGACGTTCATGATCTCCGGGTCGCTCTGGTACTTGACGATGTTATTGGGGTTGGAGGAGCAGTCCATCACCGCCTGCTGGATCTTGGGGTTCTGGAACGCCATCGCGAGCTCGGGGTCGCCCATGAGCTTCGAGATGGCATCCTGCGGGGTCATGCCCATGGCGGCGAACTGCTCCTGCACCTCGGGGGAGTTCATGTCCGGCATACCCTCCTGGGGGGCGAAATTGCCGCCGCCAGCCTTCATCTGCTTCATGATACCCTTGAGCTGGTCCTTGTACATGGGGTTGGACAGGAGCATCTCGAACGTCTCGGGGTTGCGCATCATCTCCGGCAGGTACGGGTACATCATCTCCTGCATCTGGGGATTACGGAGCATGTTCTGCATGTACTCGAGATCCTCCGGGGAATCCTCGCCATCCTCGCCGACGGGCTCGCCGGTCACCGTCTCGGCGGCGGCCGCGTCGGCGGCGAAGGCGTCGGCGAAGGGGTTGGGAGCAGTGGAAGGGCCCGCATCGTCCGTCGCGTCGGCAAAGAAGCTGCCGGAGCCGACGGCACCGGACTCCTCCTTCTTCTCCTCCTTCTTCTCCTCGGCGGCGGTCGCGCCGGCCGTCGCCGTCGCCGCGGCGGCCGCCGCCTTGGGCGCCTCCTTCTTAACCTCGGTGGCGCTCACGTCCACGGCACCGGGGGTAGCCGCCGGCTTGGGCGGTGTGGCTCCGAAGTTGGGAGGGGGGAACGGGGGGAACCCGCCCGCGCCCGGCGCCGCGGCTCCCGGAGCTCCTGGCATGCCTGGCATACCGGGCATGCCGCCGGGCATACCTCCCATACCGGGCATGCCGCCGGGCATGCCTGGCATACCGCCGGGTGCGCCGCCGCCCGCCTGGTTGCCCATCTGCTTCATCATCTGCTGCAGCATCATGGACTGCATGTCACCCTTCTTGCCGCCGACGAACTCCATCACCTTGCCGGCGCCGACGGCGAGCGCGACGCCCGCGCCGACGAGCACCCACCCGGGCGTGTCGCCGCCCTTCTTCTGGGGCGGCGGGTACGCGTAGTAGCCCTGGGGGGGCGCCGCCTGGGTGTACGCCTGGGTGCCGGGCGCGGTCTGGGGCACGGGGAGGGGAGGGGCTGTTTTGTTTGGAAAGGGGAGTGAGGTGAGGTTAGGTTTGAGGTTCCGACGCGTCGATCGGGGAGGTCGCGATTCGTCGTTTGGATCATCATATCGGATGATGGGCGGGAGATCGGTGCTGATGGGGTGTGTACTCACGTGCGGGGGGGTTGAAGCCCGGGGGAGGGGGAGGGGGCACGAAGCCCTGGGGGAGTGGGGGCACGCCGGTGGCCTCGACGGCGGCGGGGGCCTCGACGGGAGCCTGGGGCGCGGGCGCGGGAGCGCTCTTCCTGGCCGCCACGATCACGGTGCGTCGGCCGACGCGTCGCGCGGGAAGGGCCACCATCGGGGACCTGGCGGGCCAGGACTTGCGCGCGGAGACACGCGCGGGCGCGGCGGCGGCGACGCCGCCGAAGGCGACAACGTGAGCCATTGTTCGACGACTGTGAAGCGCCTGAGGGACGCGTCGACAGGGAGTGAGGCGGCGACAAGGTGACGCTTCATCAGGATAAACTTTCGGACGCTCGCAGCAGTCCTGAACCCTAACCCTTTTCCGAAGTTGATGGTTCGGTTTTAGCCCCGTTTTCTCTCCTCGTATCATACGATGATGCGAGGATCAACTCGTGCTTGTAACAGCTATTCAGTCAGAATCTTAACACTAATTATGGATTTTCCCAAAATCGCCACACAAGGAGGAATCGATCGAGATGTTTCAACATCCGACACACCGAGAGGTCACACGGAGGTGTGGGTGTCGAGCGTACCGAGACGCAGCGATGGAGACCCCCGCGAGCCTCTCCAATAGCGCCGCCGCGGCGATGATCATCCAGCGGGCCTTCCGCGACGCCCAGAAGCGCATAGCCGCGGACCACGTCGACCTCACGGCCATCTTAAACTCGCTCGAGGAGGCCGAGGAGCACCGGATCAACGCGAGGACCGGGGTGATGACGCGGGTGGAGAAGAACCTGGAGTCCACCGGCGCGGGCTTCGGCATCGGGTCCATGATTCGCTCGCTCGCGGACAGGAGCCGCGCCAAGGCCAAGGAGCAGCAGCGGGAGGCACGGACCGGCGAGCACCTGCCCACGCTCACGTCGGGATCGATGGACAACCTCGTGACGGGGCTCGGTAACGGCGAGCGCGTGGCGCAGGTGGACGCGCTCACCATCCTTGGCGCCGCGACGGTGATGCTCATGGACGAGCCGAGTGTGTGCGACATCACGGTACCGCCCAAGGGGAAGTGCATCGTCGTAGGGGACCTACACGGACAGCTGGTGAGCGCCCTTCAACATTCAACAATTCAGAAACCTTCAACTGACCCGCGCCCGCCCCCTGTCACAGGACGACCTGCTGCACCTGTTCAAGACCTTCGGGCAGCCGAGCGAGAAGATGACGTGGATCTTCAACGGCGACCTCGTAGACCGAGGCGACCACGCGTGCGAGATCGTCCTCCTCATCTTCGCCCTCAAGCTCAAACACCCCAAACACGTCTTTGTCAACCGCGGCAACCACGAGGAGCCGCACATAAACATATACAGCGGCTTCGAGGAGGAGTGCACGGCCAAGTACGACCACAGGGTGTTCCAGATGTTCCACGCCGCCTTTGTCTGGCTCCCGTACGCGTGCCTGGTCAACGGCAAGACGCTCGTGCTCCACGGCGGGCTCCCCCGCGACGAGACCGTTTCGATCAAAGACATTCGCGACATCGCCAGGGGACCCGACGTGTGCAGCGAGAAACAGAACATGGGCAACGAGGAGTGGATTCGTGACATGCTGTGGAGCGACCCGCACCACGACCCGGAGTTTGTGGGGTACGAGATGAGCTCGCGGGGCGCGGGGGTGCTCTGGGGGAAGGACGCTACGCACAGATTTTTGGACAAGGAGGGGCTCTCCGCGATGGTTCGGTCTCATCAGTGCGTGCAGAACGGCGTCGAGGCGGTGCACGACGGACGCGTGTACACGGTGTTCTCCGCATCGAACTACTGCGGCACGTCGGGTAACCTCGGCGCGGCGGTCGTGTTCTCGCACGGCGACGAGAAGCCGACGCAGGTGTATCAGTGGGACCAACGCAAACTGTCATCCATCGCCGGGCAGATCATCACCACGCGGCAGTCCCGCGAGCAGAAACGCATCGCCGCGGTGAGACAGGCGGCGGAGTACATCGTGGAGAACAAGACCGCGTTGATGGAGTACTACAGACGGGTGGACAGCGCGGAGACCGGCGTTGTGTCCTTCTTCGAGTGGGCGAAGGGTCTGGCGTCTGTCCTCCAGGTGAGACTCGCGTGGCAAAAGCTCGTCTCCGGCCTCGTCCACGCCGACGACATGGACGCATCGTGCGACGGCGTGCGGTACGACAGATGGCTCCAACGGTTCACGGTGGAGCTCAAGGGTGGGTGCAAGGAGTGGCAGGAGGAGGTGGTCGGTAAGATATCCGCCGCAGTGCTGCAGTCGGGGGGTGACCTGGTGAGGGCGTTTAAGGAGATTGACACCGACGCGAGCGGCGAGATTTCAAACGAGGAGTTTAAGGTTGCCGTGCGCACCAGGCTCCCGTCGCTCGCGGTCCTCTCCGACGCGCAGCTCGAGGCGGTGGTCAAGGCGTTCGATGCGGACGGCAGCGGTCAGGTTGACGTGCACGAGTTTGCGGACATGCTCAAGCGCCACATAGCTCGGTCGATACAAAAGTCGACGAAGGGCGCCGACCTAGACGTCGTGGGTTTACAGTGGCACACGAAGGCTGAGCCGGAGCAGGACGACATCGAGTGCGAGACGCCGAAAACGGGCTTGGAGCGGGTGCTCGCGGATGCGGTGGCGCAGCTGTTTTTCACGCACAGGCGCGAGCTGTTCCACATATGGCACACCTATTTCGACGTCGAGAAGAAAGGGTCGATCTCGGCGGATGAGTTTGTGCGATCCGTGCAGGCGCTGGACACGGAGGGTGGGACGGGGATGCTATCCGACGGGTCACTGCGCAGGCTCGTGGAGGTCCTCGACACGAACGGGGACGGGCGGATAGATTTCATGGAGTTTAGCCGCAACATCGGGAGCCTTGTGGAGCGGGTCCACGGGAATCCGGTGAAATAAATAATCAAAGATGCTTCGCGTCATTTAATCAATCATCCGTCTACTCGACCATCGCGTCCCCGCCCCCGTTCTCCTTATCGTCCCCTTCCGAACCCCCCTCGCCCTCCTCCGTCGGCTTCTTCATCCCGCAGATCTCGTGCTTGTGCTTCTCGAGCTCCGCCAGGGCATCCGCCTCCGGCCTGTAGATCAGGTCGCTCATCCTCCAAATTTGCAGAGTGTTACCGCCGTCCCCGCTCGATACCGACGCGATCGTCCACGGATCGCACGGGTTCCAGTGAAAGTCCGCCAACGATGACCTGTGACCCGCGTGCTGGAACAGCAGCTCGGGCGGGCCGATCTTCTTCGCCTCCGGCGTCTGCTCCGCGCCGATGCGGTTCCGGTCGAATACGTTGAGATACCCATCCTCCCCGGCGCTGGCAAAGACGCCCTCTTGGTCGGGGCACCACTGCACGGTGGTGATCCCGTCGGTGTGCAGCCCCGTGGGTGATGACCACACCACGCAGTCGGCACCCTTGGCGCCCAGCTTACGCCTGTCCCAGAGCTTGACGATCGAATCCGCGCCGCCCGTGACGACGGCGTGTTCGCTGAGCAAACTCCAGTCGACGCTGTGCACGTCGCTCTCGTGCGCCTCGCCAACCTTGCACACGGGGCCGGTGCCCGCGCGCCCGTCCCAGAAGATCAGCGCGCTGTCATCGCCCACCGAGCACAGCTCCAGCGCCGAGGAAGGGTGGAACGCGACGTCCTCGACGGTGTCCGCGTGGCCGACGAACGTGAGCGCCGGCGCCAGAGTCGGCGCCCCGCCGAAGTCACCGCTCCTGGCACCCACCCCGTCCCCGCCCCGCGCCCTGGGCGACAGCGCGCCCTTCGCGGGCCGCCCGTGCCCGTCGCTGACTCGCCCGCTCCACAGCTTACCCCCGTCGTGGTCGGCGATGTTCCAGATGAGAACGTTTTGGTCCTTGCCGCCTGACGCCACGTGAAAGCGTTCTCGGTGCACCGCGAGGGCGAATTCGGCGTTCTCCTCGTGTCCCACCAGGACCAGGTCCGGTACGGAGTGGTCCGTGGCGCCCTCCTTTTCGGGATCCATGCTCGGGCCGGTCTTGCGGTGGGGCTGGGTGTCCGAGTTCCACACGAATAGCTCGGGGGCGTCGGTGTGCGTGACGAAGAGTTCGGGTGAGGCTTCAAACTCTCGTATCTTGTTCACCTCGCCCGGGTGGATGATGGACTTGACGCGCTTGACGAAGGACGAGCGTTCCTCCTCGTTGAAGGTGAGGTGCTCCGCGGCGGCGACCCTGCGCTTGACGACCTCGACGTTGGCGACGGTGAGGGTGTTCGGGAAGTTCGGCGAGCTGCCGTCCGTCTGCTCGGAGAGGTAGAGGCGCTGCTTCAACTTGTAGTCGCCCTGCTCGAGGATCTGGCCCCATCGGCACGACAGCGACGGCCACACGAGTCGGTGATGCGCGAGCCAATCGTACAAAAAGGGAACCAGGGACTTCCATCGCCTGCGCACGCGGTGGGAGACGGGTTGTCGTGAGCGCGGGTTCAAAATCGGGATTGGAGAACGATCCTCTCGCAAAAAATGTGTTGTCACGCTCGGGGATTACGCGACGCGGGATGCGACAGGGTGGGCGAGCGCGGGTATCTCACCCGTAGTCTTCATCCGAGGGACCCATGTTCGCCATGATACCTTGCCCGACGCCCCAAAATCGATCAGGACGCGCGCGGCGAATATGACAAGTCCACCGAAGCTAGGGTTGACGGGTGAAGGGAAGCGGGAAAACGGAATTAGCGCGGATATCTTTTCACAAAGTTTCCACCCTAGCTAGACCCGACTCGGTCGTACGAGGAGCCTTCGTTCACGTCGTATCGACAACACCGCTACGTAGAGAGCTAAACAACACGCGTCTAGACGACGATCACGTCATCGGATCCTCCGGTTCCTCGATGTCCTGGCTCGCCGCCTCGAACGCGTCGTCCAGGTCAAGCTTCCGCTTTCGAAGGTACGCTCGGTCAACCGTGCTGAGCGCCGGCCTGTCGCAGCTGTTCAACTCCATCCCGCTCAACCCGATGCCGCTCACCCCCAACTGACCGCTCCCGCCCCTGCTGTCGTTCCCCGTGGACATCGGCACGGGCGTCTCACCCGCGCGACGCCGCTTCACGCCGCTCTTGTCGTCCGGGCCGCTCTCGCCGCTCGACCGCCGACCACCCCCCGCGCCGCCCTCCACGCTCGGCGGAGGCATGAGCTCGGAGTTGCGCCCGCCGCCGCCCGTCTCGTCCTCGAAGCGCACGCCTTTCTTCCCCCCCTTGTCCCTCTTATCGTCGACGTCGTGGTCACGTCCCGCACCGTCCTCGTCGCCGAAGATCTTACTGGGCCTCGGCAAGGAAGGGTACGGCGTCGCCAGGGGAGCGGTGGAAAAGTACGGATGTTTCATAGCGTCCTTCGCGCTGAGCCGCCGCGATGGATCGAATGCCAGTAGGTCCTTGAGCAAGTCGAGCGCCTCCATGGGCGCGGTGACGAAGAGCTGGCGTAAGGGCGGCGGGGTCTGGCGCGTGAACTCGATGTAATCCGGGAGTTGCGCGTGCCCCGGCCACGACTCCTCCGTCGGCGTGCCCAGCGCGGAGTATATCCGTCCGAGCTGGTCGATGTCGCTGCTGCCCGGGAGGTAGGGCTTGCGGAGCATGAGCTCGGCGAAGATGCACCCGACGGCCCACATGTCCACGCCCGGTCCGTAGGTTTTACTGCCCAGCAACAGCTCTGGCGCCCGGTACCACCTGGCGAAGACCTGATGGGTCCACTTGCGGTTGGGCGAGCCGAAGACGCGCGCGAGGCCGAAATCCGCGAGCTTGAGGGCGCCGTCGGGGGCGATGAGAAGGTTGTTGGGCTTGAGATCCCTGTGCAGGACCCAGCAGTCGTGGCAGTAGGCCACCGCCTGCAGGGTCATGGCCATGTACGATTTGATCTCGGGCGTGCCGAGCGGGATGAACTTGTCCTTGATGACCGCCTCCAGGTCGGACTCGCAGCACTCGAAGACGAGGTTGAGGTTGCGCTTGTGCGGGAAGCAGTCCACGAGCTCGATGACGTGCGGGTGCCTCAGCTCCTGCAGCAGCTTGATCTCGCGGATCGCGGTGAAGTTGACGCCCTCTCTGTACTGACCCAGCCGGATCTTCTTTATCGCGACAACCTTCTGCGTGAGCGTGTCCTCCGCCTTGGTCACCACGCCGAAGGTACCCTCTCCGAGCACCGCGCCCTTGATGTACCGCTCCTTCCCCGTCTTGGCCTTGCCGGCCTTGCCATCCTCACCCATCCTCCTCGGCGCTGTGAGAGTGGTGATCGCGTCGGTTCGGTCCAACGTATTTTTCTCTTCTCGTCAGGCGGGTCGAACTGTCGAACTTTTTCGCAGCTCGAGTCATTTCCTCGGCGCTCACAACCCGAGTCGCGAGCAGACGCCGTCGGGCGAGACGTTCCAGACGATGGGTCTTGCCGATGACTTCGCCAAGGTGCAGCTAGCGGCTGCCGCGGCGACGAAGGATATCGTGCAGGGACCCCGGCTCGGTGCGCCCCACGCCCCACGCCCCTCCCTCGTTGTTTAATCCCACCCGCGACCCACCACCGCACGCCTCGCCCGCTTCTCGCGACACCCCCAGCCCCACTACCCGCCCCATCTCTGACCGCAACCTCCCACATCTCATCCACAGAGTACCGCACCGTGACGGGAGTCAGCGGACCCCTGGTCATCCTGGACAAGGTCAAGGTACGCGAGCGAGCCCGCAGATCCACCCCGCAACCCTACGGTGTACCCACGAGATCCGCATCGAACACAAAGTCACCATCATCCACACCAGTCGGCTCACCATAAACCCTTACCCCTTCTCCCCCAATCCCCCCCAGTCCGCACAATACGCCGAGATTGTCAACATCAGGCTCGGCGACGGCAGCATGCGCCGCGGGCAGGTGCTGGAAGTCGACGGCGAACGAGCCGTCGTCCAAGTCTTCGAAGGTACCTCTGGCGTGGATGGCCGAAACACGAAGTTGGAGTTCACGGGCGACGTGCTCAAGACGCCGGTATCAGAGGACATGCTCGGGCGCATCTTCAACGGAAGCGGGCAGCCCATCGATGGGGGGCCGCCCGTCATGCCGGAGGTCTACCTCGACATCCAGGGCTCCTCCATCAACCCATCCGAGCGAACCTACCCGGAGGAGATGATCCAGACGGGCATCGGAACCATCGACGTGATGAACTCAATCGCGAGAGGGCAGAAGATCCCGCTCTTCTCCGCCGCGGGCCTGCCCCATAACGAGATCGCCGCGCAGATCTGCAGGCAGGCTGGCCTGGTGAAGCAGCCCGACGAGGCTGGCAACCTCATCAAGCTGGACGACAAGGATGACGAGTTTTGCATCGTGTTCGCGGCGATGGGAGTCAACCTCGAGACGGCGAATTTCTTCCGCCGAGATTTTGAGAGCAACGGGTCGCTCGAGAAGGTGGTGTTGTTCCTCAACCTCGCCAACGACCCAACGATCGAGCGCATCATCACCCCACGCATCGCGCTCACCACCGCGGAGTACCTCGCGTACGAGTGCGGCAAGCACGTGCTCGTCATCTTGACCGACATGAGCTCCTACGCCGACGCTCTGCGGGAGGTGTCCGCGGCGAGGGAGGAGGTGCCGGGCCGCAGGGGCTACCCGGGTTACATGTACACGGATCTCGCGACGATTTACGAGCGCGCGGGGCGGATCGAAGGGAGGAAAGGCAGCATCACCCAGCTGCCGATTCTGACGATGCCCAACGACGACATCACGCACCCCATCCCGGATTTGACGGGGTACATCACGGAGGGGCAGATTTACGTGGACAGGCAGCTGCACAACCGGCAGATTTACCCGCCCATCAACGTGCTGCCGTCGCTGTCGCGGCTGATGAAGTCGGCCATCGGGGAGGGCATGACGCGCGGGGACCACGGTGAGGTGAGCAACCAGCTGTACGCGAACTACGCCATCGGGAAGGACACGCTGGCGATGAAAGCCGTGGTCGGCGAGGAGGCGCTCAGCGGCGAGGACTTACTGTACCTGGAATTTTTGGACAAGTTTGAACGTAAGTTCATCAACCAGGGCAACGAGGGGCGGACGGTGTTCGAGGCGCTGGACCTGGCGTGGTCGTTGCTTCGGATCTTCCCACGGGAGCTGCTGCGGAGGATCCCGGCGAAGACGCTCGACATGTACTACGACAGAAACTTCGCGTGAAGCCGCGGGAAGGCATGTAACATTAGAAAACACTTAGCGACACGATGTGACACGAAACAACGAATGGCACTTCACACTTCACGGACCTATTCCACCGCTCCAGCTTCGAGCAGCAACTTTTCAATCCCCTTGTAGTGCTTACGCTCAGGATTCATACCGCGCGCGATCTTCAATAATTTGAGATCTTGTTGAAGTCTCTTGTTAACGTCTGCACCGGCTTCAATCAGCATGGCTACGTATACCTTTTCTCCATACATAACAGCCAAGGCGAGGGGGGTTGCTTTAAACTGTCCAGTCGTCTCATCTTGCATCGCTTGGTTCACATCTGCGCCTGCCTTGATGAGCTCTTTGACTACTTGTACCAACAATTCTCGTTTACCACAGAAGGGGGTCGTTGTCGAAGTGTCCCAGAGGGCAATGTGAAGCGCGGACACGAGCAGCCTTGAAGAAGAATCAATTCTCTTCCGCTCGTTGACATCAACACCCGCTTCAAGCAGTGCTCTCATCACCGGCAAGTGAGCATTCATTGTGGCGATAATCAAAGGGGTCAACATGCAGTCCAGTTCATTTTTGAAGTCATTTTTGAAGTCCACCACACCTGCCTCCTTGAGGGCCCTCAAAGCGGGCATATTGCCGTGTTTAAAGATGAGTCCAGCGAACATACTCTCGATATCGCAGCCATATTCCGCAAACTGCCGAACTGCAGCTTCACTCTTTGCCATCGACAGAACTCCCTCCACGCTCCATATCGCGTCCCCGGACCACTTGCTAACCTGCACCAGGTTGAGGGTTGACTTCATATCGAGCCTCGCCAGTATCTCGCCATAGAACACTTCAGGGAGCCGCACGGCGACGGCCTCGAGGATGGATACGGAGCCACGCCGCAGGCACGCGATAGTGTCGAGATCGGACAGTTCGTTCAAGATTCGCTTGCGAGATATAGTCTCCATGGCGGCTTGGAAAGTGGCGGGGGGTGCCTTTGTGTCGTGGCTTTTTCTAGGACCACCCGAGTTTTGCTCGCAGCTGTGATTTCGAGCTCTCGAGCCAGCCTCTCAGGGCTGACTTTTCTATCGGAAGCCGTTCCGTCGCCGGTGGCGGCCAGAGCTGGACCCCGCGGCTCATAGGTCGAGGCGCGCCGCGCGTGCGATACTCGCGACACCTAGGTCGCGATATCGCCCGTGGCTGAGTGCGTGCCCGCGTGAGGAGAGAGCTCGGGGGGGTCGGGCCGATCGCAAATCGGGTGGCTCAGAAGCGCCGACTTTCAAATATCGGGGAACCAACGGAACGAGTAGGATAGAGGGTGAGGCTCATACGAGAGCTTGCGATGAGGGGCTCGGCGCATCGACGCAGTCAATCCACGTCCGCGCTCGCGCGGTCGCAGCCTCCGAGCCCACCGATGGCCAACGGCCGAGGTCCACCGAGGGACCAGGAGGATGAGGCGGCGAGGAACTACTTCAGCGGAGCCGGCGCGCTGCGACGAACGTCCAGCCGAGCATCGAACGAGGCGGTGGACGACCGCGGCGGGGACTCCAGCGACGGCAGCCTCGCGAGCGTCAAGCCCTCGAAGCAAAGACGGTTCACCCGCGCCGGCTCCAAGTCCTCGCTCCTCCCCACGCACTCGGGCGGAGCCGACGACTTCATGGGATGCCAAGTCCGGTTCCGACTCCCCGGCAACGCTCAGCTCTGCCGCATCTTCTTCGCCATGACCGCGATGATCGTGCTGTTCAACGCGGCGTCGTGGGGGATGGGCGACATGTACGGCGCGCGTCTCCCGCACACCACAGGACGCTACGCGCCATCGCACGACCTTCACAGGCTCTACGAGAGATCCACGTTGGCGTCGACGCAGGCGTCGCTTCACCTGCCCGGGTCGTCCGACGAGGGGATCATCAGCGGCGGCGGCGCGCCGATGCCGCTGATGATCCCGCGGATCATTCACCAGACGTACAAGACCTCGGATGTCCCGGACAGGGTCAAGGGGCTCATGCGAACTTGGGCGGATAAGAACCCGGGGTGGAAAACTCGATTTTACAACGACCAGGAGTGCTACAAGTTTGTGGAACGGGAGTTCCCGGAGTACTACGACGCGTACGTCTCCTTACCCAAGGATGTGGAACGGAGTGACTTTTTCAGGTACCTGATCGTGCTGCACAGCGGTGGTTTGTACGCGGACATAGACACGGAGTGCCGGCGCCCGATGGACTCGTACCTCCGGAGCACCGACACGCTGGTGGTCGGGTGGGAGAACGAGTTTCGGACAGACGAGATGGCGTACAGCAGGCACTTCGTGCGCAGGCGGCAGGTGCTCAACTGGGTGTTCGCCGGGGCGCCTGGGCACCCGGCACTCCGGGAAATTTGCGATCACATCGCCCGGTCGGCGCACCGGGTGTTCACCAACAACACCAACAGGGACACGCTCGAGCGCACGGGGCCCGGGGCGTTTACGGATGTCATCGTGCGACAGTTTTGGCTCCACTCCAAGACTTCCCGGGCGGCGAAGGACGTTCTCGCGCCACTGGCGACGAGCGCCTGGGGAACCGAGGATACCCCCGAGACGCAGGCGAGGCGGGAGGAGGAAAAGTTGCTTCACAATTCAAAGTCGCTTCACGATTCGGCGGTTGCGGGCGCGCGGGGGCGGGCGGGAGACGCTTGGAACGTGCGGGTCATGCCCAAGGTTTCCTTCGGCGTCCACCCCACCGGCGATGACGGCGTGCCCTTCGACGACCCCGGCGTGCTGGTCGCGCACCACTTCCTGGGCTCGTGGAAGTCCCGCAAGGGCTGGAACTCCGCGAAGAAGGGCGTCGGCGATTACGTCACCCTCTTTCTCACGTCGCTCGGTTTGGGGAAGAGCGGGCTCGAGGAGTACCGCGCGCAGCTGTCACGCGCGGACCCGTTCTACGCCATGCCAACGGTGAACGAGCGCGCGGGGTACCCGGTGAGCGCCGCGTTTGATCCCCCGTTTGACATGCTGACGCACCTGTCGGGGTCCAACGCGTCGGAGGGTGTGGTTGACGCGAGCGGGTCAAGTTTAACGAAGTGGGGCGGGTGGCAGGCTGGACGGTACGAGCCGAGGGCGCCGACCTCCGCGGAGGCGCTCGTCGGTTCGTTATCGGCGCGGGACTCGCCGCGCGGTGGGGTTTTGGTGGACGTGGGTGCCGGCTTGGGGTTCTTCTCGCTCGCGGCGGCGGCGAGGGGGCACCCGGTGATTGCGTTCGAGTGGGGCGGCGGCGACGAATTATTTCGCGCCTCCGTCGCGCACAACGGGTTCGGTAAGCTGGTGGACGTGCGGACGGTGCGGGTCGGCGGCCGCGGCGAGGAGTACTGCCGCGCGATCGCCCGCGCGGAGACGGCCGCGAGGAAGGCGCTCGCGGGGCCGCGGGGCCGGGGCGCTCGCGCGAACGCCGCGAAGAGGAGCGGCGGCGGCGCGCCCGTCGAGGTCACCGACGTCGACCAAACCTTGCTCGGGGTTTCGAACGGTGCGTTGGAGCGAACGCGCGAGAGGCTCGCCGAGGCTGACGCGACGCGCGTGGACACCAACATGGACGCCGGCGTCGACGGGTACGCCCACGACGACGAGGGCGAACGCGACGACGGCGTTCGAAGGCGCGGGCGGCGGGCTCTTCTTCGCCGCGGTCCCGCCCGCGCGGGTGTGTCGGTTCACGTCCCGGCGCCGCGCGTGCCGGTTCACCTCACCCGCGATGCCATCACGACGCGCGGTGACTCGCCGTTCGCGTGCGAGATCGCCGACGAGGCGGGCATCACCAGCATCGACGAAGAGATTGAAAAGTCCAACGTCGTCGTCTCCGCGATGCGAATCGGCTTTGGCGACGGATGGGAGCGGCACATCTTGGAGGGTGCGCGCAGGCTCCTCACCGCCTCGGCCCCGCCCATCGTCCTCGTGGAGGTATCCCCGCGGAACCGGATCGCGTTCGGGCCGCAGGATGAGCACGTCGCCACGCACGCGGCGCTGGACTGGCTATGGCAACTGGGGTACACCGACGTAGCGCACAGCGGGACGGTTTGCGAGGAGCGGTGGCGGAACATCACCAAACACGTGGACACCCGCGGGGGCGCCGTCCACGGCGTGGACGGCAGGGAGATGAAGCAGCCGACGTGGTGTCACGCGAGCCGCGCGGATCTGCACGCGCTGGCGCACAGGTCCGGGACGGAGCCCGAGAGCGTGCTGTTGCACCGGGTGGTTTCGGGTGGGAAAGAAAAGCCGGAGACCGCCAAGACGGTTGACATCGCCGCGGACCTATTACCCGCGGACGCCGACGTGGATCGATAGCGGTGTTCTTTTAGTAAACTTGTGTGAATGATAGTCGGTACGACGACGCGCTATCGCTATCCCTTTACACAGACGCCGACGCGGGTGACTTTTTACACTAATATCCGTCGGCTCTGAACTCAATCGTCGTACTGAGCGTGGGGGTTATTGTGGTATCCCAGGTCGTCCAAATCGTCCCTGGTCAGGCCGTGCTCGTCCTTGTTCCGCAGGTAGTCGTCCGAGGCGTAGTCGCTCCCGCCGCTGCTGAACCTGTTCGGGCGCATCTTTTGGTGGGAGCCTCCTCCGACGCCGGCTGACCCCCGCGACTTGTTACCCAACAGCGACTGCGTGAGGGTATCGTGCCTCCCCGTCATCCCAAACGTGGGCGCGCGATCAAACGCCGTGCCGCTTCGGCTGGCTCCCGCCGCGCTGGGCGACCGGGTGTTGTATTTGCCGAGGTGGTCCCGCCGTATGTTCTCCACGGATCCCGCCGAGGATATGGCCCGCTCCCGCTGCGCGAGCGCCTCCCTGATCTGCCGCCGAAACGGCTTGCTCTTTTGAAACTTTTTGCCAACCGGCTCGATGTCGTACGAAGGAGGCGCTCGGTAGCTCGCCCTCTTCATCCTCTCCTCCTTGTCGAGCGATATGCGATCCGAGTCCTCCTTCCAGAGCTTCTTCTTGAGGGCGTTCTCGGCATCCTTCATGCACTTCTCCTTGAAATCCGCTCGCTCCTTCTGCGCGCGGTGCTCCCGGAGCTCCGCCGTCTGCTGCTTCAGCGCCGCCTGGAGGGCAAACTCTTGGTCAACCTTGCGCTTCCGCTCGGCAGCCTCGAACTTCATCTTCCACTCGTCGTGTTCCACCTGGGCCTTCTGCCGCCGCGCGCGGTTCGCCGCCATCAGCTTGTCAACCTCCTCTCGCTCCGCCTGGTTCCGAGCGATTCTCTCGTCGAATTCCCGATTCCGTTTAGACTGCTCCCAGGGCTTCAGCTTGAGCACCTTGAGCTCCGCGTCCGTCTTGGACAGACCCTTGTCGAGTTGGAGCCTTTCCAGCTTCATCTCGAGCTGCTCCCTGTCAGCGTCGAGCTCCGTCTTCTTCGCCCGCCACCGCTCATCCGCCTGCGCCTTCAGCTCAGCCTCCACCTGCCGCTTCAGGGACACAAACCCGTTGGACCCGCCGCTACCGGCGCTGCCCTGGGATCCCCCGTACTCGGACCCAGCCCTGGATTGTACCCTGGAGCGCGTCATCGGCGGGGAGTAAGGCATGTCTTGGGAAGCCGAGCGCACGTGGCTCGCGTTCTGCGTCGTTCTGTTCGGCTTTGGCTTTGGCGAGATGGCCGGCGACGCCAGGTAAGGATCCTTGCGTTCAATCTTGCGTAAGGAGCTCTGCCTCATGCTGCCGCGGCTCGCGGGCAGTTTGTTAGATGGGCTGTTGGCGCTCACGGCCATCGCGCTCTCCCACGGCTGCGCGTGGTGCGCTCCGATGTGAGACGAGGTCAGCGCGTTCATCGACCTCACCGAGCCGGTTGGGGTGCCCCCGCCCCGGCCGACGGAGACGCGCGCGGACCTGGGCGACGTTCCGTCCAGGCCCCCGTCGGAAAATCCGCCGTCGCCTGTGGACACCGGCGTGTTGCCGCGGGGCGCCATCTCCGGCACCTCCCCGCGCCCGGCGACCGGGAGTTCCTCGTGCGCCCCCTCGTAATCTTCGGGGGGCGCGAGAGAATCCTGAAGCTCTGGGTCGCCGTCTCCGTTGTAAGACTCGTAAACGGCGCCGGCTTCGTCCGGATGCATGGCTTCGAACAGTTCCCCGAGAATCTCATCCTCGCTCATGCCCTCGGCGCGCTGCGTTTCGAAGTGGGACGGGAAGTCAGTCGCGGTTCGGCCCGGGGCGAATTCATTTGCGAAGTAAAAAGAAGGCCGAACTTTGAGTTCCGCGCGTGTAGAACCCGTCGCGACGCGGCGCGATTGCGACCGTCGTCGCCCGCCGCGCTCCTCTAGGAACCCTCGTGGTACTATAAACCCCTCGGAACGCGGTATGCTGGTTTCAAGGCGTACCTTCTCCGCCATGATGCGCTCGACATCCACGCCGCTCGCGACGAGATTCGCGAGCAGAGTTTCGTCCGCCATACCCGGATGAATCTCGCCGGTCCCCGACCGCTCGTCCGCCGTACCCGCCAGCACGTCCGATACGAACGCGTGCGCGCTCGGTCCGGACGACCGTAAAGGATGTCCCACACGGGGTTTTACCCGGGAGACCGCGTCGTGGGTGACGTGCTTGTGGCACGGAGGCTGAGCTGGAAGCGCATTTTCAGGGATTTTCGCGTCACGAGAACCGTTGACCGCGAGCGTTTAGAAAGTCCTCCCGATGACTCGTCATTCCTTGGTCTAATTCGCCCGAAATGGCGTTGTGGATAAACGACTTGGATCAAATTCAGGTTTGTTGGTTGGTACCCCCCCAGAAGAATCGCAATTTTGGGGTTCACGAACCGTAGTTGCTCCCTCGATGCTCGAATTTTCTCAATTTTGTTCACAACAAATTTGTGGACTCGAAGACCCTCTCCTACTTCTTTCCCTTCTTGCCCTTGGCCGGGGGTTCGGGCGCGGGTGGCTCGGGCTCGGGCTCCGGCTCTGGCTCAGGCTCACCCTTCGCCCGTCTCTTCGCCGCCTCGCGCTCCGCCCGAACCTTCGCCTTCCGCTCCGCCTCGCGCTTAGCCTTCTCGGCGGCGATCCTCTCCTTCGTCGCCTTGATCTCCAGCCTCTCCTTCTCCCGCTGCGCCTTTGCGTCCTCGAGCTCCTTCTTCTTGCGCTCCATCTCCAGCCGCGCCTTCTCCTCCTTCTCAGCCTTGCGCTTCTTCTCGAAAGCCTCGATCTTGGCCTTCGTCGCAGCCTTCTCGGCGGCGGCGGCGCTCTCCTTAGCCTTCAGGGCGGCCGCCTTCTTCTCCTTTTTGGCGCGGAGCTCAGCCGCGGCTGATGCGTCGGAGGCTTCCTTAGCCTTCTTCTTCTGTTCGAGCTCAGCCTTGAGCGCCTCCGCGTGCGCCTTTTGCTTCTCGACCGTTCGCTTAGCCTTGGCGCGAGCCTCGCGTTCCTCAGCCTCCTTGCGAGCCTTCTCCTCGTCCTTCTTCTTCTGAAGGAAAGTTTTCTCGTTGGGATCGCGGGGCTTCCGCGGGGTGACGTCTCGCTTCTTCGGGGGCGAGGCGACGAGCTCCTTGGGCGGGTAGATGCCGTGCACGCGCCTCGGTGACAGACTGGCCTTCGCGCGAACCTTCTCGAGGGATTTCTCGAGGTTCGCCGCAGCCTTGGCCTCGTCGGTGAGCTCGGCGTGAAGCGAGCCGTCCCGCCCTCTCACCCGCTTGTATCCAATGGGCAAGTCGGCGTGGGAGTCCTCGGCGAGGAGCCCGTTGAGCTCCGCCACCTTAGCTTCTTGCTCCTCCGGTGATAGCATGGCGGCGAGGGCCTCAGGGGGCGGGCCGGTGCGGATCATCCTATCGTCCACGCCGGTGCTCTGCTTGGGCGCGAGCCCGCTCTGATCGCGGTCGCGATTCGAGAGCGCGAGGAAGTTACTCCCCCGGCCGTTGAGCTCAGCCTTCTTGGCCCACTGCTCGCGCCTGCGTCGCAAGCCCGCGTCGCGCTTCTCCTTCTCCAGCTCCTCCCTCTCCTTCTCCAGCGCCTCCTTCTCCAGTCGCATCTCGCGTTTGAGCGCAATCTGTCGAATCTCAGCCTCACGCTTCTCCCGCTGCATCGCGAGCGCCGCGCCAGACGTAGACCGCCCAGACACCGACCCGCTCGCAAACTTTGGCTTGCCAAAGCTCGGACCCGGAGGCCTGGAGAACCGGGACTCGTGCGCGGACGGGGACTGGAAGTCATCCTCCAACGACATCTCCGACATCGCCGGGATGATACCGGAGCGCTGGTGGATCGACGCGTTCGTCGGGCGCATAAACGCGTTGGGCGATCGCACCGGACCCTTCGGCGCGGCGGCGGGCTCTCTCCGCTTCGGCCGCTCGGGCGACATCACGGGTGACATCGTGCTGCTGGGATCCGAGACGCGGTTCTGACGCGTCACGTCGGACCGCGGGTCGACCCGGTTGATGGCGCCGTAGCCGCTGCTCTTGACCTGCGCCTTGGGCTTGACCTCGAACACCGACGACGGTTTTCTTCGCGCCTTATGGGTCGGCTCGACGAAGTCCCCTGGTGAGTCGACGTCGAGCTCGGCGAGCGGGACGGGCGGCGGCGAAAAGGCACCGCCTCCTCCGGGTGGATCGTAGTCCACGAGCTGCTCCACGGGGGGGCGACCTCGCGCGGGCGGGCGGTCGTACGCCATCCCGGACGGGGATCCCGGCGGGAGGGTTCGCCTGGCGTCGAGGGTGGAGTGAAGCGACGGTGAATCGATTTCGCTGCCGCTGCCGATGTCGCCCGCCATGCGGAGGATATCCAACGCCGCCTCTATGTCCGGGTGGGACGTTCCGTTGTGCGACGCGAACGTGGTGGCCGAGTTGGCGATCATGGTCTTCAAAGCGCCGACGCCCTCGCCGCCTATCTGCGCCATGCACCTCGCGCACGTCATCAACGCCTCCCCGGCGCATCGCTGCATCTCGCCGAAAGCCGGGTCGCCGGTGGCGTCCTCAGCCGAGGCGGCGATGCGACTGAGCGCGCCCCCCGCGCACCGCTCGATGACCTCCTCGGCGGCATCCTCGCCCCGGAGCCTAGCCGCGAGCCGCGTGGCAGCCTTGAGCGCGATGGCTCGCTCCTCCGGTGGGTCCTGGCCCTTCACGTGGTCCATGGCGCACTGCAGACAGAGGGACATGAGGTGAAGCGCCGGCCTCGCCTCCAGCCTCGCGTGCTCCGCCATAGCCGCCATGAGCTGGAAATCCACGCGCTTCAGCCCCGGGTGCTGACCGCCGGGAGAGCACTGCTTCACGACGGGGTCCACGAGGATGCCGACCGGGATGTTAGCGTGGTTCTCGAGCGCGAGCTTGAGCTCGGCGGTGATGAAGTCGCGCACCGGATCGTTCCTCATGTGCTCGATGAGCATGAACACGATCGTCTTGTACACGACGGGGGAGAAGGCGTTGGCGGCGGAGATGAAGGAGTGGAGGAGCTGGAACATGCACGCGAGCGAGTGGATCTTCGTCCCGGGGTCGGGCGCCCTCGCCGCCTTCTTCAGGCAGTTGATCACCTGCCTGCACTCCTCCCCCTTGATCTCAATCTCATCCGGAAACGCCGACCACAGCGTGGTGAGCAGCGTGAGGCTAACCTCTCGCAGGTCCTCCGGCCCCTCCGCGCACTGCAGCGCGGAGAGGAGCATGGACCCGGGGGTACCCTCCTTGA
>Ga0302114_10000269_pt1 | contig 37584 bp, 30 predicted proteins | sample AG5_Surface_MG_FD_203107 | JGI IMG/M metagenome (GOLD analysis project Ga0302114, IMG submission 203107) | Marine microbial communities from Western Arctic Ocean, Canada - AG5_Surface | ecosystem: Environmental > Aquatic > Marine > Oceanic | place: Canada: Western Arctic Ocean | collected...
CCGCGCATGATCCAGTAATCCGCGAGCATCACGCCGGCGACGGGCGCGACGAGCAGCGAACCGACGCCGACGGCCCACGAAGCAGCCGCGACCGTCTGCTGCCATGTCATCACCAGCGGCGCCGCGCACGCGATCGCGCACGACACCGCGAACGCGGTGCCCATGCCAGGGCTCGAGCCGCCGAGCGCGGTCATCGGGCCGACAAAGTTGGCGGTGGCGTTAGTGACTAGCGCCGCGGTGGCCACCACGGCGTAGAGCGCGAGGTTCGGCGCCTGCGCCATGGACGACGCCACGAGCGCGGTGCACGCGGTGAGCAGCGGAAGCCACGCGATTTGGCCCTTCGCGACGCGTCCCGCGGAGCTCATGCGCTGCGCGTAGTCCGGCAGCACGGACCCCAAGGTCATCCACACCCCCGTGGTCATGAGAGCGTGCTTCCAAAACTCAGCCGGGACGCTCGGGACGAACGCGGACGGGGAGCTCAGCGACGGCATCGTGGCCATCGTCGCCTCCCACACCGTCGACGCGTCACCCGCGTTCCACGACCAGAAGAAGTACGCCCCGACGACGAGCGCGGCGACGCGCCCGAGGTTCAAAACCTTCGACCCCGCGCTCTTCCCGCCGGCGACGAGCGTCTGGACGAGCCAGAACGCTCCGTAGGCGATCGCCCGGGCCTCCGCGGGCAACGGCGCGCCGTCGAAGAACATGTACGAGAGCTCACCCCACAGGCCGTACGCCGCCTCGCCGCCGATGAGCGTCGTGAGCGCCGCCAGCGCGGCGCCCAGAATCCCTCGGCTGAAACTCACGAGCGCCGCCCCCTTGACGCCGAACGCCACGCGTGCCAACCTGCCAAAGTCCAGCCTGTACGCCACAGCCGGGTTGGCGATGGCGAGGAGGAAAGGGAGCGCGAAGACGGTGCCCATCGCCGTGGACGCCGCCATCTGCCACCAGACCAACGGCGCGATGGTTGACAGATTCCAACGCACGAATCCAAATGGGACCGAATACAACGTCGCGGCGACGGCGAGGCATGTCCACAGCCCCAACGATTTCTGGCCCGTGATGGAGACGGGGACGCGCTCGAGCTCGGGCTCGGGATCGGAGGCGGTGGACGCGCGTGTGACGACGCATTCGCCGCGTCGGGTCCTTCGCACGGCGACGCCATTCTTGACACTGCCGTGATGATCCCGCTCGGTCGCCTTCTGCGTCGCGGAGGCGTCGCCGCGGCGCGATTGCGCGTGGACGCGGCGGAGGGGCGCGAGGGCATTGACGCCCTTGCCCCTGGCCCATCCGCGGGACCACGATCGCGGCGCGCCCGCGCCGCCCGCGAGCCGGTGCGGGAGGCACGACGCGGCCGGCCGGCCGGTGGCATCCGTACCGTTCGCCCCGTTTCCGAGGAGGTTCGCGGGTCGAGTCGCCGCGGTCGGCTGGACCACCGCCGGCGCCATGGCTCCTGTGGATGTTACGGTTCGTGTTGGGAACGGGTCAGGGGGGGTTCGGGACGTCGCGTGCGCTCGTATCGCGCGGCGGGGGTGGGCATTTTGAATTGGACGCAATCCGAATTTCGCCGAGGCAAAGGAGATGATGTCATCGATCACCCCGCGCTCGCGGCGCGTTCGTGCGTGATGCGAGACGCAAGAGCAGCGGCGAAAGATCAGGTTCGCGAGATCGCGAGGTGACGGAAGCGATCGGATCGGTGCCCGCTCCGAACCTCCGGTCGCGAATCGACGCCGTCGCCGCAAACACCGCGCGGTCGGGTCGAGGAAATTCGCGCAGGAGCCGCACCTAGCTACACTGAGCCGACGGTTTGAGGACCTTCTGTGCCTCCCCTGTCCCTGTGAATCGCCCAGCCCCGCGCTTGGCTCGGCCCGATTCTACTGTTCGGCCCTAGGCCGGTGCGAGGCGCCTGACCTCTCCCACTCGCGCGGTGTCCTCGGACACGCAGCTACGCAAGCAGAGCGCCGGGCGCTATGAGGCGAAGCGTCGACGCGCGTCCCTCCCCAAGATCACGATAAACGAGGAAATAACGGCGTCGCCAAACGGCGGGCTATAATTCAAAAACCAACGGTAGAATTCAGCAACGATGTGCATACGTTTCCAACACGACTTTTGTGAGACGCAGAATGGCTCTACGGAGAAATCCCGTGTTCCCATTGGTTAAAAAAATTAAAAGTCTTAATTGCGGTTTCCTAATTTGGCAAGTCTAACTAGATCACGCAGCAAATATCATTCTATTACGGCCAAACGGACCGTATCTGCTATGAGAAGCCGTCAGGGAAACAGCGAAAAACAGGCTCTGCCGCCCCGAGAATAAAAATCTGCCCGAGAAGCTTGATAATCCCGTCCCGGCTCGCTTTAGTGTTAATCGGACCACAGCAGCTCGAGCCGCGGACTCCGCAGTAAACTGAGTGCCATGTCCGCGTTCTCCGCCGTTCAGGTCCAGGTCGTCGCCGCGCGCGCACCCGCCAAGGTGAGCGCCGCCTTGATATGTCCCCATACCCACCGCACCGTCGCCCCCATCGACGGCATCACCCGCAAACAAACCCTCGATCGCTTTTTACGTAATCCCTTCCTCGCTCTTCGCTGACCATCGCGCGTCGCCGTCCCACCCGCCCGTTCCGTGACAGGCCACCCGCCGCGGCGTCTCCGTCGTGGTCCGCGCGGCGCCCAAGCCCGGCGTCGACGGCGTCCCTTACACCGCCTCCAACACCTTCATCGTCCCCGACGGCGACGCCACCGTCGTGGCGCGATTCCAAGACGAGATGGCCGCGAGGCAGGCGCTCATGAAGACCCTCGCGGGTTTCACCTCGTGCAACCTCAGCGCCGGCCCGGGCGCGTCGGAGTTCACGTTCGAGCAGGAGTGGACCACGAAGCAGGCGTACGAGGACTACATGAACCACCCGAGCAGGCGCAAGAGCCACCTCGCGGCGGGCATCTACCAGTACCTGCCCAAGGACAAGTGGAGCGTGCCCGAGAACTTCACGCCGATCCTGCCCCGCAAGTGAGCGAATCGGGGTATTCGACGGGGGGAACGAAGGGTTCAGGAGCGAGCGTGTGTGGTCGGTGCACGCGGGCAGGCATGGAGGGCGGTGGTCGGTACGGATGGAGAGAGATCCGGGCCACTTTCATGACGATGGTCAGCGCCGAATTATATGTGGAATGTGTCGATTCAATCGCAAGAGGCGATTGGCATCGGGGCGGAGTTATTAGCTGCGGACGGCGGGGCGGCCTTTGGGTCCCGCCGGTTCGATCATTATTGTTCTTTTAGCGAGTACGTGGGGCGTGAAGACGCGTCCGGTTGTAAGCCGTGGTAAACTGTGGCGGTTCATCGTCTCCCATCATCGCCGCCGTCGTTGGCAAAATCCAACCCAGAACGCCGCTTCGGACTCTGTTTGGATATTTTGTTCATAACTAACCCTCGGGCCTCGTCGTCAGATCGAGCGACGCGGTGATGTTAGCGACCGGGGTTGTGGGTTTGTGTCCCGCGGTGGCGACCGCGGTGACGCGCCGATCGAGGCCGCCGAGCCGTGCCGGATCACGCCGCCGCGCGCCGCGAACCGTCGCGCACCGCGCTCGCGCCTCCGTGTCTGCGTCCGGGGACGGCGATGAGGTGGTCCCCGAGCTGCTCGACGGCGGCGACGGGCGGAACGAGCGCGAGTGGGACGCGCAGTCGTCCGCGACGGGCCTCAGCGCGCAGCTCCGCACCACCAACGCCCTCCGCGAGCGCCTGTCGCGCGAGATGTTCCACGTCGAGCCCCAAGAGGTGTCCCCCGACGTCGTCTACCGATCGCAGGTTTACGAAGCTCGCGGGTCCGACGACTACGCCAAACTCATGGCGTTGTGGAGGCCGCAGGTCAAGCGCCAGCTCCTGGACTTCACGTACGAAACCGAGCGCGCCTTTTGCCCGGAGGCTGGCGTCTTACTCGTGCGATGGCGCGCGGAGTGGGACGGCGCGTTCAACGCCGACGCGCAGATGCTAAAGTTCATCGAAGACAACTTCCCCGACTACGAGGAGACCAACCCGGAGGATTACGCACGGCTAAAGCGCGACGTGGACGACCCGAACAACACAAGAACGTTCACCGGCAACAGGGAATACGCCGTACGGGGAATAACCACGATCAAGGTCAACGCCGCGGGGCTGGTGACGTCGCACGAGGACGTCCTGGTGGCCAAGGGTGAGTACATGCAAGAAGCGCCCTCGAGTTCCGCCAACCGTTCGCGGGACGAGGGTGCCGACCCGGGTGCCGTCCAGGGTACCGGGCGACGGGATCAGATCGTGTGGCGGGGTGACGCGTCGTACAACACGGGCGGGACCGGGGATCAAGACGCCTCCATGGACGCGGAGGAGCGGCAGGCGAGGGACGAGTTCGCGGTGACTGTTTTTTACAACGCGCTGAGACCGCCGGGCGCCAAGGCGGTGCCGTGGTTCTTCGACGTCTTACTCGAGCTGGAGTGGCAGTACTTTAAACGTCAGGTCGGGGATGACACCGGGGTGATCTCGAGCAAGGAAGAGTTCACCAACACGATCCTCGCGCTGCTCTTCGGGGTCGTGGTGTTGCCCACCGCGATCATCGCCACGGCGGTTGTCGCGGCGGTGACGCAAGGGGAGATCCCGGCGCTCAGCGGCGGGGATAAGTACGACATGCTGATCCAGGAGGCGAACGCGGAGGACGTGCGCGTGGGGAAGGACGTCGTGGGGGGTTCGACCAAGGCGCCGGAGCCCAAGCTGGATGCGGACCTACTCAGGACGCTCTACGGCGCCAAAATCGGCCTCTGATTTGAAATTCTTTCCGCGAATAGCCCTCGCGATTAAATACAAGTACTCACACACGCGCGTTGGTTGCGTTTTCTATCGTCCCATCTTGCCGTTCATGAAGTCCTTGTTGGCCTGGGCGATTTCCTCGTGCGTGTTCATGACGAACGGACCCCTCGCGGCGATCGGTTCATCAATCGGCTCACCCGCCAGTAAGAGCACCTCCGTGTTCTTCTGCGTCGCCGTCAGCCGCAGCGTGTCCCCGCCGAGGTGCATGAGCGCCACGCCTTGCTGCTCCACCTTTTTATCCTTCTCTCCCACCGTGATCTCCCCTTTCTTCACGAATACGATCGTGTTGTGTCCCTCCGGGATGGGCACGTCGAACGGCACTTTCGAGTTGGCGATGCGAATGTCGAGGAGCTCCACGGGGGAGTGCGTCTCCGCGGGAGCCTTGCATCCGTACGTCTCTTCGTCGCCGGCGATGACCCGGATGGTGTTCTCGCCGCTGAGTTTCTCCACGTCGGCATCGTCGGCGCACTTCAGCGGGACGACTGGGATCTGTTTCGCGAGGATGGGTTGATACCGCGGTTTTTTCATCTTGTCCTTCTTCGGGAGGTTCAGCCACAGCTGCGCCATCTCGAACGTGCCTCCGGTTTGTTGGAAGTCCGTGGAGTGGAACTCCTCGTGGATGATACCTCGCGCCGCGGTCATCCACTGGACGTCGCCCGGGCCGATGACGTCGCGGTTGCCGACGGAATCGCCGTGCTCCACCTCGCCCTGCCACGCGATGGTGATCGTCTCGAAACCTCGGTGGGGATGTTGCCCGACGCCGCGCCTTTCGTAGCTGGGCTCGAATTGCTTGGGCGCGGCGTAGTCGAACATCAGCCACGGGGAGAGTTCCTTCGTGAACGCCTTGTTGTGAAACACGGGGAAGACGTGGAAGCCGTTGCCGACCCAGTGCCTGGGCGGTGCGCCCAGGATCTCCCTTATTTCTTTGTATTTTTGTTGCGTCATGCTGGAGGACGCGTGTATCGCTCGGTGCGTGCGGGACGCGAGGCGCGTGCGACGGAGGGAGACCTGCTTAGACGGAGCGGCCGCGAGCGGGTTGATTCTCCTCGATAGGGCGGAGAACATGTACCGACGCGGTGCGGCAGGGTGTGGCGACGTCAAGTCACGTCGCTCGAAGAAAAACGTGTTTTGACAAACGCATCGCGTTATCGAGCGCGTCATCGTATTTCGACCGATTCGCATTTTCGACTTTGTACGCGCATACAGTTGGGATGATTTCCGAACTCTTGTTAATCTCGACTTAGCTGCCGTTCGAGTCACCCACGTCCCAGATAAAAAACCCTAATCGCATCTTTTTTTTGCAGGTTTTTGGAAAACCGGGCTCGAGCGCGCGCCGTTAACCCTCTTACAGCTGCGCCGGCGACGCCCGACAAAGCAGACTTTGCCAAGATGCAGTCTCAGCTCTCCCAGAAGGAGGCGGACATCCAGATGATGCTCGCCGCCGGTTGCCACCTCGGCACCAAGAACTGCGACTTCCAGATGGAGCGCTACGTGTGGAAACGCCGTCAGGATGGCATCTACATCATGAACCTCGGCAAGACCTGGGACAAGCTCATGCTCGCCGCGCGCATTCTCGTCGCGATCGAGAACCCCGCCGATGTTGTGGTGCAGTCCTCCAGGCCCTACGGCCAGCGCGCGGTGCTCAAGTACGCACAGTACACCGGCGCCAAGGCGATCGCCGGCCGCCACACTCCCGGTACCTACACGAACCAGATCATGGAGGGCTTCCACGAGCCCCGCGTGCTCGTGCTCACCGATCCCCGCACCGATCACCAGCCCATCGCGGAGACCGCGTACGTGAACCTCCCCACCATCGCGTTCTGCGACACCGACTCCCCCCTCAAGCTCGTCGACGTCGCCATCCCCGCCAACAACAAGGCGAAGCACTCCATCGGCTGCCTCTACTACCTCCTCGCGCGCATGGTGCTCCAGATGCGAGGTACCATCTCCCCAGCCAACCCTTGGGACGTCATGGTCGACCTCTTCTTCTACCGCGACCCCGAGGAGCTCGAGGAAAAGCCCGCGGAGCCGGAGGCTGCCGTCGTCGAGGCGGCGCCCGGCTACGACGCCTCTGGATTCGCCGCGCCCGTCGCCGCGGGCGCCGCGGAGCCCTGGGACGAGCAAGCGGCGGCGCCGATTGGCGGCTTCGGCGGCGCTCCCGTCGCGGGCCAGTGGAACGATGCTCCCGCCGCCGGCGGCTGGGATGCGGCCGCGGCCCCCGTGGACGCGTCCGGCTTTGGTTCGGGCTTCGACGTCGCTCCCGGCGGCTACTAAGCGAGGGTGTGATCGCGGGTCGAGGGTAGGGTTTTTCCCTCGACGATGATCAATCAATGGGTTTTTTCTTAAAGACAACTTAGAGAACGGCTCGCACCTGGAGACTAAACGGGAAACGGCTCGCGTTCCTGGAGACTAAACGGGAAGAAAAATGTAAGCGTCGAGGGCGACGCGCGTGACGATGGTATTAATCTTGTAACACGCGCATCCTTTCGCTGCTAAAAAGTCACGACTATTCTAAGTGTTCGCTATCAGTAGTTCCTGAGCTGCGCGTTGTGATTCCTAATCGCGGCGGCGACGTTGGTGTCGAACGCCTCGACCCTGATCGGCATCTCCACCTCGTAGAACGGGTTCTTCATCACGTAATCGCTGTATATGTCGTACACAGTTCGCAGTAAGACGTCCAGGCCGAGCGTCTTCGGCGCGGCGGTGACGAAAAATTTAATCCCCGTCGGCGTCTGCGTGCAACGCAGGTCGAACGAGTCCGTCTCCAGCAGCTCGATCCCGGTGCACCCGCCCACCGGGGACATCTGGATGGACATGGCGTGGATCGCGTGCCTGAGTGCGGGGTTTGTCATGGGTTGGAGAGTGAGTGAGGATTAGGTGAGGATTCGTTCGGCGACGTCAACTTTTTGACTTTTTGAGATTGCTTTTGAGTGGACGGTTGGGTTTGGTGTCGATGGGGTCATGGGTTGGTCACGCGGCGGTCTGGGTCGGGTTATCGTGCGGTACGGCTCCGGCACGCACCACATGCTCGCCAGCCGCATGGTTTCGTTGACGTCGATGTGCGGAATGTCGGCGTACGTCTTGTGGTACACGAGCCCGCCCGACTTGTTGATTATCCAGAGCGAGTGCACGCCCGGGGGCACGCCGGCTTCTAGTGACAGCTGCGCGCGGTTGTGCCACTCCGCGGCGATCGGGTCGATGTCCTGGGACATCGCGAGGCGAGGCGCGGGTCGTTCGGGGCGTCGACGCTCCTCTCGGACCCTCGGGAGCGGCTCGACTCGATGTGATGTGGCGCCCTCTGATTTCACTTCTCGGTGCTGCCAAATGCCAAATTTCTTCAGACTGCGCGCCCGTGCAGCCGTGAACTTTTTAACAAGGCGAGTGGGTCCCACGAGTATTCGTGCACGTCGAAACCCGTAATTGCGATTTGCGATTTAATCGAGGTCTACGAATCCCCAAACACGATTCTGACGCTTCATTCTCGTGAACGACATCCACCCGCACTGGATCTCGCCCCGCCGGCGGTTGACACGCAGATTCAAAGCCTTTCCGCGCCGCAACAGACGCACACTTTTCGATCGCACTACTAAGATGGCTGCTCTCAGCATGACCTCCGGCGTGGCCCTCGGCTCCCGCGCCGTCGCCGGCCGCAAGGTGACCGCCCGCAAGGCTGTCATCTCCAAGCCCCGCGCCGCCGTCGCCGTCCAGGCGTCCGGCGACCGCAAGTGGAACTTCTCCGCCGGCCCCGCGTGCCTGCCCCTCGACGTCCTCGAGGACTGCAAGGAGGACCTGATCAACTACAAGGGCACCGGCATGTCCGTCATGGAGATGTCCCACCGCGGCAAGGACTTCATGAAGATCGCGGAAGAGGCCGAGGCTGACCTCCGCGAGCTCGTCGGAATCCCCGACAACTACAAGGTACGTCCAACCGCCCGATCGACGCCGCACATCCAAAACACCAATCCAATCCGCGATATTTTCACCCTCCCAACCGCCGCCGTCTCCCCGCCGCCTTTGCGCGCACGCGATCGAACGTGTCTGACCGAGCATCCCCGAATCACCCGTCCCGATCCACGCACAGGTTCTCTTCCTCCAGGGCGGCGCGTCCTCCCAGTTCTCCGCCATTCCCATGAACCTCGCCCCCGAGGGTGGCGTGGCGGACTTCATCACCACCGGCGCGTGGGGCAAAAAAGCGTTTGAAGAAGCCGGCAAGTACATGGACGCGAACCAAGCGGCGACTTCCAAGGACTCCAACTTCTCCACCATCCCCGACGTATCCGACTGGAACCTCACCGAGGGTGCCAAGTTTGTTCACATCTGCTCCAACGAGACCATCGGAGGCGTCGAGTTCAAGGATGTTCCCGACACGGGCGACGTGCCGCTCGTCGCGGACATGTCCTCAAACTACCTGTCCAAGCCCATCGACGTGGAGAAGTACGGCATCATCTACGGCGGCGTCCAGAAGAACATCGGACCCGCGGGCATGGCCATCGTGATCGTCCGCGAGGACCTGATCGGCAAGACCCACCCGCTCTGCCCCACCATGTTCGACTACGCGCTCATGGCTAAGAACGATTCCATGTACAACACGCCGCCGTGCTGGACCATGTACACGTCCGGGCTCGTGTTCAAGAAGCTGATCAAGATGGGCGGCCTCGAGGCTGTCGAGAAGATGAACCAGGAGAAGGCGAAGCTGCTCTACGACGCCATCGACAACTCCGACGGGTACTACAACAACCCCGTCACGAAGGAGTACAGGTCGCTGATGAACGTGCCGTTCACCCTCGGCGGCGGCGAGGAGCTCGAGAAGAAGTTCCTGAAGGAGGCGGCCGCCGCGGGTATGGAGTCCCTCAAGGGACACCGCTCCGTGGGCGGCGCGCGCGCGTCCATCTACAACGCCATGCCCAAGGAGGGAGTGCAGGCGCTCGTCGACTTCATGGCTGACTTCAAAGCGGCCAACTAATCACTTCGGCTTCTCACGAACGGGTGACACCCGCCAACCACCAAATTTATGTGTTTATTTTCGTATTGCCCGCGTCTGTTAGCATACTAGGACGCGTGATGTATAAGTGATCAACTCCACGGCTACTAACCACGCGTGTGTGTTCTCTCTATCGACCCCTAAACCTAAAGCCTAACCCTAAGCCCGCCACCACGGCGGCCCGGCGCGTAGTATCGTCCCGACCGGCCCAAGCGCCGAGTCCGCCTCCGTTTTCATCTCGCTCGCGTGCAGACAGAGCCTATCGTCCGCCCGTAGCACCCTCGGTACCGTCCCACCGCCCGGCGTGTCGCTCAGATCCACGCCGCCGTACAGGACATCGCCCAGGATCGGACAACCGATCGCCGCTAACTGAGCACGGATCTGATGCGTCCGGCCGGTGACGAGCTCTATTTTAATCGCGTACTTTTTTCCCAAATAGGACGACGACGACGCCTCGTTACCCAGCGTAGTCTCCTCGCAGCTGAGCACGCGAAGCACGCACAGTTTACGTCCGTCGGGTGTCACGAACGCGTCGTCCGCCGCCGTCCCGGTCTTCGTACCCCCCGCGCGAATTTCAATTACGTCGTCGCCGTGCGAAGTTTGCCGTCTCGAAAGCCGGGATCGATCCTCGGGTCGTAACTCGTTCATCGCGAACCGCCTCGGGACCGACCCTTTCAAATCCTCGGTCCAGTGCTCCAGTGACCCGACCGGCACGGCGTGTTCCGTGACGCACTCGTACGTCTTCGTCACGCGTTTGTGTCGCAGGGCGTCGTTGAAATTCGCGGCGAAGGTCGAGTTTCTCGCCAACACCAGCACGCCGGAGGTGGCGACGTCCAACCTGTGCGTCGTCGTCAACGCGTGTACGTTCGTCTCGGCACCCCCCACGGCACCCATGTACCAGCTGAACCCCTCCTCTGTCTCGACATCGTCATCATCGCGGTTCGTTTCCAGCCGCTGGAGCGCCATGGCGACTCGAGCCGTCGCGCACTCAGTCGCGTTGTCGAGTGCCGGGCCCGCGGGAACCCCCGGCGGCTTGTCCACCGCGACCCACCCGTGACCTCGGTCGATGATCCGTTGCGCCCAGTCGGCGGCGACCGCGGCTGGGAACCGGTTCGGGTGGACGTGCACCCTGACGTACGCGCCGTTCGGCAACGCGCGGTCCGGGTGGGCGACGCGCTTTGGACGTAGGGCTCGATCGACGCCTCTTTTATCCATCGGGGGTGGGACGTCCGCGGCGTACACCGCGCCCATGTTGACGAGCTGCGTCATCGTCGTCTGGTCGACGTAGGGCTCGCCGGGAATGTGCGCGGGGAGGACGGCGTTGAGCGGCCCGCCGGCGTCGAGGATGACGTGCTCCACCCGGGGGGGAAGCGGGTGTGTGGGCATCGGATGAAGCCGGAGCGGGTGCTTCTTCGCGGAGGATGACGAGGACGACGACGAGGACGACGACGACGAGGTGGATGTGGAGGCGTGAGTCGAGCGACGAGCGCGTGCGATGTGCATCCATGCCGTCGTTCGTAGGCGGGGGACGACCGACGATACCATCCTACCGGTCGACATCCTCCCCCTCTGCGCTCCGACTGTCTGAAAATGGGCACCCCTCCGAGATCTCAGCGAGCTCATTTGAACTTGTTTCACACTCTCGAGGCGCGACACCGCGCGTGTGCGCCGCCCGGCATCGTCGTCACGTCATGGCGGGCGACGACAGCGACTCCGATGATATCCTAATGTCGGAGGACGCCACGAACTGGATGTCCGTGGGCAAGGGCGTCAACCCCCTCGCCGAGATCGCTCGCATCACCGGACGAACTCCGAGAACTGAAGATCGCAAGAGGAACGCCACCAACACCCCCGCGAACACCGAGAGCACGATACCCGCGCGCCCCGCATTCACCCCCGCGGCGGCGCCGGCGGCGTCGGCGGCGTCGTCGGTCGCGCGGACCCCGCGGACCCCGCGGACCCCCGCCGCCAGCGCCGCGGGCAGCAACAATCTCGGGGGGGGTGCAGACAATAGCGACGACGACGTGGAGGTGACGGGCGCGTCGGAGTTCCGCGGCGCGCTGAACGATTACCCGCACGCGCGCTCCCTCTGCCAGTCGCTGCCCCTCGACAACGGCCATCCGCACCGGTCCTCCTGCCCGATGTGCTACTGCTACGTCTGCGAGGTGCCCGCGCCGTGCGACCAATGGGGCGACGGCACTTCCATCAACGACGACCACTGCCGAGCGACTGAAGGAATCCAGCACTGGGTCCGCGCGAGGGACGTCGTGCGACGGGGACGGAACGTCGCGAACGGCGTGGGGCGCGCCGCGGGTGCCAACAACATCCCCGACTACTTCGCCAGGCGCCCTGTGGCGCAGGGTAACGTCAAGGGCGAAGCCGGCAACAACGGCGACGAGGTTCCCGAGAATGACGCCGACCCCGGGCTTGAAAACCCAAACCCGTTCGCGCATCTCTTCCCCCCTGACCGCCCCGAGCGCCCGGAGGACGTCGCGGAGCAGACCGAGAACCTCAACGAGATCCTCACGGGGCTGGAGGACCAGGAGAAGGCTGAGAAGGACGAGATCAACCCACCTCCCGGGACGTTGAAGGTTCCGCTGCTCCGGCACCAACGACGCGCGCTGGCGTGGGCGCTGAAGCGGGAACGAGGCGCGGATCCCAACCGCGGCGGGCACTGCCGCGGCGGGATCCTCGCGGACGACCAAGGGCTGGGGAAGACGGTGTCGATGCTGGCGCTGATCGTGAGCGCGCCGCCGCCGACGGCGAACGGCGCGAACCCGGCGGCGGCGCGTCCGCACGTGATTCGCAACAGGAACGATTTGGGCGGGCGGGGGCGCGTTCTTCCGACGGCAACGTTCAACCGCGCGAGGAGCGTGCCCGCGCCCGGTCGCGGCGGCGGCGGCGCGCGGGACGACACCCCGGCGCGCCGCCGCGCGAGCGCGTCACCCGAGCCGCGAGCCGCCGCCAACGCGCTACCGCACTTGCCCGCGTGCGTGTGCGCCGACTGCAAGCTCGCGAAACGGCGACGCAAACAAGCGCTCAAGGACGCCGAGCGGAAGCGGTCGCAGGCGATCGCCTTCGGCGACAGCGACGACGAGGATGCCGAGCGTGAGCGAGTGCGTTTCGAGCGACGCGAGGCGGCGCGCAAGGAGCGCGAGCGGGCCGAACGCCGGACGCGTGTGGCGGAGGAAGGACCCGCGGAGGCGACCAACGCGCGAGAACGCCGAGGCCGAGAACGACTCGGCGGCGTCGGTCCTCACAAGACGCCCGCGCGTACCCTCATCGTCTGCCCCGCGATCGTCGCGCAGCAGTGGAAGGAGGAGGTTGACGAGAAGACGGACTTGCGGTGTGTGGTGTACCACGGCTCCGCGCGGAAGCACTTGAACGAAGAAACGCTCCTCGCGTACGACGTAGTGGTCACCACATTTGGCACAGTCGCCGGCGAGTTCAACAAACGCGGCGACGTCGGCCCTCTGTTCAACGTCGCGTGGTGGCGCGTCATCCTCGACGAGGCGCACATCATCCGCAACAGGCGGACCGCCGGGAGTATCAGCACGTGCGCGCTACAGGCGTCGAGGCGGTGGTGCCTCTCCGGGACGCCTTTGATGAACGGCGTCGACGACGCGTACGCGCTCTTTCGTTTCCTGCGGTACCAGCCGTTCGCGTGCTGGCCCCACTTCAACGATCACATCTCTAAACCGAGCGCGAAGGGCAGACGGGTGGAGGGCCGGATCGGGGCGCTCGCGTCGCTTCGCATCGCGCTCGCGGCGGTTTGTCTTCGCAGGGTCAAGAGCCAACAGATCGAGACGGACGTCGCGGGGGTGTTTGAGCCCATCGTGGACTTACCCCCTCGAACCGTCGATATTCGCGAGATTGATTTCGACGAAGCCGAGCTCGACTTTTACCAAGCGCTGGAGAACAAGACACGGACGATGTTCGACAAGTACGTCAAACGGGGATGGACCGCGAACTACATGCACATCCTGGTGCTGTTACTAAAACTGCGACAAGCGTGCGATCACCCGCTGCTGTTGAAGGAAACCAGGGAGGGCGAGGCGGACCGCGACGGCGTGCGAACGCTCTCGCGCGATGAACTCCTCGGCGCGTTGGGCGCCGACAGGGTCCGCGCGCTGGAAGAGTCCATCGAGGAGGAACAGAACTGCCCGATATGCATGGACACCGTCCAGGACGACCCGTGCGCGACGGTAAGTTTATTTTTAATCATCGTATCGACAATTAGACTGACGTCGTGTTTTATTCACAGGCGCCGTGCGGCCACGGCCCTTTTTGCCGCGAGTGCCTCGTCATCTCGCTTCACGCGCACGTCGTCGGCGACGGCGACAAGGGCGCGTGCCCCATCTGCAGGCACGAGGTGGACCCAGCCGACGGCGTGTTGAGCCTGAAGGCGCTGGTCGACGGCCTGGACGCGCTGGACGTCAACGTGGAGCGAGACGCTCGCATGGACGAGGCGAGGCAGGAGATTCAGCGCGCTATTCACAACTTCGCGGCGCTCGGCCGCGTGCGACGGGAACGGGGAATGGACCCGTTCGCCGCGGTGGACGCGAACGGCGGCGTCGGGCCGGGCGCCGACGCGGCGAGGGAAGGCGCGAACGGCGTAGGTCCCGAGATCGTTGAGGAGGAGGCTGCCGAGGAGCTAAACATCGCTGATAGCGCCAAGGTTCGCGCGATTCTCGAGACGCTCGCGGAGATTCGCGACGACCCCGACCGACCGCCGGGAACCCCGCCCGAGCAGTGCGTGGTTTTCTCGCAGTTTACCAAGTTTCTGGACATCATCGGGCCCAAGATCGAGTCCGCCGGGCACACGTCACTCCGCCTCGACGGCTCGCAGTCGCTCCCGAAACGAGCCGCCGTCGTCGGCAAATTTCGCGCCGGCGAAGCCCGCGTCCTTCTGGTGTCGTTGAAAGCGGCGTCGCTCGGACTGAACCTGAACTGCGCGTCGCGGGTGATACTGACCGACCCGTGGTGGAACGCGGCGATCGAGGACCAGGCGATCGATCGGTGCCACCGCATCGGTCAAACTCGGGAGGTGAAGGTGATCCGGCTGCTCATCAACGACACGGTTGAGAACAGGATCAAGGAGCTTCAGGAGCGGAAGAAGGCGATCGTGTCCGCCGCGCTGGGTAAGGTTGGCGAGAGCATCGCCGCGATCCGCCAGCAGCTGTCCTTGCGGGACCTACAGGACCTGTTCGGGCGCGTGCGAAACAGGGATGCGGAGGTCCATGGCGCGGGGGCGGGGGCGCGGGGGGACGACGAGAGAGCCGGCGCGGACGAAGTGGAGGCGGCGGCGAGACGAATGCGCGAGGAACGACGACGACGCTGAACGAATGGATCATCACGGCACGGATAGACGATACGACATATGGTACATAGTAGCAAACCACACGAACGAACGAACGACGTTTGGGACGAATAATGAGATCATCAATCACGAATCGACGTACGCGCTTTCTTTGTAACTTTTACACCCTTGATCAAAACACGGAGAGGAGAGCAAAGAGGCAATAGAGCGTGAAGCACGGGTAGGCCACCACCAGTTTCTTCCCTTCGCTGCTCTGCGGCAGCGACCGCGTGAACTGCGCCGTCGCCTTGCTCGTGCACCACATCACCAGCACCCCCGCGATGATACCCGTGAACAGCCCCCCCGGCAGCACGATTGACAACGCGGCGAGAAGGCACATGGGTAACATGCAGTAGCCGACCACGCTGCCCGTCCGGTACAGCTCGATCCCTTCGCCGTGCACCGCGAGCTGGTTCAGCAGCCAGTACATCGCCATCGTGCTCAGCGTGAACCACCCGAGGATGTACCCAAAGTGCACGCGCCCGCGCAGTAAGTGAAGCGCGCCCATGAGAAACGCGAAGAGCAGCGGGCCGGCGAGATCGTCGTCTCCGGCGTTGTCATCCGCGCGGCCCATCGGGTTGAGCATGGCGACGGTCCGCCGGACGATCTGACCCGGGTCGATGCCGAGCTCCTCCAGGAGCGGGGGTTCGTCGAGCTCGGGGCCGCCGGTGAAGTCCGGGGTCCCGCCGCCGCCGCCGAACGCCGCGCCCCATCCCCCGCCAGATGATGATCCTCCCATCCCGATTCCACCCCCGGCGTTCGGACCTCCCCATCCTCCGGCTGCCGCGGGCGCGCCGCCCGCGCCGCCGCCGCCCGCGCCGCCGTACGCCGAGTATTGCGACCCGGACCCGAAGCTCATGAACTCCATCTGACCGCCCGCCTGACGAAGGTGTGGGGGAAGGAAGCGAGGTGAGTGTTGTAGTTTGTGTCGAACGTTGATGTTGGGTGGTCGATGGACTCGAGGTGGGAGGGATTCGTGGGTTTTGACGGGGCGGCGATGTGGATCATGGGGACGTGTCGCACCTGTGCGGGTCCGCCGAAGCCGCCTCCCTGCGACCCGTGCGGCGCGAAGTCTCCCATGAACTCCGACCTAACGCAGTCTACGTCCGCGGCTAACAAAGATTCGCGGTGGGTGTCGAGAGGCGCGCGCTGCGACCTCGTGACGATCACGAACCACGACGCCGCGCTCGAGCGTGTGGCTCGATACGTCGCCTACGTACGCGAAGATGCCCGCGGCGCGGGGTGTCGCTCGGAACCCACGAACGGTCCGGGCGCGCGCGCAGATCTGCGAGGTGACAGTGCCGTTGAACAGAAATAACACGAGTTTTGGTCGGTTGCATCAAAATTGGGACTGCTGCGAGCCTGGAAAACCGAAGCCCGCGCTCGACGCCTCTCCCTCTTAGAGACGCACGTTCGCGGTGGTAGACACGGAACTTCGTCAAGATGGTGCGTCCCGTTCGCGTGTTCCCTTTGCGCTATACGCGTCGACGTCGCCGATGCGGGCGACGCGTCGCGCGCCTCTCCCGGACGCCGCGTCGTCGGAGCCCGGAATCAACCCGGGTTTCAGGCGCGGGCGTATGTTTTGGGTTTGGATGGGACGGAGACTTGGCGCGCGGGCGCTCGCCGACGCGCGGCGAGCATCGTGACGCGCGCGATGGCGTCCCGACGCGTCGTGTCCGCACGATCGTCGCCGTCGCCGCGTCTGCACGGGCGGACCGCGCGCCGGTCGTCCCCGTCCCTCCCATCCATCCGGGGTTTTTTAGGGTCTGGAGCGCTCCCCCACACAGAACTCACGCGCTGACCTTCGCCCCCCAAACCGCCCGTTCCACCCATCAACAGCCGTCCCAGAAGACCTTCAAGATTAAGCAGAAGCTCGGCAAGAAGCAGAAGCAGAACCGCCCCCTTCCCCAGTGGGTCCGCATGCGCACCGGCAACACCATCAGGTACGCCCCCATCTTCAAGATTCCACCCCCCATCTTCGCGCGTCACTGGGAAAAAAACTCCTGGTTTTTCATTTAGGGTTCCCCCCGATCACGCGCTGACCACGCACGTTTCCCCCCCTTCCCTTGAACCATCAGGTACAACGCCAAGCGCCGCCACTGGCGCCGCACCAAGCTCAACTTCTAAGTCGTTCGACTTTGTTAGTATGGAGCTGGGGGTGTAGCGACGCGGACGTGGGTGGGCCGCTCTCACTGTAGCGTAGGATACCCTTCGCCGCGCACGTCGTTCGCGCGTCCTTAGGACACGTCGACGCGGGCGCGGTGGGGCCTTGTCAATATCGAGAGCGATCTTTCATTAACTCGAGACGCGCGCGCGTCATCGTTTGTTTCATCAGTCGACTTAGATTAAAAGCGGCCTCGGGCGGGCACAGCTGTGCGCGCCATCGCCGGTGTGAAGGTCGAGTTAACTCTCTTGCGCTAGTAGTGGCTATGGTGGTACACGATCTCTCCGTGGGATCCTTTCTTTTCCTCTCTCTCTCCCCTGACCGGAGGTTACCCAGACTCCGATTGTCGCGCTCGGCGTCCTCAGTTCGGCTTGGCTGGCGACGAGTTCAGCTTGGAGGGCTGGTGCAGGTCCTCCTCCACCTTTGCTTCCTCGTGCTTCTGCTTGTGCATTGAGTAGTCCGCGCTGTCGAAGTACTTGACGTCCTTGTGGATGAGCTTCTTCTTCGGCGCCAGGCCCCCGAACTTAGCCTTGAGCTTCTCCTCCTGCTCCCTCATGATCTCCGCCTCCGATTTCTGCGAGTTTGAGAGGGGGGGCGAAGGGACGCGGGTCGGTCAGCGATGGGCGGGCGGATTGAGCGAAAAAAGTCGCGGGACGGTTCCGACGGGCGGTTTTAGACGCGGTGCGTACCTCCTCCATCTCGATCGTTCACGCGCCGGTGCCCTGATCGTTCGTCACGTCGTGTGCGTGTGTCTGGCACGTCCGTGGTGTGCGTTCCCGCGGATCGTCGACCGAACAGCGGCTGTTCGACCGCGCCTTTTCGTTGTGGACCCGGTCAGATTCGCTGCCGCGTCATCAGGCAGATTCGTTTTGGCAGACGAACGACGCGGTTTGTCCGGATGAAAGCGTTTGAAAGCGACGGGGGGAATGTTTGATAGGGACGTGACCCGTTTGAAAGGGGGACGATATTTTTTTCATCGGTGAAAATGGCACACGTTATATGTCCAGTTTGCGCCGCCATCGATCAGAATGGTGCGAGTGAATACGCACGCGCCCGAGTGGAATATATTTGCTCGGGGTCCTGTGGCCTAATGGATAAGGCGTCTGCCTCCGGAGCAGAAGACTTCCAGGTTCGAATCCTGGCTGGATCAGAATATCTTTTTCTACTTTTGAGGCATGCATTCGACGTGTCGTGATGTAAGCTTCATTCTCGCGAAGTTTCACGCCATTCCGTGCAGTGTGGAGTCGTCGGCGCGCTCGCAAAGAGGCGGCATGCGAAGCTTGCCAAAAACTTTTGCAACAACATTTCTTTTTGGGTGACAACTTCAGTAATGATTCTCGTACGATGATTTCGCCCGTGCTATTACCTAATTCAATTCGGTTTCGTATGGCTAGTAGTTACAGACATCTTTTTTCCATGAAAACGCACGGACATTCCGAGGGCTGACAGGACTGCAAAGTAACCGTCCGAGGGAACCTCGTCCACAGTGCCGAGCGCGCAGCCAGGGGCGAACCGGGACGTCCGATCGAAGGCACCCTCCAAGCGGCGCAAAATATCCACCTCATCGCAGATGGGAAACGTTGTGCGAACCCTGCGTATCGGCCGTTCACGGCGCGACCTGCCCGACACCCCCGACGCAGATCTCGACGCCGAGCCCGAGGTGCTCATGTGCCCCATCACGCGAACCATGTTCCGCGACCCGGTGTTTGTGGTCGTATCGGGACACACGTACGAGAGGAGCGCCATCTTGTCGCACTTTGAGCACAACGGAGCCAAGGACCCGCTCACGAATTGCGCCCTGAGCAGCGCAAAGGTGAAGACGAACTGGGCGATGAGAAACGTGGTTCAGGATTGGGTGGACAAGCACCCGGGCGTGACGCCGGATGGATGGGACAGTCGCGAGCTTCTGGAGCCGTCGAAGGGTGACGGGACGCGAACATCCGACGACGAGGGTGACGTCGGAGTGCTCCGGACATGGCGTGCGATGTGCCCTGAACTGCTGGAGAGGTGGCCGGAGGACGAGCAACCGGAGGATTGGGATGGGGTGACGATGGAAAACGGCCGGGTGGTGAAGCTCTGGTTGGAAGGGTTTGGCGTGACTGGAGCTGTGCCGGCGGAGATCAGGCGCCTGAGTGCGCTGGAGGTGTTGGGCCTCGGCAACAATCAGCTGACGACTGTGCCGGCGGAGATCTGGCGGCTCACGTCGTTGAGGGAGTTGAGCCTCTACAGCAACGAGCTGACGAGCTTGCCGGCGGAGATCGGGCAGCTCGCCTCGCTGGAGGAGTTGCGCCTCTACAACAATCAGCTGACGACTGTGCCGGCGGAGATCGGGCAACTCACAGCGCTGAAGAGGTTGTGGCTATCCGCCAATCGGCTGACGAGCCTGCCGGCGGAGATCGGGCAGCTCACCTCGCTGGAGATGTTGAACCTCAGCTACAATAAGCTGACGAGCGTGCCGGCAGAGATCGGGCAGCTCACCTCCCTGGAGCAGTTGTTCCTCGGCAAAAATCAGCTGATGAGCGTGCCGCCGGAGATCGGGCAGCTCACGTCGTTGATAGAGTTGACCCTCGACGGCAATCGGCTGACGAGTGTGCCGGCGGAGATCTGGCAGCTCACGGGCTGCGACGCTGCACTGGATAGCGGCGTGACCGTGGACTATACGTAATTGCGGCACCTCTCAGGGTAGGCGTGTTGTGCGATAGGAGATTGTAACACGATGTGAACAATGCCGCGGGTATGCTTTAGGTAGGGTTAGGATAAATAACAATCATCACGGCGGCGCCGGCAGTCCTTGCTGCGCCGATTTGTACCCCGAGAAGTTCTTGATGTTCACCTCCAGCACCGTCCCGGGCTTGAGCCTGCTCACGTCGTCGTCGTCCGCGATCAAAATGTCGGGCTCCTTGAACACCTGCAGCACCTGCACCGGCTTGCACTCGAACTTGTGCGCAATCTCCTCGCGAAGCTCCAGGTAGCTCTGGCGCCCGAACGGGATCTCGCGGTAGTGCCGCTCGCCCGGGACGCGCACCTTGAGGAACACGCTGCTATCCTCGATCGTCACCATCTCGCCCTGCCGCGTCTGCCGTCTGCGCGTGTTGTCAATCACCTCCGCGGCGTCGTCCGGCGCCATGACCCCAGCCTCCTGGATCTCCGTGAAGAAACGCATCTTCATCGTCTCCGGTCGCAGCCGCGCCGGTTTGCTCGCGCGCCTCGTCACCTGCATGTACACGCTCAAAAGGAAACCGTGCTTGACGTCGTAGATCATCTCGATCTTCGGCTGGTACCCTTCCCACCGCGTGGTGTCCTTCTCCACCCACGAAACCTTCTGATTAGCGTTGAGCGAATCCGCGTCGCCGTCTTCCGAGACGACGGATTTGCGCGAGAGGTACTCGTCCAGGGCGTTGAGGTCGATGCCTTTGTTCACCTTGACCCTGTACGTGATGACCCCGGCGGTGCGATCGTTGAGATCGCGCATCATGCTGAACACCATGCTCCCCACGCCGAACCACACCATCATGGATATGATGAACCAGAGCATCGGCTTGGACATGAACGGATCGACGATGAACGCTCGAGCCCACGCGGTGTGCACCACGGACCACTCGCCGGTGAGCCGGTCCAGGATGTCGAACGCGAGTGAACCGGCGAAGATGACTTGCATGACGTCCAGGGACGTGGACTGCCGCTCGTTGATCTTCAGCTGCTGCAGCATGTCGCTCGAGTTGCCGCGAATTTCTTCCTGCAGTCGGAACATCTGCGTCTCGGCGACTGTATCCGCCATCTGACGCAGCCCGTTGACCTCGTGCCTGGCGCCCAGTAGCACTTTCTGCATGTCCGCGATGCGAATGTGGAGGTCGTTCAGGATCGTCTTGACCTTCAGGACCTGGTACAGGCGGTACCCGGACTCGTCCGTGGGTTCGGCGTAGATGCTGGTGTCCTGCTCGAGCGACTCCCGGAGGTACAGGAGAACCTCCTCGAGGAGGATGATATCCTTGGACGTCTCCGACAGCGTGTGCCGGATGCGCGGGATGGAGTTTGGATCCTGCTCGTACTTCGCGATGAGCTGCCGCGCGGTCTTGAGGGTGTCGTCGATGATGAACAGCCTGTTGAACACGTTGTGCACGAAGACGTCTCGCGAGCGCAGCGACAGAAACGCCAACATGACCGGCTCCTGCATCTTGCTGTGCGGGCCGATGAGCATGATCCCGTGCGAGCCCGTGATGACGATGTCGTTATCGCCCAGGTCGTGCGCCTCGTGCGTGTCCCCGAGCACCTGCCTCAGCTCGTTCTCGAACGCGTCCTTGTCGAGGTACCGCTCCGCCGACATCTTCGGCACGACTCTGTCGGCGATGATCACGTTGACCTTGTCTCTGTTGAGCGTGTTACCGAGGAAGATCATGTCGAGCAGATCGCGCTGGTGATTGGACAGCAGCGACTCCATGATCCGCGAGGAGTCCACGTGGACGTCCACGAGCAAACGCGCCAGGTTATCCAACGAGATGTTCTCCAGGATGCGATCCATCACCGACTCGATCATCAAACCGTACACGATTGTCCCGTCCATGCGGGTGTGAATGCCGAAATGCTCGACTTGCACGATGCCCTCATCCTCCGGGTAGTACACCTCGGCTTCGATGTTCGTGAACCGCGTCATGTCGTGGTCCAGGATGGACACCGAGGTGAGGCCGGTGGGAACCTCGCACTGCGTGTTGGTGGAGTCGTCGTCCACCTGCGCGGTGAAGTATCCGCCCTGGCACCGTTCGTTGGATCCCAGCTTAAGGTTCAGCTCCACCACCTGGTTCGCCCCGAACGGGATCCACTCGCCGATCAGGATGGTGACGTTGGATATCGTGATGACCTCGTCGAGGTCGTCCCGAATCGTGGACTCTTTAGTGGCGGACTCGGACGCCCTGTGCGCGTTGCTGCTCATGATGGGCCCGCCGACCCTTCTCAGCGATTTGGGTAGATAGGGCGACACCACGTAGGAGACATCCTCCGCGTCCGTCACCGTGGACTCGCGGCTGAACGTCATCGTCCGCAGTAGGAACCGCTTGTCCTCCCACACAACCTGGAGCAGTTTCCCGTCGACGATGCACAGGTCGTCGACGAGTTGCCGCTCCTCGTCGGGCAGGCGCTTGGATATGAGCGCGAGGCCGCTGGGCGAAATCTGATACGCGGTGACGCTCTGGTGCTCCTTCGTGGACAGACGTAAACCTTTCACGAGCTTACCCTCCACCAAGTCGTCGAGGTCGTCCTTGCCCTCCTGCGACACGTTGAGGTACACGCGCGTCGTTTCGACGACCTCCGACGCCGGAGCGTAGTCGTAATCGAAAACTTTCTGCACGATGCCCTCGTAAATCAACACCAACATCGGAAGCTTTCGAATCCACCGCTCCTTCTCGTGCACCGTCTGCGCGCAGTGCGAGTACTTGGAGATGAGGTACAGCAGCTTCATGTGGTTCATCGTCCAGAAATCGTCGCTCTTCTCCGCTAAACGATCCGCGGTGACCAAACCTTTATCGTCGAAGGCTGACACCACATCCGCCATCGCCCGAAGCTGATCGCTCGCGTCGTTGGCGGCGCCTGGGGGAAGCACCGCAGGGTTTATCTTGGGCGCCGCCTTCGGCTGCATGTGCGGCGGGATGAACCGGCCGGTCACCGCCGGGTCATCCGCGGAGACGGCGCCCGCGAAGCCTTCGCCCATCAGCGTTCTCGCGCCGAGCGGCGTCTGATGCGGCTCCGATCGATCTTGACCGTACCCGCCCCCCGCTGGGCCCGCGTTCCCGGGCCCCGGGGCGGCGCCGAAGCCGCCGTAGGACCCGGGCCCGGGTGCCATCTGTCCCACCGCGTTTGGGTCGATGGGCGCGAGGCGCGGGGCGACGGGGTCGCGGCCCGCGGCGCTGCCGGGCCTCGGGGGTCGGCCTTGGTTGTTAGGCATCGATGACGAACCTCCGATGCCTCCGTCCGCGCCCTGACTGTCGCCCGGACGCATGCCTTGCAGCTGCTGCGCGAGGGATGAGCCTCCGCCGGTGCCCATCGCGCCCATGCGCGTCATCCTGCGATGGAAAAGGGACGAGAAGGTTCGGTCAATCGACGGTGAGATCGTGTTTGTGGATGCCGACTTGGAAATTCCGATGGGGGTCGCGTGTGGTGTATCGGACGGAGTTGTTCGGTCGTACCTGTATCCGCCGGCGTCGTCGCTGGGTCCTTCGCCGTCATCGCCGTCCTGCGCGTCGTGGGTGCGATGTGGGCGATTGGTCAGCGCGGATCGGGGCGGACGCCGAGGGTGGTCGAGGGGAAATTTTGAAAAAAGCGCCCTGTTGAAACGGGGCAACGAGCGGGGGGTATCGGGCGCGCACCGGCTGGAAGCCCGGCATCGGCCTCGGAGGCATGTCGCTCAGTTCTTCTCTCGCCGGCTATGCCCTAGATAGACAAACCTGGATATCCGAGGGTCAGGCGCGCTGCGCTCTGGCTCCCGCGACGGACAGCTTTTTTGAACGTCCGCAGACTGGATCTCGGCCTCGCCTCGAGAGTCCCGCCGCTTTTGCTGTCGCCTCGTCCGCCGGGCTCCCCTGGTCACTGGTCACAAACGCGCGCGCGACCGGGGTCCGCCGCACGTCGTCGCCCATCCACACGCGAGGTGACAACACCGGTGCATCGACCAGACGTGTCCGCGGGGAGACGAGACGAGCGCGATGCCGCCAGGGGAGACGAGAGCCGCGCGCGACGGAGGGATGAACGCGGAAGAACCGCCAACCTCTCAAAACACGGCGCCCGAGGTCGTCCTGCACACCGGCGTCGGCGCGTTCACCGTGGAGCTCTACTGGAAGCACGCGCCGAAGACGTGCCAGAACTTCATCGAGCTCGCGCGGCGGGGATACTACGACGGCGTCGCGTTCCACAGAGTAATCGCCGGTTTCATGATCCAGGGCGGCGATCCCACGGGCACGGGGCGTGGTGGCGCGTCCATCTGGGGCGGCAAGTTCGAGGATGAGATCACCCGCGACCTCAAACACACGGGCGCCGGGATCATCTGCATGGCCAACAGCGGCCCAAACACCAACGGCTCGCAGTTCTACATCACCCTCGCGCCCACACCGTGGCTCGACGGTAAACACACGATCTTCGGCAGGGTCTCCGCGGGCATCACCACGGTGGCGCGGCTCGGGAAGGTGAGGACGGACGCGAGGGATAAGCCGGCGGAGGAGGTGAAGATCATGCGGTGCGAGGTGCTCGATCACGTCCCGGCGTGGTACTGAGAAGAAGCCGGGGGACGACGGGGGAGGCGCGATGGGGCGGGCTGCAGGCGACGTGACTGGCCCGAGAGGTAGTGCTAAAAAGATTTAAGTGACACTCGTATCGCCTTCGTTACATCGACGCGTTCGTCAGGTCACGTCAGGTCGTCGTCGTCCGGGAGGTCACTGTCACCCCCACCCCCGCCTCCTCCGACCCCCGCCATGAAGTGCTCCCCCGTCGCCGCCGCTCCGCCGTCGCCGCCCATCGCGATCGAGATCGCCTTCAAATCGTGCCCCGGCCTCGGGAGCTTCCGGGCGGCTCGCGCGAAGGGCGCGTCCAGGAACGTCAGCGCGTTGGACCGCGCGATCGCGCTGGCTACCGCATCGCCGTCGCCGTCCCGGTACGCGCACACCAGCGCGTACGCGCATCGTTGCTCCTCGCTATCCTGAAACGACGAAACGTCGGATACATCCGCTGTAAACAGAACACGGCGTCAGTCTAATTGCCCATACGGAAATAACCAAATAACCAAATAACCAAATAACCAAATAAACGCACCGTAACACGACTGCGCCTCGGCTCCGTCCCCGGCGTAGAGGTGCGCGACGATGGCGCTGAGGTACGCCTTGCGTAGTGACGCGTGCGCCTCCCCCGCGTCGCACGATGCGCCGAAGCGGAGCATGGTCTCCGCAGCCTCCGCGAACATCTCCTGTCTCATGCGGATGGCGCCGGCGAGTGAATAAAAGTCTCGCGCGTACGAAGCCTTGTCGTCGTCTTCGAGCATCGTGCACGCCTTGATCGCGAGGGCGTAGGCGTCGTCGGGTGCGGCCTCGTCGATGAGGCGAGCTGTCTTACCGAGGCACTCCGCGCCGCGTTGCGCGCGCCCGGCGGATACGTACGCGGCGCACGCTCGCTCGGCGTAGGCGACCACCTGGTCGTGCGCCTTGAGATCTTTCGCGAGTTGCGCGCACTGCTCGAGGTGCTTGCCCGCGTGCCAGTCGTTGCCGGTGCGCTCGTTGGCCTCGGCGCACTTCTCCCACGCGATCATGGCCTCCTGTCGCCGACCCGCCTGTTTAAGCTTGGTGGCTGTGCGAGGGGGGGGGGATGGGGCGGGTGAGTCGACGGGGATGGGGGGCGATCTCGGTCGATTTGAGGAAAATGCAACAACGGGATGGGATCTCACGCACCGGCCTCGTCGAAGTACAGCATGGCGGACTCGTAGTCGGGCTTCCATCGCGTCAGCGTGGTGGTCATCTTCTTCTCCGCCTTGGCCAGCAGCTCGTCCACGGTCATGTCCCCGCCCCCCATCGCGGCGGAACACCTGCGGTGCGGGACCGGGAAGTGTCTTCTTAAGATTCTGACTCACGCGAATAATAGTGCTCGTCAGTCGCCAGAGTCGGGGGCACACGCGAGGACGACCCGCTCTCACCCCGGGAGGGTTCGGAACGCGCGCGCGTCACGATGTCCCTCCCCGACGGGTGGTCTCGCGCGGTGGACCCGGGCACGTCACTCCCTTACTACCACAACGCGAGGCGGGGCGTCACGTCATGGGACGCACCGGGCGCGCCCCGGGGCAGCGCCGAGCTCATGAGCGCCATCGCGCGGTCGAAGGTACTCGCCGAGTTCGAGCATCCGAGTTCGAAACGCGGGCGCCCGAACGGAGCGGGGAAGGTACGCGATGTACATGGAGGTGATCCACCGGGACGCGGCGGCAGGATGCCCGGCGATCCTCACGGCGGAGAACAGCCGGGCGAGGGGAGCCGAGTGATTGGCAACATCACAAATGCTAGTCCGCGTAAGAGGACCGAGACGACCGAGGACGACGAAACGGGCGACACGAAGCGAAACAAGGGCGCCGAACGCTGATCATCCGCCGAGGCTTTGGCTACTAGCATCCATAGCGAATCTATAGTTAGTCTACGTGAGCGACGGTGGCTCTGATGCGTCGCTCGAGCTCGTCCAAACCAGCCTCACGCTCTCGATGCCCGTCTGTTCGATGGCGCCGCTCCGGCGGTGGTTTCTCTCGATGCCCGTCCATCCGCCGGCGCCGCTCGCGTCGTTCCAGACGCCGTCTCTCCTCAACCTCGCGGCGCTCCCGCCGACTCGGCCCCGCGCGCCGCGGTCGTCTGCTTTCATCGCGACCATGGCTGCGACTGCGGCTGTCCCCGATTGCCTCGCGCCCCGTCGTCGTCGTCGTCCACGGCGCGTCGTCGATGTTAACGACGCGTGGATGTTGGAATCCATCGGGCACGCGCGCGGCTCGCGGCGCGTACCTCTCTCCCCCCCACCCGCCACCGAACGAAGCGTGCTCGGGCGTCGCGCCGTGTGTGACAGCCGAACCATCATCGCGCGCCATTGCCAGGCCGGCGTTTCCCCGTCCGTCGACGCGCGCGCCCCACCCCCCCGCCGGCGCGCTCGCCGCGCCGCCGAAGTAGAACGCCCCGCCGCAGAGCACCGCGATCATCACCCCTCGTGGCGTGCACACCCGCTGCGCGATGCGCTCGGCGGCGCCCTCGTCCGGTAAAGGGGCGTGAGGCGCGCGCAGCGTGTAACTGCCCGACGGGTGGTCCGTCGACCGGTGCGCGTGCATGGGCCCGCCGCCGATGTCCACGGAGACATCCTCCTCGACCAGGAGCCTGTCAAACTCCGGCGATGACGTCGGGATCAGCGGAAGGCTCCCGTAGTCGCCCATCGTGACGTCGAGTCCCCCGCGCGCCTTCGACAGTGACATCATCCAACACCCGCGGCCTGCCGACGCGTTCGCTGTTTGACTCTAATTCACATCGTAACTGCCCGACTGTTGACTCTAACCATAAACTAAAAGAAGGATGCCTGATAAGACGTACAAGTACGCTGAAGAAAAAATAGCTGCCCAAATCTCGGGACGATAAAAAGTGAACTCGACTGAATTTTCCGAAGAGCGCGTGAGTCACAACGGCGGGCGTCGGGCGGGTGGCACCATGGAGGAGCCTGCCGACACGACGCTCCAGACCGCCATCGCGGCGGTCGCCGGATACTTCGCGGTGGCCGTCGGCCTGACCGCCGTCTTCCCCGTCGTCGGCGGGTGCGTCCCCACACCCGAGGCGTTGTTACCACCTTTTCCGAGGCGAAAGCGCCCATGAATGAGCCTTTTCGTCCCGTCCCGCGATCTGACCTCCACCTCTCCATCACCTCCCCGCACCACCCTACCCGACCCCAGGATTCTCATGGGCGTCGGCGCCGCGCTGGTGCTCCAGGCCGTCCTCTTCCGCGCCGCGCTCGCGAAGCACGCCGCGAAGGCTGCCGACGAGTTCCCCGGCGCCGTGACCATCGACACAAACACGGCGGTGAGATCCACCGAACGCGAGAAGGGCGAGTGGGATACATCCGGGCCGAACCAGCAGCACCACCGCGGGTGGCTCGTGCTCGTCTGGGGCACGAACGCGCCCACCCCGCCGGAGAAGCCCGAGAGGGGCGAACGGGCATTCGCGACGCTCGCCAACGGAAGGTGCGTTTATTTTCATTTTTATTTCCGTATGGGCAATTAGACTGATGACATCGTTTTTTTTTGACAGGTTACTCCTCGCGAAAGATCGGACGTCGGATGCGGCGGGGTTCATCGACCTAGACGGCGTCGAGCTCACGCTGTGCGGGCCTCTGTACTCCCCGGGGTACCAAAAAGAATCCCCGGGTGCCGACTTGGGTGCCGACTGTGTCCCCGGCGTCCCCGGGGACGTGCCGCGTCATATCCGGCCGCCCGGCGCCGGTAAGGAGAAGCGTTGGTGGAAGCGATTACCAATCGTGTTGTCGCACTCCACGCGGCCGCTTCACAAGGGCCACCGTGTGGTGTGGTGCTACGCGCTCAGCGACGCCGCGAAGGAGGCGTGGGCGGTGGCGATGTGGCAGGACGTGTCACGGTCACGGGCCATGATGGACGCCGCGGTGCTCTCCGCGGCGAGGGCGGCTTCGCGTTTGTCGCGGGAATCGATGAACCAGGGTTCGGGGTTCAACAATTCAACCCGGGCAGGGGACGAGCGCGACGGGCCTGACACGAACGACGGGGATGAGGCGCAGCGCACGCTCATCGACCACCTGCGCGCGTGCGTCGCGGTCAAGCACAGCCACGAGGTGTCCAAGGAGACGGACGACGGCGCTTTCGCGCCCTTCGAGAACACAGCTGGCGATAAAAACACAGCTGGCGACGCGGGCGCCGGGACTAGGGAGACTTCTGCGGGGAAGGGTTCAGTGCGCGAGGTTGGCTGGAGCTCTGGCGGCGCCGCGGCCGCCGCGCTCAACGGCGTGTTCACGCGCATCATCTTCGACATGCAGCGATCGCCGGAGAAGATCGCGGAGGTTCGAAGGGACCTCTCGAAGCTCTGCGAGGGTATTCCCGATTTGCCCAAATTCGTGGGCCCCGTCTCCGTGACCAGGGTGCACCTCGGCGAGAACGTCCCGCAGATTCGCGCCGCGCGGCTGCCTCCCATCGCGCCCAACGCCAACGTCGCGTCCGCCGCGCCCTGGGACGGGGGCACGCTCGCGAACCGCGGGCCGTGCGCGGCGGTGGAGCTCGAGATGGACTTCGCCGGCACCGCGGAAGTCGTGCTAAAGACAAACATCGACCTAAACGTCTACGCCGAGATGATGCGGGAAAAGGAATCCGCCGATACTCTCGATACCCATACCGAACAGACCACCGAGGCTGGGGTGAGTTCAGATTCGTCTATGGGAAGAGATAGTCCCGAGCCGGGTTCGAACCCGGGCACGAACGCCGAGCGCTTTGCCAAGTTCAAATCTCTCGCGAAGCACAACGCGAGCAAACTCATCGGTGCCGTGGCGAAGAAACTGGTTGATGTCCCGGTGACGCTTCGGGTAAAGCTGAGTCACTTATCGGGAACCATGCGGTTCTGGATCCCGCCGCCGCCTGGGGACCGGCTGTGGTTCGCGTTCGTGGGTGAACCGAAGGTTGAGATGCAGGCCATACCCACGCTCGGCGAACTCGGCATCCGATGGCACGGCCTCGCCGATAAAGTATCGGCGCTCATAACCGCCAATCTGTTGAAAGAGTTGCACGCGGCGTTGGTGCTTCCGAACGCGGGTAACTTGCTGTTGGAACCACTCCGGCCGTACGACGGGGTGATACCGGAGATGGACATAGACGAAGTCGTGCGCGTGACGTCGGACTCCGCGGCGGAGGCGGCGGCGGCGAAGTCACGAAGTCACTCGAAGTCGGCGTCGCCCGAGAAGGAAAAGGAAGACAAGTCGGACAAGTCGGAAAAAGAGTCGGACAAAGGGTCCCCGGCTTCGCCCGCCGCGATCTCTCCGCCCGCGCCGCTGGTCATGCCCGAGGTGCGCAGGTCGTGGGGTACCGGCACGTCCAGCTCGACGCCCACTAGCCCGAAGAAAGGGGACGAAAAGGTTGAGATTTCCCTCGAGGATGAAGACGAAGACACGCTCGAGGAAGACACCGTTACCGAGGTGTTCGACACGCCGTCCAACAGCATGCTGCTCGAGAGGCCCGCGAGCCCGACGGGCGCGGATGCGCGTGAGCCCTCTTTCGGCGAGGCGGAGGAGGCGGTCGCGGCGATGGCGGCGGGTTCGATCGCGACACCGGGCTCGGTTGGCAGGAAGCGACTCGACTCGACCAATATGGATCTTGACCAGTGGGCGTCTCCGTCCACCGCATTGGGCGACGCCGTCAGGGACCGCATGTCCGAGATCGAGACCGACGCGTTCGCGCCTAAGAGCCCGAGCGACCGCCCGAACGACGACGCAAAGTTCGACCCGCTCGGCGGCGGCTTCAAAAGAACCGGCTCGAGGGATAAAAGCACGGCGGCTGGCGATACAAGCACGGGCGGCGACGCGGACGGCGTGAACCCCGCCGCCGGGCTCAAGCTCGCGTCCATCTTCGCCAAGAAGGCGAAGGAGGCCAAGGCTCGGATGCTGTCGGACTTCGATCAGCTGCGGGAGGGGATCAAGAAGGGCGGCTTGGAGGGTGGCTTCGACGCCGCCAAGCGCCTCACCGAGAAGGCTGTCAAGGAGATGGTCCCGGCGGAGGAGCCCAGGCAAAAGGTTGACCTCACGAAGGTGTACGGCGGCGGGCAGGAGATTCCGTTCAAGGTGCCGGAAGGTACGTCGTCCCCGGGGCCCGCGCGGACGCACGCGGACTGACCAATGAATGAATGATACATCGTTCTTACACATGAATTACACATCGTTCTTCACTCGCGAGCGTCACTTTCTCATCTGCTCATCGCGGCGGGTACGAACTGCCGAAGAATTTGGACCTTAGCGCATCCACCGGCTGCCCCCCGAGGCCGTGTACCCTCGGGTCCGTCCCGAGCGACAGCCCGCGCGTGGGCGTCGACGCCCCCGAGGACGACGCGCTCCCCGAACTCGCGAACGAAGCGCCCATCCTGTACACAAAACACGACGTCGTCAGTTTAATTGCCCACATACTCACGAGAAATAAAATAAACGCACCCGCCGTTGCTTACGGCCCATTGGAGATCGGTGGATCCGCGCCCGGGGATGGACCGCGGCGCGCTCGTGTGGGATCCCAGCGGGCTGGTGTGCGGACTCCGTGTGGTCTCGTCGACCGAGGATCGTCGTTGCGCCTCCCACTTGTCCCGCCACGCGTCTTGCGCGTCGTCCTCTCCTCCGCAGAAGTTCATGTTGGCGAAGCTCCCGCGGCTGACCATCTGGGAATGCGAGTTGGGCGGCGCGAGGCCGAAGAGCCCGCGGAGGAGCCCGCCGCTGGGAGCGGAGCCCGCTACGACGCGGGGGAACAGCGGAGGGCCGATCTCCGTGGAGAGGCCCTCCCACCTGTCGCTCTCGCTCCTCGTCTCTCCGGGCATTTCACCTTTATTTTATCTTTCCCCCTCGCGCGCGCGAAAAATGCGGGCCGGACGGGCGCCTCCTCCGGAGCGCGAAGGCAAAGGCGGGTGAAGGGCGGGTATGTAAGGCTGCCGGTGGCCGTGTACGTTCGATGTATCGCGCGCGGGGCGTGTGCGATGGACCGTGCGCGAACCCTGCGCGGGACGAAGTGGTGGCGAGGACGACCGCGGCAGATTTTTTTGCTGACGTCAGCACGATTGGCGCGACAGCCGCGCAGTTCTCACAGGAGCCCAGCGACGGTGGTCGACGGGCACTCCACCGCTCACGTGAGCGGTCCTTTCGGGACGATATGATCGGCAAGAGCTCGCCGTTCAACCTCGACGGCAAGTGCGCCGTCGTCACCGGCGGCACCAAAGGACTCGGGTGCGTCCCCGCGCGCTGCCCTCTCCGTTGAACGACGGCGCCGAACGAAGCGTGCCGTCGGAGATCGATCGGCACCTTTCTCTATCCAAAAAGATGACAACCGCGCTGACCTTCCCGCCGTCCATCCATCCCACCGATTCACACACAGCCGAGCGATCGTGGAGGCGCTGGCGAGCCACGGCGCCAAGGTCCACACGTGCGCGCGGACCAAAGCCGACGTCGACGCGTCCATCGCGCAGTGGCGCCGCGCGGGATTGACGATCACCGGATCTGTCTGCGACGTGTCCTCGCCGTCGCACCGCGCCTCCCTCGTCGCGAAGGCTGCCGCGCTGTACGACGGCAAGGTCGACATCTTAGTGTCCAACGTCGGGTTCAACATCCGCAAGCCCACCGTCGAGTTCACCCCGGAAGAGTACCGACGCCTGATGGACACCAACCTCGAAGCATCCTTCGCGCTCTGCCAAGTATTCCACCCATTACTGAAACGAAGCGGAAACGCATGCGTCTTATTCAACAGCAGCGTCGCCTCCTTGGTCTCCATGCAGAGCGGAGCGGTGTACGCCATGACCAAGAGCGCGATGAACATGCTCACCAAGTACCTGGCGTGCGAGTGGGCTAAAGACGGCGTGCGGGTCAACGCGGTGGCGCCGTGGTACATCAATACACCGCTCGCCAAGCAGGTGCTCGCGGTAAGTTTATTTTTAACTTCGTACGGGCAATTAGTATGACGTCGTGTTTTTTTTCTTACAGGATCCGAGGTATAAGAAGGCTGTGGTGGACGCGACGCCGGCGGGACGGGTCGGGGAACCGGAGGAGGTGGGCGCGGCGTCGGCGTTCCTGTGCTCGCCCGCGGCGAGTTACGTGACCGGTCAGGTGCTGGCGATCGACGGGGGTTTCTCGGTGAACGGGTGGAAGCCCCCTTCGAAGCTCTGAGTTTTACGTGTAATGCTGTGACTTTCAGCCGGAAGATCGTGACTGCTTCGCGTGGGATTGAAATAGGAGAAATAGGAATTGTGATTAGGAATTGTGCTAATTCGTCGTCACTTTCCTGACTGGTTCTCGTAGACCCCATCACTAATCAACCACGGCCGCGCGGAGAGGATCTGATACGGAACGGAGTGTGGAGCTCTCTCCGCCTTTCGTGCCGGCCACGAAGGCGGCCACGTCTCTCGTGACGACGTACATGCGTTTGCTTTTGCCTCCGTCGAATGGACGGCCACAACGTCCACGCGCGCGTTAGTCAGGCCGTCGTCTCGGCAGGACCGCGTCGCTTCGCTTCCACCATGCTCTCACAAGCCGTCGCCGCGGGTGAGTCCTCCGTCCCGCGCCCGTTCACGCGTCCCGACCCCGCGTCTCTCGCCGAGGATGAATGATTATTTGGAAGATTCTCAACGTGGAACCGTCATCTAACCGAACCGTCCAACCGTCCAACCGCAGGCTCGTTCGCGCCCGGCGCGGCTCGCATCGCCCGCGTCGCGCCTCGCGTGCGCACCACACGCGGCCGCGCCGCCGTCGTGACCCCGCGCGCCTTCACCATGGACGGGTTCATGGACGGCCTCAAGCGCGAGGTTGACAAAACCTTCAACCCACGGACGCGCGGCGCCAAAATCGCCGGACGCGCCCCGGGCGAGGAACGACCCACCGAGGTCTCCCCGGAACAACTCGCCAAGTGGGAAACCGAGGGCGGCGAAGGAGGGACGTACAGACCGGACTTTGACCTCCAAGCGTTCACGCAGCAGCTCGAGACGCAGCTGCAGGCGGAGAGCGCGGCGAAGACGGCGGTGGAGCTCGCGGAAGAGAAGGTACAGGCGGATCTCGCGGCGAGGCTCGCGGAGGTTCACGACGGGCACGGCATGATGGCCGCCGAGCTCGGGCGCGTCAAGGTCCTCGAGGGCGTCGCGGACAAGGCGGCGGCGGGCGCGGATGGAGAATCGAGGAGCAACGGCGACGAGTACGGATACATGTCAAAATCCGAACGCCAGATGGAACTGGAACGAGCGTATTACGGCGAGGACTACGTGGGCGAAGGACCGCTGGACGGCCGCGAGCTCGCGCTGCTGTGCTACGCCAAGTACGGCAAGTACCACGACATGGCGGTGAAGCACGTGCGCATGGGCGAGGATATGGATCGGTGGGTGAGCCTTAACCTGTACGTCGGGCATCTCGGCCAGCGGAGTTACCCGGCGACTGAGGAGACTTATTTGCAACAGATGGACGCCATCGCGTACATGATCACCAGCTGGGGACAGGCGGACTACGCCAGGGCGTTCTTCAGGGAGCCGCCCATCGCCAGGCGCGGGTTGCCGTCCAAGCCACGCGTGGACACGTGCGTGACGCTTCAGTTTAACAGGTCGCCCACGTGGGACGACGCCATGGGTGACGAATTCTTCACGTACTGAGAATTCACATGTCATCGGCGGTGAAGACTTCACGTCTCCGGCGGTCTCTTTCGGTTTCTTTGTGTTTGGTTTTTGATTCTTCGCGGGTCGTCAGGGTGAGCGCCCGTGGACTGTCGTGGGCGCTCACGTAGATGCAAATCGCACCGGCCCGGTGTACACCTGAAGTTTAGCGAGCGTTTAAGTAGCATCGGCGCGTTTCTATTCGATTATTCTAAGTTAATGTTATTCCACCTATTCCTCCGCCTACTACACGTCGGGCGGGGGCAGCTTTCCCGTAGCTCGCGCCCACACCGTCACCTCCGGTTGCCCCGACACCTTCACCGCCACCCGCGTGACCCGCGCCGTCAACGCACTTCTTAACCCTAAACCTTCGATCGCCTCCCGGAGCTCCGCCTCTTTGTCCCCCGGCGTCCAAGCGAAACTCGCGTGCGGTTTCGGATCTTCGTAAAACTGCGGGTACCCGCGTTCTCTCATCACGCCGTTCACCGCGGAGTAGGCACCCTTCCACGAACCACTCGCGTTCGCCGCCGTCCCCGGGGACGTCCCCGGGGATGGGTCGATCGGGGACGCGGTGCCGACTCTCAGCGCCAGGAAGGTTGTGGTGCGAGCGTCGTTGACGAAGACTTCCAGGTCGGGACCGACGAGCGCGTCCCAACCCGCCGCGAGGTCACGTGCCAAGCCCCGGCGAAGCGCGGTTAAGAGCCCGGCTTTTCGAGCGGCGCGTATCGGGAACGTGTGGGATAGGCTGACGTGCAGGTCGCCGTCCGGGACGAGCGATGCGATGGCATTGGAAGCGGAAGGCGCGGCGGCTCCACCCGCTGAATCGCAATCTTCGCCGAGGTTTGCATTGATGGTCCCGATGGGCCGGAGGGTTGGGACGCGGCGCGCGAGTTTCGCCAGGAGGTCCCCGAGCTCGTGACGCGCCTCGGTCCAATCGGACACGGCCAGGGGTACGTAGACGTGCGTGGCGAAGTTGCCCTGGACGTGGGGAAACGCGCGGACCCGTCCGGACGTCGACGCAGGGGCGGCATTGTCATTTCGGCCACCCTCTTCGCCGTCGCGTGGGCGCTTCCTCTTCGAGGCGTCGTCGCCGTTCACGGGGGACGACGCGGGTTCGTCCGTATCCCCGTCATCGTCGCTGCCGTACGCCGCCAGCGCGTCCATGTCCCGACCCTAACACCCGAGCCGCGCGCGCTCGAATGGTCATGAGCACGTGACGTCCGAGAGGGAGATATTTTTAATCGTCAATCGTCAACAACGTTCTCGTCCTCGCGCACATCGATGGGCGCCGAGGACGCGCACACGGAGGAATGGCGCGACCCCTCCGTCGCGGCGTGGGAGGAGGCCGCCGCGGCGTCCTCCTCCGCCGACGGCGGCGCCCAGGGTTCACACGCGCAGCACGCGCAGCCGTGGACCGAATCCCTCACCCCCGCGCTCGTCGACGCCATCAACAGCCTCGATTGGGCGCAGGTACACCGCGCGCTCATACCCAACGCGTGGAACAGGGTGCGCCTCGGGACGTTCACGGAGACGTGGGCGGTCTTCGGCGTCTGGCCTCCATCCGATACGGAGCACGATGAAGTCACACACGGTACGCGCGGGACATCGAAGAAGAGGCGGGTCATGCTGGAGGCGTACGGGGACGGAGGCCTCGATCGTGCGATGGCGCGTCTGCGACCGGACGACGTGCAGTACATCGCCATGCGGGTGACGAACGACGCCGGGGAAGCGCGGTTCATCGCCGCCGCGTGGCTCGGGCCCGCGTCCGACGCGTTCATCAGGGAGCCGGAGGGAGGAGGCGGAGCCGCCGGGCACGCGTCGACCGCCGAGGACGGGGGAGCTGGCGGGGAAGATTCATCGAATCTGGACGCGGAGATGCCGGAGGGGATGCCGGCGGATGCGGATCCGAACGCGCGGTGGCGGAAGGAGTGGGCGGCGGTGCGGCACTATCTCGCGGGAGCGCACGCGTACGTCGCCGTGGACGGACGCGAGTTCGTGAACGGGGGTGCCGAGGGTGCCGACACAGCTGTGCGCATGTCTTCGTCGTCGTCGTTTGACTTTGGCGCCGCGCTTCGGTCCGACGCCAGTGAAAACACAGCTGTGCGGCAGCAGCGCGCGACGCACTACGACTACGAGGCACCGGGGGATGCGGAGAGGAACGCGGCCGGGGAGGGCGTGGATGCCCTCGGCGCGGCGCTCGCGACCCTCGCGGCTGACGAGCGGGAAGGGGAGGATGAAGAGGACGACGATGGAAACGTCGAGGCGGCGTTGGAGGCGCGAGGCGAGGCGCTGTCGCGGCTCCGAACCGAGCTCGCCGCGGCCGCCGCGTCGCTCATGCACACCGCGTGGGCCTCTGACGTCGCACGCGCGGTGGCTTCGCACGACACCGCGCGTGAACACACGTTTCGAGCCACCGAGGCGGCGGCTCGAGAGAAATCGAAAGCGCTCAAGGAGAGACTCGCCGCCCGCGCCAGGAACCGCGCCGCGCCGTGAGTGTTTCATCAATCGTAATCGTGTTATAGAGAGCTAATTAACAATACCCGTGTCCCGACGCGCCCGCGTGTCGGTCACCGGTCACGTCGCTTCTTGGCGGCGGGCCCGCCTCCATTGGGCGCCGGGACCGGCTTCGGAAGATTGGGCGCGGGCGCTTTGAACACCTGCACAGCTGTGCCGCCGCCGATGCTGGAGCGTAGATCACCGCCGCCGCCGCGCCCACCGCCGCCACCACCGCCGCCGCCGCGCCCACCGCCGCGCCCACGTCCGCCGCCGCCGCCGCCGCGCTGCTGCGCGGGGGCGCGTGCATCCCTCTGCGGCGCCGGCTTAGGCGCCCCGCCCCCACCTCCGCCGCCGCCGCCTCCTCCGTTGAAGAAGAAGTCGGGCACTTCCTTCTTCTGCTCCCGGAGCAGCGTCGCGAGGAGCGGCGCGATCTTCCCGTTGCCCGTCTTCGGGTCGAACCCTGGGACGAAGAAGGAGGTGGCGAGACCTTCCCGCCCCGCGCGCCCCGTCCGTCCGATCCTGTGCACGTAAGAGTCAAAGTCGTCGGCGGAGGACGGCATGTCGAAGTTGACGACGTGCGCGACGCCCGGGACGTCGATGCCGCGCGCCGCGACGTCCGTGGCGACCATCACCGGCGCGTCGCCGCGCTTGAACGCCGCGAGCGCGTTCTCGCGCTGGCTCTGTGACCTATCACCGTGGATGCTCTCAGCCTTGACGCCGTACGTTTTGGTCAACTGTAAACAAAATACATCGTCAGTCTAATTGCACGTGTGTAAATAAAAATACCTTCGTAATACGGAAATAAAAATAAACTCACCTGCCCGGCGACCCAGCTCGCGGTTCGCTTCTTCTGGACGAAGACCAACGTCAACTGAGGCGGCGGCGCCTTGGTCA